>ENA-UEQO01004197-UEQO01004197.1-human-gut-metagenome-genome-assembly--contig:-NODE-4197-length-10302-cov-3.104645_pt1 | contig 10302 bp, 7 predicted proteins | sample MGYA00242938_ERZ507940 | MGnify/ENA primary metagenome ERZ507940 (study PRJEB26167, sample SAMN06115517) | human gut metagenome | host: Homo sapiens | place: China:Chongqing | collected 2014-12-03... | reverse complement strand
GAGTTGCCTTTCTTCGGAGAGGACTATATCAAGTTCCGGAATTATTTTATTCTGGAGACGTCGATCTACATCAAGGGTAGAGTGCAGGAAAAGAAGTGGGGAGGGGCCGGAGAGCTGACTTTTAACGTGCAGAGCATGGATTTGCTGAGCGTTATCAGTGAAAATTTGATTCGATCGATCACGTTGCAGGTGGATGTGGAAAAACTGACGCACGAGCTTGTGTTAGAGATACATAACCAATTCGTGAACGAGAAGGGGGATCTCCCGTTGAACTTTATTTTGTACGATGGGACGGGACACCGGGTGAAGATGTTTTCAAGAACCTGTAAGATAGGACGTTCGAGAGAATTATATGAATATTTTGAAAATAATGATGCTATTAAAATGAAAATTAATTAATTTCGCCATGTCAAAGCGTTGGATCATGGCGGAACTTAATCCAACGCTTTTAGCATGAATATTATTATAAACTTTAAAGATAGAAGTATGGCTATTGCAGTTAATGATTCAAATTTCGAGGAAGTTGTGCTGAAAGCAGAGGTTCCCGTGTTAGTAGATTTCTGGGCAGAATGGTGTGGACCATGTAAAATGATGTTACCCATTGTGGAAGAGATTTCTAAAGAGTTCGAAGGTAAGTTGGTGGTTGCAAAAGTGAACGTAGATGAAGGTTCTGCTGCCGCTAAGTATGGTATTCGTAACATCCCGACAATTCTTTTCTTTAAGAATGGCGAGGTTGCTGACAAACAAGTAGGTGCAGTACCTAAGACGACTTTGGTTTCTAAAATCAATGCACTGCTTTAAAATATAAAACCGCCGATCGGCGGTTTTTTTGTTTGTGTTCTAATAAAGAAGATACCCGGCGACTCCCGCTGCAATGATCATCAGAATCGGGTCCATTTTAAATTTGAAAGTGGCAATGAAGGCTATGGCGAAGATGATATAGCTTTTGTAGTCCACGAAGTTTTGTTTGTTCATCAATAACAATGCTGCTGCCCCGATAAGTCCTAAAACGGTGATTTTTAATCCTTGCATAGCCATTTCCACGTATTTGTTGTCCCGGAACATAAAGAAGAACTTGGAGATCGTGATCATGATGATCAGGGAAGGAAGGCTGACAGCAATCGTGCAGATGGCTGATCCCCAGATGCTACCTGTTGCCGTGTAACCGATGTAAGTGGCGGTGTTGAAGGCAATGGGGCCGGGCGTGCTTTGCGAAATGGCCACGATGTCCGTGAAGTCGGCCACGCTGATCCAGTTGTGGGTTTCCACGACGTCATGTTGGATCAACGAGAGCATGGCGTAACCACCCCCAAAACCGAATAGGCCGATTTTGAAGAAGGTGATGAAGAGGCTGATATAGAGATCGAGTTCTGACATATTTTAGAGTTTGTGGGTAATTTTGCCGTAGAGTAGGCCGCCTAGGATTGCGGCGATGATGATGTATATGGGTGAGAGGTTGAGTAACCAGACGAGTAGGGCGGCAATCACCGGGAAGATGATGGTTTTGCGGGTGACTCCTGCCGATTTACCCATTTTGTATAAAGGAGCGGCGATGAGAGCCACGACTGCCGGACGGATGCCTTTGAATACTCGTTCTACTCCAGGATTGTTTTTGAAATCCGTGAAAATGATGGCGATTAACAGGATCACGATGAAAGAGGGGAGGATGGTTCCGAGGCTGGAAAAAATAACCCCTTTAATTCCTCGTGCCTTGTAACCCACGAAAATGGCCGTGTTCAGTGCAATCGGTCCGGGGGCAGATTGGGCTATTGCCATCATCTCCACGAATTCGTTCTCTTTTAGCCAACCTTTTTTATCCACGACTTCTTGCTGGATGAGTGGTATCATTGCGTAACCACCTCCCAGCGTGAAAGAACCGATCTTGAAAAACGAGATAAATATTTGCCAGTATGAAGCCATAATTTTGCATTATATATCAGTGGCAAAGGTACGATTTCCCGACTAAAATTCTTAATATTGTAGTGTTGAAAACAGTGCAGATGCGTTAAAACTTTATTGATTTTTGGAATGAGAGTTTAGGTCTTTGTGCAGTCTCTGGTGAAGAAAATACGAACTTGATGACTAATGTATGAAAAAAAGTACGAAAAAAAAGATAATCGTTGTTTTGGGCGTGTTCGTGGGCGTCGGCCTGATCGTGTGGTTCGGGATTTTCCGAAAAGTGGGGAGGTTTGATACTTTGCAGGCAGTACCCGTGGATGCAGTCTTTAAGGTGAATATTGTGTCTGTAAATAGCGTGCATGAACAGTTACACCGGAATTTTATTTGGAAATCGTTGAAAAATTATCCCTATTTTGAGGAATATCATTCAAATTTGCAATACGTGGATTCCTTGGCGAATGCCTATCCTAAGTTGAAAAGGATATTAACTGATCGTCCGGTAACTATTTCATGTCATCAGGTGGGGTTGAATAAATACGATTTCCTGTACGTTTGTGATTTGGGGAAATTGAACGTGATTCAGGTGTTTGAAACGTTACTGCTGAAATTGGTGCAGGATGATGAGATAAAAATAAAGACCATCAAGGACCCGAATGGGGAGATCCGTGAGATTCGCTGGGCTGACTGGCGATTCTTTTTCACGATTAAGGATAATCTGCTGATCGGTTCATCGTCTCATGCTCTAGTGGCTCGCTCTCTGGCTCGGTGTAAGACGAACAAGGAGGTGCAGGAAGTGGTGGTTTCGGGGGATATAATGCTTGATCTTGATCATAGGCAGTTGGGAAAATGGGTTACTTCGGTCATGGAGGATTCGGCAGTGGCGGATGAATTTTCATTGTTGAAAAATACTCGTTTGATGATGCAATTGAATGATAAATCTCTTCGTTTTGTCGGGGAAACGAGGCCTGATCCTAATAAGTATTCTTTGTTGGATGTAGTTAGTTTTCTGGAAGGGGGTTCTTCTAACTTGGAGACGATCGCGGTTGAAAATACGGCAGCTTATGTCTCTTTTTGTTTTCCTTCTTTCAAGGAGGCGGAAAATTTGCTGTTGGAGAATTATAAGGTGAATGACCTGCAATCTTATACAGAAATGAAAAGATCGCTGGATCGGTTGAATAAATTTTTGAATATAGATGTGCTGGAGGTGTTTACATCTTGGATTGGTGGGGAGGTAGCAATTATCAAACCCCGTTTGGAGAACGATCAAAAGGCAGATCATATCGTATTGGCGATACGATCAAAAGAGATTCATTTGGCCAAGGATCAAATGGCTTATCTGGCCGAACAGATTCAATGGAGAACTCCTATCCGGGAAAGAGTCATGGAGTTTAACGGGCATACGATTCATTATTTCCGGTTAAAAGGTTTTTTCCAGCTTTTCTTCGGGGGAATGTTCGAACGGTTTGAACGACCTTATTATACATTTTTGGGTGATTATGTCGTTTTTAGTAATTCTCCTGCCACGCTTGCCGAGATGATTAAAGAGTATGTGCTGGGCAACACGTTGGAGAATGACGAGAAACATAGGCGTTTAAAAGGGCAGTTGGGAAGTAGGAAGAACGTGTTCGGTTACGTGCAGACGCCCAATACATACGAGTATTTATATGATTCTTTCAAGGCAGGTTCCCAAGAAAGTCTTGAGAAGAACAGGGGGGCATTTTTGAGTTTTGAAACGATCGGTTTCTCGTTATCTAAGGAGAGGGGAGTTTTTGAGACTCAGATTATAGCGAATTATAATGATAAGGCTCCCGAGGAGTACAGGATGCGAGAGTTGAATCGTCAATTTGAGAATCAGATAAATAAGATCGAGGCAGGTTTTTATTATCCCGTGATTCCCGATAGCATTGCGGTGAGTGATCAAGGGTATTACGAGTGTGAGTCGGAACAGGCTATCTTCAAGGGGGCGTTGAAAAACGGGGAACCGGATGGCGTGTGGTACGTGTTTAATGTTGCGGGAAAGTTGCTCGGGCAACTCCCGTATGGAGACGGAAAGATAGACGGGGTTGCTCCGTTCTTCTACGAGAACGGGGATTTATTGGCTCAAGTGACTTATAAGAACGGGTTGATCGCAGGGTATAAGGAATTTTTCCTGGATGGCACGCTCCGTGCGGAGATCGCATATCGGAAAGGAGTACGGCATGGTACGGCAAAGTTTTATTATAATACCGGGCACTTGTTCTGTGAAGGACGTTACAAAAAAGGGCGGCAGACCGGGAAATGGCGGTATTATAAGGTAACAGGGGAAAAACTGGACTAATCTCTCGATTTATGATTTCTGATTGGATGATTCTTGTCTATGTGTTACCACGTTAAGATTGTTTTTTAAGAGTTTTACGAGCGAGTCTCTCATTTGAATGAAACGAGGCATGTTTTCCGGGGATATCGGTTCCTTGGGAGGCGAACTCATTTTTAGGGGATTGATGGGAGTTCCGTTTTTATATACCCGGAAGTCCAGGTGAGGACCTGTTGCCAATCCTGTACTACCGACATACCCGATGACGTCCCCTTGCTTTACCCGTTTTCCCGGTTGGATACCTTTGGCAAATTTGGAAAGGTGCATGTAGGTTGTGGTGTACACGCTGTTGTGTTTGATTGTCACGTAGTTTCCACCACCGTTGGCTTGATAGGCTTTTTTCACGACAACGCCATCCCCGATGGTATGTACTTCCGTGCCTGTCGGGGCTGCATAGTCTACGCCATGGTGAGCCCTGTATCTTTTCAATACCGGGTGGAATCGGTTGTTGGAGAAACCCGAAGAGATGCGGGAATATTTTAACGGGGCCTTTAAAAAGGTTTTTTGCAGGCTGTTCCCGTCTTCATCAAAATAGGCTAGTTTTTCGTTTTGTTCAAAAGGGATGGCATAGAAGTCTTTACCGGAGTTGGTGAAAATGGCAGCTTTCACGTTAAAGTCTTGTAAAGGTTTGTCTTCCACGTATGATTGTTCGTAAAGAACCCGCACGGAATCACCTTTGGCGATGCCATAGAAGTCAATGCTCCAGGCGTATATATCAGATAGGGTGACAGCTAGCATGGGATCTGTTTGGGCATCGACCATGGCATTCCATAGATTGGAGTTTATAATAATATTGGCCATTTTCTCTTTGGTTGTGATGTCTTTTTTGCCCACGTAAATATCTGCGGTTTCCTTGAAATCTATGACGACGTATTCTAAGGCATTTTTTTCGTAAATGAAAAATTCCGGGGTGTGAAGACTATCTTGTGCCAAGAAAAGAGTGTAATTTTGACCTCGTCTGATGCTGCGTACGTCAAAGATATCTTTGCAGCGTTGGGAAATTTCATGGATCTTAGCCGGTGATACCTTGTATTTGGAAAGGATGAGGGAAAGATTCTCATTTTTCCCCACGGTACCCTCTTCTATAATAAAGTTTTCATCAGGGATACCGTATTTGTAATGAATTTGTTGTTGTTCGGTCGTGTCAATAACTTCCTCTACCGCACTGGCTTCTAATATCGCCTCCTTATTTCCTCTGTTGCTGGGCCAAAAGATAATAATACCTAATACGAGTCCTATGGCTGCCCAGATCCAAATCCATTTCGTTTTTTTCATCTTTTCCGTTTGATTCCTATATGTTCACTCAAAATCCGGATGCAAGTTAGGGGATTCCTCCTGAAACTGCAATAAGGGAGGAATGTTTTTTTATCCACATGATTTTCAATGTGTGAAAAGATTCTTAATGTTGTTATTAATAAAAAGTTAAAGTCATGTTTTTAATATCACTCCTATTAGGATTTTACTATTTTTGACAAAACACAATATAAAAAAATGCTCCTGATTTTTGGTGTGTATTTGTTTTTGAAGTGATGATGTAAAAGTAGAAAGTGTTATTTTCTTCTGAAAAAGTAGAATGGTGATTAAAGTAATTTGATGTAAAACAACTTGTTAATGAAATTGAATATCTTAAAAATTTCATAAAGTTGATTTTTGAATAACACTAAATTGTTTTTGGAACGTCTTTTTATAAAGTTTATACGTGTTGTTGTAGACAATATTAATTTTAATAACAAGTTTATGGAAGAGCCAATTGTAAAAGTCGAACATTTGTCACATCGTTACAGCATCCAATGGGCCGTAAGAGACATTAGCTTCGAGATTCCCCGGAGGGGAATATACGGGTTGCTAGGGTCTAACGGGGCCGGAAAGTCAACCACGATGAATATTATTAGTGGAGTTATCAAGCAAACCGAAGGGCAGGTTTTTATCAAGGGCATTGATGCCCGTAAGAGACCGGTTGATGCGAAACGTCATATCGGTTTTTTACCGCAGAAACCACCTTTGTATGGTGATTTGACGGTGGAAGAGTATTTGATTCATTGTGCAAGATTGCGTTGGGTAGCTGATAAGGATATTATCCCGGCGGTGGATGAGGTGCTGGCAAAATGTGGTATAACTCATTTCCGTAAACGTTTGATCAAGAATTTATCCGGTGGTTATCAGCAACGGGTTGGTATCGCACAGGCTATCGTTCATAAACCTGATTTGGTTATCTTTGACGAGCCGACAAACGGGTTGGACCCGAACCAGATTATGGAGATCCGTCACTTGATCCGTGATATTGCCAAGGATCGTACAGTGATTCTTTCCACTCATATTTTGACTGAGGTTCAAGCCGTTTGTGATCATATTTTGATGATCGAGGAAGGTAAGCTCGTGTTTATGGGAACGGTGGATGAATTTGATAATTATATTATCCCGAATTCTCTCTATGTTTCAATGATAGATCCCCCCGTTGCCGACGAGTTGGCAAAGATCGAGGGCGTTCTTGGTGTGGAAGAGTTAGGAAACCGGAATTTCCGTATTCGTTTCACAGAAGCACAGGAGGTTATTGACCAGATCGTGAAACTAAGCGCCGCTAACGATTGGCGTTTGTCTGAGGTTCGGGTGGAGAAGAGTTCCCTCGATAATATATTCGCAGAATTATCTAAGAAAGCACATTAAAAAATCGGATTATGTTTAAAATGATATATAATATAGCGAGGACGGAATTGCAAATGTTATTCTATTCTCCTGTGGCGTGGTTAATTTTAGTCGTATTTGGAGTTCAATCGGGAATGCTTTTTGCCGACCAATTGGCCGGGCTTGTGAGTTCTCAAGAAATGGGATATGATATTCAAGGTTCCACGATTAGTATCTTTGCCAGCAGATGGGGGGGAGTTTTCACCACGATGCAGAATTACCTGTATTTCTATATTCCTCTGTTGACCATGAGTTTGGTAAGTAAAGAGTTAAGTAGCGGATCTATCCGTTTGCTGTATTCTTCTCCGATTACGAATACCCAGATTATCGTGGGAAAATTCTTCTCTATGATGATTTACGGTCTTATCATGATCGGAATCTTGTTCTTGATCACTCTTTGTAGCTGGGCTGTCGTTAAGGATTTTGAATTATCCATGGTACTTACCGGTTTATTGGGTTTGTATTTATTGATTTGTGCTTATGCGGCTATCGGTATTTTCATGTCCAGTTTGACTTCTTACCAGATCGTGGCGGCTATTGGTACATTTGCCGTGTTGATGGTATTGAGCATGGTTGGCGGATGGTGGCAGGATTATGATTTTATCCGGGATGTGACTTACTGGCTGTCCATGCCGGGTCGAAGCGGTAAGTTTATTGCCGGTTTGATTTGTAGTGAAGATGTCCTTTATTTTGTTATCGTGGTTTGTCTTTTCTTGGCGTTAACGATTATTCGTTTGAATTCGGTTCGTCAGAAAATCCGTTTTGTGATCACTTTAGGGAGAAATATCGGTGTTATTTTCTTGGCTTGTTTCTTGGGTTATTTGTCTGCACTTCCGCAGTTGAAGCTTTATCACGATGCAACGTCAACGAAAATGAACACGTTGACCCCGAATAGTCAGGATATCGTGGCGAAGTTGGATGGTGGTATAACAATAACGACTTACATTAATGCTCTTGATCCGGGTGCATCCTGGTATGCGGCTCCTTATTTTTTGAAACCGGATATGGAGCGTTTCGAGCAATATTTACGTTTTAAACCGGACATGAAGTTGAAATACGTGTATTATTATGATACCACGTCGAACCCCATGTTGGACAGAAGATTCCCGAATGCGACACTTCGCGAGAAGATGGTAGAGGTTTGTAAGATCTATGGTTTGGATTCCAACAAGTTCATGGGACCGGAGGAAATTCGGAAAATCATAGATTTGTCAGGAGAAAATAACACGTTCGTACGTCAGATTGTTCGTGATAATGGAGAGAAAGCATGGTTGAGAATATATAATGATATGCAACGTTTCCCGAGTGAAAAAGAGATTTCTGCCGCTTTCAAACGGATGGTAATGGATCTTCCGAAGGTCGGATTTGTGGAGGGACACGGGGAGCGCAGTTATTCTGGTGGTAAAGACCGTGATTATAGTGCGTTTGCTAATGATAAGGGTTTCCGTTATGCTTTGGAAAATCAAGGGTTTGATGTGGCAAAAGTTACCATGGATCAGCAAGTGCCTGAAGATATTAATATTATCGTGATTTCTGATATGCGCGAGTGGTTTACTCCGAAGCAGGAGGCTAACTTACAACAGTATATTGACCGGGGAGGTAATTTGTTCATCTTAGGAGAACCGAAACGTAGAGACGTGATGAATAATTTATTTGCCAAGTTCGGTTACGAGATGACAACAGGTGTACTAGTTAAGAGAGATACAAACCTGCAGGCTGATGTGATTCTTTCTTACCCGACGAAAGAGGCAGATAGTATTGCTTATGATTTTGGGACGATGCGTAATCGTCGTATGGTTATCACGACACCTAGTACCGCCGGATTGGAGCAAATTGCTGATAAGGGTTACACGGTGACAAATATGTTCACGACAGACACGATCGGTGTTTGGAATGAACTGGAAACAACAGATTTCATCGATGATACGGTATGTCTGAACCCGGCTATCGGTGAGGTTGAGAAAATCTACAATACCGTGGTTGCGTTGTCTAGAAAAGTGGGTAATAAAGAGCAGAAGATTATTCTTACCGGTGATGCGGATTGTATCAGTAACGGGGAATTCGGACGAAGAGTGCCGACGGCACGTGCTTCAAACTTTTCATTGATTACCGGGGGTTTCTTCTGGATGTCAGATAATGAAGTTCCTATTGACGTGAGACGTCCTGCACTCCCGGATAATAAGGTGTACGTGGAAAAAACCGGAAGTAAGGTGATTAAATGGTCGTTCATGATCGTGTTGCCATTGTTACTAGCGGGAATAGGAATCTTCTTGTGGATTCGTAGAAAAGGAAGATAAGATACATTAATTTATGATCGGGAGAGCGCAGATCTCCCGATCATAAATAATGGTATAAAAAGATTCTATAATTTAGAGAGTTAAAAAATTAGAATATGTATATTTGTAAGGATGTACATTTTTGATTTTCAATTTCAATTTTTAATTCATATAGGATGAGTTTTAAAATAGACAAACAGACATTGGATGATCTGGCTATTTTCGGGAATAACCGAACGAAGTCTGTTTATGATATTTTCAACCGAACCCGTACGCGGGGTGGTGCGAAAATTCTTGAAGAGATGTTTTTGTATCCTCTGTCGGATGCAGACCAGATTAATGAGAGAAGTGATGTGATTCGTTATTATCGTGATATTGAAGCAGAATTCCCATTCCGTGGAGAGATTTTTGACACGATGGAGTTCTACCTGGGCAACACGGACAGACGTACGCAGTTGATGACACAGGATAACACATTAGGACGGAAATTTAAGAATCTCGTTGGGACGGATACAGAGTATACCCAAATCCACAACGGGATTGTTTGTTGTATAGAGTTGTTGAATACATTGGATGCCTTCTTGAAAAATTCTAAGGCGGATGCCGATAACAAGACAATAGCCGAATTGACCGCTAATTTAAGGGGGTTACTCGGTAACGAGAAGTGGTCTTGGTATGTTTCTGAGAAGGGAAAGAAGAAGCTAAGTTACGAGCAAGCGGTTGTTTATGACCGGGTGTTGCGTTTCGAGGAACGAGATAAGTTGATGAAGATTTTGTATTACGTTTATTTGCTGGATGTTTACATGGCCGTGGCTAATGTGGCAAAAGAACGTGGTTTTGTTTTCGCGAAAGCTCACCCGAATGACAAGAACACGTTGGTTATGAAAGGGGCGTTTCATCCTTTCCTCACGAACCCTGTTGGTAACACGATCACGGTGGACGAGAATAGTAACGTGATTTTCTTGACGGGAGCGAACATGGCCGGGAAGTCGACTTTCATGAAGAGTTTTGGCATCACGGTTTTCTTGGCTCAAGTGGGATTCCCTGTCCCCGCGAAGGAAATTGAATTTTCAGTTCAAAACGGGATGTTCA
>ENA-UEQO01004192-UEQO01004192.1-human-gut-metagenome-genome-assembly--contig:-NODE-4192-length-10310-cov-7.174338_pt1 | contig 10310 bp, 12 predicted proteins | sample MGYA00242938_ERZ507940 | MGnify/ENA primary metagenome ERZ507940 (study PRJEB26167, sample SAMN06115517) | human gut metagenome | host: Homo sapiens | place: China:Chongqing | collected 2014-12-03... | reverse complement strand
TCGGTGGAAGCTAATTTCATGCTTAAAAATGGCTATTTAAAATCAGACGATATTAAGGGCAAAGAATATTACAGCGTAGCAACTGGCGAGATTCACGAAGGTACGACAATCCGTCTGCGTGAAATCAAGATTGGCGATGCCATTCTGCGTAATGTCGATGCTTCGGTTGTCCATAACCAGCAGGCTCCGCTATTACTCGGCCAGACTGTTTTGGAACGTTTCGGGACGGTAACTATTGATAATATCAATTCAAAATTGATTATCAAACAAAAGTAAAATAAGGAACATATAGACTTTCTCCAATTGAGCGATTCGTTGGAGAAAGTTTATTTGCTCATTGGTGACATAATTTCAAAGGGGTATATATAAGAATTATGCAAAATGCGTCACTTATCTTTCAAATGGTTTAATCCTCGTTGCAAAAGAAGATTAGAGAAAACTTATAACACAATAATATGCAAAAGATATTCAAAACTCAATTTACGACAGATGAAGCAATTCTGACGGATATAAGAAAAGGTGGGAGATTTATACAGTTTCAATATACAAATGTTTTACCGCTGGGGGGGGTATCGGCATAGGATTTATGCCCACTGACATATACTATATTCCATCTGATAAGAAAGCTCTTCGATATGGGTGGCCCACCGAAGTTGTTGAGTCTTCTCTTGGGATTAGGGATAGGGCTAATTGGCTATCGTCAGAGAAATGTTACAGGAGCAGTTTTAAGCGAACATGAATCTGCCATCAATTCTCGTGGCCTAAATAGAACAATTAAAGATACGCTATATCATATGAACGAAGCTATCAATAATAGCCCCTTGGCTTATTAGAAACAACTTTTATGAAACCCTACTTACTTCCCATATTCGCTCTACTGATTGTAGGGTGTGGAAATAGCCATGCAAGGAAGATTGATTCTATTATCCATGACAATAATGTTGTCGATTCTCTGCGTGCATTCAGATTCGACACGACACAATATAATTCGAGTGCAAGGATTGATAAAGAACTGACTTTCCTTTTTAAAACATGGTACAATCATCCTGAATATTGGGATAATTACTGGCTGGAAGAATTGGTTGATACCCGACTGCGTCATCACCTTAATAATCCGTTGACATTTATGGAAAATATGCCAATATTGGATTCGGTGATAAGGATCAATTCGACCGCAGATGGGAAATATAAATTTTACAGTTATGAGATTGCAGGCGATGGTACAGCTGGCGCATACAGGACTTACTACCAATATCGGGATGCAATAGGCAAGATTCATATCAAGGAGTGGCAGGAGAATATACGAGAAGGCGCATTGATTGAAAATATTTGGCAATTTAACCATGCAGGACAGGATTATTACGTGATAAAGAGTTTTTACAAAGGACAAACCTGCTCTTGGTGCTATTATATGGAGATTGTGACCATAGATTATGGCGAAATAATTTACCATACAGAGTTTTATCCCAATGGAACATTTGAACCTCATAATGCAACATATCTTATATATAATGAAAACGGAGAAATAGTAGATGAATGCAGGAAACAAGCGCATGATATAATGGTTTGTTGTACAAATGCTTGTAATATGAATATCGACTATTCATTCGACCCTGAAACATTGACAGTCCATGTTAAAAGCGATGCTGATACGGCCGACAGTAGAACAGGGGCAATCAAAGAATATTCATGGAAACTTGTTTTACCTCCTAATAATATTCACACAAAAAGGAATAATAGATGAAGAACTGCATACTAATACTTGCACTTGTTATTGGCTTAATGATGCTTGGATGTGGCAATAGACAAGTAAAGCAGATCGAGCAGACAGAAAAGGATTCAACTGAAATTACAATCAAGACATCTTATGATACCGTCCATTTCAAATTTAAGTGGAGAAATGCCGATTCTATCCCTTACTTATTTGGGAAACCATCGAAAGACAAGATAGCTGAATATCAACGACGATTCGACAGTTTGCATTTTACTGAACGTTACGGCTTTTATGATAGAATCGAGTATTTCCGAGATATATCCCATATCATTGCGGTAAATGATTTTGTTGCATTGTGGTTTGCGAATGGAACAACGCCTTATCAAGATGATTTGGATATGATTCTTTGGCGCATTAATGAATGTTACCCTCTTAATTGTTCCACCACGGAAACAGAACTGTATCAAAGATTTTCGGAACAAATAGATTCATTATTATCATACTCGCTCTTCTCACAATGGGATGCTAATATACAGGCATGGTTGGCGACCAAATTACATGAATGTAAGGTAGAAATATACAACAATCGACTATTGGATTGTAACAACAAGTTTAAGGATATTTTAGCGTCGGAACATTGTGCATGGAAAGAATATGAAGAAACCTTATATGATGTATGCGATAAAATAGTTGTCGGGAAATATGTTGGGTCTGGAGCACCAGTGGCGTATGGCGATTTTTTCATAGAAAGCTATGAGCAGAGATTGATTTCATTATTGGATTACTATTTTATTTTGGGTGATTCCAATTATCAGCCGACAGAACGACATGCCCAGATTTCAGATAAAATGATACATAGAGCATATTCGGATTTCTTTGATGTGATTAATTCAGATTATGAAGATTATAGCGTGGAAGAAAAGCAGAGTGTCTTAAAAAATGATATGCGCTTTTGGGATAAATGGATGGCTGAACGCAGAAAAGTTTCAGCACAATTACCGATGCCTCTCAAAAAAGTTTATGATAATTGTACGAATAATCTCAAACGGCGAAAATTGATTCAAATAAAGAGCAGATATTGGGGATATGGAATATGTAGCGGTTTTGAGTTGGATTGCATATTAAAAAAGGATTGCTCCGATGAAGAACTGTTTAACTATGATTATCAGGCACGATACGATGCTTTATTAATCAAGTGACATAATTTTCAGGGGGTATATAAACAGAATATTCTATAATTGCGTCACAGAAGATGAAAAACTGCATACTAATACTTACATTATAATATTATGTGGCTATATACCAAAAGGCAATATAAATCTGCCATTGAAGACAAAGACAAGGAAATGGAAGAAATACTTGATACATTTAGAGATGAAATTATCAAAGATCTGAAATCTCTTGTTAAGTCTGAAGACTATAATGAAAAGTATAAATTACTCTTAAGGCACAAAGGATACTATGAGGCCATAAAGAATGATTTAAATACACAAAGGAAGAGTCTTAATGACATTTTTAAAAAATATGATTTGTGTTTTCAGTATCAGGGTTTTTGGGGGTTGCTTGATAAAATTGTATATAAAAACAATCAACTGGAGTGTTGGGTAGACTACTATCATTCATTTCCTCCTGATTATGGTTGTTTCTCTTTGGATGAAATTCCTACAAGAGTACTATATAAAGCTCTAAGAATATTCAAAGGGATATTATAATCGCAAGCAATAGACTATTTATTCGAGTGTCATATTATACAAAATGCGCCATGTAATATGAAAAACTACTTACTCCCCATATTCGCCTTACTGATTGTAGGGTGTGGAAATCAACGCCAGCAACATACGATGTTGAAAAGCGATTGGTTAAGAAAGAATATGTCAAACGAGATTGAGTGACATAATTTTTAAGGGGTATATAAAATGATTTTTTTGAAATTGCGTCACATCAACATAACTATTAACCCATAACACAACAACATGATGACACGAGAAGAAAGACTGAAGTTTTGCTCAATCTGCAAAAAACGGCAGATGGATATGCAAAGAGGTTTGGTATGTTCATTAACCAATGAATATGCTACTTTTGATGAAAAATGTACGGATTTCGAAGCTGACGAAACTGCAATCGCAAAAGAACTCACAAAGCAGAGGGAGTACAAGGAAGAACTGCAAAAAACAGGAGGAGTTCTAACAGGCTCTAATTGGTTTTTATGGATTGGTGTACTATCCATTCTTAATATCATATTGGGATGTATCGTTAATCTTCAATTCGTATTTGGATTAGCGGTAACACAGTCTATACAGGGAATTGCGGTTGAGACTGGCACAGAAATATTAGGTATTATTCTCTCCGTATTGATTTCGGGATTCTATATTTGGACATATTATCTGGCTGCTAAAAAAGAGCACTTATGGGCCTACTTTGCGGGATGGAGTATCTATTTACTCGATGCCTTAATATATCTTCTGATTTTACCCATAGAATTTGACGCATCGATTATTTGGCCTTTGTTTCTCCATGCAATATTATTAGTTGTACTATATTCTTCAACTCCATTATTTAATGAAAATACTTGGCAGAATATAAAGACTTTTGATTGGACACATAGTAGAATTGCATATGCTATTTATGGTGGAATGATAACGCTTATACAGATTGGTTGTTTGGTATTAATTGGTATTATTGGATTACAAAATTAGTTGTCAAAACTTATTACAGACAGCAAAGACCTGCATTGAGGCCCTTTTAAGGTGTCTCATGCAGGTTTTTATAGATACAACCCATTGCATAAGTCATTAATTTTTCGTATATTTACATTATAATCAAACATATAATTAACAACATAAATTTTAGCTAAAATGAAAAGAAAAACACCGAAAATTGATTGAGAGGCAAAAACCGAGACTGTCGATGATATTCAGTACTCCTATATTGCCAAAGCCGTAACTTACGCACGTGATTGCAATGTCTGCCTGTTCGTAGGACGCAAAACAGCCGAACCTGCACCATTGAAATTCACTTATTATTTAGAACTCGACATCGCCCCTGAAAAGGATATGACGATTCGATTCTGCAAACGAGGGCAGGACATAGCAGGATTTTCCTTTCGGTTAGACCCGCAAGATTGAAAAGCAGGGATTCTCGTGCTTCCATGGCCCAACCTTATAACATTTCCCAAGTCCAATCACACCCTCAATCTGTTTGAAACACATATCAAGAGCGATGCAGTCGTATTTGGCTACACATCATTAGAGGGCAAGCAGAAAGAGTTTCGTTTCCCGCTGACTGGATTCAATGAAAAGTATTTAGAGCAGTTCATAGTATAAGTCAATAGATATAGTCTCCAAAGAATGATAATATAGTTTTATAACTTTGTTGGGGAAATAATTCTTTAAGGTAAGATGAGTGTGAAATACTATCCATTTGCATCCATTTTATTTCAAATCGCTGAAGAATAGGATTCGTATCGACTTTTGTTGATTTGCATGGCAAAGTCGCTTGATAACCAGACCATTCACACGATATTGAATTATTTATGCAATTAGAGAATCTAAACTTGCATTTTGAAGAATTTGAATCTATATTTAGCTGTGGATAAATCAACCAACACTGACCAATAAATTGACATAGTTGTCGGTAAAATGGATCTGCTTGGGAATCTAAAAACTCGTCAATGGATATTTCAAAGTTTTCTAATATACATAACAAATGGGTAACTTGATTATAGGTGGAGATAAAATAATTAAACCCATTATGTCCATTTTGCCAGCTATACGGTGGAATATTCTCTTTTCTGATATTGTAATTGGATTGGTTTAAGAAATGGGTAATGTGCCGAATGTTGGTAATTATATTTTCACAATTCTCATATTTCTGCATAATAAGGTCTACCAATCGTTCACAAATAGCAGAAAAAGTATCTTTACTAAAAGGTATTTTCTGTAAAATCCATTCTTCAATCACATCATTCAATGAATATTCATAGGGCGTGGAAGACGAGAATTTATGAATATAACCCGTAAAATCTGTTCTCTCTCCATATAAATGATGAAAGATATTCTTGATGTTTTGAAAATGACAGACCAGCAATATTTTATCGAAATTGTATTTATTCAAAGGGTTGCCATGTGCAAGTTTTTGTTCTGAATAATCTTGCATATCCCAATGCGCAGAAAATACATTGAGGATGCGGAATATATGGGCAGGATCAATCCTATCCATATCTTCAATAACAAGGATAACTTGCTTGCCACTATTTTCTTTAATATCTGTTATTAGTTGATAAATAATCCGTGATATAGGGTCAAATTCATATATCCCTCCTTTTTGGCTTGCAAATTCATCCAAATATGATTCGATACTATCGGACTGGGAATGACCGACTTCCTTTGAAAAGTTTTTGAACTTGGCAATGTTGTCCCGAAATACTTTTATAGCATCTTGGGGAATATTAGCTAAAGAGGATGCAACTAAAGAAACAATATCCGACACAAGGTCTTTCCCATTTTGATTGAAGAATCCCCATAATCTCAATGAAAAGCCATATTTTTCATCCGAGAAATCAATCTCGGATGTCATCAAGATTTGCAACAATATATCTCGCTTAATATACTCAAAAATATCTTTGTTTTCAGCGACCTGATAATTGATAGGATATATTGTTAGGAACAAATACTTATCGGATAATTGCTTCTTAACTTCATTCAGAAAGAAACTCTTTCCGTCTCCAAATCGTGCAGACAGAATACCTCGACAATTATTATTAAGATATTCAGAAAAAGTCGTGACTTCGGAATCTATCGGAATAATATCGTTCATAATGCTTGGGTTATTACGCATATCAAAAATACAATTTTTAATATAGAAATCAAAGCTACTGAAAATTGCTGAAAACAGACGAACGGCGAGAGGGGAAAATTTTTCGCCGATTTTTTAGTATCTAATGATGGCTTTTATCTATGTATCTATAAGATATACAGCTAATTCACCTATTTATTAATCAATCATGGTTTCTGTAACTGTGTAAACCAACGTGTAAACCGCAGAGCATTCGTGTTTGTAAATTACTGTATAATAGCAATTTATTTATTTTGAGGAACGTCTGGGGGGCGTGTGGTCGCTGGTTCGAATCCAGTCACCCCGACTGATGGAAAATCCTTGATATTCAATCGAATATCAAGGATTTTTCTTTTGTGATGTATGGCCGGAAAAATGGCGGTGGTACACAAGTGGTACATAAATGGTCGCTATTCGAAAAATTTCACTATCCACCATCAAACTTTGATTTCTATGAATCACAGTATTTTAAGTCGCGTATATGAGTAAAAGGGATAGTTAATCTATTTAGCTATTGTTGAAAAAAATGCGAGGCCTTAAAAAAGGCCTCGCATTTTTTTATTTAGACAAAGTATTGTTTTTTAGTTGCCCTGCCAATTTGCTGAGATTTAATGTTGGCAACATAATAGGATTAGTCAAGCCCGATAATGTAGATAAGGTAGCTATATATGCTCTAATATAAGGGAATAATATAGCAGGTGCATTAACATAGAAATAGTTATCTAATTCTGTATTATTACATTCTTTATCAAATTCATAACGAGCAACAGCCTCCGTTGTAACTTTTATAGATTTATCTTTATTTGTTATTGAGACTTTCATATACAATGTGAACGCGCATTCTTTGACAAAATGCTCTCCATTTAGGTCTATTTTTAATGACATTTCTGGAGAAATAATAGATTCCCCTTTTATATCAATCGTTGATTTGCGGATTGTAAATCCGTTAAAACGAAATTTAGCAATTGATGTGTTATCCATAATTAGGCTGCTAATGCATAGGATGATATTAGTTCTGTATAATCATTCTTTGAGATTTCATTAAATTGAGGAATATCTAAGATATCGTAATTAAACCTCATTTCAGAATCTTCTGTTGTATTTATAGAAGTCAGACGGAGAACGACCTCTTTTTCGTTAATAGATATATATGGTACTGCTTGTGTGAATAAAATGTCGTAAATACCAAATTTCTTACCTATTTCCTCTATTAAATCCTTTTCTAAAGAATGGAATAGTGGATTGTTTTCATATGTGTAGGTAGGTTCTACGATTATAGTATGATAATCTATTGCTTTTTCGTAGACATAAGTTAGATTAATATCTTTTACTAAATCTCTTATATCAATGAGCTTTTTACTTATATATGTTTTGATAACCTCAATCATGTTGTTAAACTAATGTGTTAAGAATTTCTTTTGTCATTTTTTGTGCCTCAGTCGCTTCTATTTGCGAAATAGGGTGATTTTGATAATCTGCTTTTTTTCGCAATCGCTTTAAACTACACATTAAATGTCTGTATTTAATAGTATCTGTAACGCAATTTTCTGTTGAGAAAATAACAAAATTATGAGTGTCGGTTTGCTGTTTTTTAACTTCTTGGTCTTGCTGGTCATAAGAAAGCCCGCCAGATTCCATTAATTTTCGTTTAGAAAGTTGTAAACTTGCATAATAGGAACAGTGGATTGATGATGCATACATAGCATTCGCAATTAGTAATTCTGCAGCCTTTAGATTCTCTTGGGCTTTTGCAAAAATATACATCTTCTTTAAGAATTTCTCAAATAGAAGGCAAATATAATAACAAAAATTGGAATTTGTACATCATCAATGATATTTATTGATCTTTACAATATTGTTACTTTGCCGATGTCCCGATCAGCAACAGTATCGAATAGTCGGTTTCCGCCAGTTTTGCATCCGTACCGCAACCCCAGACGATATTTACCTGCGGGGCAAATTCGTGGATGACGGTTAAGAGGCTGCATAGGTCGTCGAAACTAATTTCCGATGCGGGATGATAGCTTACTTTTACAATCACGTCGAGGTCAGCTCCTGTGTGTAGGGCTTCCAATTCGGTGCGGAGTCGCTCCGCCAAGACGGGCATTGCACCCTCGACCGTAATTAGGGCACAAGATGCCTCGCTATTCAAAATGCGGTCGAAATCGTTCCGGACGATTTGCACCATGTCGTCTTCCGATGCGCTGAATTGGGTGTCGAGATAGTGTCTGATTTCTTCTTTGGTTTTCATGTGATTTTGTTTTTGGGTAATACATTCTGGCTGTGAATACGCAGGTCGATTCAGCCGATATGTACTGGAGACCATCATTGCGGCTTGCTTATTTAAGCCCTATACATTGGCTCGAAACAGGTGGTTAATGAATTTTATCGAGTCCCCGACTACATGAGCCGTAATCGCATCGCAGTATCTTCTGTCGGGATTTAACAAAGCGACCTGCCGGGTTGCGGCAGGTCGGGACAACTAAGAATGGTCGGGATAAAGACTCGGAAAGGATGTGGATAACAACTTATAACTATGTGCTTTATCCTCGACCGGAATTATATACGAGAAATTAATTTTATTCCCAATTGCCAATATCATTATCGGCTTCATCTGTCGAGCCGAATTTGATGCCGGGATAACGGTCGGAAACATTTACTTCTTCATCAATTAGATTGATTATTTCCTGCTGGTATTTAATCGTATCGAGGAAGAGTTTGTAGGGGGCACGAACTTCTATGAAAGGGCCGGTACGATTAGAGGATGTCTTGGTAAATCCGGTTTCCAAGATAAACTCGTTGTCGGAATTGGGAATGTAACGGAGTTGCTCGATGTCGCATCTTAATTCGGTTGGATTTGCATGAAGAAATCTCTCCAATTCGTCGAAATCTTCGGCATAACGCTGATATTCGGCTCTGAACGCACGCTGAGCGGTGCGGACATCCTTGATGCGTTCGATGACCTGTGCTTTGCGTTCTTTTAATTCGTTTTCAAAATGGATAGGTGTTGATATTTGGGGACTCATAGTACTTATTGCAGCAAATAGAATCGGCAATAGAGAGATGATTAATCCTGCTATTGCTCTGCCCTTGGGGTTAATGCGGAGGCCTATAATAGAAAATATTAGTCCCAATAACCATAAATTCCCTATTAAGACTGGTAAAATAAGTGTGAAAAACAGACTCTTATCGTTTAATGAATTTATGATGTACCCTTCGAAAGAAAATAATATGAACGACATAAGGACTAATACAAGTCCGGCTGTTCCAATGCGATTATTTTGTATTTGAGTCTGTTCATTATTGTCTGAGCTAATAGTTGTATTCATGGGAAAAGATTATAAGTTGAACGTAAGAACGCTGCGGCATACACTAAAGGTGCTATTAATATTCTTCATGAGAGAGGTAATAATAGACAAAACAAGAGCCGATTAAGAATAGTAACAACATGACTGATGAAATAATTATTCCTGCCGTTGTTAGTTTCGTTTGACGATAAGTTGCTCCAATGCAGGAAATAATAAGGGATGCTGGCGATATGACACCACTTCCAAGAATTGAAAAAAGAGATAGTATAAATCCTAATTTACCCATGTTATACATTGCTTTTTCTGTCGCTTGGGTTGATGTTAAATTTGCTGAAATATTGTTTGTGATTCTTTGCATATAGTTAATTTTTTTATATATTATTTGAATCAGTAGTTGAAAATAAGGTATAAAAATGCGATGGCTACCTTTCCCATCGTATGAATTAGCAGTCCGC
>ENA-UEQO01004190-UEQO01004190.1-human-gut-metagenome-genome-assembly--contig:-NODE-4190-length-10313-cov-5.308128_pt1 | contig 10313 bp, 8 predicted proteins | sample MGYA00242938_ERZ507940 | MGnify/ENA primary metagenome ERZ507940 (study PRJEB26167, sample SAMN06115517) | human gut metagenome | host: Homo sapiens | place: China:Chongqing | collected 2014-12-03... | reverse complement strand
CGGAAAGTATGCTAATATACAAGGTAAACGGTGCAGTATCCTAGTCGGGGTGGCCATCTTCCAGGAAGGGCCTAAAAATCCTTTGAAGGGCACATCGATGAAGTCCCTGGTGTTTGCTTGTTACGCCCAGTTTCGGGTGGATGCTGGGGGTTAAGGATTCCGGGCGCGCGCAACGGCATGACGCATACGACCCGGTTTCCGTGGAGACTTGAAGCTTGTGCGACGACGGTTGAAGCCCTTAGGCGGCTCCGATCGCGTACGAATCAGGTATGAACCTGCAAGGCGGTGCACAGAATCGTGTGCTGCGTGCAGCGTAGCCTGCCTTGCGTGGAAATGCGGGAAAAGAAGACCAGACGGCCGGTCGCTATGGCCATAGCGGCTGCTGTCATCGCTTCTGGAAACCATTTCTGCAAAAGAGGCTAAGATCATGGCTTCCCTCGTTGTGGAAAACACCTAGGCTGTCGTAAAAGGGCAGGCAGGGGATTGCAGTACGGACTAAGTGGCAATCGGGTACCCATTATCATGGCAACACTTGGGCGGATGAATGAAATGGAAACGGCCTGTGCGGCAACGGCAGGTTTCATCCGGTGAAAAACAACCCGACCTAAGCCGTAAGATTTACTCTGTCTGCCGCCGTTTTTACATTATAAAGTCGAATTGAGAGATATTTCTCAGAAGGAGAATGTTTTCGTGGCGAAAACCGACCCTGAGGCTGCCAGACGGCAGCGGCATAAGACGATCCGCTGGGTCGTCACCGTTTTCCTGATTACGGTTGTGATTTCCGGCATCATTTCTCTGGTCTCGGACGAGGTGATGGACAGCAGCAGCCTTCCCGTGGCCTTTCTCATTCTGCTTGCCATCGTGATGGTGGGCATTATCTTCGATATCATCGGCATGGCGGTGGCCTCGGCGGACGAAAAGCCGTTCCATTCCATGGCTGCCCGGAAGGTGCCGGGTTCTCAGGAAGCCATCCGGCTTCTGCGCAACGCGGAGCGGGTCAGCTCCATCTGTAACGACGTGGTGGGCGATATCTGCGGCGTTGTCTCCGGCAGCGCGTCGGCGACCATCGCGGCGCTGATTCTGACGCAGGTGGACGTGGGCTGGCCGCGGGGCGTTTCGCTGGTCATGTCCGCCCTCGTGGCGGGGCTGACCGTGGGCGGCAAGGCCATCGGCAAGACCTTCGCCGTCAATTCCTGCACGCAGATCGTTCACATGGTGGGCAAGGTGCTTCATGCCCTGAATGGCCTGCATGGTAAAAAGAAAAAGTAATATGTTAGGTTGTGTCGAACGTGAGCATTTTACAGAAAATCAACGGCCATGACGACCTTACCGCTCTGGATGACCGGCAAAGAACCCAGCTCTGTGGGGAAATCCGGGAGTTTCTGGTCTCCAACGTTTCCAAAACCGGCGGACATCTGGCCGGAAACTTAGGCGTGGTGGAGCTGAGCGTGGCCATCGAGACCGTTTTTAATACCGAGATAGACCGCCTGGTTTTTGATGTTGGGCATCAGTCTTATGTGCATAAGCTGCTGACCGGACGCCAGGCGGATTTTCCGCATCTGCGGCAGTACGGCGGACTGTCCGGTTTCCCCAAGCCATCGGAGAGTGATACGGACGCCTTCGTGGCGGGACATGCTTCCAGCTCCGTTTCCATCGCTCTGGGTATGGCGCGGGCGAGGACGCTCCTGCATCAGGACTACAATGTGGTCGCTCTGATCGGGGACGGCGCCTGCACCGGTGGTATGGCTTATGAAGGGCTGAACGACGCCGCGGTGAGCGGCGAGCCGATGGTCATTATCCTCAACGACAATGAAATGTCCATCGGCAGGAACGTGGGTGGCGTGTCCCGGCATCTGTCCCGTCTGCGCTCCAGCGGCCATTATCTGAAGGCCAAGCGCTGGTACCGGGAAATTATGAAGAAGACCGCCGTCGGCCGGGCGGCATACCGGGTGACCCGGCGGCTGAAAAACAGGCTGAAGCGTTTTTTGCTGCCCGCGTCCCTGTTTGAAAATATGGGATTTACCTATCTGGGGCCTGTGGACGGCCATGACCTGCCGGGGCTGATCTCTCTGCTTACTACCGCCAAGGGCCTTGCCGAGCCGGTGGTGGTGCATGTGGTCACGAAAAAGGGCTGCGGCTACCGCTTTGCCGAGGAAGATCCGGCAAAATTCCACGGAATCGGGGCGTTTGACCCGGAAACCGGAAAAAAACTGGCAAAAAAAATTACGTCCTATTCCGATTCCTTCGGCGAGGCTGTGATGGAGCTTGCTCAGAAGGATGACCGGATCTGTGCAATTACAGCCGCCATGCCGGGGGGCACGGGGCTTCTCAAATTCATGCGGGAATACCCCAAACGCTTTTTCGACGTGGGCATTGCGGAGGAACACGCGATCTCCATGGCGGGCGGTCTTGCCAAGCAGGGAATGGTGCCGGTGGCGGCGATCTATTCCACCTTTTTACAGCGCGCCTATGACCAGATCATGCAGGATATTGCCATGCTGCACCTGCATGTGATCCTCGCCGTAGACCGGGCGGGGCTTGTGGGGGACGACGGCGCCACCCACCACGGCGTGTTTGACGTCGGATTTTTACGGCAGGTGCCGGGTATGCTGATTCTGGCGCCCGCAAGTCTTGCCGAGCAGAAGGACATGCTCCACTGGGCGGCGGAAACGTACAACGGCCCCGTGGCAGTCCGCTATCCCCGTGGCGGGGAGGGCAGCTACCGGGATTCCGCGTGGCAGCCCGGCGAAAATGTGGAGACGGAAGGGCTTCTGTGCTGCCACCGCCATGGCGGGGACGTGACACTGGTGACTTATGGTTCCATGCTGGATAATGTCCTGGAAGCGGCGGAGATTTTGTCCCAGCGGGGCATTGAAGCGACCATTCTGCGGCTTCTGACGGTGTCCGCCCTGCCTGCCCGGGAAATTCTGACGGAAATGTCCGAAAAACGCCGCGTGATCGTGGCGGAGGAAGTCTGCACCGGCTCCGGTATCCGGGAGGCGCTGGCATGGGAGCTGCGGAAGCTCTGCCCGGACTGCCGGGTGGACGGCGTCGATCTGGGGGCGGACTTCGTTACCCACGGTTCGACGAAGGAGCTTTACCGGCATTACGGTCTGGACGGGGAGTCCATCGCAAACTATACGCAGGGGGTGCTGTCCTAAGTGAAGGTAAAGAAGAGACTGGATGTTCTGCTGACGGAACGGAACCTTGCGGACAGCCGCTCCAAGGCACAGGCCGTCATCATGAGCGGCCTTGTATATGTGGACGGTCAGAAGGCCGACAAGCCCGGTGTTTCCTATGACGAAACGGTGGAAATTGAGGTGCGGGGTGCGGCGTGCCCCTACGTCAGCCGGGGCGGATTGAAGCTGGAAAAGGCGCTGCGGGACTTCGGCGTAAAAACCGAGGGCTGTGTGTGCAGCGATTCCGGCGCGTCCACCGGCGGATTTACGGATTGCTTATTGCAGCACGGGGCGAAAAAGGTGTTTGCCATCGACGTCGGCTACGGCCAGCTGGACTGGAAAATCCGCTCCGACCCGAGAGTCGTGGTCATGGAGCGTACCAATATCCGCTATGTTACCCCGGAACAGCTGGGGGAGCCGCTGGACTTGTCCGTGGTGGACGTGAGCTTTATTTCGTTAAAGCTGGTTCTGCCCGTGATCAAAACACTGTTGAAGCCCACCGGGCAGGTGCTCTGCCTGATCAAGCCCCAGTTTGAAGCGGGGAAGGAGAAAGTGGGCAAAAAGGGCGTCGTCCAGGAAAAATCCACCCACAAAGAGGTGCTGGACAATTTTGTTGCCCTGGCGGACGAGCTGCAATTCAAAATTCTCGGCCTGACCTTCTCCCCGGTGAAGGGGCCGGAGGGGAATATTGAATTTCTGGGGCATCTGACGCTGGACAATGTGGCGGGCATTCGGCCGGATACGGCACTGGTGGCGGAATTGGCGCACCAGACGCTGGACAAGGGGGAAAATTCATGAAAAATGTCATTCTGACCCCCAATCCCTACCGGGACAGGAACTTTCAGACGGTGCGAAGCGCTATCCAGATTCTGAAAGACGCGGGCATTCAGCCCAAACTGTGCCTGCCCTTTGAGGTAGACCGCAATTACGAGCTGCCGAAAGATCTGCGTTTTTCCCGGCTGGACAGAGAATTGCCCAATGCCGAGCTGGTGATCTGCTTCGGCGGCGACGGAACCATCCTGCACATGGCCAAGGCGGCTACCCGGAGGGGTGTCCCCCTTCTCGGCGTGAACATCGGCACCATGGGTTTCATGGCGGAGCTGGAAAGCACCGAGCTGGAAAAGCTCGCCATGCTGGCCACTGGGGAATTCACCACGGAAAAGCGCATGATGCTGGACGTGACGGTGCAGCGCAGCCGGGACATTCTGTTCCACGACATTTGCTTGAACGACGCGGTGATCACCAAGGGCGTGATCGCCAGAATCGTGCATCTCTCCGTAAAATGCGACGGTATTCAGGCCATGGAATGCGGTGGCGATGGCGTGATCGTAGCGACGCCTACCGGCTCCACCGCCTACAGTCTTTCCGCCGGAGGCCCCATTGTGGAGCCGGAGGCGAACAACATCATCATTACGCCCATCTGCGCCCATGAGGTGGGCAGCCGGTGCATCGTGGCATCCGACCGGCGAGTGGTCACCGTGGAGATGGTGCGCAACGCCCGGCGCAATGCCTATGTCTCCGTGGACGGCGGCAGGGCGTTCCGGCTGAATCTGGGCGATGTGGTAACGGTTCAGAAATCTCATCTGGAAACGAAACTGGTTCGGTTGAAGGAACGCAGTTTTTATGATGTGGTCAACGCGAAATTTAAGAAAGTGTAAGAGGTGACCGGGTTTGAAATCGAAGAGACAGGCAAAAATTATGGAGATCATCTCCACAACAAACGTAGAAACACAGGAGCAGCTGCTTAAGGAATTGCAGGAAGCGGGCTTCACCAGCACCCAGGCGACCATTTCCCGGGACATTAAGGAGCTGAGAATTGTCAAGGAGCTGACCAGCTTCGGCACCTACCGCTACACGACGGCGGCAAGAGAGGTGCCCAGCGCCTTTACGGGGCGGCTGAACACCATTTTCCGGGAATGCGTCACCAGCTTTGACTATGCCCAGAATATCATCGTCATCCACACCCTTCCGGGACTGGCCAACGCGGCGGCCTCCGCGCTGGATGCCATGAATATGAACGTGGTGCTGGGGACGCTGGCCGGTGACGACACGGCAGTGGTCATCATGCGGGATACCAACGCCGCCGCTGCCTTCTGCGGTGAGATCAAGAGCCTGATAGGCGGCTGAGAGGGGGAATAACCGTGCTGAGCCTTCTGCATATTGAAAATATCGCGGTGATAGAAAGCGCGGATATTTCCTTCGACGGGGGATTTACTGTCCTCACCGGCGAGACCGGCGCGGGCAAATCCATTGTCATTGACGCGATTTCAGCCATCCTCGGCGAGCGGGCATACCGGGACATGATAAGGACCGGGGCAAATAAGGCCACCGTCCGGGCGGTGTTTACCGGGGTTCCAAAGTTACAGTGGTTCGAGGACAACGGCGTGGAATACGACCCGGAGACCATCGTCCAGCGGGAGATTTTTCTGGATGGGAAAAATGTCTGCCGGGTCAACGGGAGCCTCGTAACGGTGTCCATTCTGCGGAAACTGGGTATCCAGCTCATCAACATCCATGGTCAGCACGATTCCGCGTCGCTGTTTGACGAGGACAACCATCTTGCTTTTCTGGACGCATTTGCCGGGAATGAGGCGCTGAGAAGCGACTACGGAGAAAAATACGAGACCGTGGCGAAGCTGCGGCGGGAAATCGACCGCCTGACCATGGACGAAGGGGAAAAGCTGCGCCGCATGGAGACCCTGAAATACCAGATCGCCGAGATCGAAAAGGCAGAGCTGGAGCCGGGAGAGGACGAAAGACTGGAAGACCGCCGGAAGATCCTGCAAAACGCCGAAAAGCTGAGCAACGGCATGGAAACAGCTGTGGAATGTCTCTACGGCGGGGACGATACCGACGGTGCCGCCGGGCTGCTCGCACAGGCGGAGTACGCCCTTGCGCGGCTGTCCCGGTTCAGCGACAGCTTCAACGCTCTGCATGAACGGGTAGCCGACCTGATGTATCAGGTTCAGGACGCCGCTGAGGAGGTTCGGGACGCCCGGGACGGCTTAAGCTATTCTGCCGACGAGCTGGAACAGATCGAGTCCCGGCTGGACGTCATTCACAAGCTGCGCCGGAAATACGGCACGACCTGCGAGGATATCCTTGCCTATCTGGACAGCGCGAGAAAAGAGCTGGACGACATCGAATTTGCCGACGACCATCTGGAACGGCTGAAAGGGAAACTCCAGAAGGCGGAAAAAGCCGCATGGGACGCGGCGATCGCCCTCCGGGAAAACCGGAAAGCGGCGGCGGAGGCCATGTCGGAGCGCATCCTGACGGAGCTGACCCAGCTGGACATGCCCCGGGTGCAGTTTTCCTGCGAGTTCCGGGAGACGGAGCTGACTGTAGCCGGCGCGGACGCCGTGGCGTTTTACATGTCCGCCAACGCGGGCGAAGCCCTGAAGCCCATGAGCAAGGTGGCCTCCGGCGGTGAGCTGGCGCGAATCATGCTGGCCATGAAGAACGTTCTGGCGGAAAAAGACCAGGTGGAGACCCTGATTTTCGACGAGGTGGACACCGGCGTTTCCGGTCGGGCTGCCCAGAAGGTCGCTCAGAAGCTGAAAAGCGTTGCCGCCCACAAGCAGGTGCTGTGCGTTACCCATTTGCCCCAGCTGGCGGCGCTGGCGGACAACCATCTGCTTATCGCCAAGCAAGAGCGGAACGGGCGGACATACACCTCCGTGACGCCTCTGGACCTGGAGGGAAGAAAGCGGGAGCTGGCGCGTATCATCGGCGGCGCGACGATTACCGAAACCACGCTGAAAAGCGCGGAGGAAATGCTGCGGGGATAAGCCGTCGGTTTACACAGAATTTATGCGAGTTTACCCTTGACAAATTCCGCTCTGTTTGTTAGGATAAGGCAAGCAACACAGTGATGGGAAGAAGTAAGCGTCCCGATTCCCGCCAGAGAGCTGCCGGCAGGTGCAAGGCAGTGGGGAAAAGCGCCGAAATACCTCCCGGAGTGGCCTTTCTGAACGGTAGTAGGGAAGGACGGGGTTCGCCCGGTACAGCGAGAGGCGTTGCTGGACGCCGTGAGGGCATTTTTCGTGAGAAAGTGCCGAATTAGAGGTGGTACCGCGTATTTTACGCCCTCTATCCGTTTGGATAGAGGGCGTTTTTGCTTGGGAACCTCTGATCAAATCGTCTGCGACTGTGAGCGGATCTTTTCCGCCCACTCTTCGGTATCGAAAACGGGGAATACACAAAGTATTCCGCCGCTTTCGATACCTCGATTGTACGAAAAATCTCTCGCTCACAGCTCTTGCCGATTTAATCAGAGCTTCCCTTGAAAAGGAGGGGATACTATGCTGACACGACCCATGGACATCCTGAGTGCGTTTCCCGTGCGGAAAAGCAAACAGCAGAAGCAGGAATTCCGGGATGCGGCGCAGTCTTATCTAAAGCAGTTCGGTTATTCGCCAACCGTCGAAAAGGGGAGCTTCGGCTGCCGGAACATGGTGATCGGCGACCCGGAGACGGCGCAGTACCTGATCACCGCCCACTATGACACCTGCGCGCGCCTGCCCATTCCCAATCTGATCACGCCGTGCAATTTCTGGGCATTTTTGGGATATCAGCTGGTCGTTATGCTGCTGATGCTTCTCGTTCCGGCGATTCCGGGTGCGCTGGCAGGGCTGCTTGTGGGGAGCTTCGACGTTGGTTATTACGTGTGGTTTCTCTGCGTGTGGGCGGTGATCGCGCTGGTGATGATCGGCCCCGCCAATAAGCACAACGCCAACGACAATACCTCCGGCGTGGTCACGCTGCTGGAAATCGCCCGTTCCCTGCCGGAAAGCCAGCGGGGCAAGGTCTGCTTTGTCCTGTTCGATCTGGAAGAAGCAGGGCTGATCGGTTCCGCCGCCTACCGCAAGGCGCACAAAAAGGCGTCTGACAGCCAGCTTGTCCTCAATCTGGACTGCGTGGGAGACGGGGATCACATTCGCTTCTTCCCTACGAAAAAGCTGAAAAAAGACCGGAAAAAGCTGACCTCCCTCTATAAAGCCTGCGGTTATTTTGGGAAAAAGGACGTGCTGGTTCACGAAAAGGGCTTTTCCGTCTACCCCTCCGATCAGGCGAATTTCCCTTGCGGCGTGGGTATCTGCGCACTGCGGAAAAAGGGGAAAACGCTGTATCTGTCCCGCATCCACACACCCAAAGACACCATTCTGGAAGAAACAAACGTCAATATTCTGCGCGCGGCTCTGATCACATTCATCACCTGCGGCGCAGCGCAATAAGAAAGGAAAAATGAAAAATATGAAACTGTATGATGAACTGGTTGCCCGGGGACTGATCGCTCAGGTGACCAACGAGGAAGAGATTCGGGAAATGATCGACAACGGCAAGGCCACCTTCTACATTGGCTTTGACTGCACCGCCGACAGTCTGACCGCCGGTCACTTCATGGCGCTGACCCTGATGAAGCGTCTGCAAATGGCGGGCAACAAGCCCATCGCCCTGATCGGCGGCGGCACGACCATGATCGGCGATCCCTCCGGCCGTACCGATATGCGGAAGATGCTCACCAAGGAGGACATCAACCACAACGCCGAGTGCTTCAAAAAGCAGATGGAGCGCTTCATCGAGTTCGGCGAAGGGAAGGCGCAGATGGTCAACAATGCCGACTGGCTGCTGAACCTCAACTACGTAGAGCTGCTGCGGGAGGTGGGCGCGTGCTTCTCCGTCAACAATATGCTCCGGGCAGACTGCTACCGCCAGCGCATGGAGCGGGGACTGTCCTTCCTGGAATTCAACTACATGATCATGCAGTCCTACGACTTCTACCACCTGTTCCAGCACTATAACTGCAACATGCAGTTCGGCGGCAACGACCAGTGGAGCAACATGCTGGGCGGCACCGAGCTGATCCGCAAGAAGCTGGGCAAGGATGCCCACTGCATGACCATCACGCTGCTGACCGACTCTCAGGGCAACAAGATGGGCAAGACCGCCGGAAACGCCGTCTGGCTGGACGCCAACAAGACCTCTCCCTTTGAATTCTACCAGTACTGGCGGAACGTGGGCGACGCCGACGTGATGAAGTGCATCCGGATGCTGACCTTCCTGCCTCTGGAGCAGATCAATGAGATGGACACATGGGCGGACGCCAAGCTCAACGAGGCCAAGGAAATTCTCGCCTACGAGCTGACCAGGATGGTTCACGGCGAAGAAGAGGCTGAAAAGGCCAGAGCTGCTGCCAAGGCGCTTTTTGTGGGCGGCGGCGACGACGCCAATATGCCTACCACGGAAATTTCCGCCGACAAGCTGGTGGACGGCAAGATCGGCATTCTGAACCTGATGGTGGCCTGCGGACTGGCGCCCTCCAACAAGCAGGCGCGGCAGCTGGTGGAGCAGGGCGGCGTTCTGGTCAACGATGAGAAGGTGCCCAATGCCCAGTTCGCCGTGACGGAGGAGATGCTGAAAGCGGGCGTGAAGATTCGCAAGGGCAAGAAGATTTTCCACAAAGCGGTGCTGGCCTGATGCTGGAACTTGCAGTGGAGACCGACCGGGAAGCGGTGAACTGGCTGGCCTGTCAGGTACACGCCATGCACGTTGGCTGGCTGCCGGAGACTTACGAAATGCCCCCGGAAATGTACCCAAAGGAGCGGTTCCAGAAAGCGATCGCGGAACGATCGTTATATGTAGCCCGACTGCATGGCGCGGTCGTGGGCTATATGAACCTGATGATCCGGAATTTCGACGGGTTGGGTCTGAAAAAGCGGAAGGTTCTGCGGATTGACGAAATTGCCGTGGAGGAAAGTCTTCGCGGTCAGGGCGTCGGCACGGAGATGATGGAAGATGTCCGCGCCTTAGCGAAGACGCTCGGCTGCACGAGTTTGCAGCTGGGGGTTTACCCCCAGAACGCCGCCGCCGTGGCCTTCTACCAGAAGTGCGGCTTTACCGTCCGCAGTTTGGAAATGCAGAGAAAGCTGTAACAGAAAACACAGGCCGTCCGCGGAATATGCGGACGGCCTGACTTTGCTCATTGGCCAATTTATTGGATTATTCCGGGACAGGAAGTTTGCGCTGTTCAAATGCGAAGCGGAACATTTTATCGATTTTCTCAGTAAATTCATATAAAGTGCAGTGGTCCAGTTCTGCTTCACCATAAGATACTTTCCTTAAATAATCGAT
>ENA-UEQO01004186-UEQO01004186.1-human-gut-metagenome-genome-assembly--contig:-NODE-4186-length-10319-cov-3.153779_pt1 | contig 10319 bp, 6 predicted proteins | sample MGYA00242938_ERZ507940 | MGnify/ENA primary metagenome ERZ507940 (study PRJEB26167, sample SAMN06115517) | human gut metagenome | host: Homo sapiens | place: China:Chongqing | collected 2014-12-03... | reverse complement strand
GTCCAAATTAAAAAAACAAAAAATAATTGTCATGAGGATGTTTTACAAGTTAATTGTATGTATGTTTATCGTGGGATTTGCCCTACCCGGAAACGCTCAAAACAAGGGCAAAAAATTCACTCTGGAAGATTTTAACTTGACCTACACGTTCAGGACACAAGGTGTTTCAGGCCTCCGTTCGCTAAATGACGGGGAACACTATACAGTGTTGGAAGACAAAGGTAAAAAACTGGTCATGTATAGTTACAAAACCGGAAAAGCCGTAAGCACTTTACTAGACTTGAACGATCCCAAGTACAAAGCTGTTCAGACCATCCAAGATTACGAATTCAGCCCGGAAGAAGACCGGATATTGATCTGCACGAATATAAATCCGATCTACCGTCGTTCATTCACGGCAGACTACTTCGTGTTCGATTTTAAAAACAAGGAATTAAAACCTTTATCAGAAGGAGGTTCTCAACGTTTGGCAACCTTCTCTCCTACCGGAACGAAAGTGGCATTCGTGAGAAATAACAATATCTTTATCGCAGACTTACGTTTCGGTTCCGAAATCCAAATTACCTTTGATGGGAAATTTAACGAGATCATTAACGGAGCTCCCGATTGGGTATATGAAGAGGAATTCGGATTCAACAAAGCCTTCGAGTGGGCTCCCGACGGATCTGCTCTCGCATTCATCAAATTTGACGAATCAGCCGTGAAGACTTACCACATGAATATGTTCAGAGGACAATATCCGGCATACGAACAAAATGCCCTCTATCCCTCGAACTATTCCTATAAATACCCGAAAGCCGGAGAAACCAATTCCATCGTGAGCGTCCACGTTTATGACATTAAAGATCGTGTCACCACCCCAATGAATATTGGTGAAGAAACAGATATTTACATACCCCGTATCAAATGGACAAAAGATCCGAAAAGATTAGCCATCATGAAACTAAACCGTTTCCAGAATCAACTGGAAATCCTGTTGGCCAATGTCCGTGTGGGAAGTACAACCGTGCTTTATCGGGAAGAAAATAAATATTATATCGCAGAAAGCAACCTGGACAACTTAATCTTCATGGAAGACGGGCAACATTTCATCATGAGTAGTGAAAAAAGTGGTTATTCTCATCTTTATTTGTATGCCATGAGCGGTAAAGAAATTCAGCCGATCACTTCCGGAAAATACGACGTGGTTGACTTCTACGGGTACGATCCGGTAAAAAAACTTTACTATTATGCTTCTCATGAAGAATCTCCTCTGGAAAAATACATCTACTCCATTGATTTGAAGGGCAAAAAGAAAAAACTTACCCCGACAAAAGGATGGAATGAAGCAGAATTCAGTAAATCATTCAAATACTATATTAATATAGTATCTAACGCAGATATGCCTCATGTGTACACTTTGTACGCAGCAAACGGTAAAGCCGTCCGCACGCTGGAAGACAATGCCGCATTGAAAACCAAACTGGAAGATTACGCTGTTGCTAAAAAAGAATTTATCCAAATCCCGGCAGCAGATGGAACCACGATGTTAAACGCATGGCTCATGAAACCCGTGGATTTTGACACATCAAAAGCTTACCCGTTACTAATCATCCAATACAGTGGTCCAAATTCTCAGCAAGTAAGCAATAGCTGGGGTATGGACTGGACACAATACCTCGCACAAGAAGGTTATATCGTGGCTTGTATTGACCCTCGCGGAACTGCAGCCAGAGGGGAAGAATTCCGTAAATGTACCTATATGCAACTCGGCAAAATCGAGAGTGACGATATGATCGCCGCGGCCAAATGGCTTGCCGGACAATCTTACATCGATGCTAAAAAAGTAGGTATCTGGGGTTGGAGTTTTGGCGGATTCATGTCATCACTTTGCCTTATGAAAGGAAATGACGTGTTCTCCACGGCTATCGCTGTTGCTCCCGTTACTCACTGGGGATTCTATGATTCCATTTACACGGAGCGCTTCATGAGACGCCCGCAGGATAATCCTTCCGGCTACAATGACAACTCCCCGATTAATTGGGTAAAACACTTAAAAGGAAATTTGTTGTTATGCCACGGAACCGCAGATGATAACGTACACGTGCAAAACACCTACGAACTATCAGAAGCTCTCGTGCAGGCAAACAAACAATTTGATATGCAGATTTACACCAACCGTAACCATAGCATATATGGCGGTTACACCCGATTACAGCTGTATACCAAATTCGTGAACTATTTAAATCAACACTTGAAATAAAATTTCAAAAGTTGATTCTAGTTTCAGGTTGAAACAAAAAAACAGATAAGTTGTGATTGAGTCACAACTTATCTGTTTTTTTTATATCTTGCAAACGATAGAAATAAACATGATCTCAGTGTAATTATCTTCGGGATAACCAAACTGAAATCTTAAATCATAAATTTAAAAATAAAAACGTTATGAGTAAATGTATCTGTACGTTAGAACCCAAAGCTATCTGGGAAAACTTTTATAAACTAACTCAAGTACCACGCCCGTCAAACCATGAAGAAAAAGCCAGAGAATTCGTTATGAATTGGGCAAAAGAGAACGGAATCCATGCTGAAATGGACGAGGCTAACAATATATTATTGAGCAAACCGGCAACCCCGGGGATGGAAAACCGCAAGGGAGTTATCCTACAAGGTCACCTAGACATGGTTCCTCAAAAAAATGAAGACAAACAACACGACTTCACCAAAGACCCTATTGAAGCATATATCGACGGAGAATGGGTAACAGCAGACGGTACCACTCTTGGAGCAGACAACGGTATTGGTGTTGCCACTGGAATGGCCATTCTATTATCAAAAGATATTCCTCACGGCCCGGTTGAAGTGTTAATCACTGCTACTGAAGAAACCGGAATGGATGGAGCAAACGGTATCCGCCACAACTGGTTAAAAGGAGACATCTTGTTAAATCTTGACTCTGAAACAGAAGGCGAATTGTATGTTGGTTGCGCCGGAGGTATTGATGGAGAGATCGCGTTCGACTACACTCCCGAAGCCGTTCCCGCAGGACACAAAGCATTCCAATTATCATTGAAAGGATTAAAAGGAGGTCACTCCGGAATGGATATTAACTTAGGTAGAGGAAATGCCAATAAATTATATTTCCGTTTCTTGAAAGCAGTCAGCAAAGAGCTGGATCTTCGTCTTTCTTCCGTATCCGGTGGAAACATGAGAAACGCCATCCCGCGTGAAGCATTCGGCATCATGACTGTTCCGGCTGCCAATGCTGACAAATTCCTGACTAAAGTAAAAGAATACGAGGGAATATTTAAAGCTGAATTAAGCGCTAAAGAACCGAATCTCACTTTCTTTGCAGAAGAAACAGCTCTTCCACAAAACGTGATGCCGGTAAAAGTACAATACAACCTGATTAACGCCATCAAGGCTTGCCCGAATGGTGCCATGAGAATGATCGATTCCATGCCGGACACGGTTGAAACATCCAACAACTTGGCGATCGTGAAAGGTGGGGAAGGAAAGATCGAAATCTACATGTTAATGCGTTCTTCTGTTGAAACTGCAAAAACATCGTTAGCTCAAGTAGTAGCATCTGTATTTGAACTGGCAGAAGCAAGCAAGATCAACTTTACCGGAGAATACCCGGGATGGAAACCGAATCCGGATTCAGCTATCCGCAAAGAAATGGAAGAAGTTTACATGAAATTATACGGTAAGAAACCGGCAATCATGGCTATCCATGCCGGATTAGAATGTGGTATCCTAGGATCTGCCTACCCACATTGGGACATGATCTCTTTCGGACCGACCATCAGTTCTCCTCACTCTCCAGACGAGAAAGTGAACATCGAATCTGTAAGTAAATTCTGGGAATTCTTGAAAGCTACTTTAGCTGCAATTCCTACAAAATAATAATAAAAATAGACTCCGATGACATTATCGGAGTCTATTTTTTTCTTCTTTTCGGGAAAAGAAGAAAAAGCCGGGTCCCTCAAATAAATCAAGTGTTGCCGATACGTAAAACACCAGAAATTGTTTCAATTTTCCCTCACTTTCAAGCCATTTACTCTATTTTTAAATATTTTAACCACATCGTATTGTTTTCTGTATTATCTTTGTATGGAAAATTCATATTATTAAAACATGACTTTAAAGAAATTGACGTTACCGGAACTCTTGAAAAATAGCTGTTCCAAGTTTTCAAAAAATTTATCTTTAAATTTTGTCGCAAGCGGAAAAAGAACTTACCAAGATTTATATAACGAAGTCGTATCTATTGCCAACCATTTACTGCATTTAGGTGTAAAGAAAGGAGACAAAGTTGCCATTTTAAGTGCTAATATGCCAAACTGGGGTATTACCCAATTTGCTATCGCAAACATTGGAGCTATTGCCGTACCTGTCTTACCGGGCTTCTGTTCTACTGAACTCCAGAATATACTGGAACACGCAGAGGTTAAAGTGATCTTTGTTTCTCGCTTACTGGCAAAATGTTTGGAAGGAGTAAAAACACCGTTCCTTGAGCATAAAATCTTGATCAATAACTTTTCAACTATCCCGGAAGGATGTTACCAACCGGAAGAATTGGATAAATTGGTTCCGGATATTAGTTTGAATAACACAACTCCTCTTCCTGAAGTTTCAATTGAAGAAGAGGACATTGCATCAATCATTTATACCTCCGGTACGACAGGATTCTCAAAAGGAGTGGTCTTAACACACAAAAACTTGGTATGGGATGCACGTCAGTGCCATACCATCCAACCCGTGGATGAAACTTATCGTTTCTTGAGTATTCTACCGATGGCACATACTTACGAGAATACGCTGGGATTATTGTTACCCTTGATGTTCGGAGCACAGGTGTATTACTTGGATCGGGTGCCGACCCCGAAACTACTTGTTCCGGCGATGCAGAAAATCCGTCCTACTGTAGTTTTATCCGTGCCATTGATTATCGAGAAAATCTACAAGTCGCAAGTGCTACCTAAATTCACTAGCTCGAAATTGATGAGCAAGCTCTACCAATTCGCCCCTGCTCGTAAATTATTCAACCGATTGGCAGGAAAGAAACTAATGGAAACCTTTGGTGGGGAATTAAAATTTTTCGGAATCGGAGGTTCTAAACTGGATGGAACCGTGGAGCAATTCCTTCGGGAAGCTAAATTCCCTTATGCTATCGGTTACGGACTTACCGAAACAGCTCCCATGGCCGCGGGTTCCAACCCGTCACAGACCTTCCTTCAAGGAGTAGGTCCTGTCATGGAAGGCGTACAAATTAAAATCAACGATCCAGACAAGAGCGGACAAGGTGAAATCTGGATCAAAGGTCCTAACGTGATGAAAGGATACTACAAACGTCCGGAACTCACGGCAGAAACCTTCACAGAAGACGGTTGGTTCAAAACTGGAGACTTGGGTTCTTTTGACAAGAAGAACAGATTAGCTATCCGCGGAAGAATCAAAACCATGATTCTCGGTGCATCCGGAGAAAACATCTACCCGGAAGAAATCGAATCTATCATTAATAACTTCCGTTTTGTGAACGAATCCTTGGTAGTGGAAAATAGTGGTAAACTGGTTGCCATGGTTCATTTCAACATGGAAGAACTTGAAAAACAGTACCAGAAATTAAAAGACCAAGCGGGAAACTACAAAGAAAAAATCAACGATTATATTGAAGAACAAAAACAAGAATTACGGGATTACGTGAATGCCCGGGTGAATAACTTCTCAAAACTACAGCTCGTACTCGTACAACACGAACCTTTTGAAAAGACACCTACTCATAAGATCAAACGTTTCTTGTATTGCAAATAATAAAAAATCGGGTTCTTAAAAACCCGATTTTTTATTTCTATCATTTTATTTGAAAGTCCAGTAAACATTCCCCGTCTAAAAGACCCCGAAGGCGATCCCCGATAGACAAGTTCCTTTGTCGAAAAACTCCCCCACAAAACAAGAAATCTCCTATTTTCAACATATAATACTCAGACATTACGGCAAGTGTCTTCTCCGGTTTTTGCGAAATCTCACCAACTTTACCTGTGAGAACACTTTCCCCATTCAATTCAAATGAAAAAATCATATCTTCCAGCGAGACACCCGCCAATGATTTCATCGAAGAAATTGCAGCCGAAGAATCAAAAGCCATCGCAGCCGAGGGAGATAACGAAGCCGCCAACAATTCCCTTTCCAAATTGTCCGCGTAAAAACGGATTCCCACTCCCACCTCCTCGTAATACCGCTCGGCAAAACGTTCTGCCACGTGTTTTCCGATCTTCCCGATCCGTAATACTATTTGCGGCACACAACTCAACTCCGTGGCAAAAGCCGGAATATAGAAATCATCATTGTTTCGCAGGAGGGCATTGTCGCCAATGACATTATAGGCTACCTCACCCGCCTCATTATACTCCGCACAAAGTAATTTCATTTCTACAATCCCAAATTTAGAATCAAACCTTCAATTATCACAGAATCACCAATTCTTCCAAAGCCCGTTTCGGTACATGATGCGATCCGTCCGTCTCCCGCCAATACTTGTAATCACCGTCTTTCATCTCTTCCAACACCACCGTTTCTTTCGGTTTACCCAATGCGATAACATACATGATCTTCAAATGCTCCGGTAATTGCAATACCTCACGCAAAGACTCGTTCTTAAAAGCCTTAATAATACAACCACCATACCCTTTCTCCACGGCTCCCAACAATATAGCCTGTGCTTGAATCCCGTCATCACACAAACAGTTCTCCACGATAGAAGTATCCAACAATTGAATCAGATAAGCTGCCGGACGTTCTCCCTCTTCCGGACCATCCCAATCTTTTAGATAACCTGCCCATGCTAAATTAGGAAACACCTTGTCACACAAATCAACATCTGCCACCACCTTATACTTCAACGCCTGCGCATTTCTTCCCGATGCACAATACCGAGTCAGCCCAACCAATTCCGTCAATTCCTCCCGTGAGATCCGAACATCCTGAACAAAACGACGGTAACTTCTATTTTTTAATAACAGTTCTTTCAGCATAAATCTATATTGAATCTAATGATTAAATTGTAAATTTGTTCCGAAACAAAAATAGTAATAAAATATGAATTCGTTTCTCCATCTCCTAGCAAAAGATCTGATTCAGAAATACAGCTATAATTTTGACAACCTGACCATTCTGTTCCCGAACAAACGAGCCGGCTTATTCTTGGCTCAAGAACTGGCCCAACTGATTGATCGTCCCGTGTGGATGCCGGAGATACTGACGTTGAGCGAATTCATAGAACGCCAAACCGGACTGAAAAAAGCCGAAGAACTGACTCTTATCATCAAACTTTACAAAACCTATCAAGAGTACGCCGGGACGACCGAACGTTTTGACGATTTCTATTTTTGGGGCAATATGTTACTTGGCGATTTTGATGACATTGATAAATATCTCGTGGATGCGAAAGATCTCTTTTCAAATATCACGGCATTAAAAGAAATTGAATCTGCCTTCCCCTACCTTACCCCGGAACAGGTGGAGTTTATTCAAAGTTTCTGGCGAAGTTTCAACTCGGAAAAATACAGCCGGGAACAACAGGAATTCTTGAACGTGTGGGATAAACTCTACCCAACCTACACCCGTTTCAAGGCAAAACTACTCGCTGAAAACCTGTGTTACGAAGGAATGGGACAACGTCTGTTCTGCGAACAACTCTCCAAACATCACACCGATCACCAACTGATATTTGCCGGATTCAATGCCTTGAATCAATGCGAGAAACGGATATTTTCCTATTTTCGGGACAATCGACAAGCCCTCTTTTACTGGGATTACGACTTGTACTATTCGGCAAACGACAACCACGAAGCGGGACTCTACATTCGGGAGAATATGAAACTGTTTCCCAATGCCCTTGGATTGGAACATTTCAATAACTTCCGGTACAACGACAAAGCCATCGAGTACATCTCTGTTCCCTCAACCATCGGACAGGCAAAACTAATCCCGACACTGATCGAACAGATCCATCCGGAACGGCAAAATTCATACACGGACACGGCCATCGTTCTTTGCGACGAAAGCCTACTCACCCCGGTTATTCACTCCATTCCCGACACGATCGACAAAATCAACATCACGATGGGGTACCCGGCACAAAACACATCTGTTGCCGCCTTGATTGCCATGCTGGGAGATTTAAAGCACTATGCCAAGAAAGAGGGAGAAATGACCCATTATTACTACAAACCGGTCATTGCCCTGTTGAACCATAAACTGATAAAAAGTTCCTGTTCGGAAGATATTCCAAAGATCACGAATTACATCAACACGAACAATATCGTGTACGTGGCAGAAAAAAGTCTTCAATTCAGTGACATCACACGGGCCATATTCTCCTCGTCGGAAGAGAACTTACTCGATTACCTGTTGCGCATTTTGAAGCAACTGATTACTTCCATACAACCCGAAGGCCATGAAAGCCTAGCCATCGAAAAGGAATTTCTATTCACGATTTTCACGACGATTCAAGGCATTAAAAACACCTTTATCGAAGAAAATATTATCCCGGACAACAAGTTTTACCTGCAAATTATTCACAAGATATTACAAGGTGAGTCCATCCCATTCTCCGGAGAACCGCTGGAAGGCATGCAGATCATGGGATTGATGGAAACCCGTATGTTGGATTTCAAAAACCTGATTATCCTGTCTGCCAACGAGGGGATTCTGCCCAAAGGCGGACACGCCTCGTCATTTATCCCCTACAACCTGCGACTGGGATTCGGACTACCTACCCCGGAACATATGGATGCCCTTTTCGCCTATTACTTTTACCGTCTCTTGCAACGGGCTAAAAACATCAAACTGTTATACACGGATGTCACGAAAGGCATGAATAGCGGTGAGATGAGTCGTTTCCTTTACCAGATAAAATACGAATCGGGACTACCCATCCGGGAAGTCCATTTCCAAAACAGAATATCGGTTCAAGACAACCCAACCATTTCCATCCCTAAAAATCCATCGATCCTGGAGCAACTGAAAAGTTACACGGATGAAAACGAGCGGGGAATATCGCCATCCGCACTCAACACGTACATGGAATGTCACTTGAAATTTTATTTCAAATACATCGCCCGGATCAAAGAGAAAGAAGAGATGGCCGAAGAACTGGATCACCGCCTGTTGGGGACTATTTTCCATCAAAGTACACAATCTCTCTACCAAACTTTCCCCGATGGGGAGATCACGGCAGAAGGCCTCGACGCCTTGATGAAAAACGATTCACTGATTGAACAACATATCCAGGCTGCCTACGAGAAGTTATATGACACAACCGTATCCAAAATGCTGGAAAGCGGGGCTAATGACCTTGTACTATCTGTCGTGAAAAAGTACGTGAAGAAGGTTTTCGAATTTGATAAAACGTTATGCCCTTTCCACATCATTTCCATGGAAAGAAAATATCGTATGCCCGTCACGATTTCTGCTTTTGACCAGCCCACCATGATCTACGTGGAAGGAGACATTGACCGAGTTGACCGGGTAGCCCAAGGAACCCGTGTCATAGACTACAAAACCGGAACCGACAAAACCGATCTTAAAAACCTGCCGTCCATCTTTGATTCAAATAACAAACAGCGAAATAAAGCGGCTTTCCAAACCTTGCTCTATTGCATGATGTACGAGTATGAAAATCCCGGTACCGACCCAATTCTTCCGGGAATATACAGCACGAAGTTGCTTTTCACGCCCAATTACAGCTATCTGTTGAAATGTAACAAAGAACCGATTCATCGCTTTAAACCATACGAACCGGAATTTCAAGATCTACTCGTGCAATTATTGGAAAAACTCTTTTCACCCGAAGTACCGTTCACGCAAACGGAACTACCGGAAAAGTGCCGTACTTGCTCGTACAACGAAATCTGTAAACGGAAATAAAAGAAAGTTGGGATCATTCCGAAAAGAGTTCAGCGGGAAATAAGTCGGGATGGACGTTTCTCACTCCATTCTCCTTCGTTTCAAAGCCACTTGAGCTGATCGAATATGATGGGTAGGGCACACGTCTTTAGTTGCCACGTGGGGGCTTATTTCCCAATAAACACGCCCCGCACTTTCACGTGACACGGGTACTATACCTGTTCCTTAGCTTTCAAATAAAAAGAAAGTCGGGATTCCAGATGCTCCCGAACAAAAAATTCCAACTCATCATCGGAATACATCGCTAATAAAGGCCGGTCGGCACGTTGCCGTTTCAAGCGATCGACAATAACAAGAGGCGACGTGTTCAAAAAAACAGTCGTTCCCGCTTGGTTCATATAGTCCATATTGTCAAAAAAGCAAGGTGT
>ENA-UEQO01004183-UEQO01004183.1-human-gut-metagenome-genome-assembly--contig:-NODE-4183-length-10331-cov-3.059587_pt1 | contig 10331 bp, 5 predicted proteins | sample MGYA00242938_ERZ507940 | MGnify/ENA primary metagenome ERZ507940 (study PRJEB26167, sample SAMN06115517) | human gut metagenome | host: Homo sapiens | place: China:Chongqing | collected 2014-12-03... | reverse complement strand
CTGTATAAAGCAATAAACAAAGGTCACTACTGATAGTTTGCAAGCGGACAGGTAGTGATGTATTTACTAATTAAATAACAAATGTATGAAAAAAACAGGTAGAATTCAAATTTTGAAACACATGCGAAATCTGTTTCTCTTCATTTTGCTTTCTTCTTCAAGTGTCTGGGCTAAGGGAATTTATTCCCAGGAGACTCAATTGAAGCTGAATGTTAAAAATGGAACACTGGAATCGATTTTTAATCAGATCACCAGGCAAAGCCAACTGGAGTTTTTTTACAACACCAATGCGTTGGATGTAAAACAAAAAGTGGATTTATCCAAAAAAACGGGAACGTTGGATGAAATCCTGAAGGAAATTCTGGGAGATAAATATAGGTACAGGATAAAGGATCAGTATATTTTGATTTCGGAAGTAGAACCCGAAATGCAGGCGGAGAAAAAATCGGTGACTATAAACGGACAAGTGAGAGACCGGAAAGGGGCTGTTATTCCCGGAGTGACCGTATTATTAAAAGGTACTACCCTGGGAACTGCTACCGACATGAACGGGGAATTTAAAATCACCGTACCGGAACAGCCTGAAATCATCCTCCAATTCTCTTTTATCGGTATGAAGAATAAAGACGTCGAATACAAAGGAGAACCTGCTCTGAAAATAGTACTGGAAGAGGATGTGGCAGAAATGGAGGAAGTGATCGTTACCGGTATTTTCACCCGTAAGGCAGAGAGTTATACCGGAGCTGCAGTGACCGTCACTCAAGATCAATTGAAACGGGTAGGTAACCAGAATATTTTCCAGAGTTTGCGTAATATCGACCCTTCTTTGGCTATCAGCGATAACCTGGATTTCGGTTCCGACCCCAACAAACTGCCGGATATGAAACTGCGCGGAACTTCTTCTTTCCCCGGTGCAGACGACGGATTGGACCTGAAAGGCAACTACATGAACAAGCCCAATCAACCCCTGTTTATTCTGGACGGATTCGAGGCGAGCGTCGAGAAAATTTTCGATATGGATATGAACCGGGTGGAGAGTGTGACTATCCTGAAAGATGCTTCTGCCAAGGCCTTGTATGGCTCTAAAGCGGCCAATGGGGTGGTGGTTATCGAGACCAAACGTTTGTTATCCGGACAGCTGAGGGTGACTTATAACGGGAGTCTGGATATCGAAGCGCCCGACCTGACCAGTTATGATTTGTGTAACTCACTCGAAAAACTCGAAGTAGAAAAAGTAGCCGGGTACTATATAACAGAACGTAGTCCCGAACAACGGGATTATCTCGAAAAATTGTATGCAACCCGGAAAAAAGCAGCGCTGGAAGGGTTGGACACCGACTGGTTGTCTAAACCGTTGCGTACCGGCATAGGGCATAAACATTCCCTCTCTTTTGAAATGGGCGACGAAAATCTGCGGGTGATAGCCGATGTGTCCTATAATCAGATAGCCGGTGTAATGAAAGAATCCGGACGTACCAATCTGGCCGGAAGTATGAATGTCTCTTATCGGTTGAAGAATTTCCTTTTTAAGAACATTATGAGTATTACCAGTAATAAGAGTACCGATTCTCCTTACGGCACTTTCCGGGATTATGCCAGTATGAATCCCTATTGGCGGGCAACCGATAGCAATGGAAATATTCCGAGATACGCCGAAATTATCGATTTGGGATACAATAGTTATAAATATATCACCAATCCGCTATATAACTCGACCTTAAATACGAAATTGGATGCCAGTTATCTGGAATTTACGAATAACTTTTATGCCGAATGGACGATTCTGGAAGGGTTGAAAGCTACTGCCCGTATCGGTATTACTACCAAGAAAAACGAAGCCGATTCTTATTATCCGGCTAATCACACTAAATTTGAAAACTATGCCAAAGAAGATTTCTTCCGTAAAGGTTCGTATCAGTTGAATAATGGAAAAAGCAGTGACCTGAGCGGTGATTTCAATATCAATTATTCAAAGTCTATCGATAAACATTATCTGTTTCTGAACGGAGGACTTTCTTTGAGCGAAAAGACTTTCGACGAAGTGATTCATTATGCCGAAGGTTTCCCGAGCGATAAGATGGACCACATCATGTTCGCTCGCCAATATGCCAAAGATTCACGGCCGACAGGCCTCGAAAATACCACCCGGGATATGGGTATTTTGGGCGTATTCTCCTATTCTTACGATAACCGTTATCTGACGGACATCACTTTGCGGTCGAACGGCTCTTCTCAATTCGGGAAGAACAACCGCTGGGCTTTGTTCTGGAGTGCCGGACTGGGATGGAACATTCATAATGAAAAATTCCTGCGGGAATCCAAGATTATAAAACAGCTGAAACTGAGAGGCTCGGTCGGCTATACCGGTAATCAGAATTTCAGTGGTTATCAGGCTATTTCTACTTATAAATATTATCTGGATAAATCTTATCAGGATTTTATCGGTTCTTATTTACTCGGCCTGGCCAATGATGATTTGAAATGGGAGCAAAAACTGGATTATAATGTGGGCCTGGATGCTTTGATTCAGCGGTTGACCCTGCGTTTCAACTACTATGTGGCTTATACGGACAATTTGTTGACAGACATCTCCTTGCCCACCTCTACCGGTTTCTCCACCATGAAAGAAAACCTGGGTAAAGTAAAGAATGACGGGTTCGAACTCGATGCTTCGTATACGGCTTTCCAAAACCGGAACGGCTATGTAAATTTCACTTTCTCGATAGCCACCAATAAGAATAAGATCATGAAGATTTCAGATGCGCTGAAAAAATACAACGACGAGCAGGATAAGATTGCAGCCAGCAGAAATCAGGGAGCGCCGGTGAAGAAATATGCCGAAGGCATGTCGATGAATGCGATTTGGGCAGTACCTTCTATGGGTATCGATCCGGCAACGGGCCGGGAGATCTATATCAACCGGAAAGGACAGATGACTTATAACTGGAACGTAAACGATATGATCGTCTGTGGAGACTCGGAATCCAAATACCGGGGAAATTTCGGAGTAAACGGAGAGTATAAAGGAATCGGTTTAAGCGTAGTATTCCGTTACCTCGGCGGAGGAAAAATGTATAATCAGACCCTGGTAGACCGTGTTGAAAATATCGATGTATATTATAATGTAGACCGGCGGGTACTGAGCGGCAGATGGCAGGAACCGGGACAGCATGCCGATTACAAGATCCTGGGCGACTATTGGGATTCAGAAAATGAAGTGTGGGTGAATGAGAAAACCCGGGCTACTTCCCGATTCGTTCAAAAACGGAACGAACTGGATTTTGCTTCCCTGACTGCCTATTATGATTTCAAACGGGAATGGATTCAGAAGATCGGACTGGAACGGCTGAAATTGTCTTTCTATATGAACGATATCTGTAAATTCTCTTCGATTAAAGTGGAAAGAGGTTTGGATTATCCTTTCGCCCGTACGATGTCATTTGCCCTGTCGGCTACTTTCTGATTTTGTTGCACCCAATTAAATGAAAAGAAATATGAAAAGAATGTTGAAATATATCATTGCTTCCAGCCTGCTACTGATATTTTCCGGCTGTAATGACTGGCTCGATGTGCAACCGAAATCTGAAATCCGTTCAGATATTCAGTTCGAAACAGAGGGAGGATTCAAAGATGCCCTGATCGGGGTCTATCTGGGATTGACCGAAGATGCCCTGTATGCCAAAGATCTGACCTGGCATTTTGTTGATATTCTGGCTCAGCAGTATCCTCTGCATTCATTGAGTACGAATATCGGTATCAAAAATTACGAGTACACCTCAACAACGGTGATGCCCCGGATTGAAAATATCTGGCTCAAAGCTTACAATGCAATTGCCAATATCAACAACGAACTGGAATATCTGGAGAAGAAAAAGAGTATTCTGGATCCGATCAATTATGCTATTATTAAAGGCGAATTGCTGGGTTTGCGGGCTTATGTTCATTTCGATCTGATCCGGCTGTTCGGCTATGGAAATGTAGCCGGAAGAGAGGAAGTCTTATCTAAGGAAACGATCCCTTATGTGACGGAATATACCAAAGATATTACTCCACAGTTGACTTATGCACAAACCTTTAAGCTGATGGAACAGGATCTGACGGATGCATTGGCATTGTTGAAAGAAGATCCGGTGTATGATACGGAACGTCCCGAGGACTATTACCATGTGGTCAATAGCGACGGATTTTATGACAAACGGTCGATGAGAATGAATTATTACGCGGTCAGAGGTCTGATGGCCAGAATGATGTTGTGGCAAGGCAAGAAGAAAGAGGCCTTGGAAGCGGCTGTCGAAGTGATCGAACATGCACCTTATTCCTGGGTCAGCCAGGCAGCTGTTTCGAATCCGACACTGAAAGACCGGGATATGATTTTCGTGGATGAACATCTTTTTACACTCAATGTCATTAAACTGGGCGACCTGATCAATTCATATCTCGATCCGACTATCAACAACAATTATGAACTGCTTTACCAGAGTAAAACAGTGGCTGACGGGATTTATGAAATCAACAATGGGGTCGGAGTATCGGATTACCGGTATATGTACTTATACGATATTTCGGGAACGAACTATGTGACGGCAAAATTGATACAACGCGATTATTACAATGACAAATATTCGAAACGTATTCCTTTGATGAAGATCTCCGAAATGTATTATATCGCTGCCGAATGTTTGTTGAACGGTGAGACAAAAGATCTGGGAAAAGCCCGGGAATATATGAATACGGTCCGGGAAAAACGGGGAATTATTATCCCGATCCCGGAAGGAGCCGATGAAGCAACCCTGGAAACGGAGATCCAGAAAGAATACCGGAAAGAGTTCACCTGCGAAGGACAATTATTCTACTATTATAAACGTAAAATGATTTCTCCGATTCCGGGCACTTCTATTACCTTAACCGATAAGAATACGATGCTGCCTTATCCGGATGTGGAGATCGATTTCGGGCAGAGAGAACAATAACAGGATTTGAATATATAAATTGATGAAGTATGAAAAGACATATCGTTTATTCAGGGATAATCGCCATGCTGACCTATTGTCTATGGGGATGTGAGGAAGAGAAGACATTGCAGTATGTAAACAATCCGGCCATTAATTTTACCGGAGGAACCGGGCTCTTTTCGTTTATCGCCACTCCCGACTTAGCGGATACGGTATTGACCGTCGGATTGGAAATCATGGGATATGCAGCAGACGTTGACCGGGAAGTGAATGTAGAAGTATTACAGGATAGTACGACTGCTATCGACTATGAATTGCTGACTCCGACAATTATCGAAAAAGGGAAATACACCGGACAAGTAAAAGTGAGGGTGAAAAATACACCCTTACTGAAAGAAAAAGAAGTACGTCTCTGGTTGGTATTGAAAGAATCAGATGATTTTTCCGTCGGGGTGAGCGGGATGAACCAGAGCATTTTGAAGTGGAGTAACCGGTTGATCCAGCCTGCCAACTGGAGATGGTTACGCTATTATTTCGGTACTTATAGCACCCGTTTTTATGAGTTCATCATCGAAGTAACCGGAAGAACCGAGTTTCCTTATAATCACCCCGACGCTTCTCTGGAACCGATGGGGGTTGATGAGGTGGAAGCCTGGGCCAATATGGTGAGAGACGCTTTAGACGAATACAATGCCACACACGATGATGTGCTGAGACATGATGACGGAGATGCTAAAGGACAACCTGTAGTGATCCCTTAATATTGATCTGATTTTAAATAATGAAAATGATGAAACGAAATAATATATTGATTTGGATAAGTGTACTCTTTCTCGCTTTAGTTTTTTCTGCTTGCTACGACGATGAGAGTACTTACGACACGAATATCATCCCCGAAGTAGTGATCGATACGACGGGAATACCTGCCCGTCATTCGGTGTTTTTCAACCATACGATGACCCTGGAGCCTAAAATTTATAAAAAAGGAGATCCGGATGCCGAATTGGAATACCTTTGGCGGATCGATGTCAGTTCGAGCGATACGACAAGAATGGTATTGGGACATGAACCTAAGTTGAATGCTAAAATTACGGTTTCTCCGAATACGCTGGATTATACATTGTCATTGACGGTAACCGATAAATCAAACGGATTGCAATATTATATGTATTGGAAAGTATTCGTTTCCAGTGAGTTCGGAGAAGGATTGATCGTTGCCGATACCAAAAATGGGTCGACTTCGGATCTGAACCTGATTATGGCCAACGAATTTACCGAAGGGTTTAAAAACGAGGGAAAGGATATCATTCACCGGAATTTATATTCACAGAGTAATGGAGAGGAAATCGATGGGGTGGTCTGCGGAGTGTATTATGGAAATGTATACAATAAACGGAGAATTACCGCTATTACACCAAATTCTATCGTACGTTTGAATCCGCTCGATTATCAGTTTATGGACAGGGACGGCGATGCTTTCTTTATCCCGATGGAAAAAATCGCTCCGGCCTATATTTGCAATGGCTATACTTCCGAATACCTGGTAATCAATAAAAAAGTCGCCATTTTATCAGCTCAGCACAATACTAAATACGGTTATCCTTATACCGGTGATTATGAAGTTAAAAAGTATATTGCCGTCAACCCTTCTACCTATTATAATTCTGTCGGGGGAGGCGTTGTGTATGACGAGAAACACAATCGTTTCCTTTGGCTTCCTTACTTCTATAATTCGTCTCCGATGGTAGAATGTAAAGCTTTTGCCGGGGGAGAGTTCGATCCGAACAATGTGGGAGATAAAACTTGCCTGTTCGCTGATTTAGGAAATCTGAACGATTACTATTTTGTCATGAAAGATCGGCAGGCCGAAAACTATTACATTTATGTCGTCGATGGAAATACCGGAGGCAAGGACAACGGTATGTTGGGCAAACATATCTATAATATCAGTCATTGCCCAAAGATCGGGCAGGCGGTTGCCTATGTATTCTCTCCTTTGGAAAATACCTTGTATTATGCTACGGATTCTGAAGTGTATGCCGTTATGCTGGCTACAGAAAACCTGATGACAGAGTTGCGGTATCCGACTTCTGCCGGGAATCCGTTGGCAACCGGAGAGAAAATTACTTCTCTGGAAATTCATAAAGGAGATGGATATGCGACTTTGGGCGAACGTACCGAAGAGGGAAAAGTCGTAAAGGATCAGGTCGGTTCGGAATACCGTCTGTTGCTGATGACGACGTATAATGAGACTTCAAAAGAGGGAGCGGTTTACACCTTACCGATCAAGAACCTGGGAGCAGGGGTGATTGCTGAAAATTATGTGAAGCGCTTCGGAGGATTCGGCCGCGTTTTGGCTACTTATCCTCAGGGTAAATAACCTAAGCATCAGAATAGGCTAATGTGTCTGAACAACACATTAGCCTATCATTTTTCTCTTTTTTACTAAAATGAAACGGTGCCAATTTCTTGAGTAATCCAGCGATTATAACGATACCCCTAACTTCTGACATCTTTGTTCCCGTTGGTTTCCAGTTCACCGGATAGGAAAAGAGATGGTAAAGCGGCTTCCTTTACCGACTTCACTCTCTACGCGAATGGTGCCGCCATGAGCTTCGACAAAGTCTTTCGAAATAGCCAGGCCTAAACCACTCCCCTGCACTTTTGTGCCTGGGACACGGAAATACCGATCGAAAATACTTTGATGATAGCGGGGATCTATTCCTTTTCCGAAATCCTGCACATATATTTCGATCTGGTGTGCCTGCCGGACAACTCCGATGATCACCCGCGAATTTTCAGGCGAATAATGGATGGCGTTCGACAACAGGTTAGTCACAACCCAAGCAATCTTTTCACTATCTACAAAAAGTTTCGGAACTTTTTCTTCAGGATAGTCCACTTCGATATTACATTTAAACCGGTCAGCCAGGACACGGGTGGCATTGACTGCATAAGTGATCAACTCTATCGGCTTGGTCACTTTAGGATTCAGCTGCAATTTGCCGGTTTCCACCTGTGTCATCTTCAGCAATTCGCCCGTAATATTCAACAAACGATCGCTATTTTCCTGAATACTCAAGGCCAAAGCCCGTTGTTCTTCGTTCAGATCACCGATCCGCCGGTCTTCCAGTAATTTCAGGCTCATCAATATAGCCGAAATAGGCGTTTTCAACTCATGCGATATCGTAGAAATAAAAGTCGTCTTTGCAGTATCCAGTTCTTTAAACTCCGTAATGTTTTTCAGCCAAATCACATTTCCCCCGAAATGTACGTTCTGTTCCCCGGGGTCGGTAGTTTGTATCGGAATATATTGTGCCTGAAAATAACTTTCTTTATTATCTGCATAAATTTTAAGCGGTTCGCGGGAATCTGCAGGAGTCACCAATTCCCGGACCAAACGACGCAACAAATCATTTTTCAGGGCCAATTCGGCAGCAGCTTTCCCGATCACATCTTCCCGTTTCAGATTCAGCACCGATAAAGCTTCGTCGTTGGCGAACAATATTTTCCGTTGTTCATCCAACCCCAGGATAGGCTCATGAATACTATTGACAATCCCTTCGACATATTTTTTAGCCGTGAGAATATCCGCCAGTATACTTTGCCGGTATTCGGACAATTTAGCAGCCATATTATTAAATGAAGTCGCCACTTCTTCAAATTCCCGGGTATCTTTAAAATGTAACCGTTTATCGTAATTGCGGTTAGAAATCTCCACAATCCCATCCATCAATTCCCGGATAGGACGAGTGATAGACCCCGGGAAAACCATTAGAATCCCTAAAGCGATCACCACACAAACGATGCCCACGACATAAATCCACAACAAAGCATTGGTAGCTGTACGTCCGGCAATCTCACTCTTATGGTAAATAGAGTGCATATTGACTTGTATAATATCGTTCAAGTCCTGCCGCAACTGCCTGACCACCAGCTGACCGGTATCTTTCTTAAACTGTTCGAAATGCATCATCAAACGGGTCGTCACTTCGGCTTCGTCTTTCTCGGTAATATTATTCTGCTGTTTCCGGAGATTATCGATAAATACATTTACCGCCGCCGTATCTTTACCTATATTCTCCAAAGAATACAACATCTGGCGCGCATAGCTCAACGACTGATAATTATCCGCCAGAATATTCCTGGTATCCGTCGACATATCGGTAATGTACTTTCCGGCCACTACTCCCAATATCAAAATCAGAATAAACAGGATGCCAATCCCATAGGTAAGCTTAGTTTTAATTTTCATATCTTCTATTTTGAGCTAAAATAATCAAATCGATGTTCAACCGGGCCAAACCGTTCAATAGTTTACGGTAATGTATGACTGATTTCAGCAAAGAAGTCCATTTAAATGAGGGTTTTCCCATACATACAGTGCTGATCTGATATTTACGGCAGACGTCGATAATGCTATCGACGACATGATCCGATTGTACCTGAATCACTTCACCACGCAAATCGGTAGCCAACTTAAAATGATTGATCAGATAACGCTGATTGGCCAGGGGAATACGGTCGGGAGCCTCCCGGGAAGTCTGTACGTAAAGTACGGCAAAACCGGCATTATAACGGGTAGCCAAGCGGGCAGTCTTTCGGATAATCCGCCTCGGTGTTTTCTCAGCACTACTGATACAAGCCAAAAATTTCTCATGCCGGATTCCCACATTTTCCACCACCTCATTTTCCACTTTTTTCTCTACACGCAAAGCCACCTCTTTTAAGGCCAACTCACGTAATTGAAGTATATTTTCGGATTTAAAAAAATGGTCCAAGGCCATTTGGATTTTCTCCGGTTTATAAATATGACCGGCTTTCAATCGGTTTACCAATTCATCGGCCGTCAGATCGATATTAACCACTTCATCGGCTTGTTCGAGTACGCTATCGGGAATCCGTTCTTTTACTTCAATGCCGGCGATGGCTTTGACCTCTTCATTCAAACTCTCGATATGCTGGATATTGACTGCACTGATGACATTGATCCCTGCATCCAGCAATTCGAAAACATCTTGCCACCGCTTTTCGTGTTTACTTCCTTCAACATTGGTATGGGCCAATTCATCGACAATTACGATTTCGGGATGTAAATGCAAGATAGCCTGCAAATCCATCTCTTCCAATTCTTTCCCCTTGTAAAAAATCTTCGCCCGGGGAATGACAGGCAATCCCTGTAGTAAGGCTTCGGTAGCGGTCCGGCCGTGAGTCTCGACATACCCCACTTGTACATCCACCCCACTATCAAGCAATTGGTGAGCCTCCTGAAGCATCCGAAAAGTCTTGCCAACTCCGGCTATCATACCGATATAAACCTTAAACTTTCCCCGCCGGGACTGTTTGATTAAATCTAAAAAATGTTGTACACTTTCTTCT
>ENA-UEQO01004171-UEQO01004171.1-human-gut-metagenome-genome-assembly--contig:-NODE-4171-length-10361-cov-37.231816_pt1 | contig 10361 bp, 8 predicted proteins | sample MGYA00242938_ERZ507940 | MGnify/ENA primary metagenome ERZ507940 (study PRJEB26167, sample SAMN06115517) | human gut metagenome | host: Homo sapiens | place: China:Chongqing | collected 2014-12-03... | reverse complement strand
ACTTCATCGCTGACGCTCTCCTCAATCCTTTCAGACCAAGTAAAATCAATGTGTTTGATTTTTTGTCATGTACTTAGAAAACAGGATAAAGAACGTATGAAAAAAATCGTGATTTTGTGCATCGCCGCCGTCTCTTTCGCCGGCTGCACGGGTAAGAAAGGCGTGACCGCCGTTGCGGAAGACAAAGGCGTGCTGACCAAAAGCGCCGTTGCCGAAGAGGCTTCGGTGCAGCTTACGGAGGTCTTCACTTCCGAGATCGAGCCTTACAAGGAGAACGACATCACTCCGGCGGCTTCGGGCGTGCACATCGACAGGATTTACGTCGAGGTGGGCGATCCGGTGCGCGAGGGGCAGCTCGTCGTGACGCTCGATCCCACGCAGTACACCCAGCAGCTGGTGCAGCTGAAGACCGTCGAGGACGACTACAACCGCCTGCTGCCGGTCTACGAGGCCGGAGGCATTTCGACCCAGCAGATCGAGCAGGCCAAGGCCCAGCTGGACGTGCAGCGCGAGGTGGTCGCCAACCTCAAGAAGAACATCGAGGTGCGTTCGCCCATTTCGGGCGTCGTCACGGCTCGCAACTACGAGTCCGGCGACCTGTTCGCCCAGCAGCCGATCCTGCACATCATGCAGATCGACCCGCTGAAGGTCATCGCCAACATTTCGGAGCAGTACTTCCCCAACGTGAAGGTGGGCATGCCGGTGAAGCTGGCCGTCGACATCTTCCCCGACGAGGAGTTCACGGGCACGGTGTCGCTGATCTATCCGGCGCTCGACCCCACGACCCGCACCTTCAAGGTCGAGGTCAAGGTCCCCAACGCCAAACGCACGCTGCGCCCGGGCATGTACGCCCGCACGACCTTCGACATGGGCAGCAAGGAGGGCGTGATGGTTCCCGACGTGGCCGTGCAGAAGCAGGTCGGCTCGGCCGAGCGTTACCTCTACGTCATCGTCGGCGACTCGGTTGCCGAGCGCCGCTCGGTCAAGGTGGGACGCCAGGTCGGCGACCGCGTGGACATCCTCTCGGGGATCGAAGCGGGCGAGCCGGTGGCCGTCACGGCGTTGTCGAAACTTTTCGACGGGGCCAAAGTGGATATTAAAAAAGACTAAAACAGCCCCTTTCCAATGAAAATTTACGAAAGCGCGGTCCGCAAACCGATCTCAACGATCCTGCTGTTCGTCGGCGTGATGGTCTTCGGACTCTTCTCGCTGATGAACCTGGCCGTAGACCAGTATCCCGAGATCGAGATACCCCAGATCTCGGTGATCACGATGTATCCGGGCGCCAACGCCGCCGACATCGAGACCAACATCACCCGTGTGCTGGAGGACAACCTCAACACGGTGAGCAACCTCAAGAAACTGACCTCCAAGTCGCAGGACAACGTCTCGATGATCACCGTCGAGTTCGAATACGGCTCCGACCTGAACGAAGGGGCCAACGAAATCCGCGACGTGGTGTCGCGCGTGCAGTCGCAGCTGCCCGACGACATCGACTATCCGACGATCTTCAAGTTCTCGACCTCGATGATCCCCGTGATGATGCTTGCCGTCACGGCCGAGGAGAGCTATCCGGCGCTGAACAAGATTCTCGACGACAAGCTGGTCAACGTGCTCAACCGCGTCGACGGCGTGGGCGCCGTGTCGATCATCGGCGCACCCGAACGCGAGGTGCAGGTCAACGTCGACCCCGCCAAACTGGAGGCCTACAACCTCACGGTCGAGCAGCTGGGGCAGATCATCGCCGCCGAGAACGTCAACATCCCCAGCGGCACGATCGACATGGGCAACAACACCTTCAACATCAAGGCCGACGGCGAGTTCAAACTCTCGGACGAGCTGCGCAAGGTCGTGGTGTCGAACGCCGGGGGCCGCACGGTGAGACTTTCGGACGTGGCCCAGATCCGCGATACGCTCGAAAAAGCCACGATGGACGAACGCGTCAACGGCCAGCGGGGCGTGCGCGTGATGTTCCAGAAACAGTCGGGCGCCAACACCGTGAATATCGTCCACGAAATCCAGTCGCGCCTGCCGGAGATTCAGAAAACCCTCCCGAAGGATGTCAAGATGGAGCTGATTTTCGAAGGCTCGCAGGAGATCACCGACGCCATCGGGTCGCTCTCGGAGACCATTCTCTACGCCTTCATCTTCGTCGTGCTGGTGGTGATGGCCTTCCTCGGACGCTGGCGCGCGACGCTGATCATCTGTATGACGATCCCCGTGTCGCTGATCTGTTCGTTCATCTACCTCTTCGCCACCGGCTCCACGCTGAACATCATCTCGCTCTCGTCGCTCTCCATCGCCATCGGTATGGTGGTCGACGACGCCATCGTGGTTCTGGAGAACATTACGACGCATATCGAGCGCGGCTCGAACCCGAAGGAGGCCGCCATCTACGCCACCAACGAGGTGTGGCTGTCGGTCATCGCCACGACATTGGTGGTCGTCGCGGTGTTCCTGCCGCTGACGATGGTCCCGGGCATGGCGGGCATCCTGTTCCGCGAGCTGGGCTGGATCGTGACGATCGTGGTCTGCGTTTCGACTACGGCGGCCATTTCGCTGACCCCGATGATGTCGGCTTACCTCTTGAAACTCGAAGGCGGCCAGCACGACTACAAGGGCCTCGGCGTGATCTACAAGCCGATCGACCGGGCGCTCGAATGGCTCGACGGCGCCTACGCCCGTTCGCTCGACTGGGTCGTACGCCACCGCCGGATCACCTTCTTCTCGATGATGTCGGTCTTCGTCGTGTCGCTGGGGCTGCTGACGCGGGTTCCCACCGAGTTCTTCCCGCCCTCGGACAACGGCCGCATTTCGGCCATGGTCGAGCTGGAGCAGAACGTCGGCGTCGACTACACGGCGCGCATCGCCCGGCAGATCGACAGCATCATCTATGCGAAATACCCCGAGATCGTGCTCGTCTCGGCGTCGGCCGGCGCCAACTCGTCGGACAACGCCTTCGCGGCGATGCAGACCACCGGTTCGCACATCATCAACTACAACGTGCGCCTGACCGGCGTGGAGGAGCGCGATCGGTCGATCTACGTCATCTCCGACCTGCTGCGCGGTGATCTCGACCGGATTCCCGAGATCCGCCAGTACACGGTCACTCCCGGCGGACAGTCGGGCAGCATGAGCGGTTCGGCGACGGTCAACGTCAAGGTCTTCGGTTATGACATGGACGTGACGAACGCCGTTGCCAACGACCTGAAGGAGAAGATGCGCCGTCTGGAGGGCGTTCGCGACGTGAAACTTTCGCGCGACGACCTGCGTCCCGAGTACAACGTGGTCTTCGACCGCGACCGGCTGTCGTACTACGGCATCAGCAGCGCCACGGCGTCGCAGGCCGTGCGCAACCGCATCGACGGCCTCGTGGCCTCGAAATACCGCGAGGACGGCGACGAGTACGACATCATCGTGCGTTATGCCGAGCCGTTCCGCAACCGCATCGAGGATGTCGAGAACATCACGCTCTACAACGCGCAGGGCCGCCCCGTGAAGCTCAAGGAGGTGGGAACCGTCGAGGAGGAGTACGCCGCGCCGATGATCGAGCGCGAGAACCGCCAGCGCGTCATTTCGGTCCAGTCGACCCTCGGGGCCGGCGTCGCGCTGGGCGACGTGGTGGCCGAGGTCGAAAAGCTCCTCGCCGACTATCCCGCGCCCGACGGCGTGGACCTCGAAGTGGGCGGTACGGTCGAGGATCAGGGCGACGCCTTCGGCGACCTGGGAACGCTGCTCATCCTGATCGTCATTCTGGTGTATATCGTGATGGCCACGCAGTTCGAGTCGCTCAAATTCCCGTTCATCATCATGTTCACCATTCCGTTCGCCTTCACGGGCGTGTTCCTCGCACTGTGGATGACCTCCACGCCGCTGTCGCTGATCGCCCTGATCGGCGCCATCATGCTGGTGGGCATCGTGACGAAGAACGGTATCGTGATGGTCGACTACATGAACCTCCTGATCGAGCGCGGCTCGGGCGTCTTCGACGCGGTGATCGCCGGCGGCAAGAGCCGTCTGCGTCCGGTGCTGATGACCTCGTTCACGACCATTCTGGGCATGCTGCCGCTGGCGATCGGCACGGGAGCGGGTTCGGAGACGTGGCAGCCGATGGGCATTGCCGTGATCGGCGGTCTGACGTTCTCGACCATCCTCACGCTGTTCATCGTTCCGGTGCTCTACTCGATCCTCGTGAACCGTTCGCAGCGCAAGGAGCGTGAGAAACTGGCGCGCCTCTCGGCCGAACACCAGGCAAGCAAGCATTGAAAGTGAAAAGCTGAATTAAAATTGATCGGTACTATGAAAGCAGTATTTTTGTCATACAACCAGGCGCTGACCGACCGGGTGAACGCCATCTTCGACGAGCAGGGTATCCGCGGCTTCACCAAATGGGCCTTGACCGAGGGCCGCGGCTCGGTCGACGGCGAACCCCACTACGGCACGCATGCGTGGCCTTCGATGAACGCCTCGATCCTGGCCATCGTCGACGACGAGAAGGTGGCTCCGCTGATGGACGCCTTCCGCGAAATGGACGCTGCGACCAGGATGCAGGGGTCCCGGGCGTTTGTCTGGAATATCGAAAGCGGATTCTGATTCCGCTGCTTGCGGCGCACCTGCCGCACATCCTTCCGGCGGGGCGGACGGATCGTACTCGGGTACGATCCGTTCGCCCCGTTTTTCACGACGCCCGGCATCTGCCCCGCACGGACCGGAATCCCGGTTTCGTCGGTTCCGCGATATTCGGAGACCGGAAGCCGTATTTGAAATGTATGCGGCAATGCGGTGCGAAAAATGAAGCAATGCATCACAAAGTGCCGGGAATTGCGCTATTTTTTCTACATTTGCATCCATGAAACTCACCTTTCTGGGAACCGGTACTTCGCAGGGCGTACCCGTCATCGGCTGCCGCTGCAAGGTATGCACGTCGGTGGACCGGCGCGACAACCGTCTGCGCACCTCGGCGATGGTCGAGACGCGGGGCGTGCGCATCGTCATCGACGCCGGACCCGATTTCCGCTACCAGATGCTCCGCACGGGCGTGCGGCATCTCGACGCCATTCTGCTGACTCACGAGCACAAGGACCATATCGGCGGTCTGGACGACGTGCGGGCTTTCAATTTCGTCGATTACCCGCCGACCGTCCACAAGGTCCATATCTGGGCCGCCCCGCGGGCGCTGGAGTGCGTGCGCAAGGATTTCGACTATGCCTTCGCGCAGGACAAATACCGCGGCGTGCCGGAGATCGAACTGCACGAAATCGACACCGCAAAGCCGTTCCGTGTCGGCGATGTGGAGATCGTGCCCGTGTCGGGCCACCATTCCGAACGCTTCGAGGTCACGGGCTTCCGCATCGGGCCGCTGGCCTACCTGACGGACTTCAAGACCATCGAGGACGCCGAGGCCGAAAAACTGCGCGGTACGGAGGTGCTGGCGGTCAATGCGCTGCGTTTCGCCCCGCATCCGTCGCATTTCAACCTCGCGGAGGCGCTGGCGCTGATCCGCCGCGTCGGGCCGCGCGAGGCCTATATCACGCATATGTCCCACGAAATAGGCCTGCATGCCGAGACGGAGGCGACGCTTCCGCCGGGCGTGCACCTGGCTTACGACGGGTTGGAGGTGGAAATTTAGGCTCGCATTCCGGCCGCATGCTGTAAGCTTCCGTCAAGGCGGGGGCGGGGCCGGACTTGTAGATGCGGCGGAACGCCGCGAAAACGGCGGGCGGAGATGCAAAACATGAATAAAAAAGATATGAAGACATTGGCAAATAAGGTAATCGTCATTACGGGCGCATCGTCGGGTATCGGCGAGGCGATGGCGAAGGTATACGCCGCGCAGGGCGCAAAAGTGGTGCTCGGAGCGCGCAACGTGCAGAAATTGCAGTTTCTTGCGGGCGACATTCGCGCCCGGGGCGGGCAGGCGGCCTACTGCGGGGTGGACGTGACGAAGCCCGAGGAGTGCCGGGAGCTGATCGAAACCGCCGTGCGGGAGTTCGGCGGCATAGACGTGCTGATCTGCAATGCGGGTATTTCGATGCGCGCCATTTTCGACGACGTGGACCTCGGGGTGCTGCACCGGCTGATGGACGTCAACTTCTGGGGTACGGTCAACTGCTGCAAGTTCGCATTGCCGTATCTTCAGGCGTCGAAAGGCTCCGTCGTGGGCATTTCCTCCGTCGCCGGGCTGCACGGACTGCCGGGCCGCACGGGCTATTCGGCTTCGAAATACGCCATGACGGGATTCCTCGAAACGCTGCGTATTGAGAACCTCAAAAAGGGATTGCACGTGATGATCGCCTGTCCGGGTTTCACCGCTTCGAACGTCCGCTTCTCGGCCCTCACGGCCGACGGGAAGCAGCAGGGCGCCACGCCGCGCAACGAGTCGAAGATGATGACCCCCGAGGAGGTGGCCCGCATCGTGGCGAAGGGCATCCTCCGGCGCAAACGTCTCTGCCTGATGGAGAGCGAGGGGCGCGCCACGCACTTCGTCAAGAAGTTCGCCCCGGCGTTCCTCGACCGGATGTTCTATCTGGTGATGTCCCGCGAGCCGGATTCGCCGTTGAAATAGCCTGCGGCGGCATACTGCACGGGGGTTCTTTCGGGGTCCGCTTTTTTTCGGCCGTCCCGGCGGCTTACTTCGCCAGTTCGCGCGCCACGGCCAGCGCCTTTTCGTAGTCGGGCTCGTGGGTGACCTCGGGCACGTACTCCACGTAGCGCACCACGTCGTCGCGGTCCACGACCACCACGCCGCGCGCCAGCAGGCGCAGGGAGTCGATCACGAAGCCGTACTTCATGCCGAAATCCAGCTCCCTGTAATCCGAGAAGACATGCACGCGGTCGATGCCCTCGGCGGCGCAGAAGCGTTTCTGCGCAAAGGGCAGGTCGACCGACAGCGACACGACGACCACGTCGTCGCCCAGTTTCGACGCCTCGCGGTTGAAGCGGATGTTCTGCAACGAGCAGACCGGAGTGTCGACCGACGGAAAGACGCTGTAAATGCGCACCTTGCCGTGGAAAACGTCCGACGACACGGGTTGCAGCCCCGCATCGGTGACCGTAAATACGGGGGCCGTCTCCCCCACTTTGCAGCGATTGCCGACAAGCGTCACGGGCTTGCCGCCGAAAGTTACCTTGTGATCCATAATTCGATAGTTTTTATAATCAGGTGGTTCAACGCAATTCCGATGCCACCCGGCTGCGAGCCGGATTTGCGGGACGGGACGCCGCACCGCGCCCCTCCGCATCCGGTCATCGGCCGGCTTTGATTCGCGCGACGGCCGCCGCAACCCCGGCATAGAGCGCCGGCAGGTCGACGCCCGCCACGCAGCGGTTCTCGACGACGATCCGTCCGTCGACGACCACCGTATCGACATCCGAGGCCTTGCCGCAGTAGACCAGATTCGACACCACGTCGTTGACGGGCTGCAAATGGGGTTTCTGAAGGTCCACGACGATCAGGTCGGCCAGCGCGCCCTCGCGGACGACGCCCAGTTCGCCGTCGGCATAGCCCATCGCCCGCGCGCCGTTCGCCGTCGCCAGCCGCAGCGCCTCCCAGGCCGGAAGGGCCACGGGATCGCCCGTCGCGGATTTTTGCAGGAAGGCCGCCGTGCGCAACTCCTCGAACATGTCGAGATCGTTGTTCGAGCAGGTTCCGTCCGTGCCGACCGTCACCAGCGCACCCGCGGCGCGCATCCGCTCGACGGGCGCCACGCCGCTCGATATTTTCATGTTGCTCTGCGGGTTGTGCGACACGGCGACGCCCCGCGCGGCGAGTGTCTCGATGTCGCTGTCGGTCACGTGGATGCAGTGCGCGCCGATGGTCTTCGGCCCCAGCAGTCCCAACCCGTCGAGGTGTTCGACCGAGGTTTTCCCGTACTTTTCGCGCACGATGCGCACCTCGTCCTGCGTCTCCGAGATATGGGTCATCAGATGCAGGCCGTATTTATCCGCCAGCCGCTTGCCGCGCAGGAGGTTCTCGGGCGACACGGTATAGGGCGAATGGGGCGCCAGGGCGATCTGCACCCGGTCGCATCCGGCGGCCAGCCGCACGGCCTCCTCCACCTGGGGCATCACCTCGTCGACATTCGAATCGAAGTAGTTGCAGCCCAGCATGGCGCGGATGCCCAGCCGTTCGACCGTCTCCACGCAGCGGTTTTCGAAATAGTACATGTCGACGAACGACGTCACGCCGCCCAGCAGCATCTCGACCACGCCGAGCGTCATGCCCAGCGCCACATCGTCGGCCGTCTGACGCGCCTCGAAGGGCCAGATATAGTCGTGGAGCCACTCCATCAGGGCGATGTCGTCGGCAAGGCTGCGTTGCAGGGTCATGGCCGCATGGCAGTGGGTGTTCACCAGCCCCGGCATCACGAGTTTGCCCCGGCAGTCGAACTCCCGAAGCCCGGGGTGCGCCGCGCGAAACCCCGCGGCGGCCGTTTCCGACTCCGTGACCAGCGCGATGCGGTTGCCGTCGACGCCCACCCAGCCCGCAAAGGTGCGGGGGGCGTTCCCGGCGGCCGTCATCGGCAGCACCATCGCGTTTGAAAAAAGAATTGCCATATTTCGGTTCATTATGTCATTCGGTCCCGGGCAGCGCCCTGCCATAAGCCCCCGCCGAGGCGGGGGTTTGGGGGTGGGTCAGACTTGCCAACGACGCCAAAGGCGGCGAAAGCGGCAGTCGACAGCACTGCGGGATGCCGATGACTCGTTCATATTCTTACTTATACTTCACTTTCACCTTTTCGGTCTTGACCTTTCCGCGGGGCTGCCCCTCGATCGAGTTGCCCTGCACGGTGATCACGTCGCGGCCGTCGACCGAATTGGAATAGACCTGGATCACCTTGTTGAAGGCTCCCGGCTCGCTCTTGTGGGGTTCGTAGATGATGCGGATCACCCCCGAATCGGCCGGCTCCACGGGACGCTTCGAGAACGACGCCTTGAGGCACGAACACGAAGTGATGACCCGCACCAGCACCAGCGGGGCCGTACCGTCGTTGACGAACCGGAATTCGCGGACCAGGTCGCCGCCCTTACGGGACACGTCGCCGAAATTATAGGTCGCGTTCTCCAGCCGGAGGTGCGCCCCCTTTACGGGTTTTTCGGCATAGCCCGCAGCGAACGCCAGGCAGGCCGAGAGGGTTAACAGGATATGTCGCATAGCCAAAATTTGTATTTATCCAATATCATACCAGCGGGCGGCGGGAAACCGGGTAAAAAACGGGCGCCGACCCGGCCGACCCGACGCGGGTTTCTCAAACACACCCGTTACTCCATGCGGAAAATATAGGTGATCGTGCCGCCCTGCACCGCGGCGCGGCTCTCTGTGAATCGCGCCTTGCGGGCCGCCGCTTTCGCCGCCTCGATCAGCTCGGCAGCGTCCGTCGTCGAGCCTTTGGGTTCGAACGAAGCCCCCGTGACCTTGCCCGAAGCGTCGACCGTCACGCGGATCACGACCTTGCCGCCCTTCTCGCCGGGATACGACGGCTTGGGCAGGTCGCCCACCAGTCCGCGCCCTTTCAGCCCCTGATCCAGCTGGTCCAGTCCGTCGGGGTTCAGTCCCGGACCCGTGCCGCTGGCCTTGTCCTCGCCCTCGGGAGCGCGGGGATTGCCCGCATTGTCGGGTTCGTCGGCCCCGCCCTTGTTCATCTTGAACAGCGCCTTGGGGTTGGGCGTCTGCGTCACAGGGTCCTTGCCCGCAACCTGCGCCGTCTGCTCCACGGGTGCCGCGACATCGTGCACGCGCGGCTCGTTGGCCACCTTCACGGGCGGTCTGGGCGGCTCGGGAACGGGCGGCTCGGTGAAGTCGACGAGAATCGTGTCGCCCGGCTTGTCCGTCACCGGCGAGAAATCGAACGACACCAGCGCGAACGAGCCGGCCAGCAGCACGCCGTAGACTGCCGTCGCGATCATCGCCCACCGTCGCGGGGATTTATTATCGGGATCGTAGTAATACATTGGTTTCCCAATTAAAAATTAAGAATGAAAAATTAAAAATTGCCCCTGCGCCAGGGTGGCACGGATTTCATTTTTAATTCTTAATTTTTCATTTTTCATTGAACTTATTTCGGCGAAGTCGCCAAAATAAGTTTATAATTATTGTCCTTGGCGATATTCATAACCTTCACCACCTCGTCCACCGCAACGGTCTTGTCGCAGTGGAGCGAGACGGTAGCGTCCTTCTGCCCGTCGAGCCGCGCCTTGAGCGCCCGCTCCACGCCGCCGATCGAACCCACGTCCTGCAATTCGACATAGTAACGATACTTGCCGTGGCCCGCATCCTGAACCGACACCGTGGTCATCGCCTTGTCCTTCAACTGGTTCGAACTCTTCGGAAGCATCAGTTTCAGGGCGTTGGGGTTGATCAG
>ENA-UEQO01004157-UEQO01004157.1-human-gut-metagenome-genome-assembly--contig:-NODE-4157-length-10395-cov-3.877593_pt1 | contig 10395 bp, 11 predicted proteins | sample MGYA00242938_ERZ507940 | MGnify/ENA primary metagenome ERZ507940 (study PRJEB26167, sample SAMN06115517) | human gut metagenome | host: Homo sapiens | place: China:Chongqing | collected 2014-12-03... | reverse complement strand
GCACGCCGTGAGGGATTCGAACCCCCGGCCTTCTGGTCCGTAGCCAGACGCTCTATCCAGCTGAGCTAACGGCGCTTGTCTCTTGACGACTTTGATATCATAGCACATGATATCAGGAATTGCAAGGGCTTTTTTCATTTTTTCTGAAAAAATTTTTGCGGAGCCGGGGGAGGGGAAAATGTGCGCTGGACAGCGGGGGGAAGATGTGCTATAATATACGCCTAATAATATTGCATGATGGATGCAGGGAAGCGGCGGAAGAGCGCCGCAGCGAAAGGAGCCACCGGTTATGAGAGTCATTGATCTGGAGAACATCAACTACGCCATGCGAAGCGAGACGCAATTCGTGCTGCGGTGTGAGGAGGTGTTCCACGATAAGATCAGTGCGGCGGCGACCACCATTCTCTCCAACAAGGGCGAAAAGCCGCTGGTGGCGCTGACGGGTCCCTCCGGCAGCGGTAAGACTACTACCGCCATGCGTTTGCAGGAGTATTTGCAGAATCTGGGAGTCCATGTGTGTCTGCTGAGCATGGATAACTTCTTCCTGCCGCTGGATCAGCGTCCCCCGGAGGCCACCGACTGGGAGTCCCCTTACTGCGTCAACGTGGAGCAGTTGGTGTCCTGCATCTCCCAGCTGGCCGACGGCAAGGAGGCGGATATCCCCTGGTACGACTTTAAGGAGGGCAAGACCGGTGGATATCGCAAGATGCAGGGCGACAAGGACGGCATCATCATTGCAGAGGGCATCCATATGCTCAACCCGCTGATCTTCGAGAAGATCCGGGGCATTGCCAACGGCATCTACGTGGCGCCCCGTACCCGTATCATCACCTATGACGACAAGATCGTCCGGCCGGAGCAGCTGCGGGTGGCCCGCCGGCTCATCCGGGACTACAACACCAGAGGCCACTCTCTGCGGGAGACCGTGGAGCGGGCGGCCAGCGTCAATCGGGGCGAGGAGAACTACATCAAGCCCTATAAGTCCAACGCCGCCATCCAGATCGACAGCTTCCACGACTATGAGCCGTGTATTCTGGCCAAGTATCTGCTGGAGATCCCCCAGTTCCGGCAGGAGCTGACGGACGAATTCATGGCGGAGAACGATCTGACGGATCTGATGAAGGTGGTGCGGGAGGTGCCGCCGCTGCACACGCCGTATGTGCCGCTGAACTCCATCGTGCGGGAATTCGTGGGCGGTAGCTGCTACGAGTATTAAATGGTAAGAAGCAGCCCTACGGGCTGTGAGATATGTTGTTATCCGTGCCTTTTTAGAGAGGAGAAATGAAGTATGCACAAGATCATTACCATCAGCCGTGAGTTTGGTTCCGGTGGCCGTGAGCTGGGCAAGCGCCTGGCGGAGGAGCTGGGCATCCCCTGCTACGACCACCAGATCATCGAGATGATCGCCAAGGAGAACGGCTTTGACGAGCGGTATGTGGCCAATGTGTCCGAGAAGAGCATCGAGGCCGCCTATCCCATGACCATCGGCCATCGGTTCGCCATGCCCTCCATGGAGATCATGGAGCAGCCCATCCGGGTGGCGGCGGCCCAGCGCCAGATCATCGAGAATTTCGCCAAGCAGGGGGACTGCGTCATCATCGGCCGCTGCGCCGATGTGATCCTGAAGGACTATCACCCCCTGAACCTGTTTATCTACGCCGACATGGAGGCCAAGGTGGAGCGCTGCATCCGCCGGGCTCCGGAGGGGGAGCATCTGACCCGCAACGAGATCGAGCGGATGATCAAGCAGGTGGATAAGAACCGTGCCCAGTACCGCCAGATGTACAGCGATACCAAGTGGGGCGCCAAGGAGTCCTATCACCTGTGCGTCAACACCACGGAGAAGTACATGAAGGAGATCGTTCCGGGGCTGGCCGCCTATGTGCGGTGCTGGTTCAGCGAGGAATAAGCAGGACAGCGGAGACTGCCGGGAGGGAGAGCCCGCCGGCAGTCTCCCTTTGCGTCAACGGAAAGGAGCAGGCAATATGAAGCGTATTGCAGTTATCACCGGGGCCTCCAGCGGTATGGGACGCCGGTTCGCTGAGACCGTGGACACCTTCGGTCGCTTTGATGAGATATGGGTCATCGCCCGCCATGAGGCGGCGCTGGAGGGGCTGCGGGAGCGGGTGCCGTTTCCCGTGCGGCCTTTGGCGCTGGATCTGACGGACCGCAGCAGCTTCGGAACCTACGTCAAGGCACTGGCGGAGGAGCCGGTGGAGGTGGGCCTGCTGGTGAACGCCAGCGGCTTCGGAAAGTTCCGGGCGGTGGTGGATACGCCGCTGGAGGTGAACCTGAACATGGTGGATCTGAACTGTCAGGCGGTGATGGCCCTGTGTCAGCTGACGATCCCCTATATGCCGGAGGGCGGGCAGATCATCAACATCGCCTCGGTGGCGGCCTTCCAGCCCATTCCGTATATCGACGTGTACGGGGCCAGCAAGGCCTTTGTGCTGAGCTTCAGCCGGGCGCTGAACCGGGAGCTGCGAGGCCGGGGTATCCGGGTCATGGCTCTTTGCCCCTTCTGGACCCGGACGGCCTTCTTTGCCCGTGCCACCGTCAACGGCGGTGAATCGGTGGTGAAGAAGTATGTGGCCATGTATGAGCCGGAGCAGATGGTGCAGCGGGCATGGCGGGATGCCAAGCGGGGGAAGGATGTGAGCCAGTTCGGCTTTGTGGCCCGGTTCCAGACGGGGCTGACGAAGCTCCTGCCCCACAGTCTGGTGATGGATGTATGGATGCATCAGCAGAAGTTGAAGTGAGGCAGCGGGGATGAGGTATCTGTTTCCCACGGGGAAGGGCTATCAGCGGAAGTGGCTGGGGCAGGACGTGCTGTCCGGCGTGGTCATTGCCGCCGTGTCCATCCCCATTTCCATGGGCTATGCCCAGATCGCCGGGCTTCCGGCGGTATATGGTTTGTACGGATCACTGCTGCCGGTGATCCTGTTTGCGCTGCTGTCTACGTCGCCGCAGTTCATCTTCGGCGTGGATGCCGCCCCGGCGGCCATGATCGGCGGTGTGCTGGGAGGTATGGGCATCGCCATGGGCTCCGCCGAGGCGGAGCGGGTGGTGCCGGTTCTGACCTTCTACGTGGGGATATGGCTGCTGCTGTTTGCCCTGCTGCGGGCGGGGCGGGTGCTGCGGTTCGTATCTACCTCTGTGATGGGGGGATTCATCAGCGGCATCTGCTGCACCATCATTCTGATGCAGCTGCCCAAGCTCATGGGCGGCACCGCCGGTACCGGAGAGCTGCCGGAGCTGGTGCGGCATCTGGCCGGGGTACAGGTCCATCCCCTGTCTCTGGGGCTGGGGGCGGCGGCGCTGGTGATCCTGCTGGCAGCCAAGCGGCTGAGACCCAAATTCCCCATGGCCATCGTGGTGATGGGACTGGGGGCGCTGGCCACGGTGCTGTTTGATCTGCCGGGGCGTGGCGTAGCGTGTCTGGGCGCAGTGGAGCCGGGACTTCCGGCGCTGCACCTACCGGACTGGAGCGCCGTCAGCCTGACGGAGGGGCTGGGCAGCAGCCTGCCGGTGGCGGTGGTCATCATGGCGGAGACGCTGCTGGCCGAGAGCAGCTTCGCCATGCGGGACGGCTATGAAATTCGGGACAGTCAGGAGCTGCTGGCCTTTGCGGCGGCCAATCTGGGAGCCGGCATGGTGGGCTGCTGCCCGGTAAACGGCAGCGTGTCCCGCTCCTCCATGAATGTGCAGTACCGGGGCAAGACCCAGGCGGTGTCGCTGGTGGCGGCAGCGGGGATGGCGGCGGTGCTGCTGTGGGGCAGCGGGCTGATCCGGCTGCTGCCGGTGCCGGTGCTGACGGCCATCGTCATTTCGGCCCTGCTGGGGGCGGTGGAGTTCGACATGGCCCACCGGCTGCTGCGGGCGGATCGGAAGGAGCTGGCCATTTTTCTGGCGGCCTTTCTGGGCGTGCTGGTGCTGGGGACCATCTATGGGGTGGTCATCGGCGTGCTGCTGTCCTTCGTGGATGTGATCCGGCGGGCCTCACAGCCCAGCCGGGAGCTGCTGGGGGTCATCTCCGGGCAGCCGGGCTTCTACCCGCTGGGGCGCATGAGTCAGGCGCATCCGCTGGAGGGAGTGGCTCTGTACCGGTTCAGCGGTGGGCTGTTCTTCGCCAACATCGACCGGTTCCAGAAGGATGTGGAGAACTGCGTGAAGCCCGGTATCCGGGCGGTGATCGTGGATGCCAGCGGCATCGTCAGCGTGGATCTGACCTCGGCGGAGCGGTTGGTGCTGCTGTACCGGCGGCTGAAGGAGCAGGGGGTGCGGCTGTACCTGACGGAGCATATCGGACAGGTCAACGACGAGCTGCGGCGCTTCGGGGCCGGGGAACTCATCGAGGAGGGCGCTGTGCGCCGGACCTTGTATGCGGCGCTGGAGGACTGCGGCGCCGCAGAGGGCGAGGTGAAGCAGTGGATCCCGGAGGAGATGCGCCATGCGGTGCCGGAGCTGCTGCGGCAGACGCAGGAGCTGGAGTGGGCCTACGGCGAGGAAGCCCAGAGCAAGCTGGATGCCATGACGGGACAGGTTTTGCAGACGCTGGAGGAGACGAAGCCGGAGCAGCGGGAGCAGGAGCTGGAGTTCCTGCTGGAGCGGGGCCGGTGGCAGGGCGTGATCGACCGGGACGCTATTTTACAGCATCTGGAGGAGCATCTGGCAGAGCTTTCCCGGCTGCTGGAGCGGTCGGAGGATGCGGTGCTGCTGGAGCTGGAGCAGGAGCGGGAACGGGTGACGGAGGCGCTGCGGCGTCAACACCCGGAGATCGCTTCGTATCTGGCGGCCCATCGAGAGGAGCTGGAGCAGCGGTTCCAGCGGAAGTATCCGGAGGCGGCCCGGCACATCCACGAGCTGCGCCAGCGGCTGCATCAGCCGCCGGAGGAGGAAACCAAGGAGCAGAGGTGACGGACATGGCGTGCTATATTTTCGGAGCAGGAGATTTTGACGGGCTGGAGGAACGGCCCGGTGCGGAGGACTATGTGATCGCCGCCGATGGCGGATACACCGCCTGCCGGAGGGCGGGGGTGGAGCCGCAGCTGCTGCTGGGGGATTTCGATTCGCTGGCGGAGGTACCGGCGCTGCCCCATGTGGAGCGGGTGCCGGTGGAGAAGGACGATACGGACATGATGCTGGCCGTCAAGCGGGGGTTGGAGCGAGGCGAGACACTGTTCCATCTCTACGGCGGCATGGGAGGACAGCGGACGGATCACACCGTGGCCAATTTTCAGGCGCTTTTGTATCTGGCGGATCACGGTGCCAGAGGCTGGCTCCACGGACGGGGCGAGCGATGGACCGCCATCCGGGACGGCAGCATCGTGTTTCCGGCCCGTCCGGAGGGCATTTTGTCGGTTTTCTGCGTGGGGCCGGACGCTGAGGGCGTCACCATCCGGGGGGCGCAGTACCCGCTGGAGGGGGCGACCTTGACGGCCTCGGTGCCGCTGGGTGTAAGCAATCACTTTATTGGGCAAGATATTATGGTAGAGGTGACACACGGCAGTTTGCTGCTGGGGTTACATGATTAAAATTTGGAGGTAACGAACATGAAAAAGATGGTGACCGGCGTGCTGGCACTGGTAATGGTGCTGGTGATGGTGGGCTGCGGCCAGAAGGACAATGGCGTGGTAAACGGCGTGGCCAAGGACGGCGCCACCATCGGTGAGGGTGCCAAGTCCTTCACCATGGAGGTGGTGGACAAGGACGGCGGCAAGGTGACGTTCACCGTGGGCAAGGCCCTGCTGGATCAGGGTGTCATCGCCGGAGAGAACAGCAGCTATGGGCTGTACGTCAAGACCGTCAACGGCATCACGCTGGACTATGACACCGACGGGATGTACTGGGCTTTCTATATCAATGGCGAATATGCCCAGACTGGCGTGGATGCCACCGGTGTAGAGAACGGCGCAGTATACGCCTTCCGGGCCGAGAAATAACAAGCGGCCGGGATACCGGCCAGTGTGGAAAGACAAAACACCCCGGAGCGCTCTTATGGGAGTGCTTCGGGGGATTTTTTAATTTGGGGAAAAGGCCCGCCGCAGATACTTCTGCGGCGGGCCTTTTGGGCGGTTGTGGGGGTCAGAGGGCCTTGGTATACATCTCCTCCACGGAACCGAAGGAGGGACGCTTTCTGCCGCTGGCGGTGAAGCCGAGGGATCGATAGAAGCGGATGGCAGGCAGATTGGCATCGAATACCCAAAGCAGGATGGAGGGGTATCCGGCGCTTTTCACGTCCCGCAGGACCTTCTCCAGCAGCAGCTTGCCATAGCCCTGATGCCAGTGTGCCGACAGGGAATGGATGCAGATCAGCTCGGCGGTCCCGGCCATGTCGGGCTCTCTGGCGGCGTCCCACCATGCGATACCGTGGGGCGCACCGTCCAACTCCAGAATGTATCCATGGGCGCTGCCATGGGTCAGCAGATGCTCATACATTCGGGTCACAGGCTCCGGGTCCGTATATTCGGAGAGGATGTCAGCGGGGATGATCTCCCGAAAGGCGGCTTTCCAGCTTTCGGTCTGGATGTGGGCAAGCTGCGGGGCATCCCCGGGTCTTACGCTTCGGATGTCAGCGGTGTGGTTCATGAGAGGGCCTCCTTTGCATTTGCTGAGGGGGAAAATTTCGGGTCAGAGGGCCAGAACGGCGTCGAGACACAGGGTGAGGGCGTATTCATAGGCGCTGCCGCCCCAGTGCCGCTGGTCGTAGCGCTGGACGTCAGCAAGGCTGTCCGCTGTATAAAGAAGCATCCCCCAAGTGGCGCTGCGGAAGGCGGCACAGGCCGCAAGGGCAGAGCCCTCCCTCTCCACCACGGAGCAGCCCTCGCTTTTGCGGTAGGCGACCTTCTCCTTCGTCTCACGGAAGAAGCCGTCGGTGTGACGACCTCCTGATAGCGCATATGGTGGGCGAGGATGGTTTGCTCGATGGCCCGCCGGGCGGGTTCGCTGATCTCCATATAGCGGGAGGGCGGGGCGTAGTGGTAGGAGGCCCCCTCGTCCCGCAGCGCCTTGCAGGGGACAAGGAAGGTACCCTCGTCAAAGGGCGTCAGCACGCCGCAGCTGCCGGCGGAGATGATCTCACGGACCCCGTAGCTGATGAGCCAGTCCAGCAGCTGGGCCGCTGCGGCGGCCCCCACCGGGGCCTGACAGAGGGCGACCTCCTGCCCGTGGTAGGTGGTGACATAGATGGGGTAGAGCCTGGTGGCGCTGTTGAAGGTGGCGACCTGTCTGGCTCCCGCAGCGTGGGCGCAGCGGTCGATATAGGCGCCGAGAAAGGCGAACACGCATTTCCGGGGCAGATGCAGGTCCAGCTGCTCATAGTCCGGGCCGATGACGGCGGTCTGCTCCGGATCGAATTCCAGAAGCGGTATCTCGCAGGGGATGATGCCCATGGCGTGGCCTCCTGAATGGGAAATCAAAGCGGGGGGATGGAGACTATGATACCACACGGGGAGGGGGACTGCAAGAGGGGGCTGGGAGGGGGCTTTCCGGTGATTTGGAGCGGGATGGCGGCGATGGAGGGAGAAAATTTTGCAGGCAGCGGAGGAGAGCGGGCGAAAAATGGAGGTGTGAGACGGGAGAGGGCAACAGCGGGTGCAACAAAGGCCGGTGATCGGGGAGAGATAGGAGGGGTGAGGAGATGCGGAAGCGATTTGATCGGGATCGGGCCGCGGCGGAGTGCGGGCTGTGCGGACGGGAGATCTGGCCGGAGGAGGGGTTTTATCAGGTGAACGGGGAGATCTTCTGCCGGGATTGTCTGGAGAGGTATGCGGAGCAATTTTTTGCGGGGTTTTTCAGAGAAGGGACTGTGTGATGGGGAAGGAAAGAAATGTGCCGTGGGAGGAGATCCTGCGGCGGAGAAAAGAGGGGGAGACGGCCCGTGCGCTGGCGGAGGAGTTCGGCGTGTCGGTGGAGAGCGTCTATAAGCGAGGGCAGCGGGAGCGGCTGGAGCAGAGGGGCAGCTTGCAGCAGGCGGCCCGAAAGCTGTGCCGCAGTGCAGGGAGCATGGTGGCGCAGATGGAGGATATGGACGCCAAGGAGCTTAAGGAACTGACGGCGCTGCTGCGGGAGCTGGTGACGCTGGAGGAGCGGACGGACAAGGGACCGGAGACGGTGAAGGTGGTGCTGGCGAAGGAAGCAGAGGAGTGGAGCAGATGAGCGTGCAGGTGGTGAAGCTGGAGCGGCCCAACCCCCGGCAGGAGGAGTTTTTGAAGTGTGAAAAGAAGTATGTGGCCTTCGGCGGGGCCAGAGGTGGCGGGAAGAGCTGGGCAGTGCGGACCAAGGCAGTGCTGATGGCCCTGAAGTACCCCGGCATCCGCATTTTGCTGGTGCGGCGGACCATGCCGGAACTGGAGAGCAAGCATCTGCGTTTTTTACGCAGGCAGCTGGCGGGGGTGGCGGAATACAAGGCGGCCTCCCGGCAGCTGGTGTTCCCCGGCGGCAGTGTGCTGGAACTGGGGTACTGCGCCTGTGACGGGGATATGGACCGGTATCAGGGGGCGGAGTTCGACGTGATCTGTATCGATGAGGCCACCCAGCTGAAGGAGGAGTGGCTGCGGCAGTTTGCGGCGTGTCTGCGAGGGGTGAATGAGTTCCCCAAGAGGATGTACTACACCTGCAACCCCGGCGGGCCGGGGCATGGGTACATCAAGCGGCTGTTCATCGACCGGCGGTACCGGGCGGGAGAGCGGGCGGAGGAATACGCCTTCATCCCCGCCAGGGTCACGGACAATCAGGCGCTGCTGCGAGCGCAGCCGGACTATCTGCGGCAGCTGGAGGCCCTGCCCCTGCGGCTGCGGCAGGCGTGGCTGGAGGGCAAGTGGGATGTATTTCAGGGGCAATTCTTTCAGGAGTTTGTGGACGACCCGGCCCACTATCGGGACAGGCGATTCACCCATGTCATCGAGCCCTTCGACATCCCCAGAGAGTGGAGCATCTGGCGCAGCTACGACTTCGGCTATGCCAAGCCTTTTTCCTGCGGCTGGTGGGCGGTGGATCACGACGGGTGCGTATATCGGATCCTGGAGCTGTATGGCTGTACCGGGGAGCCGGATGAGGGGGTAAAGTGGACGCCGGAGAAGCAGTTTGCAGAGATTCGGCGTATCGAGGACACCCACCCGTGGCTGAAGGGACGGGATGTTTTAGGGGTGGCGGACCCGGCCATTTGGGACAGCAGTCGGGGAGAGAGCATCTATGAGACGGCGCTGAAGCACCGCATCTTCTTTATGAAGGGGGACAACCGGCGGATACCGGGATGGATGCAGATGCACTATCGGATGGCCTTCGACGAGGAGGGGTATCCGCAGCTGTATGTGTTCACCGGGTGTCGGGCTTTTCGCAGGACCGTGCCGGGGCTGCTGTTCTCCGAGACGGAGCCGGAGGATCTGGACACCCGGATGGAGGATCATGTGGCCGATGAGAGCCGGTATCTGTGCATGGCCCGGCCTATCCCGCCCCGGCGGGTGGAGACGGCACTGCCGGTGCAGGACGATCCGCTGAATATGCTGGTGAGACGGTGAAAGCGGGAAAAATTTCCGGTGTTGCACGGGAACGTGCAACAGGAGAGGAAACTTCCAGCGGAGGAGGGCGAAGAAGTGAGGACAGGAAAGCTGTTTTGGACAAACGGAAGGGGAGAAATGCCATGAGCAAGACGCAGAAGACGGCGGGGGAGAAGCCCCGCATCGGAGAGCAGGAGGTGCGCCGGGCGGCGGAGCTTCTGAAAAAGTACCGGCAGGGGAAGGTGAATCTGGAGCGGCGTATCATCGACAATGAGCAGTTCTGGAAGCTGCGGCACTGGCCGCAGATGGAGAAGAAGGGGGAGGGCGGCAATCCCGGCGACCCGCAGCCCACCAGCGGTTGGTTGGTGAACTGCATCCTCTCCAAGCACGCAGACGCCATGGACTGCTACCCGGAGCCAACGGTGCTGCCCAGAGAACCGGGGGACCGGGCAGAGGCGGCCAAGCTGACCCGTATTCTGCCGGCCATCCTGAAGAAGAATCAGTTCAAGCGGACGTATTCCAGCGCATGGTGGTACAAGCTGAAAAGCGGGTGCGCCGTATATGGCGTGTTCTGGGATGCGGGCAAGCTCAACGGACTGGGGGTATCATTTTTGTCTGTAGGCTGATAATAGTTCGAGATGTTTCCCTGTGTATCCACCAGCCGTACAAGTTTGAATACATGTTTGACCACTTGATGTTGAATCGAGTATTGAATCCATTCACGTATGCCTATCTTGCGTGCACCCGAAGGGATATCCGATTCATCACAGTAATGTACCACCACATTCTCCGCACCGGTGGACTGCTTGCCATAATCCTTACGGCAGGAAGGGGATTCAGGCCGGGGAGCGGCCTCAGAAGAGGCTGATTCCGCAGCTTTCTGCTCCAAGTCTTCAAC
>ENA-UEQO01004134-UEQO01004134.1-human-gut-metagenome-genome-assembly--contig:-NODE-4134-length-10436-cov-7.671783_pt1 | contig 10436 bp, 6 predicted proteins | sample MGYA00242938_ERZ507940 | MGnify/ENA primary metagenome ERZ507940 (study PRJEB26167, sample SAMN06115517) | human gut metagenome | host: Homo sapiens | place: China:Chongqing | collected 2014-12-03... | reverse complement strand
TAAAGCATAGTCGGTTACTGTCGGCTTATGGCCGATTTTACAAGCCAGATGGAGGATGCTATGGAAAGATTCGCCCGCGAGCAGGCGCCTGAGCGCGCCGAGCGCACCGATACCCTTGTGTGGGGCAAGAATGCCGTGACAGAGCTGCTCAAGAGCGGCGGCGCGGTGGATACGGTCTACCTGACGGACACGATGCCCCAGGCCGTGGCGGGCTACTACACAGCCCTGGCCAAGGAGAGCGGCGCGGTGGTCAAGCGGGTGCCGGGCAATAAGCTGCAGAAAATGTGCGGCACGCCGGACCACCAGGGGGTGGCCGCCCGCGCCGCCGAGGTCGAGTACGCCGCGCTGGACGATCTGTTCCGCGCCGCCGAGGCCAGGGGCGAGCAGCCCTTTCTGGTGTTGTGCGACGGCGTCGAGGACCCGCACAATCTGGGGGCCATCGTGCGCTCCGCCTACCTGTGCGGTGCGCACGGCGTGGTCATCCCCAAGCGCGGCGGCGTCGGCGTGACCGGCACGGTCATGAAGGCCAGCGCCGGTGCTGCGGCCCGTCTGCCCATTGCCCGCGTGTCCAACCTGGCCCAGGCTATCCGCACGATCAAGGAGCACAATATCTTCGTCTACTGCGCGGACCTCGGCGGTGCCCCGCTGGCAAAAACGGACCTCTCCGGCCCGGTGGCGCTGGTTCTGGGCAGTGAGGGCGGCGGCCCCGGCGCGCTGACCCGCAAGCTGTGTGACGCTGCCGTCACGCTGGAGATGGCCCCCGGCCAGGCTACCGGCGTTGACAGCTACAACGTCAGCGTTGCGGCGGGCATCCTGTGCTATGATGTCATGCGCCGCCGTCTTGCAAAGAAGTAAATTCCACCTGGCCCCCGGAGAGCGGGGCAGGAAAGCCGTCCTTTTACTAAAGAGGAATCAACATGCCAAGCAAACGTACCAATGATTCGGTTGACCGGATCCTGGAAGAACTGAATATGCAGCAGGCGCAGGCCGGTCTGCGGGACAGCGTCACCGACCACCAGGTCGATGAGATCCTGCGCAGCGTCGGCATTTTATCGCTGCCTGACGAGCCGCTGCCCGAGGACAAACTCTCCTTCCCGGAGAGAGACGCGCTGGACGACCTGCTGCAAAAGCCGGTGTCGCAGCCTGCGCCCGTCTCGGCACAGCCGCGCCCGTATACCCCGGTGCAGCAGCCTGACCCGCAGCCGGTGCAGCCCGACGTGCGGACGACCCGCCCGCCGGAGCAGCCGCTGCCGACGGTGGACAAGACCGGCACGCAGACCTTCAGCGGGGACACCACCGGCACCGGCATCATCAAGGGCTTTCTCGGTAAGATGGCCCCCGGCGGCGATGCCGAGTCGCTGGACCAGGGCAAGAACGAGTTCAAGCGATTCTTCAAAACCTCGGTGGCCGTCGTGCCCGATGAAAACGGACGCCTGCACGAGCCCGGCAAGAAGAAACGCAGCCTGTTCGGCTTAAAGCACGCCGAGGATACGGGTGCCTTTGAGCCTATCAACGTCACGATGGGCGGCGGCAGAGCCGTCGGGCAGGAGAAGCCCGAGGAGGAGTACTACCCCGATGCCGAGCTTGAGCCGACCCCGGCCCAGCCCGCCCGCTCTGCGAAAAAGCACGGCTTCTTCGGCAGCCTGTTTGACCGCGAGGAGGAGACCGAGGAGCTGATGATCCCCGAGGAGCGCGCCGAGGAGCCTTCCCCGTACCGCCCGGGAGCTGCCGTGCCTCCGCAGCAGCCCGTGCAGACGCCCTCTGCGGCAGCTGTGCCTGTGCAGCCGGAGCCGCCCGTGCCGCCTGCACAGGAGGAAACCTCCACGCAGGAGGTCTGGCGCAGCAAGTACACCCGCCCGGCCCGCCGCGCCGCGGAGGAGAGCGGCCATACCGTGGAGATCATCCAGGGCACGGTGGGCTATGCCAAAAACCACCCGTCCGCGCCGTCGCCCTCCGGCATGACCGGCACGATCTACCGCAAAAAGAAGAACACCGTGGAGTTCACCCCCGGCCAGAAGATCCAGAAGGCCCCGCCGCCGCAGCCTGTGCCGCAGCGCAGCGGGGAGCCTGTGGGCGAGCCCATCGAGACGCCCCGCGGCCAGACGTCCACCGGCTACACGATGCAGATCGGCGGGCTGGACGCCGTCCCCGTGGACAGCACGCAGGACTTTATGGCCGCCTACAACGCCGTGCGCCCGCAGCGCCGCCCGGCTCCCGCGCCGGTGCAGCCCGCTGCGCCCGTGCAGACGCCCCCCGCGGCGGATGCCTATGACGAGTCGGCTGCCGCTGATGAGCCCTCCTGGGCGAAGCACGACGGCACCGGCCAGTGGCCTGTGCCCCGCCAGTGGGACGACGTGGACACGCTGGTCAACACGCTGACCGGGAACATCCACCTGACGCCGACGGCCCCGGAGTATTCCGGCTATACCCAAAACAGTGCCTCCGGGACGGCCCCGTCCGCTCCGGCGCACAGCGGCTTTACGCAGCGCATCGATATGCCCGCCGCACCTGCGCCCGGCAGTCCGGCCAACGTGGGCAGTCAGGCCCCCGCGCCTGCCCACACCGGCTTTACCCAAAGGCTGGACCCGGCCCCGGCGCAGCCCGCCCACAGCGGCTACACCCAGAACCTGAACCAACAGGCATCCGCCGCGCCGGATACGGCCTCCTTTGTCAACGGCATCGCCGCGGCCATCAACACGCAGCAGCCGGCAGGGGATACGCGCGATTATGACAGCGCTGCGGCGCGGCTGACGGACTCGCTGGCGGATGACCCCGCAGCCACCCGTACCCGCGCCCGCATCCCGACGGCGGCAGAGGTCAAAAAGGCCGCTGCCCGCCTGACGGGCCGCGCCGACGACGAGACTGAGGACAACGCCGCCTCCCCGTTTGACACAGCGGAGATCCCCGTGCCCCACAGCCGCGAGTATGAGCGTGCCGAGGACGCCCCGGCGATCCGCGCTCTGCTGGCGAAAAAGCGTGCCCGGGCAGGCATTGCCTGCATCGTCTCGGGTGCGATGTCTCTTGTCATGATCGTGCTGGCACTGCTGCCGGTGCGCCCCGCCGCCCTGAACGACCCCATGGTCTACCCGGCGGCGCTGCTCGTGCTGCTGCTGGTCAGCTGCGCCGTCAACTGGCGGACTTTTCTGGACGGCTTCAAGGGACTGGGCAAGACCCCCTCGCCGGACAGTCTTTCGATTTTACCGGCGCTGGGTGCTGCGGTGCAGTGCCTGGCCGTTCTGGCCACCGGCGGTTACACCGACGGCACGCTGATGCTGGCCGGTCCGGCAGCGCTGATGCTCTGCATGAACGCGGCGGGCCACGCCCTGAACGCGGCCACGGTCTGCGATGCCTTTGAGAGCGTCAGCGGGCAGGATGGCTACGCCGTTGCCTACCGCCTGAAGGACGCCGGAGCCCTGCGCGCGATCTCGCAGGGGCTGTCCGAGCCGCATCCCTGCGTGCTCGTCACCCGCCCGACCCAGATCTTCCGCAGCTTTCTGACCAACAGTGCCGCCCACGGCACCAGCGATAAGAACCAGCAGCAGTTTGTCTGGCTGCTGGGCGGCTGCGGTCTGGCGGCCTTTCTGTTCACGCTTATCACGTCCAAAAGCGCAGCCACGGCGGCCACGGCCATGACCAGCCTGTTCTGCCTGGCCGCGCCGCTGGCCGGTACGCTGATGTCGGCGGTGCCGGCCCGCATGATGCAGCAGCGCGCCTACAAGGTCGGCGCGGTCATCCCCGGCTGGCGGGACATCCGTCAGCTGGGCCGCATCAATGTTGTGCAGGCCACGTCGCGCCAGCTCTTCCCGGAGGGGTGCGTCACGCTGCGGGACATCCATCCCGTCAAGATGGAGCACATTGACACCGCCATTGTCTATGCGGCCTCGATGCTGGCCGATACGGACTCGACGCTGAACAAGCTCTTTACCGGCATGGTCGCCAGCAAGAGCCTGCTGGAAAAGGTCACGGATCGTCAGGCTGTGCCCGGCAAGGGCTATATGGGCTGGATCCGCAAGGAGCGCGTGATCCTGGGCAACCGCGCCATGATGATGGACTACGGCATCAAGGTGCCCAGCCAGGAGTATGAGCAGCACTACACGCTGAACCAGCGCCGCATCGTGTATATGGCGGTGGCGGGCAAGCTGTACGCCATGTTCCGTATTGCGTACCAGAGCGACCCCAAGATCGCCGCGGACCTGGAGCTCGTGCACCGCACGGGAATGTACCTTGTTGTGGACTGCGACGACTTCAACTGTGATGTCCGGCTGCTGGAGACTGCCTACGGCCTGCCCACCGGCTCGGTCAAGGTGCTGTCCGGCGCCGAGCACGAGGCTGTTGCCCCGGCGGTGGCCTGGCTGCCCGAGAGTGAGGGCAGTATGCTGCATCTGGGCAGCTTCCGCAGTCTGGTCGGCGGCCTGGTCGCTGCCGCAGGGGCCGCCCAGGGCGAGAAGTACGCCTCCTACGCGCTGACCCTCTCGGTGCTGGCCAGCACCGCGGTGGGTGTGCTGATGACGCTGACAGGCGGCATTGTCGCGCTGCCGCTGATCGGCATTGTGCTGTATCAGGCCGCTTGGCTGGTCATTACGCTGTTCTTCCCGCTGATGCAGCGTTAAGGCAGCACAGAATGATGTTAGGAAAGGGGATCCCCAATGTACCGTGCACGCGAAAAACAGATGTCGATCTACGACTATCTGCCGCCCTACCACGGCGAGCTGTGCAACGCCAACCGCTGGGTGCGGCTGGCTGACGCCATCGACTGGGATGGCTTTGAAAAAGCCTACAGTGCGCTGTTTGCCCCCGGCGGCAAGGTGGCGCTGCCCGCCCGCGTGGCGCTGGGCTGCCGGATCATCCAGCTGCACTATGCGGCGTCGGACCGCGAGGTCGTGGCGCTGGTGCAGGAAAGCCCCTACCTGCAATATCTTTTGGGGTTCGAGAGCTTCACCGACGCGGTGCCGTTCTCGTCCCGCACGGTGGCGCGGTTCCGCGCCCGCATTCCGGATAAGGCTGTGCGCCCGGCGGTCCGCCTGCTGCGCAGCTTTCAGTGACCCATTTATATAGAGAGGTATTCATGGAATTGTTTTTAGACGCACTTCTGGACGCATTGATCGACGGCGTGAAAATGCTGCCGTTTTTGTATCTGGCCTACCTGCTGATCGAGTGGCTCGAACGCCATCACGGTGAGAGCATCGAGGGGGCCCTCGCAGGCGGCGGGCGCTGGGGGTTCATCCCCGGTGCGCTGCTGGGCTGTGTGCCGCAGTGCGGCTTCAGTGCGGTGGCCTCCAACCTGTACGCAAGCCGGGTCATCACGCCCGGTACGCTGCTGGCGGTGTTCATCGCGACCAGCGACGAGGCCATCCCGCTGCTGGCGGCGGAGCCGTCCCAGTGGGTCACGCTCGTGCTGCTGCTGGCCTGCAAGGTGGCGTTTGCCATCGTGGGCGGCTGGCTGCTGGACATCCCGCTGCGCCGCGTTCTGCCGCACTCCCTCTACGGCGGCTACGAGGGCCATGCCGACGACGTCGACTGCCACGAGGAACATGAGGAATCGAGCAGCATTTTTATGGCGGCACTGCGCCACACGCTGGAAATCTTCGTGTTCATCCTGCTGTTCAGCTTTATCATCAGTCTGCTGTTTGAGGGCTTCGGCGAGGAGCCCATCACGGCGGCACTGTCCGGCATGGGCATCTTCCAGCCGATGCTGACGGCGCTGGTCGGCCTGGTGCCCAACTGCGCGGTCAGCGTGCTGCTGGCCCAGCTCTACGTGCAGGGAGCCATCAGCTTCGGCAGCCTGTTCGCCGGCCTGACCGCCGGTGCGGGCGTCGGCCTGGCTGTGCTCTGGCGCGTCAACCCCAGCTGGAAGCAGAATCTTTTCATGACCGGCCTGCTCTGGGCCGTCGGCGCTGCGACGGGTATGCTGCTGCAGCTGCTGCCGCTTTGATACAAAAAGGCTTCCCCCTCGGGGGAAGCTGTCAGCGGCCCCGCCCGCTGACTGATGAGGGCCAGGCCTCCCAACACCACCCGTTCACGAGTCGCTGCGGCACACTTGCCCCTCATCCGCTTCACTTTGTTCAGCACCTTCCCCCACGGGGGAAGGCTTTTTAGCATCTCCAGTCTGTATACTATACAATTTGTATATTTAAAAGGAGGACTCCCCATGCAATACAGTATTGAAAACGACATTCTGCGCCTGACTGTCGACTCCCACGGTGCCGAGCCGGTCAGTGTCATCCATAAGCCCACCGGGGCCGAGCTGCTCTGGCAGGCCGACCCTGCGGTCTGGAACCGTCATGCGCCGATTCTTTTTCCGTACACAGGCAAGCTGACCGGCGGCAAAATGCTGGCCAAGGGCGTGGAGTACGCAGGCGGTCAGCACGGCTTTGCCCGCGATGTCGAGCACACGATGACCCATCACGCCGACAATCTGCTGGAGTTTGAGCTGCACGCGAACGCCGAGACGCTGCCCAAGTGGCCGTATGCCTTCGTGCTGCGCTCCACCTTCACGCTGGAGGGGGAGACCGTCCACCACACGCTGACCGTCGAGAACCCCGTCGAGGACAAGCTCTGCTTCGGCATCGGCTACCATCCGGCTTTTGCGCTGCCCTTCGATGACCGCCACGTCACCGAGGACTACGAGATCCGGTTTGACGGCGTCGAGTCGCCGCTCTGCGTCAGTGCTCAGCCCAACGGTCTGCTCAACGGCCAGAGCTACTACCTGGCCCGCAACGTCGAGGCTATCCAACTGACCGACGACCTGTTTGACAACGACAGCCACGCCATGGTCAACCTGCGCAGTGCGCATGTTTCTGTCATTGAAAAGGACACGGGCCGCAGCGTCATCTGCGATGTCTCTGACTTCCCGTACACCCTGATCTGGTCCGCGCCCAAGAAGCCGCTGCACTTCATCTGCATTGAGCCGTGGCACAGCTTGCCCGGCGAGGAAAACGGCCCCATCGACTGGGAGCAGCGCCCCTGCGCCGCGATCCTGAAGAAGGGCGAGAGCTGGTCCACCACGCTGTCCACGACCTTTGTCCGCTGAAAGTCAGATGAAAGCATTGAAAAAATACCGCTGGCCGCTGACCGGCGCACTGCTGGGGGTGCTGGTCTTTCTGGCTGTTTACGGCGTGCGGGTGCTTGACCCGACGAGCGTTGACTGGATCCTGAACAGCCTCAGCCCCGACCCGATCCAGCACTATCTGGGGTGGGAGCTTTTCCGCCGCAGCCCGGTGCATCTGCCCTACATCGGCGCGAATTACAACGCGGTCTACCCGTTCCGCACCAGCGTGCTGTTCACGGATTCTCTGCCGCTGGCGGCGCTGTTCTTTAAGCTGCTGGGCGGGATTCTGCCCACGCGGTTCCAGTATTTCGGTTGGTGGGGTCTGCTCTGCTATGCCCTGCAGGGCGGCCTGGCGCAGGCGGTCATTGCCCGCATTGCGGGCGTGCAGCCCACATTTGGCCGGGACGACAAGAGCAAGGCCGCCATCGCCATCATCATGAGTCCCGGCCAGACCGCCAAGTTGTGGGGCAGTGTGCTGGGCGCGGGCGTGCTCGTGCTGTTCCCGGCGCTTACGATCCGCATGTTTGCCCACACGGCGCTGGCCGCCAACTGGCTTGTGCTGCTGGCACTCTACCTCTGGCTGCGCAGTGACGAGCTTATGCCCACGACCCGACGCGCCTGCCTTATCTGGGGCGGCATGGGGCTGCTGTGCGCAGGCATCCACCTCTATTATCTGCCGATGGTCGGTCTTGTGCTTGTGGGATACGCGGTGCGCCGCGCCCTGCAAAAACGCGGCTTTGCGGCGGTGCTGGCACCGATTGCAGCGTTCTGTGCTGCGGCGCTGGCGGAGTTGGTGCTGTTGGGGGCGTTCGCTGTCAACTTTGCGGGCTACTCCAACGGCTACCTCAGCGGCGCGGATTACTTCGGCCTGTTTGTGCCGTGGCTGGCGCAAAGCTGGGAGCAGAATGTTTATGCAGGCATCGGAACATCGCTGGCCGTGGTGCTGGCGGTGTTCGGTATAGTCTGCAACGCCCGCAAGGCGGAAAAATTCTTTGCCGCCCACCGCGACTGGCTCATTGCCGGCGCTGTGGTGCTGGTGCTGGATTTGATTGCCGCGGGCGGAAACGCCATCACGGTGAACGGAAAAACGCTGTTCACCGTGCCCATCCCGCAGTTTTTGATGAACTTCTGGGCCATGTTCTCGTCCTGCGCGCGGCTGGCGTGGTTGGAAGGTATGCTGCTGGCTGCCGTTGGCTGCGGGTTGGTGCTGCGCTTTTGGGATAACGGTGTCGCGCCCGCCCTGATGCTGGCAGTCTGCGCCGTGGCGCAGGGCTGGGGCCAGCGGTCGGAACTGTTCAACCGCTGGACGGACTACCACTACTACGGCTTCCGCTACGAGAATAAGACCCTGCTGACCGACCCCGTGTGGGAGCAGATCGCCGCCAGCGGCAAGTACAGCCATCTGGCCTTTGCCACATTTGACTTTGAGCATGACGAGTTCTGGGATCTGGTCGACTTTGCCGCCGACCACGGCTGGACCTCCAATAGCTTCTACATGGCGCATATGGACGGCAACCTTGTGGCGGTCACGCTGCCGGGCGAGCTGAACGAGCTTTCCGCTGACACGCTCTATGCCTTCATCGACGAGGACGAGCTGGCGCGGAACAGTTACGGCCTGCACTATTACCGGCTGGACGGTATCCTGATCGGCAGCGTCGAGCCCATCGACGGCATCGAGGAGGAGCCGGCGCCCGAAGTGCCCGCCCACACGATGGATTTGACAAAGTCCGACCTCATCAACGCCCATTTTGCCGACGGCAGTGTAGGGCTGGAAACCGGCGGCGAGATGATGACCGAGGAATGGACGCTGTTCCCCGGACGCTACCGCGTCACGCTGACCGGCAGCGGCTTTGACCACAGCTATATTTACGCCCGGTACGGCCTCATCAATCAGGAGACCTACAAGCTGGACATCGACTTCACCGGCATCGACCCGAGCGAAATGACCTTTGAGTTTACGGCCACCGAGATGCTCCACTACTGGCGCACCGCCGTCCACACGCTGGACGACGCCAATGTCACCGTCAACAGTGTGACGGTGGAGAAGGTAGGGTAAACCGGTTCGGTTCTCACATCCGGCCGTTTACCGTTTTCCACAAACAAAAAAATCCTGCCTGCACAATCAGTGCAGACAGGTTTTTTTACTTTATAACGCTGCTAAATCAGAACGCAACCTTCTTGGCCACGTAGTCGCGCAGCTCGGAAATGGGCATACGGATCTGCTCCATCGTGTCGCGGTCACGGACGGTCACGCAGCCGTCGGCCTCGACCTTGTCGTCGCCGACAGTCTGGAAGTCCACGGTGATGCACAGCGGGGTGCCGATCTCGTCCTGACGGCGGTAGCGCTTGCCGATGGAACCGGCGTCGTCGTAGTCGACCATGAAGTCCTTGGCCAGCTCGTTGCGGATCTCCATCGCCTTGTCGCCCAGCTTCTTGGACAGGGGCAGCACGGCGCACTTGAACGGTGCCAGATAGGGGTGCAGGTGCAGCACGGTGCGCACATCCTCCTTGCCCTTGGCGTCCACGAGGTGCTGCTCGTCGTAGGCCTCGCACAGGAAGGCCAGCGCCACACGGTCACAGCCCAGAGACGGCTCGATGACGTAGGGAATGTAATGCTCGTTCGTCTCGGGGTCGAAGTACTCGAGGCTCTTGCCGGAGGCCTCCTGATGGCGGCTCAGGTCGTAGTTGGTGCGGTCTGCAATGCCCCACAGCTCGCCCCAGTCGGTGAACGGGAAGGCGTACTCGATGTCGGTGGTGGCGCGGCTGTAGAAGGCCAGCTCGGCGGGCTCGTGGTCGCGCAGGCGCAGATTTTCTTCCTTGATGCCAAGGCTCAGCAGCCAGTTCTTGCAGTAGTCCTTCCAGTAGGCGAACCACTCCAGGTCGGTGTTGGGCTTGCAGAAGAACTCGCACTCCATCTGCTCAAACTCGCGGGTACGGAAGGTGAAGTTGCCCGGGGTGATCTCGTTGCGGAACGCCTTGCCGACCTGGCATACACCGAAGGGCAGCTTGCGGCGGGTCGTGCGCTGGATGTTCGCAAAGTTGACGAAGATGCCCTGCGCGGTCTCGGGGCGCAGGTAGCAGGTGGAGGAGGAATCCTCGGTCACGCCGATGGCGGTCTTGAACATCAGGTTGAACTTGCGGATGGGGGTGAAGTCGTGCTTGCCGCAGACGGGGCAGACGACCTCGGGGTGGGTGGCGATGAACTCGTCCATCTCGTCAAAGGTCATGGCATCGACGTCCACGCCCTTGCCCTGCTCACACTCGGAGATGAGCTTGTCCGCGCGGTGGCGGCTCTTGCAGGCGCGGCAGTCCAGCAGCGGGTCCGAGAAGCTGGACACATGGCCGGTGGTCACCCAGGTCTGGGGGTTCATCAGGATGGCGGCGTCCA
>ENA-UEQO01004118-UEQO01004118.1-human-gut-metagenome-genome-assembly--contig:-NODE-4118-length-10476-cov-7.851236_pt1 | contig 10476 bp, 10 predicted proteins | sample MGYA00242938_ERZ507940 | MGnify/ENA primary metagenome ERZ507940 (study PRJEB26167, sample SAMN06115517) | human gut metagenome | host: Homo sapiens | place: China:Chongqing | collected 2014-12-03... | reverse complement strand
CACCTTTACTATCTCTTTGAGAAGCCAGTGCCACTATACAGACATTTACAAGACCAGTTAAGGGAGTTCAAGTACGAACAGGTCAAGCCGAAAGAGTTTTACAGAGCAGTATTCCCAGAGGGGAGCTTTGAGAGAGAGGGACACCCAGAAGATGAGAAATGCAATGGAGTCTTGACAGTCATAGAGGGGGAAAAGGCAAGGAACTGTATAGTCTTTGATGAGCTGAATATGGTTGATGAGGTCAAGGGCAAGGAGTTCGCTATCATGTCCCCAGTCGGCTATTCTGGACGAAATAGGACAGCCAAGAATGCAAGGTGGCTGTATGGGATAGCCATAGACCTTGACGGAGTGGAAATGGAGCAGATAAGGGATTTGTTCTACCAGATGAAGAATGAATTGTTGCCACAGTGTACCTACTGCGTGAATAGTGGGCATGGGCTACACCTTTACTATCTCTTTGAGAAGCCAGTGCCACTATACAGACATTTACAAGACCAGTTAAGGGAGTTCAAGTACGAGCTGACCGCCAAGATATGGAACAGATACACAAGTACCTATAAGGAGCGTGACCAAGTGCAGTATCAAGGCATATTTCAAGGCTTTCGTATGGTCGGAACACAGACGAAACTGGGAAAGCGGTATCTGGTAACAGCCTTTGAAACTGGAGAGCGTGTCACAGTCGAATATCTGAATGATTTTCTCATGGATAAAAGCAAGGCTGTGACCGATTTCAAGTATAAGTCAGATATGAGCCTTGCAGAAGCAAAGAAAAAGTACCCAGAATGGTATGAAAAACGGATTGTGAAGCAAGAAAAAAAAGGTAGGTGGCATATCAAGAGGGACTTATATGACTGGTGGCTTAGGAAGATACAGAGCGGAGAAGCGTCCGTAGGACATAGATACTGGTGTCTGTCGGTGCTTGCGTCCTATGGTATCAAGTGTGATATTCCAGAAGATGAAGTATTGACGGACGCTTTGGAACTGTTACCCATGCTTGACCTTATCAGTGATGATGAACACAACCGCTTTACCAAGCGTGATGTACTGGACGCTATGAATATGTATCAGGAAAACTATGTCACATACAGTAGAGCAGAAGTAGAGCGTGTCAGCGGTATATCCGTACCACCGAACAAGAGGAACGGAAGAAAGCAAGATAAACACTTACAAGGTGCAAGGGCTATTAGAGATATAAATAACGAGAATTGGAGAGAGGGGAACGGAAGAAAACCGAAGTCGGAAATTGTCGAAGAATGGAGAAAAGCACATCCAGACGGAAAGAAAGCCGACTGCATTCGTGATACTGGTCTATCGAAGCCGACAGTATATAAGTGGTGGAGCGTGGGCGAAGCCCTCTAAGGCATTTCCCCTTAATTACCCAAGAGCCATAAGAAAAAGAGTGTCAAGGGCAGTCGCAAGACTGTGCAGTTTACCCTTGATACTCTTTTTTGTTGGCTACAATGTCCGCGGGGAAAATGCTTGTCCGTCCGTTCCGTTACTTCCTCTACGGAGCATTGTCCATTCCAAAAAGAGAAAGTAAAGGGTTGTCTGCGACAATTTTTTTGACTGCTGCCATTCGCTGATCCGCAAGCGGAAGCTCATGGAAGCACTCAAAAAAACGAAGCCCTTGACTGTCTCTTTTTTCCATTCCCACAGCACCTAAGAGGAAGTAAGCTCCACTGTATTTCTGGCGAAATCCACGCACGAATATATCCGCTTGACAAGTGGCTATCACTATGCTATATTATGTGTAGCGGATATATTGCAAGTTCCCTAAAGTGATAGCCTAACGGCTACACTTTAGAACTTGTGAGGGTGGCAAAGCCCCCCTTCAATCCCCCTTTGAGTGACCGCAGATATGCGGTAAATTGTTGAGTGATAGCCAAGAAGAAAGAGAGGTAAAAGCATGAGTTGGGGCGAGGAACAGCAGAAAGAAATTGAGACAATCAGAGAGAGAAAAATCACAGTGAAATTGTCGGACGCAGATTGTGACCGACTGGCGAGAAAGTGTGGGAAGCATGGTCTGACAATCGGAGAGCTGATAGAGAATTTTGTCGGAGATTTGGTGGGCGGTACTTACTCCAATGGAAGTGATGAAAGAGATTATGCTGACCAGTGGTTCGAGCGTTGTTGGTTCGGAATGTTCCCAGAGCCTACACTGCTGAATCACTTATTGAATTTGGGTTATGAACCAGAGCATTATCTGGATATGTTGGAGAACGTAGAGACAATAAAATCCGACATTGAAATCACTAAACAGAACATAGCAGAGCCAAGTGATGAATGGAAAGACATTGTGTACCACAAGTATAATGATGATTTTACAAGCTATGAGTGTGTGCCTTGTTACAATAGTGTTGATGAATATATAGCAAGCGAAAAAGAAGATTTAGAAAGCTATAAGGCAGACTTAGAAGAAGCACTGGAAGAACTGAAAGACATGAGAGCGGACTGGAAGCCAGAGAAAGAGCCGAACATGAACGAGGAAATCGAACTCATTAAGAAGTGGGTAAAGGAAAGAGAGGACTTCATCAATGAATAGGACAAGACCGAAGCAGATAGTTATAAGAGTGTCAGAGGAAGAACTTGCACAGATAAAAGAAAAAGTAGAGCAGTCTGGAAAGAGCCAACAGCAATATATCATTGAAGCCCTCACACAGTCGAACATTGTCAATCTGGACGGACTGAAAGAGATATATCCAGAGCTGAAAAGGCAAGGCAACAATCTGAACCAGATAGCCAAGAAGCTGAATGAAAATGGATATGTGGACTATAAGCAAGAGCTTCCTAACACCATGAAAGAGGTGAGAGAAGTATGGCAGTTATTAAAGCAGTATCTTCAAAAGCAGGCATAGGGCAAGCACTGGACTATGTGACAAAAGAGGAAAAGACAGAGGATAAGCTTGTCAGCGGTCTGCACTGTGAACCAGATACAGTAAAGGACGAAATGCAAGCCACCAAGGAGCTGTGGGGCAAGACTGGGGGCAGAACTTATAAGCACTTCGTACACAGCTACCATGAGGACGAGCATATCACACCAGAGCAAGCACATAAGAACGCAATCGAGCTTGCCAAGGGTACGGAAGCATGGAAAGGGCATGAGGTACTCATTGCCACCCATATAGACCGAGGACACATACACACTCACTTTATCGTAAACAGTGTGAACTTTGAGGACGGACACAAGTTGCAGTGGAGCAAAGCGGATCTGCAGAACTTGAAAGACCGGTGCAATGAGCAGAGCCGGCAACAAGGGCTTCATGTTCCGGAGAAAGGAAAGACCTTTTCCGGAGAGGAAAGGGAAGAAACTGTTGCGTGGAACAAAGAAACATACAACCTCTTGAAGCAAGCCGAAAAGGGAGAAGTGAAAAGTTATGTGCAAGATACAGCCCTTGCGGTCATGGATTGCCGAGAAACAGCCACAAGCCGAGAGGACTTCATAGACCAGATGAAAGCAAGGGGCTATGGTGTGGACTGGCAAGACAGCCATAAATACATCACATTCACAGACCTTGAAAGGCAGAGCCAAGGGGAAAAACAATGTAAAGTCCGCAACAATAAACTGGAAAAGTATTATGCGGTGGACTTTGGAAAGGAGAGCTTAGAGAATGGGTTTGAAATCAATGCACGCAGAGAAGCAGAGCGAACAGCCACAACAGAGCGTGCAAGACAACAGCTTGATAGAACAGCAGTCGCAGAGAATAGCGGAGCTGATGAAAGAGCAAGAGCAAGACAGCTACTTGATAGAACAGCAGTCGCAGAAGATAGAAGAACTGGAGAAGCTTATCAGCAGTTTGCAGAGCCAGAACGAGAAAACCGAAGAACAGAAACGTACACACATCACAGAAGTATTGAACCTCAGAAAGACCTTGCAGAAGAAAGACTTGCAAATCTCCGAAGCTATCAGCCAAGCCGAGAAATGGAAAGCCAGGGCAGACCAGGAACAGACCAGGGCGAAAGACCAGGAACAGAAACTACTGGAAGAACAACTGAACCTCAAAAAGACCTTGCAGAAGAAAGGCTTGCAAGCCTCCGAAGCCATAAGCCAAGCCGAGGAATGGAAGAACCAAGCCGAGAAATCGGAGATACAGATACAGAAACTCTTATCCGACAAGCAAGAGCTGGTATCAACAGTAGCCGAACAAGGGAAGAGAATAGCGGAGCAGACCGAGCAAATAGAGAAGCTGAACGAAGCAGACAACGTGCTGAAGCTCAACGCAGAGCTGAAGAAGCAAAACGAGAAGCTGAAGCAAGACAAGCTCAACGCAGAGCAAGAAGCAGAAGCCACGGTATCGAGCGTTAAAAGGGAATATGAAGCCAAGGGCAGAGAGCTTGACCGCAGAATCGGAGAAGCTGCCAAGCAGTCGGCAAGCCTTAAATCCGAAAGGCAGAGCATAAGCGAAGATATAGAGCAGAGAGCAACAGCGAAGTATCTGGACCAGAAGAAAGAGCTTGACAGGAAGTTCAAAGCCCAGACAGCGAGCTATGACAGCTTTCTGTTAGGTCTGCTACTGTATGGAGTGCTTACCACAGTATTCACAGCAGTACGTTCAGAAGCCTTTAAAAGCGATTTTAAGACCTTTTTCATGGTTATATGGCAGTTCATTGTGAATGCGTTCCAGTTGCTTCTTAAAGGCGGTCAGTGGGTTTCACAACTGGGAGATAAGATACCACAGCCAGTAGTGGCTACCATAGCACATTATCTTCTTTTAATCGTCTTTGTGGGCGGTATTGCTATCGGTGTGGGCTTTCTTATCTTCCTTGGAGCAAGCAAGGTGTTTGAGTTCTACACAGAGGACTATGCGGACACCATGAGCCTTGCTGTATTCCTCATAAGCCTTGCGGTATCGGTGTACTTTGCGGAGCCTATAAGGGCGGTAATCCCTATCAATCTTCTTTTACTGCTGATACTGGTACATATCGTTTATGTGCTGATAGGGCACCTCTAATAACTACCAATTAATTCACCTCAAAATGAAATTAGAAAAAAACAGCGAAATTTTTAAATCTATTTCTTATCTATGGGTTTAACATGGATTTTATCATTAAAATCATGAGTATTGTCCGAGAGTGATTGGTCTTGCGTATGGTTAACCCTAAAGTTATGGAAATAAGACTTAGAAGCAAACTTAAGAGTGTGTTGATAGTGCATTATCTTAAAATTTTGTATAATGGTATCGTAATTTAAGACACTTCAAGAGACATTTCTTAATGAATCTGATATACTGTAAACACTACAGAAAGAAGGATTATTATTATGTCTCGAACAAGAAGAAATTTCTCTGCCAAATTCAAATCAGAATTAGTGATTGAACTGCTCAAAGGAGAAAAAGACTTAAATACAATCGCAACCGAAAACAATATTCAGCCGAATCTTCTCCGCAACTGGAAGAAGGAGTTCCTCGATAAAGCATCCGTGGTTTTTAATGACACACGAGAGGATAATCTGAAAGAAAAACTCGCTTTAGAACGCAAGGAAAAAGCTGAATATGCGAAAAAAGTTGGCCAGCTCACCATGCAGGTGGATTGGTTGAAAAAAAAATCTGAAGAAACACTTGGACCTGACTACGAGAGTAAATTTAGTCCAAAACCTTTTGAAGACTAAAGAACTTCCAGTTAAAACAGGAGCTACACTTCTTGATATCAATCGTACCAGTGTTTATTACAAGGGCATGCCCATATCTCAGGAGGAGTTGGATTGCAAATCGATCATAGATCGATTACACACGGATAATCCGGCCTGGGGAGCACGACAACTGTCTGCTCAACTGAAGAAGCGTGGGCATCAGGTTGGTCGCCGGAAAACGCGCCGTTATATGAATGAAATGGGGATTGATCCAATTTATCCAAAAATGAACCTTTCTAAACGTATGCGACAGGCTAAAGTCTGCCCGTATCTGCTACGTAACGCCGTTATCGACCGTCCAAATCAGGCATGGTCAATCGACATTACATACATCCCCATTAAGCGTGGATTTCTGTATCTGACCGCTGTGATTGACTGGTACAGCCGCTGTATCGTTGGCTGGGAAGTCGATGATACTCTGGATACCAGAATGGTCATAACTGCGTTAAAAAAGGCGTTTATAGTGGCAAAACCTGTTATCCTGAATTCAGATCAGGGCTGTCAGTTTACAAGCAATGAGTACATGAATTTCCTCAAAGAGAACCAGATCCGTCAAAGCATGGATGGTAAAAGCCGGTGGGCTGACAATATCATGATTGAACGATGGTTCCGAAGCTCTGACGCTCACGCAGGTCTTTCCGTATCCCGAGTTGGAGGTTCTGCCCAGATCAAAGCGATGAAGAAGATCGCAGCACCTATCCGTGTGGAACTTGCACAGTATCGTGAGTTGGCAGCATTCGCACAGTTCGGTTCCGAGCTGGATGCAGATACTACCGAGAAGCTTGCACAGGGTGAAAGAATCCGTGAGATTTTAAAACAGCCTCAGTATCAGCCAATGCCAGTTGAAAAACAGGTTATGATCATTTATGCAGCTACCAAGAAGTACCTGATCGACATTCCGGTTGAGAAGATCCTTGATTTTGAAAAAGCATTATTTGAATATGTTGATACCAAGTATCCGGAAGTGCCAGAGGCAATCCGTACTGAAAAAGTCATCAGTGATGAGACAGAAGCAAAACTTGTAAAAGCAATCGAAGAATGCAAAGCGGACTTTTTAAAGTAGGCGGAGGGAGGTTTTTCTTATGGCCTCAATGAAGGACATTAAAAGAAGAAAAGGCAGCATACAGAGTACGCAGCAGATCACCAAAGCCATGAAACTTGTTTCTACTGTAAAGTTACAGAAAGCAAAGGGAAGAGCAGAACAGACGAATCCATATTTTAATTATATGTATCAGACTGTCAGCTCTATGCTTGCAAAGTCCGGAAACATTAATCATCCATATTTAAAATCCGGGGATTCTGCGAAAAAGGCAGTGGTTGTGATCACGTCTAACCGTGGACTTGCCGGAGGCTACAACTCCAATATTGTAAAGCTGATTACGGGAAGCGATTTGAACAAAGAGGATCTTTTGATCTATGCAATTGGTAATAAAGGACGTGAAGCATTAGAGCGTCGTGGTTACCATATTGAAATGGAGGATTCCGCGATGATCGAATCTCCTTCCTATGAGGATGCAGCAGCTCTTTGTAAAAAGATCCTGCAGTCATTCTCAGACGGTGAGATTGGCGAGATTTATCTTGCTTACACACATTTTAAAAATACCGTCAGCCATGTGCCGAAGCTTATCAAACTGCTTCCGGTTGAGATTGAGGCAGGGGACGTAGCGGAGGATACAGATTCGAATATTCTTATGAATTATGAGCCAACCACAGAAGAAGCACTGGATATGATCATTCCAAAATATGTCACCAGTCTTTTCTATGGCGCATTGGTAGAAGCTGTAGCCAGTGAAAATGGAGCGAGAATGCAGGCGATGGATTCTGCAACAAGTAATGCAGAAGAAATGATCAGCGATTTGACTCTGAAGTATAACAGAGCGCGTCAGGGCGCTATCACTCAGGAATTAACTGAGATCATAGCAGGCGCGTCAGCAATTTCCTAGATAAGCAGATTGAGTATCAAGTGAAATGAGAACAGTGCTTGTTGTACGCAATCTGCGATTCTAGAATGAGAATAGATGATTGTGTAACTCTCAAAAACGTGAGGTAAGTTGTGGTAATGTGACAAAAGATTGAGAAGACATTGGGGAACCGCCGGTTCTTGCTTGGCAGACATAGCGTTAGCTGTGGCTGGCATGCTAGCACCGCTGCGAGTGACACATAGCGAAAGCGTGTCTTCGAAAATTTTGTTACATTTCCACAACATTCATGACATAAATAGAGTTACACAATCATCTCAACAATAAAAACTAACAAGGAGAAATTATAGCATGGCAAATAATATAGGTAAAATTACCCAGATTATTGGTGCCGTTCTGGATATTAAATTCACAGAAGGCAATCTGCCTGAGATCAATGATGCTATCAAAGTTCCAACCAAAGATGGAAAAGAACTGGTAGTAGAAGTCTCACAGCATCTGGGTGATGATATTGTCAGATGTATCGCCATGGGATCTACAGACGGACTCGTACGTGGAATGGATGCGATCGCTACAGGTGCTCCAATCAGCGTTCCTGTAGGTGAGAATACGCTTGGACGTATGTTCAATGTTCTGGGAAATCCTATTGACGAGATCGATCCACCAACGGGTGTCGAGACATGGCCTATTCATAGAAAAGCACCTGCCTTTGAAGAGCAGGCAACTTCTCAGGAAATGTTAGAGACAGGTATCAAGGTCGTTGACCTTCTCTGCCCATACCAGAAAGGTGGTAAAATCGGATTGTTCGGTGGTGCCGGTGTAGGAAAAACCGTATTGATCCAGGAGCTGATCCACAATATCGCTACCGAGCATGGTGGATATTCTGTATTCACAGGTGTAGGAGAGCGTACACGTGAGGGAAATGACCTTTACTATGAAATGAAAGAATCAGGCGTTATTGATAAGACAACCATGGTGTTCGGACAGATGAACGAGCCGCCGGGAGCACGTATGAGAGTTGCACTTACCGGTCTTACCATGGCAGAATACTTCCGTGATAAGGGTGGAAAAGACGTACTTTTATTCATTGATAACATTTTCCGTTTCACACAGGCAGGTTCCGAGGTTTCCGCGCTGTTAGGACGTATGCCTTCAGCCGTAGGTTACCAGCCTACTTTACAGACAGAGATGGGTGCGCTCCAGGAGCGGATCACATCTACAAAGAACGGTTCCATCACATCCGTACAGGCAGTTTATGTGCCAGCCGACGACTTAACTGACCCGGCTCCGGCAACAACATTCGCCCATCTGGATGCAACAACCGTATTGGAGCGTTCAATTGCAGAGTTAGGTATTTACCCGGCCGTAGATCCACTGGCATCTACTTCCCGTATTCTTGATCCGCGTATCATTGGTCAGGAGCACTTTGAAGTCGCCCGTGGTGTACAGGAAATTTTACAGAAATACAAAGAACTTCAGGATATTATCGCAATCCTTGGTATGGACGAGTTATCAGAGGATGATAAACTTGTCGTTAACCGTGCGAGAAAGGTACAGAGATTCTTATCCCAGCCATTCTTCGTAGCAGGACAGTTTACCGGTCTGGAAGGAAAATATGTTCCGATCGCAGAAACAGTTCGTGGATTTAAGGAAATCCTGGAAGGAAAACATGATGATGTTCCAGAAAGTTACTTCTTAAATGCAGGAAGCATCGATGAAGTACGCGCTCGTATGAACGCTTAAGGTGGAGGATTATTATGGCAGAGGAAAATAAGATTTTTACCGTAGAGATCATCACTCCGGACCGAATTTTTTACAAAGGTGAGGGAGACATGATCGAATTTACAACTGCTGTTGGTGAGATTGGTGTATACAAGAAACACATTCCGCTGACCACCGTTTTAGCACCGGGTGTTGTGAGGATTCACAAGACAGGTGAAGATGATGTGATTGCAGCAGTGCATTCCGGTTTTGCAGAGATTCTGCCAGATAAAGTAACCCTTCTTGCAGAGATTGCAGAATGGCCGGATGAGATCGATAAAGGTCGTGCTGAAGCAGCAATGAAGCGTGCCGAAGAACGTCTCGCAAATAAGACTGAGGCGATCGATGTGAAGCGTGCAGAGTTTGCACTTCGCAAGGCGCTGGTTCGTCTTGATATTGCAAAATAAAAGAAAGACTGGAAATTCCCCGGAGAGTGTTATATACTTTCTGGGGAATTTTTAATACAAGATAAAAGAATGTTTGCGTAGCGTACATTCTTTTGTATATGACAATGCATTGGTGAAAGCTGATAAGCAAAGTTTAATATCAAAACATAAGGAAAGGGCAGGGCGATCATTATGAAAATAACAATTGCAAGACAGTGTGGAAGTGGCGGACATGAAGTGGCAGAGGCTTTGGCAGAGAAGCTTCATCTGGAGATATTTGACAAGAAAAGATTTGTGGAAGAGGCAAAAAAGAGAAACGTCTATGATGAAAATGCCAACTTTTTAAATGAAAAGCCAATCGACAGTTTCCTTTACAGTATTGCGATGAGCTATGGAGCAACAAATCCGAGAGACCGCTATATTGATTTTGTAAAAGAGCTGACAGAACAGGAAAATTGCATCATAATCGGAAGATGTGCGAATCATATTTACAGAGATGACAAGGACTGCGTTTCCGTTTATCTGCATGCAGACAGAGCGGTCAGATGTGAGAGAATACAGAAACGGGATCAGATATCAGAGAGAGAAGCCCTGAAAATGATTCAGGAAGTTGATGAAAAACGTGCTGCATTTCAGGAACAGTGCACGTCTACCAAATGGGGCGATGGAAACGAGTACGATCTCTGTATCAATACCGGCATAATTGGGATTGAGTATGCGGTGGAGATGATTCTGGAGTATATTCGGTTTGAAAATATACTATAATGAATATTAGAAATTAATT
>ENA-UEQO01004108-UEQO01004108.1-human-gut-metagenome-genome-assembly--contig:-NODE-4108-length-10507-cov-18.240652_pt1 | contig 10507 bp, 8 predicted proteins | sample MGYA00242938_ERZ507940 | MGnify/ENA primary metagenome ERZ507940 (study PRJEB26167, sample SAMN06115517) | human gut metagenome | host: Homo sapiens | place: China:Chongqing | collected 2014-12-03... | reverse complement strand
TGCGTAGGCGAGAACCTCGAAGAGCGCGAGGCCGGCAAACACTTCGACGTGGTGAAGGCCCAGATCGAGGAGGTGGTTTACAACCTCACCGAAGAGCAGTACAAGGAGCTGGTGATCGCTTACGAGCCCGTGTGGGCCATCGGCACCGGCAAGACCGCAACGGCCGAGCAGGCACAGGAGATCCACGCCTACATCCGCAAGGTGCTGGCCGCCAAGTTCGGCGCCGCAGCCCAGGAGACGGCGATCCTCTACGGCGGTTCGTGCAAGCCTTCGAACGCAGCCGAGATCTTCGCCAAGGAGGATGTCGACGGCGGCCTGATCGGCGGTGCAGCCCTCAAAGCCGAGGATTTCCTCGCCATCGGCAAGGGATTCTCGAAGTAATCTGCACGCCCTGCAAGGCAAATCCCCGATCCTTTTCGGATTGGGGATTTTTCATGGCGCCCGTCCCGAAGCGGATGCGGCGAGACAGCCCCACGGTTCCGACGCCGCGCACAGAAAGCCGACGCCCCGGGCACAGATGTTCAGCCACGGCACCGGAGAACTGCGTTTCCGGCTTGTGCATTCGGCTGCAAATCGCTATCTTTGTATCATAAACCCGCGCTCGGGCAGACGGTCTCCGGACCCCGGACCTGCCCGGCCGAAAACCGATTCCATGAAAATGAAACACATCTTCATCCTCCTGCTGGCCGCGATCTCCATAACGGCCTGCAACCGCACCGCCAACGCCGGCGGCGAAACCCTGACGGTCGATGAACTGCTCGCCGATGCCGACGCCCTGGAGGCGGTAAACCATCAGAACTTCCTTGAGCAGGTGTTCCTGAACGGCCTTCACGCCGAGAATGCGCAGCAGATCGTGCGGGTTGATCTGGCCTTCGGTCAGCTCGTCGCCCGCCACAACGCGGTCGCCTTCCTTCACCTTCAGGCGGCTGCCGTAGGCGATCGGATAGGCTTTCATCGTGCCGTCGTCGCTGGTGATGATCATTTCGCGCTTCTTCTTGTTCTCGCCCAGGGAGATCGTGCCGGAGATCTCGGCCAGCATGGCCTCGCGCTTCGGCTTGCGCGCCTCGAACAGTTCTTCAACGCGCGGAAGACCCTGCGTGATATCCTTTTCGGAAGCAACGCCGCCGGTATGGAAGGTACGCATCGTCAGCTGCGTGTAACCGCCGATGGGAATGCCCTGATACAGAGCGTTGAAGTAATTATTATCAAAAGTCAGTCGAACCGGCAGACGCTTGATGATGAATGCCGGAAGCTCCTTACAGTCACGTCCCCACTGCTTCTCTGTATAGCCCTTGATCAGCTTTTCAAAAATGTCTCTTCCCACCAGGGAAATTGCCTGCTCTTCTAAGTTCTTCGGCTCCGTGATACATGCTTCTTTTTTCTGCTCTTCGATCTTCGCCGCTGCTTCCGTAGGCGTCACCACACCCCACATTTTATTAAACGTATACATGTTAAAGGGCAGGGAATACAGTTCTCCACGATAGTTTGCCACCGGGGAATTGGTGAACCGGTTGAACTCTGCGAATCTCGTAATATACTTCCATACCTTCGTATCATTGGTATGAAAAATATGGGCACCGTATTTGTGGACATGGATCCCTTCCACTTTTTCCGTGTAAATATTACCCGCCACATTGGGACGCTTGTCGATCACCAGAACCTTTTTCCCTCTGTCAGCCGCTTCTCTCGCGAACACCGCTCCGTACAGGCCGGAACCGACGACCAGATAATCGTATTTCATAGTTTCTATATGTTTCCTTTCCCACAGACACATTCAGACACATTTCTGTACTAATATGATTCCCGTTTTGCGTTACTGCTGCGTAGCAGTCTTCTGTCCAAAGACACGCTTCAGAACTATCAGTGTCATCAGAGTAAGCAGGACACCAATTAACAGACAGATCACCACATTCTGTACAAATCCGGCAATGATATAGGTCACAAAAGAGATTGCTGCCACAGTCAGTACGTAAGGTACCTGAGTGGACACATGGTTGATATGATTACACTGTGCCCCTGCGGAAGCCATGATCGTGGTATCGGAGATGGGAGAACAATGGTCACCCATAACAGCACCTGCCAGACATGCAGACACACCGATGATGATCAGATGCTCGGCTCCGGGTACGATGGCTCCGGTAGCAGGATCGGTAAATACGCCGGTTACAATAGGGATCAGAATACCGAAGGTTCCCCAGCTGGTACCGGAAGCAAAAGCTAAGAAGCATGCTACCAGGAAGATGATCGCGGGAAGCATATTGGTCAGTCCCGTAGATGCGCCCTGCATCAGACCTGCCACATAAACATCAGCACCTAACAGTCCGGTCATGGTCTTCAGGGTAACGGCAAAGGTCAAGATCAGCATGGCAGGTACCATAGCGATAAAGCCCTGGGTCAGACAGTTCATGGCCTCCTTAAAGGATACCAGTCTTCTGCACATATAATATACGATAGCAAACAGCAACGCGATCAGAGATCCCCAGGGAAGTCCTACAGAAGCATCGGTAGCACTGAAGGCATCGATGAAGCCCACACCATCGAAAAATCCACCGACATAGATCATACCAACAACACAGCAGATGATCAGCACGATCACAGGGATCAGCAGATCGTATACTTTTCCCTTTTCAGAGCCCTTGGGTGCGTTATCTGCATTCGTTACGCGTTCACCTTCGGTAAACAGGTCACCCTTTTCTCTGGCATTGCGCTCATGTCTTGCCATGGGACCGTAATCGAAGCCCAGTAGAGCCATTCCGACGACAAATACAATGGTTAACAGCGAATAATAGTTATAGGGAATTGCTCTTACGAACAATTCGATGCCGGAATACACACCCTCATCCACCATGCCGGATACTGCTGCTGCCCAGGAAGAGATCGGTGCGATCATACAGATGGGTGCTGCCGTGGCATCAATGATATATGCAAGCTTTGCGCGGGAAATCTTATGTCCGTCCGTGACCGGCTGCATAACCGAGCCTACGGTCAGACAGTTGAAATAGTCATCCACGAAGATCAGAACACCTAATAAAAAGGTGGCAAGCAGTGCTCCCGCTCTGGTCTTTACATGCTTTTTCGCCCATTCACCGAAGGCCGCAGAGCCTCCTGCCTTGTTCATCAGTGCCACCATGGTTCCCAGCAGGATCAGGAACATGAAGATACCAATGTTCCATGCATCCGCAACGGAATTAATGAATCCTTCGTTGATCACTGTGTCCAGCGTCGCGATGGGTGAAAATCCGGTATAGATCAGCGCTCCCGTGACAATACCAATAAACAGTGATGAATATACTTCCTTTGTGATCAGTGCCAGTACAATTGCTACCACCGGCGGTAGTAATGCCCAAATTGTTCCGTACATAATTTTGCCCTCTCTCGTAGTTTTTTCGCAGTTTCTGCAATTATTTCACTATCTCTAACTTTATGGCAAACCTTTTGTCCTGTCAATAAAATTTTGCAAATTAACGCATTAACACGATAGCTTATTTATCATTTTTACTCTTTTTCGCTTTAAATCGCTAAATTTTCTTGCATCTGCGGGGATTCTGTTCTATAATAGGCAAAGAAATTTAGCAGAAAGGACGTGCCCCGCGCACGATGGAATACTATGAGTTTCGAATTCATCAAAAAACTTCCCACTCCTGCGGAAATACGTAAGGAACTGCCTCTTCCGGCAGAATTAGTCAAGATCAAAGAAGAAAGAGACGCCGAGATCCGAGATGTCCTCACCGGTAAGAGTAATAAATTTCTGGTGATCATCGGACCCTGCTCTGCTGACAATGAGGATTCCGTTTGCGATTATGTAAACCGCCTTGCAAGAGTTAACGAACAGGTGAAGGATAAGCTGATCCTGATCCCCAGAATCTACACCAACAAACCCCGCACTACCGGTGAAGGCTACAAAGGTATCACTAGCCAGCCCGATCCCGAGAAGAAGCCTGATTTTCTGGCAGGACTGATGGCCATGCGTAAAATGCACATCCGTGCGATCCAGGAGACAGGGCTGACTGCGGCAGATGAAATGTTATACCCTGAGAACTGGGGTTATGTATCCGACATCCTCTCCTATGTGGCAATCGGCGCCCGTTCCGTAGAGGATCAGCAGCACCGTCTGACCGTCAGCGGTTTTGATGTAGCGGCAGGTATGAAGAATCCAACCAGCGGAGATTTCTCTGTAATGCTGAATTCCGTATATGCAGCACAGCATCCCCATTCCTTTATTTATACCGGCTGGGAAGTAAATACCCATGGAAATGATCTGGCTCACACCGTGTTGCGTGGTGCTACCAACAAACATGGTGCCAACATTCCCAACTACCACTATGAAGATCTGATCCGTCTGTGGGATATGTACGAAAAAATGGATCTGAAGAATCCTGCCTGCGTGATCGATGCGAACCATTCCAACTCCAACAAGCAGTTCAAAGAACAGATCCGAATCACCAAAGAAGTCATGCACAGCCGCAAGCTGAGTTCCGATCTCCATCAGCTGGTCAAGGGCGTTATGATCGAGAGTTATATCGAAGAAGGTAACCAGAAGGTGGGTGCCGGCTGTTACGGTAAGTCCATCACAGATCCCTGCCTGGGTTGGGACGATACAGAACGTCTGATCTACGATATCGCAGAGTACGAATAAGACGAACCCTTTTTTAAAAAAATTGCAGGAAGCCTTTGAATAACACAGGATTCACAAACGCTTCCAACACACATCCGAGAACCAGTACTCCCAAAATGAGCACCGGTTTTCCCAGTTTACCGGGCAGGGACTTTTTTCCCTGCCCGGTGATATTATGATAAAAATAAATACTTCTGTAAATATCCTCGCACCACTGAAGCAGCATCACCATTGCAGGTACATAACACAGATAGTGAGGAAAAATTCCAACAATACATAATAAAATCCCCTTGATTCCATAACGGCAGGTCGCAGTACCTAAGAATAATCCAAGGGAAAAGCCATATTTTACTGTCATCCCACCACAGAATAACAATCCCAGGTACGTCGTGGCCATGAGAACCAGTGCAATGAAATCTTTACCTCTTTTACACAGGACGTACCAGAAGAGCACCTTGTTGTCCACGGCCATGTATTTCATATGATACAAAGTATCCTCATCCAGCATTCCCATATTCTTCAGGAAAGTGCCTTTTCCCCAATATACGATCAGAAACCCCACTGCGAATCCGATCACAAACAGAAAACGAAGCGGCAGCTTTCCCACCGGTACGATAGACTTATCCCATTTCATGAAAATTCCCATTTCTACGCCACGCAATGTTATGTTAATATATGCGGACAACACAGGGAATCATTCCTGAACCGTAACAACTAAAAAGCAATCCGCCACACAGATTCTATCCATGGAGCGGATTGCCTACCTCAACGTAATGACTATTTACTTAAGTATTTCGATGCATATGTCAGAATGCCGCAAATCGTCTTGGCATCCTGAATCTTACAGTCATAGATCATTTGTTTTAATTCCTCTACGGAATATGCCTCTACATTGATAAATTCATCTTCATCCAGATGCTGGCTCCCTCTGTCTTTCAGGTCTAACGCCAGATAGATGTCGATTTTCTCATTACAGAAAGCTACTGTGGTATAGATGGAAGTCAGCAGTTCCACATGATCGGTATGATAGCCGGTCTCTTCCTGCAATTCCCGCATGGCTGCCTGATCCGTAGGTTCTTCTCTGCCATTCAGTCCGCCGGCCGGAATCTCCAGAGTCTCCCGCTCCAGCGCATTACGATACTGTCGCACCATGAGAAGTTTACCGTCTTCTCTTACTGCAACTACGGCTGCTGCGCCTTTATGATCGATCAGATCCCATTTTGCAATGTTACCGTTGGGAATCTGCATGGTGTCCTGATAATAATCAATGATCGCACCTTTTGCCACCAGTTCCCGTTTGATACGCCTGAATTCTTCCATGACCCGTTATTCCTTCTTTTATTTATCCTCGAATCTGTTATTTGTTCTCCAGTAATTTGTCCACACTTACCATCTTGACACACAGTACGAACAGATCCGTTGCCATTGCCATCTCTTCCGGTGTCGGGAAAGAAGGTGCGATACGGATATTGGAATCTTTGGGATCCTTCTTATAAGGGAAAGTAGCGCCTGCCCCCGTCAGAGTCACACCTGCTTCCTTACATTTTGCCGCAATAGCCTTGGCACAACCATCCATCGCATCAAAGGAGATAAAATACCCACCGTTGGGTTTTGTCCAACTGCCGATACCAAGTCCACCCAGTTCCTCATCCAAAACCTTCAATACTGCCTCAAATTTTGGACGCATGATTGCCGCATGCTTCTTCATATGTTCACGAATACCGTTAATATCCTTAAAATAGCGTACATGACGTAACTGATTGATCTTATCGTATCCAATCGTCTGAATTGTCATGGACTTTCTCATATCATCCAGATTGGCCTTAGAAGATGCGATAGCCGCAATACCGGAACCTGCAAAGCTTACCTTAGAGGTAGAGCAGAACTCGAATACCATATCCGGATGTCCTGCCTTCTCACATTCGGAGAGAATCTCTAACAGCTGATCCTGTCTGTCATCATATAAATGATGAATTGCATAAGCATTATCCCAAAAAATACGGAAATCCGGTGCCGCCGGCGTAAGCGCTGCGAAGCGTCTTACGGTCTCATCGGAATAAGAATATCCCTGAGGATTGGAGTACTTCGGTACGCACCAAATGCCTTTGATGGCGGGATCTTCGCTGACCAGCTTCTCTACCAGGTCCATATCCGGTCCTTCGGGAGTCATGGGTACATTGATCATTTCAATTCCGAAATGCTCTGTAATTCCAAAATGTCTGTCATATCCGGGAACAGGGCACAAAAACTTTACATGATCCAGTTTACACCAGGGGGTATTTCCCAAAATGCCATGGGTCATGGCACGGGATACCGTATCATACATGATGGTCAGACTGGCATTACCGCATACAATCACGTTCTCTGGTTTTACCTCCAGAATATCCGCCATCAGCTTCTTTGCCTCAGGAATGCCATCCAAACCTCCGTAGTTTCTCACATCCATTCCATCCTCAGCCTTCATAGCGCTCTGAGAATTCACAACATCCAGAAAATCCATTGTCATATCCAGCTGATTGACTGCAGGTTTTCCTCTGGACATATCCAGTTTCAGGCCTTTGCCTTTTGCATCTTCATATGCAGCGTTAAGCTCTGCCTTCAGTGTTAAAAGTTCTTCCTTGGTTAATTCCTGATATGCTTTCATTTCTTACCATACCTTTCTCGTCTTTCCTCGTTGGGAATACGCCTTCTTCTGTGGATGTTGGATAATCGTATACAATCATACACTCCGAATATCATACTATAAGATGACATATAACACAATAGGTAACTTTCACTTTTTTAGACCCGTTTATCCATAAATTTTCATTAAAACAGCCGTTGTATGTCTCCATACAACGGCTACCTCTTACATCTTATGAAATTGTCATTTCTGACTGGTCAGTTATTTGGCGTAATCAATTACGCGGCTCTCACGGATCACATTCACCTTGATCTGTCCGGGATATTCCAATTCAGCTTCAATCTGCTTGGAAATATCTCTTGCCAACAGTACCATATCGGCATCTGAAATCTGTTCGGGCACTACCATAACACGAACTTCACGACCTGCCTGAATAGCAAAAGATTTATCTACACCTTTGAAATTGTTTGTGATATCTTCTAACTGTCTTAATCTGCTAGTATAGGTTTCCAGTGTTTCCCTTCTAGCTCCCGGTCTTGCAGCGGATATTGTATCAGCAGCTTGTACAATACATGCAATCAGGGAAGTAGGCTCTACATCGCCATGGTGAGATTCCACTGCGTTGATAACAGTAGCATTCTCTTTGTATTTCCGACACAATTCAGCACCCAGCTGAATATGAGAACCTTCCATTTCGTGGTCGACTGCTTTACCGATATCATGCAGCAGTCCAGCTCTCTTGGCAAGTCTCACATCCAATCCCAGTTCTGCAGCCAGCAGTCCGGACAGCTGTGCTACTTCAATAGAATGCTTTAATGCATTCTGACCATAGCTGGTACGGAATTTCATCTTACCGAGTAATCTTACCAGTTCGGGATGAATGCCATGTACGCCAACCTCGAGAGTTGCGGCTTCTCCCTCTTCCTTGATCATTACTTCGACTTCTTTCTGCGCCTTCTCTACCATCTCTTCGATTCTGGCCGGATGAATACGTCCGTCCACAATCAGCTTCTCCAGCGCGATTCTCGCTACCTCACGACGAATCGGATCAAATCCGGACAAAATTACTGCTTCCGGTGTATCATCAATGATCAGGTCTACACCTGTCATGGTCTCAAGTGTGCGGATATTACGTCCCTCACGTCCGATGATACGTCCCTTCATCTCATCATTCGGTAACTGTACAACGGAAATTGTAGTCTCAGAGACATGATCTGCTGCGCATCTCTGTATTGCGTTAACCACATATTCCTTTGCTTTCTTGTCTGCTTCTTCTTTGGCCCGACTCTCCATTTCCTTGATCATCACGGCCGATTCATGCTTCACTTCATCTTCAACAATTTTCAATAAGTAGTCTTTTGCTTGTTCAGAGGTTAATCCGGAAATTCGTTCCAGTTCCTGCACACGCTGCTCATTCAGCTTGGAGACTTCTTCCTTCATTCTGGCTAGGGTTTCTTCTCTGGCTGCCAAACTTGCCTCGCGCTTCTCGATGGCATCTGCTTTCTTATCGATGTTCTCTTCCTTCTGCTGAACTCTGCGCTCATACCGCTGAGCTTCCGCTCTGCGCTCCTTGATCTCTTTGTCCAGTTCATTCTTGGTACGAATGGACTCTTCTTTGACTTCCAGGAGTGATTCACGCTTTTTGTTCTCTGCAGTCTTCAGGGCTTCATCAATAATCTCTCTTGCCTTCTCCTCTGCGTTGCCGATGGTTCCCTCCGCATTCTTCTTCAGACGGGTGGTGGTAACCTTTGCTGTGATCAGCACTGCAGCTATAATGGCAATAACAGAAACCACTAATACTATTACAATATTAGTGTCCACTACAGGAGCACCTCCTTATGAAATTTTCATTGTACATTTTGCTCTGATAATACAAATTATCGTTCAAAATAGAATGCAATTTATGTACATTCTAACAAGCAATTCACAACAGTATTAGTGTAAACTGAAAATACTCCTCTGTCAAGTACAAGTCGCAATTACTCCAAAAATAGTTCCTATATTAATACAATCTTTGTGCATTATTTCTTGCTTTTCCTGCACTATACAGTATCCTAAAAATCGTCACTGTGCATGCCTCCGATTGCCTTGCGAATGGCTTCCTGTGAGAATCCCTTTCTTGCCAGAAATGCGTATATTTTCTGTCGTTCTTTCCAGTCTGTTTCTTCCGCTGCATCATAATGTTTCTTACGAAGCAATTCCCGGATCATACTCTGTTCATCCTGTTCCCCGCCATTCTCCCTCCAGCTCTGCCAGGCTTCCTCTATCGTGGCGGAGGAAATCCCCTTGCCCTGGAGATCCTGTTCAATACGTCTTCTGCTGCGGCTGTTCTCATGATAGGTGATGTAATCCACCGCATAACGAAGATCATCTATATAATGAAAGCCTGCCACATATTCTATTGCCTGCTCTATGATCTCCGGCGGATAATATCCCTGCTGTAATTTTGTCCGTAATTGTGAGGTCGTATATTCCCGCCCCTGAAGCAGATTCATAGCCCTCAGTTTTGCACGTTTAGGCAGTACCTCCTGCATAATGGTCCGGTAATCCTCCGGTCGGAGTTCTTCACTCTCTTTTATATGGTAGAGACGCAATTCGCCTTTGTATAAAACAAAGGCGAATTCCTGATCAATATATACCTTACTTCTCGATTTGGAAAGTTCCGTAACCTGTGTTACCAGCATGGATCTACTCTTCCTTCTCCGCTGTAGCAGATACATCTGCCTTCAGTCCGTAATGCTCTCTGACCTTCTCTGCAATCTCATCACAGACAGCCGGATTATCTTTCAAATACTGTTTTGCATTCTCTCTGCCCTGTCCGATCTTATTGCCCTCGTAGGCATACCATGCACCGGACTTGGCAACTACATCACAGCTGGCCGCCAGATCCAGGATATCTCCTACCATAGAAATACCTTCTCCGAACATAATATCAAACTCTGCTTCCTTAAAAGGAGGCGCAATCTTATTTTTCACTACTTTGACACGGGTACGGTTACCAATGACCTCTCCGCCCTGCTTCAATGCCTCAATTCTTCTGACATCCAGTCGTACAGAAGAATAGAACTTCAGTGCCCGTCCACCGGTGGTGGTCTCAGGGTTACCGAACATGACACCTACCTTCTCACGAAGCTGGTTGATAAAAATAACAGTACAGTTGGATTTGCTGATCACAGCAGTCAGCTTACGCAGTGCCTGGGACATCAGTCGTGCCTGCAGACCCACATGGCTGTCTCCCATATCCCCGTCGATCTCCGCCTTCGGTACCA
>ENA-UEQO01004096-UEQO01004096.1-human-gut-metagenome-genome-assembly--contig:-NODE-4096-length-10531-cov-3.756839_pt1 | contig 10531 bp, 9 predicted proteins | sample MGYA00242938_ERZ507940 | MGnify/ENA primary metagenome ERZ507940 (study PRJEB26167, sample SAMN06115517) | human gut metagenome | host: Homo sapiens | place: China:Chongqing | collected 2014-12-03... | reverse complement strand
ATTCCCCTCTTCGTTATACACTGGAACAATGATAGTTAATTGATAGTTTGCGGTCTTATTCATCTGCCGAAAAATTTATATTATGAATTTAAATTATAGTTATAACAAAAATCACTAGCTTTGTTGTTACGTTTTTACGTACAGAAACAACGTTTTTTTCTGGTTTTTGTTATAAAATTTAAACGAACAAAGATATGCAATATAACCGAATTTTGTTAAAACTCAGTGGAGAATCTTTAATGGGCGAACAAAAATATGGTATTGACACCCGGTGTCTGGAAAGCTATGCCCGCCAAATTCATGAAATCGCAGAGATGGGAATCCAGATCGGAATCGTCATCGGAGGTGGAAATATTTTTAGAGGACTGAGTGGCACAAATAAAGGTTTTGACCGGGTAAAAGGGGACAGCATGGGAATGTTGGCAACCGTTATCAATAGTTTGGCTTTAAGCTCCGCCTTAGACAATGAAGGCTGTAAAAACAAAGTACTAACTGCCATTCGCATGGAGCCTATCGGGGAATTTTACTCGAAAGCTAAAGCCATGGAATATTTGAAATCCGGACACGTGACAATCATCAGCGGGGGTACGGGAAATCCTTACTTCACGACAGACACGGCCAGTAGTTTACGGGCAATCGAAATCGAGGCAGATGCCATGTTTAAAGGGACCCGCGTGGACGGAATCTACACGGCAGATCCGGAAAAGGACCCGGCAGCAACGAAATTTGACAAGATCACGTATGATGAAATATACAACCGGGGACTTAAAGTCATGGATCTGACAGCAACAACCATGTGTAAAGAGAATCGTTTACCGATCATCGTATTCAATATGGATCAGCCGGGAAACCTTAAAAAGGTCATTCTGGGAGAAAACATAGGAACAATCGTGTACTAATTGAAAATGGAGAATTAAGAAGACAAATTCCCCTATTGTTTTCAATACATAATCATGAGTGAGGAAAAAAGAAATATACTAAACACTATAAATTCTCCCGATGATTTGAAAAAGGTACCGGAAGATGACCTGATTCAATTATGCAAGGAGCTACGAGAGAAGATCATTGACGAGTGTTCGGAACACCCGGGACATTTTGGTGCCGGACTGGGAGTGGTTGAATTGACGGTAGCGTTACACTACGTGTTTGATGCCCCATACGATAATATTGTATGGGATGTTGGTCATCAGGCTTATCCTCATAAAATTCTGACCGGAAGACGGGATAATTTCTCTACCAACCGACAATACAAAGGTCTTAGCGGTTTCCCCAAAAGAAGTGAAAGTAAATACGATGCTTTCGGAACAGGACACTCCTCGACATCTATTTCTGCCGCTTTAGGTATGGCAGTTGCAGCCAAGATGAACGGGGAGGAAGACCGACAGTCGGTTGCCATTATCGGAGATGGCGCCATGACCGGAGGATTGGCTTTTGAAGGTTTGAATAATGCCGGCATAAACAACGCCAACTTGTTAGTCATTCTAAATGATAATAACATGGCTATCGATCCGAATGTAGGCGGGATAAACGAGTATTTGCTGGACATCACGACCTCAAAGACTTATAACAAACTCAAAGATGACATCTGGCACATCCTTGGACGGATTAACAAGATCAGTCCGGGTGCCCGGAATTTTATCCAGAAAATAGATAATAGTATCAAATCACTCATGTTACGTCAAAGTAACCTGTTCGAGGCTCTTGGCTTCCGGTACTTCGGCCCCGTGGACGGCCACGATGTGAACCACCTCATCAAAGTCCTGCGGGATCTGAAAGATATAAAAGGCCCCAAACTTTTACACTGTATCACGGTGAAAGGAAAAGGTTTCAAACAGGCTGAGATAGACCAAACAACATGGCACGCCCCGGGGAAATTCAATAAAGAAACCGGGGAAATCATCAAAGAGAGTAAACCCAACACTCCACCTAAATTTCAAGATGTGTTCGGACATACCATATTGGAACTGGCACACAGGAACCCCAAAATCGTGGGTATAACGCCAGCCATGCCAAGCGGATGTTCCTTGAACATCATGATGAAAGAAATGCCGGATCGGTGTTTCGACGTGGGGATTGCCGAGCAACATGCTGTTACTTTTTCAGCCGGGTTAGCCGCACAAGGCCACGTCCCGTTCTGTAACATATATTCTTCTTTCATGCAACGTGCGTTCGATCAAGTTATTCATGACGTGGCTCTTCAAAAGCTTAACGTCGTATTCTGTCTCGACCGGGGCGGTTTGGTTGGAGCCGACGGAGCCACGCACCACGGTGCATTTGATCTGGCAAGCTTCCGGTGTATCCCAAACATGACGATCGCCTCCCCTCTGAACGAGGAAGAGTTACGAAATATGATGTACACGGCCCAACTACCGGACCGGGGACCTTTTTCTATCCGTTACCCGAGAGGCTGTGGAACCATGGTAGAATGGCGTACACCTTTTAAAGAATTAACCATCGGCAAAGGCCGTTGCCTCATTGAAGGTGACGACATTGCCATTATTTCTATTGGAGCTATCGGGAACGAAGCCTTAAAAGCGATACAAAAAACGACAGGCCGATCCGTCGCTTTTTACGATATGCGATTTCTCAAACCGCTAGATGAAGAATTACTTCACGGAATCTTTCACAAATTCAAAAAAATCATTACCTTAGAGGACGGAACTATTGTCGGTGGACTAGGTAGTGCAGTTGTCGAATTTATGGCGGACCACGGCTATTCGGCTAAAATCGTGCGGCTCGGAATTCCGGATCATTTCGTGGAACATGGAAGCCAACAGCAGCTTTATCACGAATGCGGGTATGATTGTGAATCGATCCTCCAGACAATCTGTTCGATATAAACAACAGCTGATTTATTATGAAAGAAGAGGCTTTATTACCAGACGTAAGCGAATGTATCAGTAAATTCAAGCTGACATTTAAAAACGTGATCGACTGGGAAATCGAGGCCTTGTTTGTCGACACTACCATTAAATTTCACAAAAAAGGAGATTATATCTATAACGAGGGAGCCCGTATCAAGGGCTGCTATTTTCTTTTTTCAGGTATCGTGAAGATTTTTCAAACCGGGATTGCCGGAAAAGACCAGATCATCCGTTTCGGGAAAGAAGGAGATATTTTCGGGTTTCGTTCTGTCATCCGCAATGAAGCAGCCTGTACTTCAGTGGAAACCATGTCTGACTGTATCTTATGTTATATCCCCAACGCCTCTTTAATGCACATGATTACCCACAGTCCCAGTTTCGCTTACGAAATGATGCAAATTGCCTGCAAAGAGCTGGGGGCTGCCAATCACTACATCCGGGATATCGCCCAAAAATCCGTGAAAGCCCGGTTGGCAGAAATCCTGCTACTAATAGCCTCGGATTTTGGGGTTGAAGAAGACGGCACGTTAAAACTCAACGTCTCGCGAGAAGACTTGAGTAATTTCGTGGGGACTGCCACGGAAACACTTATCCGGCTACTCTCTGACTTAAAAAACGAAGGACTCGTCGAGATAAAAGGGAGAAAAATAAAATTATTACAGCGAGATAAATTACAACAAATCATAAACAGCTGATAATCATTACGTATACAAAAATTGTTTTTTTCTCTTTTTCTTTGGTAAATTTACTCTTTTTTTGTTATTTGGCCGCCAAATTAAATCACTATTTAAAAGGTATGAAGAAAATACTCCTCACTTTACTTTGGGGTACTTGTTTTTTTGTTGTACAAGCTCAAGAAGAGTTACTAAAGTTACAGGCAGAAACGCGTATAGACTATCAGCGCGAGTACGTAGACGGAAGGTCTATCCATTCTAATTCCGGATTCAAAGGAAAATATTTAAATGTCATTATCAGCGGAACTATCGCAAAACAGTTTTCCTATTCCTACAGGCAACGTCTAAACAAAGCTCACTCGGACCAAAGTTTTTTTGATGCCACGGATTGGCTGTATTTAACCTATCGTCCCGATGAACACTGGGGCCTATCGGTCGGTAAACAGGTTGTAGGCATCGGGGGCTACGAATATGACCGTGCTCCTATAGATCTCTATTTCTGTTCGGAATATTGGAATAACATTCCCTGTTATCAAATGGGAATTAGCGCAGATTACACCTTTAACCGCAAGAAAGACAAGGTAATGTTTCAACTCTGCCAAAGCCCCTTCCGTGCCGACGCAGACGATATATATTCCTATAATCTTATGTGGTACGGCTCTCACGGCTGGTTTAATACCATCTATTCCGTGAATATGATCGAGTATCAACCCGACAAATATATCAACTACATCGCCTTAGGCCATCATTTGGACTTCGGGAAAACCGCCTTGGAACTCGATTTCATGAACCGGGCTGCCGATCATCAAACTTACTTTTTCAAAAATTGCTCGGTAATGGGTGAACTCTCCTATCGTCCATCGGAAAGCTTCAACTTATTCGGGAAAGTGACCTATGACGTAAACAGGACCCAAGTGAAGGCAGACTATTGTGTGCATCCCGGCACGGAACTTACTCACGTGGGCGGTGGGGTAGAATTTTACCCGCTAAAAAACAACAAGAATCTACGTTTACACGCATTCTATTCTTATGCTTTCGGTCATAACGGGAATACGGAAGGAGCCATTCCCCCCGAGCAAAATATCCTAAATATAGGAATAAAATGGAAAGTCGACTTCCTCTCTCTCAAGAATAAAAAAATAAATTTTAATTAGTATATAGATATGATTGTAAATTTTCTTCGCCGGTGCTGGCAAGCTATTCCTAGCGGAATCGTTTGCCTTGCCGTAATCTTTGCCCTGTTCGGGTATATTGCTTCTGTCATGGGGACTCCGAATATGCTGAACACCATCATGAAAACGGCCCATGATTTATTACTAAATACCGTGTTCTATTTGATGGGTATCTGTGTCATAACTGGTGCTCTTGGACGATTGTTTGTCGAATTTGGCGTTGTCAACTTGCTTGAAAAAATGTTACGCCCATTGATGCGCCCGTTATTCAATTTACCGGGAGTGGCTTCTTTGGGAGCCGTGATGACATTCCTATCAGACAACCCGGCCATCATTTCCTTGTCCCAAGACAAACGCTTCAGCAGTTATTTCAAAAAGTACCAATTCATCTCCTTAACTAACTTTGGAACCGCTTTCGGTATGGGATTATTAGTCATTGTTTTCATGGTAGGACAAGGGTTTTATTATGAACCATTTATCGGACTATTCGGAGCATTTGTAGGTTGTATCGTTTCCACTCGTCTGATGCAACGAGCAATTCTGAAATCATACCCACAATACGCGGAAGAAAATGCCTGCAACGAAACAATCGTAGTAGAAGTGGAACATAAAGAAGAAAAGACCCTCTTTTTACGAATCCTTAACTCATTACTTGATGGGGGACGAACCGGGGTTGACATCGGTATTGCCATCATTCCGGGAGTGTTGATCATCTCTACGCTGGTAATGATCTTGACTTTCGGCCCAGGCACCGACGGATATACGGGTGCTGCTTACCAAGGAGTTGAGGCCCTCCCTTGGTTAGCAAATAAAGTTGATTTCATTTTCCGCTGGCTGTTCGGATTCACAGATCCACACTTAGTAGCATTCCCCATCACGGCTTTGGGTGCAGTAGGAGCCGCCCTCGGTCTAGTCCCCAATTTTTTGACGGAAGGTTGGATAGACGGAAACGCCATTGCTGTATTTACTGCCATCGGAATGTGTTGGAGTGGCTATCTCAGTACTCATACAGCCATGCTCGACTCGCTTGGCTATCGAGAACTTACCTCAAAAGCCATCTTGTCGCACACTGTCGGAGGTCTCGTCGCAGGAGTCACGGCACATTGGCTCTATATTTTAGTCTCTTTATTTTAAATTAGACATTACCTTTCAACAAATAAATATAGGCATATTGATTTAAAATCACTCAATATGCCTATATTTGTACAGGATAAATTTAAACTCAAATAACTTATGCCACAGATCTCAGAAAAAGGAATGGCGATGCCTTCTTCGCCCATTCGTAAACTCGTTCCGTTCGCGGACAAAGCTAAAGAAAGAGGTATCAAAGTATACCACTTGAACATCGGACAACCGGACATTCAGACTCCCGATGTTGCATTGCAGGCATTGAAAACCTGTAACGAAAAAGTGATCGAATACACACATTCTGCAGGAAATATTTCTTACAGAAAAAAATTAGCCAAATATTACCAGAACATCGGTATCAACATCGATGAAAATAACATCATGATCACGACCGGAGGCTCTGAAGCCATTACGATCGCTTTCATGTCTACATTGAACCCGGGTGACGAAATTATTATCCCCGAACCATTCTACGCAAACTACACGGCTTTCGCCTTGATGTGCGGTGTAAAGGTAAAAACAGTTACTTCTTCTATCGAGAATAACTTCGCCTTGCCCCCAATCAGTGAAATCGAGAAAGTAATCACTCCCCGCACGAAAGGTATCGTGATCGTGAACCCGAATAACCCGACAGGCTACCTGTATTCCAAAGAAGAATTGGAACAATTAGCGGTTATCGTGAAAAAACATGATTTGTACTTGTATGCTGATGAGGTGTATCGTGAATTCTGTTATGACGGGTACAAGCACTTCTCGACCATGCAGTTGGCAGGTATCGAGCAAAACGTTATCCTATTGGATTCCGTTTCAAAGAGATATAGCGAATGTGGATTACGCGTGGGAGCTTTAGTAACCCGCAACAAAGATGTTATGGTTGCTGCCTTGAAGTTCGGTATGGCTCGCCTGTGCGCCCCGGCTATCGGACAGATCATTGCCGAAGCATCGCTGGATACCCCGGCCGAATATTTCGAAAGCGTGTACAACGAGTATATCGAAAGACGAGATTTCATGGTGGAAGCCCTAAACAAAATGCCGGGAGTTGTTTGCCCGAAACCCAGAGGAGCTTTCTACGCCGTGGTAAAACTTCCCGTGGACGATGCCGATACATTTGCAAAATGGTTACTGGAAGAGTTTGAATACAACAAACAAACCGTAATGGTTGCCCCAGCCAGTGGATTCTATTCTACCCCAGGACTTGGGAAAAATGAAGTTCGTATCGCTTACGTACTCAAAATCGAGGAGTTGAAAGGTGCCATGGAAACATTAGCCAAAGCACTCGAGGTATATCCCGGAAGAGTATAATATAACTATAAGCTAAAAATCCTGTGATTTAGCCATTAAACCTTGACATCAAGAACGGCTAAATCACAGTTTTTATTTATATCCCAATGGATAACCCATATAAACTAGGGCTTTCCCCCCTCATTTTCAACCGTCAATTTTCAAATGTCAATTTTCTTGTCTATCTTTGTTTCGTGATTTCTAATAACTAAAATTACGACATGACTTCGGATTCCCAATTTAACGCAATCAGACCCTATATCGGAGAAGAAATTCCAGCAGCTGTAGAGCGCCTGAGCCAAGCAGAAGAATTTTTGACTCTTTTCTCCCAAATGACAAGGGTTGATAAAAGCAAAATACAAGAACAATTAAAAGGCATCACGAGCAGAGAGCAATTTCAAGCTCAATTCTTTGGCCCGACGATTCAACGGTTAATCGCCGGAACAACCCAAGGAGTTACAGCTACCGGATTGGAATACATTGAGAAAGATAAGAGTTATCTTTTCGTATCCAACCACCGGGACATCATCCTAGACTCTGCCATCCTCAACGTGCTATTGTGCGAGCGAGGCTGCCATTACTGCGAGGCTGCCATCGGGAGTAATCTATTGATCAATAAATGGGTGACCGATTTGGTTAAACTGGATGCTTGTTTCATCATTGAACGCGGCCTTCCGGTGAGAGATATGATTACCAGCGCCAATCTACGTTCCCACTACTTGCGGGATGTCATTTATGAAAATAAAGATTCTGTCTGGATTGCACAAAAAGAAGGACGTACAAAGAATGGTGATGACCGGACACAACATAGCCTGTTGAAAATGTTCCGCATGAGTGGTCCCAAAGATTTCGTGGAAAACTTTAAAGAACTCCGGGTTGTTCCGGTGTCTATTTCCTACGAATGGGAACCTTGTGACGATCTGAAAACAGACGAATTGTATCAAAAGACCGTGGGCGAATACGTGAAAACCCCGGCAGCCGATATGCGAAGTATGCAACAAGGTTTATCCGGGTTCAAAGGGCGGGTTCATTTTGCCATCACCCCTCCCATTGATCACGAACTAATCGAGATCGACGAACAAGCCAATAACGGAGACCGGATCGCAGAGTTAGCCGCATTCATGGATGCTCGCATTCAAGGTAATTTCAAATTGTGGCCGAACAATTATATCGCCTACGATTTACTTCACAGCACGAATAAATTCGCTTCCAAATATAACGAGGAAGAAAAAGAAAACTTTATTCGTGTGATGGCAGAAAAATTGGAAAAATTAGAAGGGAACCGTTCTATCCTGAACAATATCTTCCTTGAAATTTATGCCAACCCGGTTAAAAACTCCATTGAACACAATTATTCATCACCAATATGCGAATAGCCAGATACTTATTAATTCTAGCCGCTTTCTTGATCATGATTTCCAGCGTACTCAGCATGTATCATGGTGGAGATCGCACGGCAGTATATGTTAACGTGGGAGCCATGGCTTCTCTAGCTGTAGCCGTTGGTATTCTGAATTTCAAAAATCCGCCTAAAAACAGAAGGTAATGTACAAGTTCAAGCGCAACATATATTTGGAAGATCGCACGATCGAAATGTGGTTTGGACTGACCAGTAAAAGTCGGGATCGGCATAGTAATTTTACCCTGTATCTTCTTACAGAAGGGCCGGATAGCCCGTTCAGTTATGCGGAACAAATAAAGAGTGGCATACACTCCAAAAGTGAGGCGGAACGTTATGCCATTAAATATGCCAAAGACCTGTTACATCAATTACTAGAACAGGAAAAAGCTCCGAAAGATACGGAAGCATCTTCAGACGAGGATTCTGATTTCGACAACAAACAGGAAACGAACGAACAGGCATAATATTCAAAATCAATAAACAATGGATAGAAAAGTACGAGTAAGATTTGCTCCCAGTCCTACAGGAGCCCTCCATCTAGGAGGTGTGAGAACAGCTCTTTTCAATTATTTATTTGCCCGTCATCACGGGGGTGATTTTTTATTACGAATTGAAGACACGGATCAAACCCGCTACGTGCCGGGTGCCGAAGAATATATTATCGAATCATTAAAATGGTGCGGTCTCACCGTCGATGAAGGTGTCGGCGTGGGAGGAGAATACGGCCCCTATCGTCAAAGCGAGCGTAAACCGCTTTATAAACAATACGCCCTACAACTCGTGGAATCAGGGAATGCTTATTATTCTTTTGACACCGCAGAAGAACTTAACGCACAACGGGCAGCCTGCGAGGCAAAAGGCGAAACATTCATGTACAACGCCATCAGCCGGAAAAACATGAAGAACTCGCTAACCATGAGCGCTGAAGAAGTGAAAACATTGTTGGATAGCGAGGCAAACTACGTGATTCGTTTCAAAATGCCGGAAAACGAAGATCTTTATCTACATGATATTATCCGGGGTGAGGTACATTTTAACACCTCTCTACTTGACGATAAAGTTTTGTTCAAGGCTGACGGAATGCCTACTTATCACCTAGCAAACATCGTTGACGATCATTTGATGAAAATATCCCACGTGATCCGCGGAGAAGAATGGCTACCTTCTCTCCCATTACACGTTTTATTATACCGTGCTTTCGGCTGGGAAGATACAATGCCTGAATTCGCTCACTTACCATTAATTCTGAAACCCGTGGGCAACGGAAAGCTAAGCAAGCGCGATGGAAACAAAATGGGATTCCCGGTATTCCCGATGGAATTCACAGATCCCGAAACCGGAGAAAAATGGCACGGGTACAAGGAAGACGGTTACTTGCCAGAAGCGTTCATCAATATGCTGGCTCTATTAGGATGGAATCCCGGAACGGAACAGGAAATCTTCACGTTACAGGAATTGTGTGATCAATTCTCGCTAGAACGTGTGAACAAATCCGGAGCCCGCTTCAACCCGGATAAAGCCAAATGGTTTAATCACAAATATCTAGTACAAAAAAGCGACACGGAACTAGCCGTTCAGTTAAATGAATTCCTAGTAAAAGACGGGATTTCTTATGACATAACGAAACTGGAAAAGATTTGTCGCCTTTTGAAAGAAAGAGCCAACTTCGTTGCAGACATTTACAATTCATCCCAGTATTTCTATCACGCCCCTCAAGCTTACGATGAAAAAGGCGTGAAGAAAAGCTGGAAAGAAGAAACTCCGGTGCTCATGCAGGAATTGATCGAAGTGCTGGAAAAAGTGACTGATTTCACCTCTCCCAACACGGAAGAAGCCGTGAAAGAATGGGTTGCAGGCAAAGAAATCGGGTTCGGTAAAATCATGAATCCTTTCCGACTGGCCATTATCGGTTCTGCCGATGGCCCGCATATGTTTGATATTATTGAAATTCTAGAAAAAGAAGAAACTTTAACACGTCTTCATCGTATTATATCAACACTGAAATAACTC
>ENA-UEQO01004093-UEQO01004093.1-human-gut-metagenome-genome-assembly--contig:-NODE-4093-length-10533-cov-3.972265_pt1 | contig 10533 bp, 10 predicted proteins | sample MGYA00242938_ERZ507940 | MGnify/ENA primary metagenome ERZ507940 (study PRJEB26167, sample SAMN06115517) | human gut metagenome | host: Homo sapiens | place: China:Chongqing | collected 2014-12-03... | reverse complement strand
CGTTTTTGAGCTTCTGTTCGATACCTACGGCGACCATCTGATGCAGGAGCAGGTGCCCTATGATGAGGCGGAAATCCTGGCGGCGCTGGACCGGATGTCCATGCCGCAGGACATGCAGATCCAGGTCTGTGATCTCCTCTCCAGCTGCTATCTCCGCTGGGGCACAGCTGCCTTCGCCATCGGCCTGGGGCTGGGCCTCTCGCTGATGCAGGATTGCTCCGGTCGCCGTCTACGGATCTGACGGACTCCCCTGTGCGGCGCCGCAGTTCATGTATCCGGGGATAAGCCTTCCGGGGCGGCCGGAATCTCCTGCCGTCCTGCGCCTCTTCCGCCAGCGCCCCGTCCCGTTTACGGCCAGACCAGCACCGGGGTGTTGGTGACGGGCCAGCCCGGCGCCAGCCGGTCCTCCTTTACCGTCCAGGTCCGGACAGGGAACTCATATCCCAGGCCCAGGCCGTCCACGCAGAAGAACCGCACCTCCAGCTGGTCCCCGGCGGCGCAGGATACCGTCCCGGTGCCCTCCCAGGTGCCGGATTCCTGGCCGGAGGCGGCCGGGATGGTCTCCTCCAACTGACCGTTCCGGTACAGGCGGAATGTCTGCTCGGAGGCTGCGGCCGCCTTTTCACGCAGCCGGACGGCGGCGGTAATCCGGGCTTCTCCTTCCTGCAGGGCCGCCTCTCCGCTGCGGCTGGACAGCGCCATCGGCAACAATCCGGTGGCACGGCCCTCATAGAGCCGCTCTGTGGCCGTATCGCCGCCGGTCCGGACCGTCACCAGAATCTGGAGTGAGGTGCTGTCCGCAGGCACCGCCGCCTGACCGGAGAAGATTCCATCCCCGGACCGGGTCAGCTCCACCTGGGCCAGACGCTTGCGCTCCGCGCCGCCCTGATAGACATTCAGGGTGGCTTCCGCCGACTGGTCCGGCGTAGTCAGGGTCAGGGACACCCCAAGCTCCACCTGATGGGCCGCGGCGTCCAGCCGAAGGGGCGTCAGCTCATATCGCTCCAGCAGCGACTCCTCCGGCTGCGGGGCGGTTTGGGCGGCCGCTCGTTCCAGCGCCTCCTCCTGCTCCTGGAGGCGGTTTTGTGTGCTTTTCAAGTCCAGGCGGAGTTCTCCCACCTCCTGTTGGAGCGCGGAATACGCCGTCTGAAGTTCCCCCAGCTGTCCTTGCGTCTCCGCCAGGGCTGCTGCCAGCAAAACCACAGCCGCAGTCAGGGCCCAAAGCCAGATGTTCTGCTTCTTCATAGGACTCTCCCCTCTCTGCCAAAACACAGCCGCTCCGAATCAGGCCATGTCCACTATCCATGATTTCCGGTCATGCGTCCGGACGGATCTCGATGATTACCAGCTCCGGGCGATTGAAAATGCGGGGCAGCCGGACGGCAGACTGTCTCCCCTACATTCCCCCCGGAGAAAATTCTCTTCCGGTGAGTCCGGTCAGCGGTTGACCGCCGGGTTGTCTGTCCGCCCCAGCAGATAGTCCACAGAGCAGTCCAGATAGTCAGCGATGCGTTCCAGCTTTTCCGCTGACGGAATCTGTCCGCCTTTTTCCAGGTCATAGATAAAATTCCGGTTGATCTGTGTCTGCTCCAGCAAATTTTTGACTGAAATTTTCTGCGCTTTGCAGCGGGCCTTAATTCTGGCTGAGGTAGTCAAAACATCCAAAGGACCATTCCCTTTCTTAAAATACAGTTTTTTCTGATCGTTCTGTTGACTTACAGAAATTTCTGTATTATACTGGTTTCATCATTCCGAAATGATACCATAAAAAGCTGTATTCGCAAAGGAGTGTCTCCTATGCCATCCGTTTTTGAGCTTCTGTTCGATACCTACGGCGACCATCTGATGCAGGAGCAGGTGCCCTATGATGAGGCGGAAATCCAGGCGGCGCTGGACCGGATGTCCATGCCGCAGGACATGCAGATCCAGGTCTGTGATCTCCTCTCCAGCCGCTATCTCCGCTGGGGCACGGCTGCCTTCGCCATCGGCCTGCGGCTGGGCCTCACCCTGGGCAGCCAGTCCGCGGACCGGCAAATCGTTACGTAAATTGCCGCAGGACGATGATCCCCGCGGTGACGGCCAGCCCCAGCGCCAGGGCCAGATAGTCCCGCCCCTCGTACTGCAGCACATGGAGCTTGGTGCGTCCCTCGCCGCCGTGGTAGCAGCGGCACTCCATGGCCACCGCCAGCTCGTCCGCCCGGCGGAAGGCGCTGATGAACAGCGGCACCAGAATGGGGATCAGGGCCTTGGCCTTCTGGATGATATTCCCGCTCTCAAAGTCCGCGCCCCGGGCTTTCTGAGCGGACATGATCTTGTCTGTCTCCTCGATCAGGGTTGGGATGAACCGCAGGGCGATGGACATAATCATGGCCAGCTCATGGACCGGCACATGGATTTTTTTCAATCCGCCCAGCAGGCGCTCCAGCCCGTCGGTGAGGCTGATGGGGCTGGTGGTGTAGGTCATCAGGAACGTGCCCATGATCAACAGCATGATCCGCAGCACCATGAACACGGCGTTCTGCAGACCCTCCGCGGAGATCCGCAGGAAGCCCAGCTCTGCCAGGATGTGCTCTCCCGGCGTGAAGAACAGGTTCAGAATGCCGGTGAACACAATGATGAACACCACCGGCTTCAGCCCCCGCACCAGGGATTTGATCCCTACTCGGGAGATGCGGACACACACTGCCAGCACTGCCGCCAGAATGCCGTAGGCCAGCAGGCTCTTGGCGCAGAACAGCGCCACAATGTAAAGGACCACCAGCAGGATCTTCGTCCGGGGGTCCAGGCGGTGGGCCACGGTGTCGCCGGGGAAAAACTGGCCCAGGGTGATGTCCTTCAGCATCCCGTCTCCCCCCTTCTCAGCGCCAGCAGCTCCCGCTCCAGGGTCTCCACGGTGTAGACCGCAGGGTCGATGGCGAGGCCCTGCTCCCGCAGGCGCATGGCAATACGGGTCACCTGTGGCACGTCCAGCCCGGCAGAGAGCAGCTCCTCCGCCCGGGCGAACACCTCCGCCGGAGTCCCGCTCATCAGCACGTGAGCGGACTTCAGCACCAGGATTCGGTCTACATTCCGGGCGATCTCGTCCATGCTGTGGCTCACCAGGATGATGGTGCGCTTTTTATTGCGGTGGTAGTCCCGGATGTTGGCCATCAGGTTCTCCCGGCCCGCCGGATCCAGTCCGGCGGTGGGCTCGTCCAGCACCAGCACCTGGGGGTCCATAGCCATGACCCCCGCCAGGGCCACCCGGCGCTTCTGGCCGCCGGAGAGCTCAAAGGGGGACTTGTCCAGCTGATCGTCCCGGATGCCCACCAGGCGGGCGGCCTCCCGGACACAGCGGTCCAGCTCCTCCCCGGTCTTGCCCTGGTTGATGGGGCCGAAGGCGATGTCCTTGTACACCGTCTCCTCAAACAGCTGGTACTCCGGGTACTGGAACACCAGCCCCACCTGGAAGCGGACGTCCCGGATCTTCTTCGGCTCCGCCCAGATGTCCTTCCCATGGAGCAGGATCTGCCCCGACGTAGGCCGCAACAGGCCGTTCAGATGCTGAATCAGGGTGGATTTGCCGGAGCCGGTGTGGCCGATGATCCCTAAGAACTCCCCATCGTACACGTCAAAGCTCATGTCCTCCACCGCGCTGCGCTGGAAGGGCGTGCCCACGCTGTACGTGTGGGTCAGATGTTGTACTTGCAGTATCGGTTCCAATGTTCTCTTCCCTTCCGATTACTTGGAAACGGCGGCCAGGATGGCGTCCGCGCACTCCTCCACCGTCAGGGCGGTGAGGGGCACGTCCAGCCCGTCTTTGCGCAGCCGGTCCAGCAGGTCCACCGTGTCCGGCACCGTCAGTCCCATGGACCGCAGCCGCTCGACCTGTGTGAAGACCTGCCGGGGCGCGCCGTCCATAATGACTTTTCCGTCGTCCATGACCACAACCCGGTCGGCGTCCTCCGCCTCATTCATGTGGTGGGTGATGAGCACCACAGTGATGCCCTTCTCCCGGTTCAGCCTGTGAACGGCGGAGAGCACCTCCCGCCGGCCCACCGGGTCCAGCATAGCGGTGGCCTCATCCAGCACGATGCATTCCGGCTCCATAGCCAGCACGCCGGCAATGGCGATCCGCTGCTTCTGGCCGCCGGAGAGCAGATGGGGCGCGTGGCGGGCGAACTCGCCCATGCCCACCGCCGCCAGGGCGTCGTCCACCCGCTGCCGGATCTCCCTGCTGGAAACCCCCAGGTTCTCCGGGGCGAAGGCCACGTCCTCCTCCACCACGTTGGCCACGATCTGGTTGTCCGGGTTCTGGAACACCATGCCCACCGTCCGGCGGATGGCCAGCAGCAGATGTTCGTCCAGGGTGTCCATTCCCTCCACGTACACATGGCCCCCGCAGGGCAGCAGAACACCGTTGAGCGTCTTGGCCAGGGTGGACTTGCCGGATCCGTTGTGGCCCAGCACCACCACGAAGGAGCCCTGCTCAATGGTCAGGTCCACGCCCTTCAGGGCCAGAACCGGCTCCGCTCCCTCGTCCGCCGGGTAGGCGTACTGTAAATTCTCCGTTCGGATGATCTCCGCCATAGCTGTCCTCATTTCGTCAGTCTTGTATTTGCCGGACCCTGAACCGCCGGGTCCAGCCGGGGGCTGCCCGGTCCAGCAGGCACCAGCTCCAGAAGCCGCAAAAGGCCCCCAGGGTGTTGAGCCACAGGTCGTCGATGTCAAAGGCCCGGCCCACCAGCAGCTGCCAGCACTCAATGAACCCCGTGACACACAGGCCCGCGGCGAGCGCGCGTTTCCACGTGCACCCCCGCCACAGCAGGGCGGGGAAAAAGCCAAAGGGCAGGAACATGATCAGATTCCCCGCCAGGATGTAACCGTCGCCCAGGGTCCGGAAGGGAACCAGATTGACAGTCCCCGGAGCGAAGAAGGGATTCCCCTCCCCGTTCCAGCCGCAGCCCTGAAGCAGGTCCGCCAGGGCCTGGACGACCCATCGGGGCGTCAGGGTCACCAGGGCCATGCCGCCGCAGAACATCCAGAAGAGGGCCATCCCCGCCTCCCGGACCACCGGACTGGCAAGGCCCGCGGCGGCGAGGTGCCGCCGGCGCCGGGGGCTCAGGCACCCAAAGAGCGCCAGGGCAGGCACCGCCCCCGCTGCCAGCGTCAGCAGGTATGCCGCAGTCCGTCCCACGGCCTCACTCGCTGCACCAGCGGCCTGTGGCACCGCAGGGCAGAGCCAGGCCCGTCTCCGTCACCGGCAGGCCCAGCTCGTCCCAGGTGCACTTGCCGCCGTATTTGGCCCCCACCAACAGATGCAGCAGATACCCCAGCACCGACGGGGCCAGGCCCGTGGTGTAGGAGTTGATGAGCACGAACAGGGGCCGCTCCGACAGCACGCCGGCGCAGAGCTTCACGAAGTCGTAGAGGTTGTCCTCCAGCTTCCACACCTCGCCGCCGGGGCCCCGGCCGTAGCTGGGCGGGTCCATGATGATGGCGTCGTAGGTCTTGCCCCGGCGGATCTCCCGCTCCACAAACTTGCCGCAGTCGTCCACGATCCAGCGGATGGGGGCCTCCCCCAAGCCGGAGAGTCTGGCGTTTTCCCTGGCCCAGGCCACCATGCCCTTGGCCGCGTCCACGTGGCAGACGCTGGCCCCCGCCTTGGCGCAGGCCACCGTGGCCCCGCCGGTGTAGGCGAACAGGTTCAGCACCCGGATGGGCCGCCCGGCGTTCCGGATCTTCTCCATGGCGAAATCCCAGTTCACCGCCTGTTCCGGAAACAGGCCCGTGTGCTTGAAGTTCATGGGCTTCACCTGGAAGGTCAGGTCCCGGTAGCGGATCTTCCAGCTCTCCGGCAGGGTCTTCTTCTCCCAGTGGCCGCCGCCGGACTGGCTGCGGAGATACCGGGCGTTGGCCCGCTTCCAGGCGGGGTTCTTCCGGGGGCTGTCCCAGATGGCCTGGGGGTCCGGCCGCACCAGGTACTGCTCTCCCCAGCGCTCCAGCTTCTCTCCCCCGCCGCAGTCCAGCAGCTCATAGTCCTGCCATTGCTCCGCGATCCACATACCAAAATTCCTCCAGACAAACTCTTATCCATTGTAAATCATGTTATTATACCGCCTTGGGACCGTGTCCGTCAACCGTTTGGGGCGGTTTTATCCCGCCCATGCGCAGAAAAAGAGACCGCCGGGCGGCGGTCTCACAGGGGCTGTGCTTCAATGCACGGCATCCCACAGCTCCCGGGCAAAGGCCCGGGTGCGGGCCTCTTTCTCCGCGTCCATGAAGGGGGCGTCATACCCCAGGTGCCGCTCCGCGTGGCTGCCCAGAAAACGGAGCTGGGCGTGCTTGCAGTACCGGCGCATCCCCTCCTCGAACAGGTCGCAGCCCCGCTCCGGGCGGTAGCCGCAGGTCAGCAGCAGAGCCAGGGCTTTCCCCGCCCACAGGGCGGGACCTTTTTCCGCCCCGTAATACTTGTCCATGCCATACACCAGCCGGTCCAGCAATGCCTTCATGGGCGGCGTGCAGTACCAGGAATAGATGGGCGTGGCCAACACGATCAGACCGCACGCCAGCACCTTGTCAAAAATCGTGGGCACGTCGTCCCGCTGAGCGCAACCGAATGCCGTCCAGTCCCGCTGGCAGGCCCGGCAGGCCGTGCAGGGCCTGATCTCCAGAGCATGGAGCCATACAGTTTCCGTCTCCGCCCCCAGCCCTTCCAGCTCCTGCCGGAAGGGGCCCAGCAGGGCGTTGGTATTGCCCTGTTTTCTGGGACTGCCCATCAGAATGCACACCTTCATCGAATCGCTCCCCCTTCTCTGCCGGTCAATCTTGTTGGTTCCATCATACCTGGAACGGGACGGTCCGTCAAGGAGAGGACACATGCAGGGCCGGGACAGTGTGTCCCGGCCCTGCGGCACTCTGTTCAGTTCTTTTCCAGCAGTGTTTCCAGCCGCTGGAGGATCACTGCCGTCTGGGCGCGCGTGGCGGAGCCGGACGGATCCAGCGTGCCGTCGGACCGGCCCTGGAGCAGTCCAGCAGACACCGCCCAGGCCAGGGCATCCCGGGCATAGTCCGCCACAGCGGCGCTGTCGGAGAAGCGGCTCAGGTCCGTCCGGCCCGCGGTATCCGCTCCTCTGTATTCCGTGTACCGGAACAGGATGGCCGCCAGTTGCTGGCGGGTGATCCGCCCCTCCGGGCGGAAGGTTCCGTCGTCAAAGCCCCGGACGATTCCCTGCTGTTCCGCCCAGGCCACCGCATCGGCGCAGTAGCTGTCCGCCGCCACATCGGTGAAGGGAGGCGTCCCCGCCCTGGGTCTGCCCTCCAGTCGGTAGAGGATGGCGGCGATCATGCCCCGGTTGGATGCCCGGTCAGGGGAAAAGGTGCTGCCGGTGGTCCCCTGCATCAGCCCCGCCTCATACACATATTGGACCGCCTCTTCATACCACGCGCCGGGGGGTACGTCCCGGAAGGGATTGTCCCAGGTGCTGCGGAAGGCCCCGCTGGCGGCAGCGATCAGCTCTCCCCCATCGTCCTGGGAGATCTCCCAGAACCCCACGCCGCCCAGACCCAGAGACCGGGCCAGCTGTGCCTTGGCAGCGAGGGACACGGCATCGTCGTAGGAGACGAAGGTGCGGTTTCCGTAGAGCCAGGGCACCTGCGCCTCTTCATGGCGGAACTGGCGGTAGTCCGTGTTGTCCAGATAGCTCTTCTTCAGCATCTTGTAGCTGACGGATTTGGCTGATGTGTAAGTGCTGTACAGGCCGTTGTTCTGGGCCTTGACCCCCTGGTAGGCATAGCCGTACAAAGGCATCCCCAGGACGATCTTTTCCGCCGGGATACCCTTTTTCAGATAGGCCTGTACGCAGTCGGAGATGCTGCTTCTGCTCTGGGGCGAGGTGCCGGAGGGCGCATACAGGGGTGCGTTGAAGTCCGCGTAGGTATCCCAGGTGCCGTGGAGGTCATAGCCCATCACGAAGATGTGGTCCACAATGGCGGCCACCTTCACGGCCTCGATCTGGTTTAAGTACCAGCTCCCGGCGGCGCCGGCGATAGTGAGGGCATAGTCCTTCCCGTCCCGGCGGCCCTGCCGATCCAGCTGCTCCCGCAGCTCCTGAAGCAGCAGAGTGAAGTTCTGCTTGTCCGCCGGGCGGTGGATGGTCCCCGCCGCGCCGCCGGATACCGGGTACTCCCAGTCCAGGTCCACCCCGTCCAGGCCCTGCTCCACCACAAAGTCCACACAGCTGGCAGCGAAGCTCTCCCGCCGGGCCGCCGTGGCGGCCGCGTCGGAGAAGTACTGGGAGTCCGACCACCCGCCCACGGAGATCAGCAGCTTGAGATGCTGGTTCTGCTGGCGCAGCTTCCGCAGGGCGGCCAGGTTCTTTTGGTCATGGGCGGGATTCTCCAGAGCAATGGTGAGGGTATCTGGGTCGATCTGGGCAAAGGCGTAGTTGATCTGAGTCAGATGCTCCGCCGGGATTTGGTCAGGGGTGAAGCCCTGGTAGGCCGCCCATCCGGCGTAGTAGCCCACCGCCTCTCCTCCGGCGGAATATGTACGCTCTTCCGCCTCCGTGGGGGTGCCCAGCAGCAGGGCCGCCATACACAGGACGGCCAGCGCGGCGGCGGTTCGTCTGATGAAATTTCGCAAGGGAAAACGCTCCTTTTTCAGATAATCGTCACCAAAATGCGTGTGTCGTCACGCCCTATTTTACCGGAACGGGCTGCGGGCCTCAAGGCACAAATGCTGGGAGCACGGCCAGAAAACAGCAGCGCGGCAGACCCTCTCGGGTCTGCCGCGCCGGCACTTCCAGTTATGGCTTTGTTTATACGGAGACTGTCTGAGGCTCCGCCGCGCTCTGTGGGGTCTCTGCGGGCGCCGGAGTCTCCCGGGCACTCTGGTCGGCAGTCTTCTCCGCCAGCCGCTCCCGGGCCACTGCCAGCATCAGCTTGATGCGGTTCTCCTGATTCACCCGGGTGGCGCTGGGATCGTAGTCGATGGGGGTGATATTGGCCTGGGGGTACAGCTCCCGGATCTTGTTGATCATCCCCTTGCCGCAGATGTGGTTGGGCAGGCAGCCGAATGGCTGGGCGCAGACGATGTTCTCGTACCCGGCCCGCACCAGCTCGATCATCTCGGCGGTGAGGAGCCAGCCCTCACCCATTTTGTTGCCGGTGGAGATGACGCCGTCCGTCAGTTTCACCAGCTCCCGGAAGGGCAGGGGCGCGTGGAAGCCGTTGTCCTTCAGGACCCGGATCATCACCTTCTCCATGCCCTCGATGTAGTCCAGGATTACGCTTGACACATGCTTTTCCAGGAAGGTGCCGCCATACAGCCGGGCGGTTTCGGAGGGGTTGTAGGCGCAGTACTGCACAAAGCCCATCAGGCCCGGCAGGTTCACCTCGCAGTCCTCGCCGTGGAGGAACTGCTCCAGATTGTTATTGCCCAACGGTGAATATTTCACATAGATCTCGCCCACGACACCCACTTTCACCTTGGGCGTATAGGTAACGGGCACCGCCGCAAAATCCGCCGCGATAGCTGCAAAGTTCGCAGCCATATCCTTTTTCGAGAAGCCCTTTTTTTCATCGAACTGGCTCGCCACCCTCCGCGTCCAGGCAGCCACAAGCGCATCCGCCGTGCCCGGCTCGTTTTCATAGGGGCGCGTCTGGTTGGCAAGGCTCATCAGCTCGTCTCCGTAAAACACCGCCGCAACAATCTTTCGGATGAGCGGAAGCGTCAACTGAAAGCCGCTGTCCTTTTCCAGGCCGGAAAAATTCAGGCTGGCCACGGGCACCTGAGGAAAGCCCGCTTTCACCAGCGCCTTACGCAAAAGGTGGATGTAGTTGGACGCCCGGCACCCGCCTCCCGTCTGCGTGATAAGCAGGGCCGTGTGATCCAGATCGTATTTTCCGCTTTTCAGCGCATTGATGAACTGCCCGATGACAAGAAGCGCAGGGTAGCAGGTATCGTTGTGGACATATTTCAGCCCTTCCTGCGCCACGGCATGGCCGCCGGAGCCAAGCACCTCCACATGATAGCCTTCGTCCTCCATGGCGGCGCGCATCATCTCAAAATGGATGGGCGCCATGTTGGGGATCAGGATTTTATGTGTCGCTTTCATCTCCGGAGTAAATTTGGGATAAGTATGGACATTTTCCATGGGCATGCCCCTCCTTTGGGCAAATACGCAGTTATGGATACGGGCGGGAGCATTACTCCGCGTCCGGCGTTTCGCCGGAGGCCGGCTCTATGGCTGCGAACAGACTGCGCAGCCGGATATTCACCGCGCCCAGATTCGCGATCTCATCGATTTTGATCTGTGTGTACAGCTTGCCTTCCCGCTGCAAAATTTCTCTCGTTTCGTCGGTGGTGATGGCGTCCACGCCGCAGCCGAAGCTCACCAGCTGGACGAGGTTCATATCCGGCTGGTCCGCAATGTATTTCGCCGCCGCATACAGGCGGGAATGATAGGTCCACTGGTTGAGGATGCTGGTGGGGAATTTTTCCACCAGGTGTGAGATGCTGTCCTCTGTGATCACCGCCGCTCCATAGCTGCA
>ENA-UEQO01004084-UEQO01004084.1-human-gut-metagenome-genome-assembly--contig:-NODE-4084-length-10540-cov-5.397496_pt1 | contig 10540 bp, 6 predicted proteins | sample MGYA00242938_ERZ507940 | MGnify/ENA primary metagenome ERZ507940 (study PRJEB26167, sample SAMN06115517) | human gut metagenome | host: Homo sapiens | place: China:Chongqing | collected 2014-12-03... | reverse complement strand
ACTATAGCACGTGCCTTACATTATGTCAAGTATATATTACTTTTTGAAAAATAAATTTTCCCTGCAAAACCCGCACTTGCGGCAATTCGCCCACTGTGCTATGATAGTTTTTATAGATTATGATAAAGGAAGTTTGGCTATGAAGTACAGCTTTCCCGCTTTTGAAAACGGCTTTATCCGCGCTGCTGCGGCCAGCCCCGCCCTGCGCGTGGCCGACTGCACCTACAACGCCGACCAGATCATCGGCGTCATGCGCGAGTACGCCGAAAAAAATGTGCAGCTGCTCTGCCTGCCGGAGTTTGCGCTGACCGGCTACACCTGCAGTGACCTGTTCTTGCAGGATACCCTGCTGCGTGGGGCCGAGGACGGCCTTGCCGCGATTTTGAAGGCCAGCGAGGGACTGAACGTCGTTGTCCTCGTCGGCCTGCCTGTGCGCCATAACGGTAAGCTGTACAACTGTGCGGCGGTGCTCTGCAACGGTGAGCTGCTGGGTCTGGTGCCGAAAGTACACCTGCCCAACTACGGCGAGTTTTACGAGAAGCGCCACTTTATCCCCGGTATGCGTGAGCCCGAGTGCATCGAGCTGGCCGGGCAGGAGACGCTGATCGGCACGAACCTTCTGTTTGCCTGCAAACAGCTGCCCGCCTTTGTGCTGGCAGCCGAGGTCTGTGAGGACCTGTGGTCTCCCATCCCGCCGAGCTGTGCCCACGCACTGGCCGGGGCTACCGTTGTGGCAAACCTGTCCGCCAGCGATGAAACCATCGGCAAGGCAGCCTACCGCCGTGAGCTGGTCTGCGGGCAGAGCGCACGTCTGCTGTGTGCGTACCTCTACGCCGACGCAGGCCACGGCGAAAGCACCACCGACATGACGTTTGCGGGCCACAACCTGATTGCCGAGAACGGCAGTCTGCTGGCCGACGCTGCACCGTTTGCGGGCGAGGATGCCGTGACTGAGCTGGACCTGGGCCGCATGGTGCAGGAGCGCCAGCGCAACACGACGTTTATGCCGGAAACGAACGGCTACACCACTGTGGAATTTGAGCTGCCGCCCGTGGAGCTGGCGCTGATCCGCCCTGTCTCCTGCACGCCGTTTGTGCCCCAGGACGCCGCGACCCGCGCCGAGCGGTGCGAGCTGATTCTGCGCATCCAGGCCGAGGGCCTTGCCAAGCGCATGGAGCACACCCACGCCAAGTGCGGCGTGCTGGGTATCTCCGGCGGGCTGGACAGCTGCCTGGCCCTGCTGGTGGCCGTGCGCGCCTGTAAGGTGCTGGGCCGCGACGCGAAGGATATTGTGGCCCTGACGATGCCCTGCTTCGGCACGACGAAACGCACCCGCTCCAACGCCGAGATTCTGTGCGAGGCTTTGGGCGTGACGTTCGGCGAGATCAACATCACCGAGACCGTCAAGAGCCACTTTGCGGACATCGGCCAGCCCGCCGACAAGTACGATGTCACGTTTGAAAACTGCCAGGCCCGCGTGCGCACTCTGGAGCTGATGGACTATGCCAACAAGAACGGCGGCTTTGTCATCGGCACCGGCGACTTAAGCGAGCTGGCGCTGGGCTGGGCCACCTATAACGGCGACCACATGAGCATGTACGGCGTCAACACCGGCGTGCCGAAAACGCTGGTGCGCCATATTGTGCAGTACGTGGCCGACACCTGCGGCAATGACACGCTGCGGGACGTGCTGGTGGATATTCTGGACACCCCCGTCAGCCCCGAGCTGCTGCCCACCGCCGCAGACGGCACGATTGCCCAGCAGACCGAAAAACTCGTCGGCCCGTATGAGCTGCACGACTTCTATCTCTACTATGTGCTGCGCTTTGGGTTCAGTCCGACAAAAATCTACCATCTGGCCCGCACAGCCTTTGACGGCCGGTATGAGCCGGAGGTCCTGCTGGCGTGGCTGAAGAATTTCTACCGCCGCTTCTTTGCCCAGCAGTTCAAGCGCAGCTGTCTGCCCGACGGCCCGAAGGTCGGCTCGGTCACGCTGTCCCCCCGCGGCGACTGGCGTATGCCCAGCGACGCCTGCAATACGCTGTGGATGGCAGAATTAGAAAAACTGGAAGTCTGATCGCGTTACTCGCGTATAAAAATGCCCGGAACCACTTGCACGGTTCCGGGCAATTTTTATAGCTTTTTGATTTCGGCGTTCAGTGCGTCGTAGGTGTAGAGTGTGTTGAGCACCTGCAGCAGCTCCTTTTTGCTCAACCGCGGCGGCAGACCGAGGCGGCGCAAAAACACCCGGCGGTTCTCGGCGCTGTTGGCCGTGCCGGAGATGCCCCAGTCGTACAAATCGGTGTACGTGATGGAGCGCGACTGGGTCGTTTTCTGCTGGCAAGCAGTTTTACTTGCCAGGGCGGTTTCAAGGCCCTGTACAATCAAATCGTCGGATACGCCCTCGACGCCGAGCAGTCCCTCCTTGCCGGGCTCGGCCTTGCGTGACTCCTTGCCCGCAATCGCCGGGACGTAGGCCTGCAGGACATGCTCCGCGCCGACAAGACCCGTGACAAAGTGGCGAATCTTGAACCCGGCGGCGTCGGAGTCTGTCAAAATGATAAGCCCCTGCGCTGCAGCAATGCGCTTGAGCAGCCTTTGCAGCGCGCCGTCCTTGAACACCCGGAAGCCGTCCGTCGTCAGGATCGTGCCGTCCACGATATTGCTAAGGCGTGCGGCGTCGTATTTGCCCTCCACCAGCAGGGCTTGTTCCAATTTCAGCATTTATGCCCTCCCGGCCAGCGCCAGCTCACACAGCGCCTTCTGCATTAAAAGGTCGGCGTCCAGCTTGCTGCTTTTCAGGTCGGTGTCCAGTCTTTGCAGGATGTGCAGGCAGTCCTCCAGCTGGGCACGCTTGAAGCGCAACGCGGTTTTTTCGGTAGAATTGAGGCGGTAATTCCAATTGCCCTTGTAGCCAAAGTCCTTGGCCACATCGCCGAGGCCCCGGCGGCTGCGGCGGCCCAGCAGCACGCGGTACAGATCCAGATAGTTGCTGATGAGTGCGCCGGTAATCATGATCGGCTCGTTTTGCAGCGCCAGCAGCGTTTTCAGCTTTTGCTGGGCCTTATCGGCCTGGCCGCTCGTCAGCAGCTTGACCATATCGAACGTGTCCGCGTCGAGCGTGACTGTGCCGAGCCGGCTGACCATTTCTTTTGTAATTGTGCTGTAGTTGGCCAGCGCGGCCAGCTTTTCCACCTCATTTTTAAGCAGAAACTGATCCTCGCCGCAGCGGGCCAGCAGCGCAGCCTCGGCACCGGGGGCAAAGTCCGCACCGGCCTCCTTCGCCCAATCGCGGGCCATGGCCTGTAAAGCCGCGCCCGTGGGGCGGTTGAGCTGCACGCAGTAGCCGAGCTTCTCGCAGCTGGCAATGAGCTTTTGCTCCCGCTTGCCGGGGCGCAGTTTGCCGTAGCTCTCCTCGATGATGCTCGTCAGCACAAAGATGGCGTTCTCGGTGTCGGCCAGCGTGTCGCAAAGCTCCTGCAAATCCTTGTCGGAATAGGTTGACGGACGGATCAGCGGCATGAGTACCAGGCGTTTGCCGCCGAAGAATGAAATCGTACCGGCAGCTAGCACGATCTCCTCCACCGAGGGGGTCGGCCCGTCCAGCACCGTCGTCTCGGGGTCGTCGCGGTTCAGATATTTCAGCGTTTTCTGCGCTGCCATGTGGACGAGCGCCTCGTCCGATGCGTAGAAATAGTAGAGCGCGCAGCCTGCCTTCAGGCGTTTTTCCAACTCCTTTTCACTGTACAGCAATCGTCTGTGCCTCCTCCCAAATCATGCTGCGGCCCGGGCGCAGGGTCAGTCCGGGCGTGTCCTCGCCATAGCGCAGGGTGCAGCCTGCGGCGTCGTCCAGCCAGCGCGGTGCGGCAGCGGTGTACAAAATTGCGTCGGGCCGCACGGAATCGGACAGCGTGCCCGGTGCGCAGAGGACATCCACCCGCACCGGCTCTGCCAGCTCGAGCCTGCCTGCCCCCACGGCAATGTGCCGCTCCCCCACGCCCAGCACAGCGAGGTTTGCGCTTTTATTATGATACAGGTCCAGCGTCAATCCGTCAAGCACCGGACGGGTCGTAAAGTCGGCAAGCTCCTGCACCGTCACGACCTCTGCCGCGGAAAGTTCCATCTGCGTCGGCTTGGCGCGCAGGTCAACGACCAGCGCGGGCTCCTGTCTGCTGCGCCCGGCCAGATAGTTCTGCACGGCGCTCCAGTTGCTCTCCCCGCCGCGGAAGAACACCACAGCCTGCCCGTCCTGCACGCAGACGACGCAGGGATTGTTGGATGCGCCGACCAGATTGATCTGCACAACATCTTGCTGCATCCAGACACCCAGCCCCACGGCCAGCACTGTGCAGAGCGCCGCCGCGGGCAGATAGAGCCGCAGCCGCCTGGCATGCCAGAAGCAGACCGCCAGCGCGCCCAGCACAGCCAGCGCAAACAGCGTGTACCGCTGTGGCAGACAAATCGACGCAAACGGCAGTGCGGCGCAGGTCTGTACCAGCCAGAGCAGCCCCTTGAGCCAGAGACTCAGCACGAGGGCCGTCAGGTTCGTGATTGCCGCCAAAAACGGCACGGCGCTGCATACCAGCAGCAGGATGCCCAGCTGCAGGGCAGGCTGAACCATCCAGACAACCAGCAGGTTGCAGAGCACCCCGACCAGGCTGGCCGCCATGCCGTGGGCCACCAGCACCGGCAGCGTGGCAAGGCTGGCAAGCACTGCCGTTTGCACAGGCTCTGCCACTTGGCATAGCGCCTTGACGGCGGCGGGCTTGTCCTGTGCTGCGCGCTGCTCGATGCGGGCCAGTGTTGCCGCAGCCTGCACGCCTAGGACGGCGCAGAACGACAGCTGAAAGCCAAGGTCGCACGGCGCATAAGCGTTTTGCAGCCCCAGCAGGATGGCCGCAAAGCTCGTTGAGGTCAGCAGGTCGGGCGGCAGCAGGAAGAAGTCCCCCACCAGCGCCACCAACAGCACGATCCCGGCGCGCGATACAGAGACCGGCATTCCGGTCAGCAGCAGGTAAAACAGCGCCGCCGCAGCGCGCAGCAAAATCAGCGGCTTATAAAATTTCCATTTGCGGCCAAAGCCCAGCAGCCCGCAGAGCAGCGCCAGATGCAGCCCAGACACCGCCAGCAGATGCGATACCCCCGCCGTGCGGAAGGCCTTCTGCACGCTGTCATCCAGGCGGCTTTTGTCTGCCAGCAGCATAGCGGCCTCGATGCCGTCCAGCTGCCACGGCAGCCAGCGGCGCAGTGTGGCCGACCAGCGCTGCCGCAGCCGATACAGCGCAAAGCGCGGCTCGCGGCTGGCTTCCAGTGGGTGGTAGCTGCCCAGATACTCTGCCTGCAAATAGACACCCTTGCTTTGGCGGCTCAGGCGGTATTTGTTGTCGGGCAGCTCGGTCAGCGCAAATTTTGCAGTGAACCGCTCCCCCGCACTCTCGCCGGGAAAGGACGCGCACTGCACCTTTACGTTGGCCGCCCTGCCGTCAATTTCAGTCAGCCGCAGCGTACCGCGCAGGCGGCTTTCGCTGTAGGAAGCATCGGCGTCCGTCTCCACCACCGCCGTGCAGGTCACGGTCTGCCCGGCCAGTGCCTTGACGGGCCGCACCCATACAAGGGTAAACACCAGAAACCACGCAAGACCGCACAGCGCACCTAGTACCGGGATGGCACTGTCTCTGCGGCGTTTTATCCATAATAGCGCCAGGCATACCAAAAATGCCGCCGCGGGCACACAGACCAGCGGCGGCAGAATGGCCGCAGCAAGCTCAGCCCCGGCAAAACCGAGACCAAACCAACCGAGCTTTCGTTTCATTGCTTAGTGCAGGAAGAGCGGCAGCGGCTCCAGGAAGAAGATGTCGGTGCGCTTGGCAGCGTCGCCCTCAGCGAGTGCTGCGCAGCAGCCGACTACCGTGCCGGTGCTCTTGGCGGCCAGCGTTTCCAGTGCATGCAGGGAGCCGCCGGTGGAGATAACGTCATCCACGATCAGGATGCGCTTGCCGTCCATATACTCGATGTCCTTCTTGTCGATGACCAGCGTCTGCTTACCGGCAGTCGTGATGGACTGATCCTCGATGATGACAGGCTCACGCATATACAGCTTCGGACCTTTGCGGGCGGGGATCCAGTATTTGCCGCTCTGGCGCGCCATTTCGTAGGCCAGAGGGATGCCCTTGGCCTCGGCGGTCAGGATCACGTCAAACTCGGGGGCTTTTTTCAGCAGAGCTGCGGCGCATGCCTCGGTCAGCTCCACATCACTGAACATGATGAAAGCGGCAATATCCATGTGGTCATTGACCTTGCAGATGGGCAGCTCACGGGTCAGACCCGCAATGTGCAGTGTATAGGTATCTGCCATGTTAGTTTACCTCTCTTTATTGATTCACAAGTGTTTTGTGCAACGCCCGGCATCAGCCCGGAGGCCATGCAAGGCTGCGCTTGGCCAGCACATGAAAGTGCAGGTGCTTAACGCTCTGGCCGCCGTCCGCGCCGACATTGGTCACAACGCGGTAGCCGCTCTCGTCGACGCCCAGCTTTTTGCACAGCTGCGCAATGACCGCGTAGATGTGGCCCAGCAGCGCGGCGTCATCCTCGGTCAGGGCTGCGGCAGACGCAATGTGCTGCTTCGGGATGACGAGAAAATGCACGGGGGCCTGCGGGTCGATGTCGTAGAACGCCAGCAGCTTGTCGTCCTCAAACAGCTTGTTTGAGGGGATCTCGCCTGCGGCGATCTTGCAGAACAGACAATCCTCCATCCGGAATCCCTCCTTTGCAGTGGATTTTATGGCAAAGAATTACTGATTCATTTCCGCCTTGACGATTTCGGGCACAGCGTTCAGTGCGTCGTCGATCTTGGACGTGTCGCGGATACCGGCCATAGCGAAGTCGGGCTTGCCGCCGCCGTTGCCGCCTGCGATAGCGGCAATCTTCTTGACGAGGGCACCTGCCTTCAGGCCGCGGGCCAGGGCGTTCTTGGAAACGCCGACAGCCATCATCGTCTTATTACCGTCGCTGCCGATAAGCACGGTCACGGCATTGGGCACCTTGTCGCGCACCTTATCGACCATGTCGCGCAGGGTATCGGCACCGGTGCCGGTCAGGTAGGCGGAGACGATGCGCACGCCGTCGATGTCGGCTGCGTTCTCAAACAGGCCGTCGATCTTGGCGGCAGCCATCTGGGCCTTCAGGATTTCAAGCTGCTTGGCGGTCTCCTTCAGCTCAGCAGCCAGTGCCTCGGCGCGGGCAGGAGCGTCCTTCAGGTTGTTGGCCTTCAGGGCAACAGCGGTCTTTGCCAAAATCTCGGTGCGGTCATCCAGCAGATCCAGCACGCCGAAGGCGGTGGTAGCCTCAATGCGGCGGATACCGGCAGCCACGCTGGACTCGCTCAAAATCTTGAAGCAGCCGATCTGTGCGGTGTTCGTGACATGGGTGCCGCCGCAGAACTCGGTGCTCCAGCCGCCGGCGTCGACAACGCGGACGACACTGCCGTACTTCTCACCGAACAGAGCCATAGCGCCCATCTTCTTGGCTTCCTCGATGGGCAGGTTCTTGACGGTGACGGGCAGAGCCTCATAAATCTTCTCGTTGACGCGGCGCTCGACCTCGGCCAGCTCGGCGGGGCTGACGGCGCTGAAATGCGTAAAGTCGAAGTGGGTGATCTGGTCGTCCTGATAGCTGCCGGCCTGATGGACATGCTCGCCCAGGACCTCGCGCAGGGCCTTCTGCAGCAGGTGGGTGGCGGTGTGGTTGCGGCAGATGGCGGCACGGCGCTTCTCATCGACGGAAGCGGTGACCTCGTCGTCAGCGTGGATGGTGCCGTCCAGCAGCTCACAGGTGTGAACGAAATAGCCCTTCGGGGTCTTTTTGACCTGGGTGACCTTCAGCTTGGCGTCGCCGCTGACAAGATAACCGTGGTCAGCGACCTGGCCGCCCATCTCTGCATAGAACGGGGTACGGTCCAGCACGACCAGCACGCCGTCCTTGGCCTCGCCCGCCTCGTCGGTGGCGATGGCATCGACGAGTTCCTCCCCGTCGGACAGAGCCAGAACCTTAGCCTTCTCGGACAGGGTCTCGTAGCCGTCAAACCGGGTGGGCTCGGCGGTCAGCTCACCGAACAGATCAGCGCTCCAACCGGAAATTTCCTTGGCCAGGCGCTCGGCGCGGGCGCGCTCACGCTGCTTGGTCATCTCGATGTGGAACGCGGCCTCATCGACGGCAAAGCCTGCCTCGGCGGCGATCTCACGTGTCAGGTCGAGCGGGAAACCGAAGGTATCGTTCAGCTTGAACGCCTCGACACCGGACAGGACCTTCTCATGGGCCTCCTTCAGCCGGCCCATCATGCCGGTCAGGATGTTCAGACCGGCGTCGATGGTGCGGCCGAAGCGCAGCTCCTCGGTGCCGATGACCTTCTTGATATAAGACTCATGCTCGCGCAGCTCCGGGTAACCGGCCTCGCTGGACTCGATGACCGTTTCGACCAGCTCGGTCAGGAACGGGCGGTTGATGCCCAGCATACGGCCATGGCGGGCGGCGCGGCGCAGCAGACGGCGCATGACGTAGCCGCGGCCCTCGTTGGACGGCAGGATGCCGTCGGAGGCCATAAAGACGGTGGCACGGATGTGGTCGGTAATCACGCGGATGGAGATGTCATCCTTCTCGTTCTCGCCGTACTTCTTGCCCGAGATGCGCTCGACGTGGTGCAAAACGGCGGCAACGGTATCGACCTCGAACAGGTTGTTGACATCCTGCATGACGACAGCCAAACGCTCTAGGCCCATGCCGGTATCAATGTTCGGCTTGGCCAGCAGCTCATAGTTGCCCTTGCCGTCGGCATCATACTGACTGAACACGAGGTTCCAGATCTCCATGAAGCGGTCACAGTCGCAGCCGACGCCGCAGGTCGGCTTGCCGCAGCCGTACTTCAGGCCGCGGTCATAGTAGATCTCGGAGCAGGGGCCGCAGGGGCCGGAGCCGTGCTCCCAGAAGTTGTCCTCCTTGCCCAAGCGGACCATGTGATCCTCGGGGATGCCGACTTCCTTCGTCCAGATGTCGTAGGCCTCGTCATCCTCCTGATAAACCGAGATGTACAGGCGGTCAGCGGGAATCTCAAGTTCCTTGGTCAGGAACTCCCACGCCCAGGGAATGACTTCCTTCTTGAAGTAATCCTGGAAGCTGAAGTTGCCCAGCATCTCAAAGAAGCAGCCATGGCGGGCCGTGATGCCGACGCGCTCAATATCCGGGGTGCGGATGCACTTCTGGCAGGTGGTCACGCGATGCCGCGGCGGCTCCTCCTGGCCGAGGAACCATTTCTTCATGGGGGCCATGCCGCTGTTGATCAGCAGCAGGCTGGGGTCATCCTTCGGAACCAGCGGGAAGCTGCCCAGACGCAGGTGGCCCTTCGTCTCAAAATAATGCAGGTACTTTTCGCGAAGCTCGTTCAATCCGGTCCATTGCATAGGTGTTGTTCTCCAATCCATAAAATTGCGATGCAGGGTCCGCCACAAAAAATTACAGCCCACGCCCCAATACAGGGACGAAGGCTGTTATGCTTCCGTGGTACCACCCGGTTTGCAGCGCCGCAAGAATATAATACAACAGCACTGCCGCTTTGTGTCTGCGTTAACGCCGCAGGTACGCTCGGCTCTGCGCCGAAAGCTCCGGGGTGGCTCTGCCGTGCTTCCGCGTGAAAGCCTTGCACCAAACGGCTTTCTCTCTGAGGGACGGAACGGACGACATTGGCCCTTTCATCGCTATTTTCCTTTTTACAGGCTTATTATATGCCGTTTTGCGCCGCTTGTCAACTGATTTTTCCGCATAAAAGGTCATAACTGCGCAAAAGCTAACGCAGAGAGGAGTGTTTTTTATGACTGACGTTTTTCCGGAGGTCGGGCAGGTCGTGTTGACGAGCCTGCTGTCGCTGGCCGCGATGTTTATTTTCACCCGCGCGGGCGGCAAGCGGCAGATTGCGCAGATGAGCCCGTTCGACTACCTGAACGCCGTCACGGTGGGTTCCATCGGCGCAGAGCTGGCGACGAATCTTGAGCAGTGGTGGCGGCCCTTCTCTGCGCTTATTGTCTATGGGCTGGTGACGTGGTTCGTGCACTACACTGCCTGCAAGAGCAACACTATGCGCAGCTTTTGGAGCGGACGCAGCCTGATTTTGATGGACGACGGTGTTATCCTGAAAAGCAGCCTGCAGCGCGCTGCCATCGACGTGAACGAGTTCCTGGGTCAGGCCCGCGTGGCCGGGTACTTTGACCCGAACGAAATAGAAACAGCAATTTTAGAGACAAACGGCCAGATCAGCTTTCTGCCCAAAAGCTGCAACCGTCCCCTGACGCCCGACGATATGCAGCTGCACCCGGACGCCGCCAGCACCTGGTATGACCTGATTATAGACGGCCATCTCATGCAGGACAATTTAAAGGCTGCAGGCCGCGACGAGCGCTGGCTGGACGCCCGGCTCCACGCGCAGGGCATCGGCCAGCATGGCGAGGTGTTTTACGCGGCGTGTGACAAAGCGGATGGGTTCTTTGCATGCAGG
>ENA-UEQO01004077-UEQO01004077.1-human-gut-metagenome-genome-assembly--contig:-NODE-4077-length-10559-cov-4.816638_pt1 | contig 10559 bp, 9 predicted proteins | sample MGYA00242938_ERZ507940 | MGnify/ENA primary metagenome ERZ507940 (study PRJEB26167, sample SAMN06115517) | human gut metagenome | host: Homo sapiens | place: China:Chongqing | collected 2014-12-03... | reverse complement strand
AGAATCCATGAAAAACCGGACTTTTTTATACGGCGACAGGATGGGGGAGGATTCGCCTGAGTTTTACATAATTCATTTGTAAATAAACCTTTACAAAGAGTTATTCACATTATCCACAGACTTTTCCACACCGGGAAAAACCTTGTCGGAAAAAGGTTTTCCACATTATGCACCGGTTTTTCCACAGGGCGCAAACGCAGTTTTACACCGGAACAGAAAGGTGAATATAATTTACATAATGTAAAAATGTAAAGGCGTTTTTCCTGTGAGTAGACGGGGAGTTACCATAACTTGGAGAGAGCCGAAAAGAAGGGGAGCGGCCATACAGAGGTCGCTCCCTTTCGTGCAATTTTATCCACGGTCCAGATCCCGTGTGGCGTAGGCGTTCAGGGAAAGATCCGCCGTATGTCCCGCCAGATACTCATAGTAGCCCTGTGCGCCGATCATAGCCCCGTTATCACCGCACAGCCGCAGAGGCGGCAGGTACAGCCGGCAGCCCGCCTGACGGCAGGCCCGCTCCAGATCGCCCCGGATGATGGAGTTGGCGGCAACGCCTCCGGCGGCCACGATGGTGCGTCGGCCGGTGCGGCGGGCGGCCTCCATGGCACGGGGGACCAGCTCGTCGCTGACGGCCTGAGTGAAGTCACGGGCCAGCGCCGCAGCATCCAGAGGCTCGCCCTTTTGCTGGGCATTGTGGGCCAGATTCACCACCGCCGTTTTCAGGCCCGAAAAGCTCATATCCAGTTCCGCTCCCTCCACATGGACACGAGGCAGGGTATACTTGCCGCCGGGGGACTGCTGGGCCAGAGCATCCATGGGCTTGCCGCCGGGGTAGGGCAGGCCCAGCACACGGGCCGCCTTGTCGAAGCACTCACCGGCAGCGTCGTCCCGTGTGGCCCCTAAGATCGCCATGTCCGTATAGTCCCGGACATCCACGATGAGGGTGTTGCCGCCGGAGATGGCCAGCGCCAGAAAGGGCGGCTCCAGCTCCGGGAAGGCCAGATAGTTGGCGGCGATGTGGCCGCGGACGTGGTGGACCGGGATCAGCGGCACGTCCAGCGCATAGGCCACGGACTTGGCGAAGCTGACCCCCACCAGCACGGCGCCGATGAGGCCGGGGGCATAGGTGACGGCCACGGCGTCCACGCCGCTCTTGGTGAGCCCGGCATCGGACAGCGCCTGATCCGTCAGGCCGGCAATGGCCTCCACGTGCTTGCGGGAGGCGATCTCCGGCACGACGCCGCCGTAGAGAGCGTGCATATCCGCCTGAGAGAGGATGGCGTCGGAGAGGACCGTGCGGCCGTCCCGCACCACTGCCACGGCAGTCTCGTCGCAGGAGGATTCAAAGGCCAGAATGTTCATTGTGCCGCCTCCTCGTCAAAACGCCGGGTGAGGATCAGAGCGTCCTCCTTGGGGAGGTCATAGTAGTTCTTGCGGCGGCCAGCCTCCTGAAAGTCGAAGCCCTGATACAGGGCGATGGCGGCGGCATTGGAGGGGCGTACCTCCAACGTCAGAAAGGCCAGATGGTTGGCCTCAGCGAAGTTGAGAAAGACCTGCAGCAGCTGCCCGGCGATGCCACGGCGGCGCTGCTCCGGGAACACCGCCACGTTGGTGATATAGCCCTCGTCGGCAGCCACCAGCAGTCCCGCATAGCCCAGCACGTCGCCGGTGACGGCGTCCTCCGCCACCAGAAAGGCAGCGCACTGGTTTTCCAGCTCCTCCACCAGCATCTTCCGGGACCAGGGGCGGGAGAAGCAGATGCGCTCCAGTCGCTCCAGCGACTCCAGATGGTCGGCGTTCATGGGTACGATCTTGATGTTGTTCATAGGATGACCTCGATATCTGTCAAATTATTCAGCCCTTGGCGGAGAGCCAGTCGGGGCCGCTGTGGGCATCGGCGGGCAGGGGGACGGACAGCTGGGCGACACCCTGCATTTCCTCCTGCAGGAGGGCTTCGACACGGGGGGCCTCCGCTGCCGGACACTCCACGATGAGTTCATCGTGGACCTGCATGATGAGCCGGGCGGCCAGACCCTCGTTGGAGAGCCGATGCTCCACCCGGATCATGGCCAGCTTCATGATGTCCGCCGCCGTACCCTGAATGGGCATATTCAGCGCCACCCGCTCCCCAAAGGAGCGGAGGTTGAAGTTGGAGCTCTTCAGCTCCGGCAGCGCCCGACGCCGCCCGAAGAGAGTGGCGACGTAGCCCTGCTGCCGGGCCTGCTCCACCACCTCCGTCATATACCGGCGGACGCCGGTGTAGGTGGCGAAGTAGCGCTCCATATACTCCTTGGCCTCGGCCACGGTGACACCGATGTCCTGAGACAGGGAGAAGGGGGAGATGCCGTAGACGATGCCGAAGTTCACGGCCTTGGCCCGTGAACGCATCTGGTGAGTCACCTCCTCCGGCGGTACGTGGAACACCTTGGAGGCGGTGAGGGTATGGAAGTCCTCCCCGGAACGGAAGGCCTGCTGCATCACCTCGTCGCCGGAGATGTGGGCCAGCAGCCGCAGTTCGATCTGGGAGTAGTCGGCATCCACCAGCAGGTTCCCCGGCGCCGCCACGAACATCCGGCGCATCTGGCTGCCCAGCTCCGTGCGGGTGGGGATGTTCTGGAGGTTGGGCTCCGTGGAGGACAGGCGGCCGGTGGCCGTTACCGTCATCTGGAAGCTGGTGCGGATGCGGCCGTCGGCGTCGATGACCTTCAGCAGGCCGTCGGCATAGGTGCTTTTCAGCTTGCTGTACTGCCGGTATTCCAATACGTCCGCCACAATGGGGTGCTGCCAGCGGAGCTTTTCCAGCACGTCGGCGTTGGTGGACCAGCCGGTTTTGGTTTTCTTGCCGTGGGGCAGCTGGAGATCCTCGAAGAGCACCTTGCCCAGCTGCTTGGGGGAGTTGATGTTGAAGGGAGCCCCGGCGGCGTCATAGACCCGCTGCTCCAGCCGGCGGATGGTGCCGGTGAGGCTCTCGCCGAAGTCCGACAGCGCCTTGGCGTCCACCAGAAAGCCCCGCTGCTCCATCCGGGCCAGTACCGGGCAGAGAGGCAGCTCTACGGTATGATACAGCTCCTTCATGCCCAGCTCCTCCAGCTTGGGGGGCAGGGTCTCATACAGGGCCTCCACGGCGGAGCAGTAGCTGTGGAGAGCCGCCCACGCCGAAGCGGTATCCGCCAGCGGGGCAAAGGCATCCGGCTCCAGATGCAGGGGCTTGGGCAGCTCTTCATTATAGTAGGTCACGAACAGCCGCTGGAGGTCGTAGCTTCCGGCGGTGGCATCCAGCAGATAGGCGGCCAGCGCCGTGTCAAACAGATAGCCGTCGGTGGGAAGCTCCTGTTCCAGTAGGGTGCGCATGGTATCCTTGATGTGGTGGCCCACCTTGCGGATATCGGCGGAGAACAGGGCGGACAGCAGGGCGTGCCAGTCGCCGGTATAGCGGCTCTGATCCAGCTCCGCTGCGGCGGAGGTGTGCGCTCCGGTATCCCACTGGACGGAGAGAACGGAGAGGCTCGGTAGGGCGTAGACGGTCACATGGTCCGCTTGACGCCACTGGGCCAGCAGGGCCTGGGCCTGCTGCTCCGTCTCCAGCGGCTCCACGGCGACGGTATACTCCGGGGCGGCCTCGGTGTCCCGGTGGGGGGTGAGGCCGTACCGGTCGATGAGCTTCTGAAACTCCAGCTTCAGCAGCAGGTCATAGAGCTCCGGGGCAAAGGGGCGGCGGAGGTTGTCCTCCGGGGTGAAGTTCAGCGGGGTATCGGTGACAATGGTGGCCAGATACCGGGAGTGCTCGGCGCTCTCCCTGCCCTCCTGCAGCTTTTTGATGACGCCGGGCTTGGCGTCGATCTCCGGCAGCAGGCGGTACAGCTCCGCCACGGAATGATACTGCTGCACCAGTGCCATGGCGGTCTTTTCCCCCACGCCGGGGACGCCGGGGATGTTGTCGGAGGCATCGCCCATGAGGGCCTTCAGGTCGATCATGTGGATGGGGGCGAAGCCGTACTGCTCCCGGAAGGTCTCCTCCGTCATGTCCTTGGTGGTGGTCTGGCCCATGCGGGTGGACACCAGCTTCACCTTGGTATGGGGGGTGATGAGCTGGAGACTGTCCTTGTCGCCGGTGACGATGACGCAGTCCCAGCCGGATGCCTCGCAGCGGCGGCTGATGGTGCCGATGAGGTCGTCGGCCTCGTAGCCGGTGAGGTCGTACTGGGGAATGTTCATGGCGGAGAGTACCTGCTTCAGATACGGCAGCTGCATGGCCAGCTCCTCCGGCATCCCCTTGCGCTGGGCCTTGTAGCGTTCATCCGCCTGATGGCGGAAGGTAGGCTCCCGGCGGTCGAAGGTGACGCACAGCGCCTCCGGCTGCTCCTCGTCCAGCAGCCGCTGGAGGGTGGTGAGAAAGCCATAGATCGCATGGGTATACAGCCCGTCCCGTGTGGACAGGGGGCGGATGCCATAATAGGCCCGGTTGACGATGCTGTTGCCGTCGATGACCATCAGTTTCATGGAGGGTCCTCCTTATACTTCCTAACATACTCCACTTCATTATACGCCAGTTTCGCCCATAAAACAACCTCCGCCGTGGAGTGAGGCAGATGTTTTCCGGTATTTTACATGGAATGGGGCGGAAAAGAGGGAGAATTTGTTTTTCCTCTTTCTTTTTCCGGTGAAATACGCTATAATCTATATTTGACTGAAATTTGACCGGAAGGGGTATGTAGATATGTCCGCAGAGCTGTTACAGCTGCTCAACGGCGTTCAGACCATGTCCATCGTGGGAATGTGCAAGAATGCCGGAAAAACCACCATGCTCAACTGGATGCTGCACCACGACCGCCTGCAGGGGACGCTGGGCCTGACCTCCATCGGCCGGGACGGCGAGTCCACCGACGTGGTCACCGGCACGGAGAAGCCCGGCATCTTCGTGCGGGAGGGGACTCTCATCGCCACCGCCAAGGATATGCTGCGGCTGGGGGACACCACGCTGGAGATCATGGAGACCACCGGCATCCCCACGCCGCTGGGGGAGGTGGTGATCTTCCGGGCCCGCAGCGACGGCAATGTCCAGCTGGCAGGGCCGTCCATCACCACGCAGCTCAAGGAGGTCTCCCGGCTGTTCTTCGAGATGGGGGCCGACAAGTCCATCATCGACGGCGCTCTGGGCCGCAAGTCTCTGGGTGCACGGGCCGTGGCGGAGGGGGTCATCCTCTGCACCGGGGCCTCATACCACATGAGCATCGACAAGGTCGTGGCCGACACCGCCCACGTGTACCGGCTGATGAATCTGCCCAAGGCGGAAGTCATGCCCCCGGAGATGGAGGAGAGTCTGGAGAAGTGCCTGAAGGATCACGGCGAGGCTCTGATCTCCGGGGCGCTGACGGATACCATGGTGATGCCCCTGCTGCGCTCCGGCGTGCTGCGGAACACCCGGCTGGTGGTGAAGGACCCCAGCAAGGTACTGCTGAGCAGTGATGCGCTGGATAAGCTCCAGACCCGTCAGGTGCGGCTGGAGACGGAGGAGGCCGCCCGGACCCTGTGCGTCACCATCAACCCGGTGTCCGCCTACGGCTGGAAGTTCGATAAGGATGAATTTATGACACGGATGCGGGAGGCGGTGGACGTCCCCGTCATCAATGTGAAGGAGGAGCTGACATGATCAATATTCGCTTTGAAGAGAGGGAAAAAATCGGCTTGCAGTATGCGCTGGAGACTCTCCACGGGTGCAGCCCCTTCGGTCAGGAGAAGATCCGCAAGCTGCGCTATTACTCCCCGGATGAGCGGGAGGAGCTGGAGACGGAGCTGTACAACGTGGAGCAGGCCGCCAAGGCGGCGGATGCTCTGAAGCCCCTGTACGACAGGATCGGGCTGATGCTGTGCCAGATGAAGGACATCCGTGGCTCCCTGCGCCGGTGTCAGGCATTGGAGATCCCGGACCATGTGGAGCTGTTTGAAATCAAGGTATATCTCCAGCGGCTGGAGAGCCTGATCCCCCTGTTCCAGCAGGTGTGCCAGACCACTCACTTTAAGGCGCTGGCCTTCCATGATCCGGCGCAGGCGCTGGAGATCCTGGATCCGGACAAGACCCGCAGCCGGGGCTTCTACATCCCCGACAATGCAACACCCAAGCTGAGGGAGATCCGTGCGGCCAAGAAGCAGATCGAGGAGCAGCTGCACCATGCACAGACCGATGCCGAGAAGGAGGAGCTGCGCTCCCGCCGGACCCGTGTCTGTGCCGAGGAGGACAGCGAGGAGACCAAGGTGCGCCGCAGCATGGGGCAGGCGCTGGCTCCGCTGGCAGGAGATCTGCTGGAGGACGCCGACACGGCGGGCCGGCTGGACTTCATCATCCAGAAGGCGCTGTTTGCCGTGCGCTACGGCGGCGTGCGGCCGGAGATCACGGAGACGGAGCTGGAGCTGACGGACATGATCAATCCCGAGCTGTGCGACCTGCTGGAGCAGAAGGGACGGTCCTTCGTGCCGGTGTCCATCCGGCTGGAGCAGGGGGCCACCGTCATCACCGGCGCCAACATGGGCGGTAAGTCCGTGGTGATGAAAACCGTGGCTCTGAACGTGCTGCTTTTGCAGGCGGGCTTTCTGGTCTGCGCCAGGGAGGCCCGGATGCCGCTGTTTTACAGCGTGAAGATGCTCTTTGACGACTTGCAGTCCATCCAGTCGGGCCTGTCCGGCTTCGGCTCGGAGATCGTGCAGTTCCAGAAGGCGCTGGAGGAGGTGGAGCAGGGCTACTCCCTGTTCCTGCTGGATGAGTTCGCGCGGGGCACCAACCCCGATGAGGGCGCCGTCATCGTGCAGGCAGTGACCAAATACCTCAACGAGGTGAATGCCATCTCCCTGCTGACCACCCACTACGACAAGGTGGCAGAGAACGCCCGGCTGCACTATCAGATCATCGGACTGCGGGACGTGGATCCGGAGCAGATCCGGCAGGAGCTGGCGGCTACCGGCGACGACGGCATTCAGGTCATCGCACGGCACATGAACTACGGCCTGTACCGGGTGGAGGGGAAGTCCGACTGCCCCAGAGACGCCCTGAACATCTGCCGGATGCTGTCGCTGAAGCCGGAGATCCTGGAGAAGATCGAGCAGGCGTATTAAGATGCCGGAGGCTCTCTGCGGTGGTTGGCCGCTGCTGCGTGCGGCGTCTGTGGGGCGGTATGCGCCGCCGGAGGGCGGCAGAATTGGAAGAATGACCGGCGAAGGCGGGGGAGCGGATACGCCCCCCGCTTTCGCTGTATTCGTGGGATATCGCTTTGTGCATAACCCATAGAAAACGATGCAGAAATTTTATCTCATGCACAAAAAATCTCTGTCTTTTTTGTCACAATGCCACCTTGACAAAGCCCCGGCGGAGACGATATAATGAGGACCGTAGAAGTTCATACCGCAATCAATAGAGGTGCGGGGGACAGGGTACTGCTTCGTGAGGACAGACACTCGCAGAGCGGGGCAGGAAGGGGTCCTTCGCCGAAAGGGCATGACGGGTCTGATGTCATGGCCTTGGGGTCGGGGTGTAAGCGCCGGCACTGTCATGTCGAAAGACGTGGAGCGCTATTGGTCAGCCTTGACCGATAGCGCTCTTTTTATGCCCGAAAGAGCGGTATGGCCACAGCGGCGGAACTTCATGAAAACGACCCAAATTTATGAAGGAGGAAAAACTTATGGAAAAGATCACTTCTACCCTGCGGCTGCGTATGAGCGCAAAGGATGCTCACTACGGCGGAAATCTGGTGGACGGCGCACACATGGTGCATCTGTTCGGTGACGTGGCCACCGAGCTGCTCATCAAGTGCGACGGCGATGAGGGCCTGTTCTGCGCTTACGACATGGTGGAGTTCAAGGCTCCCGTGTACGCCGGAGACTACATTGAGGCCTATGGCGAGATCGAGAAGATCGGCAACACCTCCCGCACCATGCGCTTCGAGGCCCGCAAGGTCGTCGTTGCCCGCACCGATATCAGCGCTTCCGCCGCTGACGAGCTGGACGAGCCCATCGTTGTCTGCGTGGCTCACGGCACCTGCGTGACCCCCAAGGACTGCCAGCGCAAGAAGATCGAGAAGTAAGGGAGCGGCAAGATGGAGAAGCTGATTATTACTGCTGCGATCTGCGGCGCTGAGGTCACCAAGGAGCAGAACCCCGCTGTGCCCTACACTGTGGAGGAGATGGTCCGTGAGGCCAAGTCCGCCTACGAGGCCGGTGCAGCCATCCTGCACATCCATGTCCGTGAGGACGACGGCACGCCCACTCAGGGCCGTGAGCGCTTCCGTGTGGTGATGGATGCCATCCGCAAGGAACTGCCCGATGTCATCATGATCCCCTCCACCGGCGGCGCTGCCGGTATGACCCCGGAGGAGCGTCTGCAGCCCACCGAGCTGTTCCCCGAGATGGCCACTCTGGACTGCGGCACCTGCAACTTCGGCGACGAGATTTTCGACAACACCATGCCCACCATGCGTGCCTTCGGCAAGCGTATGCTGGAGAACAACATCAAGCCTGAGTACGAGTGCTTCGAGCTGGGCCACATTGACACCATCCTTGGCATGGCCAAGAAGGGTGAGGTGCCTGCCCATCCCATGCAGTTCAACTTCGTGCTGGGCGTCCACGGCTGCACTCCCGCAACCGTGGAGAATCTGGCTTTCTTCGCCAGCAAGATCCCCGCTGGCTCCACCTGGACCGTGTCCGGCGTGGGTCGTTCCGCCTGGACCATGGCTGCTGCGGCCATCGCCATGGGCGGCAACGTCCGTGTGGGCTTCTAGGATAACATCTATCTGGGCAAGGGCCAGAAGGCTGCTTCCAATGGCGAACTGGTGGCTAAGGTCGTCCGCATTGCCAAGGAGCTGGGCCGTGAGATCGCCACTCCCGCTGAGGCTCGTGAGATCCTGAGCCTCAAGCCCCTGAAGTAAAAACAACTCTTTCATTTATACATTTATTTAGGAGGAAAAATATTATGGCAGAGCTGAAAGGCAACAAGTACGGTACTCATCGTGTTATCGAGCCCAAGGGCGTTCTGACCCAGGCTGCTTGGAAGGTCGATAACGATATGTCCAAGGTCTACTCCAACGAGATCGTCTGCGACGTGACCTCCCTGAACATCGACTCCGCTTCCTTCACTCAGATCGCTGAGGCTTGCGGCGGCGACGAGAAGAAGATCGGCGAGATGATCCTGGGCATCGTTGCTGAGCGTGGTAAGCAGCAGAATCCCGTGACCGGTTCCGGCGGTATGTTCAAGGGCGTTGTCTCCCACATCGGTGAGGATCTGAAGAAGAAGCCCGGCTTCGACCTGAAGGAGGGCGACAAGATCGTCTCCCTGGTGTCCCTGTCCATGACCCCGCTGCGCATCGACAAGATCCTGGCCATCCACAAGGATATCGACCGTGTGGACATCGAGGGCAAGGCTATCCTGTTCGAGTCCGCTCTGTATGCCAAGATGCCCGAGGATATGTCCGAGCCTCTGGCTCTGGCTGCTCTGGACGTGGCCGGCGCTCCCGCTCAGGCTCGCAAGCTGCCCCACGAGGGTGACAGCGTCCTGATCCTGGGCGCCAACGGCAAGTCCGGCGTGCTGTGCGGCTGGGAGGCCATGAAGAAGGTCGGCCCCAAGGGCAAGGTCGTGGGCGTTGTCCGTAACCCCAAGCAGGTTCCCGGTCTGCTGGAGCTGGGCGTGTACACCGACGTGATCGTCGCCGACTGCACCAAGCCCGTTGAGGTCATGGAGGCTGCTCTGGCTGCCAACGACGGCAAGGAGTATGATCTGTCCATCTGCTGCGTGAACATCGAGTCCTGCGAGATGTCCGCCATCCTGCCTGTCCGTGATGACGGCGTGGTGTACTTCTTCTCCATGGCTACCTCCTTCACCAAGGCTGCTCTGGGCGCTGAGGGTATCGGCAAGGATGTCACCATGATCATCGGCAACGGCTACACCAAGAACCACGCCAACATCACTCTGGATGTTCTGCGTGAGAATCCCAAGCTGCGCAAGCTGTTCGACGAGAAGTACTGCTAAACTGCGATGATGTGCTCTACCTACAGGGGCCTTCGGGCTCCTGTAGGTAAGCATCTTATTCGGAGCCCCCTGCCTTCGGGAGATCCGAACGCTGCGTGCGGCTTGAGGAGGCGGTACGCAGAGTTGAGGAGAAATGGAAAATGCGTGGAGCACCACGCAGGTTAAATAACGGTGTGCAGAGGTCTGGCCCGTTGAGGAGCGGGAAGGACGCTGCTGGCCGGAACAGTCGCCCGTGCGCCCAGTGCGACGGGAAAAGCTAACCGATATTTTTAATATTTGAAGGAGAAAACGAATATGAAGACTCGCAATGGTCTGTTCGCTGACGTTCCCGAAAATCTGTGGAATGACTGGCATTGGCAGGTCGCCAATCGTGCTGAGACGATTGAGGATCTGAAGAAGTACATGAACCTGACCCCCGATGAGGAGGGGCTGGAGCAGTGCCGCACCTTCGGGGCGGGCTTTGCCAAGTATTAAAGGGATCGGATCAAGAAAAAGAGGACGGATGTCTCCCCAAGAGGGCATCCGTCCTCTTTTTTCTCTAACTCTCCGG
>ENA-UEQO01004060-UEQO01004060.1-human-gut-metagenome-genome-assembly--contig:-NODE-4060-length-10611-cov-30.108791_pt1 | contig 10611 bp, 6 predicted proteins | sample MGYA00242938_ERZ507940 | MGnify/ENA primary metagenome ERZ507940 (study PRJEB26167, sample SAMN06115517) | human gut metagenome | host: Homo sapiens | place: China:Chongqing | collected 2014-12-03... | reverse complement strand
GTGCTTTCGCACAGCAGGCTGCAGGTACAACAACTATTCAGCCTAAGGTTGGTTTGAACGTTTCTACAATCGGTGACGGCGATTGGAAAGCAGGTTTCGCTGCCGGTGCTGAATTGCAGTATCAGGCTACAGACAAGTTAGGTCTTGCTGTTGGCGCTCTCTACTCTGCTCAGGGAACAAAGTCTGATCACGTAACTTGGACTCCAGGATATATCAACGTACCTGTAACATTGAACTACTATGTAGCTCAGGGTCTCGCTCTCAAGGCTGGTTTGCAGCCAGGTTTCATGGTAAACAAAGATGACGCAGAAGGCATTAAGACATTCGACCTTTCTGTACCAGTAGGTCTCTCTTATGAGTATTCTAACCTGGTATTCGATGCTCGTTACAACATCGGTGTAACTAAGATTGCAGACGGTGTTGATAACTACAACAACGTAATCCAGATTACTGTAGGTTACAAGTTCGCTCTCTAATCGAGAACTCTTGATAAGACAAAATAACAATCCCCGTTCTTCATTACGAAGAGCGGGGATTTCTTTTTTCCTCGTCATATCTGTTTGAAATAAGCCCCACGTAAACATGGAGTGAGGCTTACTATCGTTTTAAATGAAGCTTACTTCATTTTCTTTTCTAGAACATTCTACCGCCTGGACGACCACCACCAAAACCGCCATTGAATGGACGGCCATGGAAGTTTGGACGGCCACCAGGACCACCAGGACCTTCAGGTCCACCCCTGCGGGCATCCTTGCCTCCGAAGAGATTCAGGCGGTAAATCACGTGCAGCATCGCATAGCTGTTGATGGCATTATACTCCGTATCCGTGCGGGATGTAGCAGAAATGGCACGAGAGAAGGTGCTCTGCTGGCGGAGAATATCGTAGAACTGCAGCATGATGGTAAGAGGCTTGCCTTTCAGAAATCCCTGAGAGAGCTGCGCATTCCATACAAACTCATCCGTATTCATGCTGCTGTCGCTATAACCGCGGCGGCTGCTGATAGAGAGGCTTGAGTTCAGACTGGTACCCCAAGGCGCTGTAAGCGTCATGCTTGGTCCATAAGAGAACTGCCAGGTATTGAGGTTGCTGTTAGGCTGCAACTTGTTTGTAGCATGGTTATAATTCAATGTTCCATCGAGTGAAAGCTCCAGCCAGTTGTTGCGATAGCTGAAAGAGAGGCGCTCTCTCCAAGTAGTACTGCGGGTGGTATTCTTCTGGGAATCAGACTGCTTGTCGAGACTCAGATAACTCACGTAGTTGTTGTAACCCAAGTAGGTGTCGGTATTCAAGTTCCATACACCGGCACTATCGATAGAGCAGTTGAACATAAAGGCTCCCATCACATTCCAGTTGCCATTGATATTCTCAGGTCGGGTGATTCTACCACCAGTCTTCTCATCGTAGGTCACCTTGTTGCTGATGCTATTGTTGGTGGTAGAGAAGTTGATGAAGGTCATGACACCCTTGTTATGGTTCTGCACGAAATTGTTGTAGAACAATCGGAAGTTCTGGGTGAACGATGGCTTCAAGCCAGGGTTACCCTTCGAGATGTTCAGCGGGTCGCTGTTATCTGTGATATCAAGCAACTGAGAGATGCTTGGCTGCGCTGTGGTACCACGGTAGTTCACGCGCAGGTTGCTCATCTTTGAGAAGCGATAACGGAAATCGAGGGTTGGACTGATATTCGTTACGTTGCGAACGGTATCTACATGCACTCCCTGATAATCCTGGATATACTTCGACTGTTGTGGCTGAATCATCACACCGAAGTTCAAGTTATACTTCTGACGGACGAATCGCATCATCACCCGGATATCGTGAGTGTAGTTGCGATACTCAGAGAAACGGCTCTGATCATCATCCTTGTAATCTTCGAGATGACCGGCAAACGGATTCAGATAGCTGTCCCAACCACGGTACTCCTGATCACCACTCATAGCATACTTGCTAAAATCGTAGGTGCTGCGGTCGCTCTTGGAGTAGCTGTAAGTAAACTTATACCTGAACTGCAGGAAGGTAGCCTTCCAGAGCGGCTCACTATAGGTCAACTGGCCCGCATAACTGTAATCCTTCGAAGGAGTCAGGTTATAGCGGTTGGTCTGATAAGTAGAATCCTTACCCTCCGCTGTCTGTACGAGATAGAGTTTGGCATTGTTGAGCGAGATGCTCTTGCTGTCATTATCCGTATATTTGGCATCCATACGCAAGGTGATGTTGCGTCCCTTGTTGCCCAACTTGCGGTTCACCTGCAGCATACCCCTGATATTGTTATTATCAGAATAGGTGATTCCGTTAGTCAACTGACTGTTCACCATAGCCTCGGCCTTGTCCAACTCCTCAATACCTTCCTCAGAAAGAGGGTCTTTGGAGGTAATGGTATAAGGATCCTTGTTGTAAGAAGCCGACTGGCTGCCACTCAATCCATCGCTGGTACTCCAGGAGATGGAAGGACGGAAGAGGATATTGGTCATGGAATCAGGCATCCATTCCAAGCGGATGTTGCCGTTCCAGCTGTTGCTACGGGAGAAATTCTGAGTCAAGCTGTTGCTGAACGAAGAGCTGCTGCCCATGAAGTTCTCGCTGGAACGACGGCTCCAAATATCGCCATCGCTGTGATTCCAGCGAAGTGAAGAATTGAACTTGAATTTATCTTTCAGTTCATAATTATAGTTAGCACCTATCATCTTGCTGGCATTCAAACCGTTAGCACCTCCGAAACCTCTACCGGGGCCACCGCCTCCGAAACCACGGTCGCTGGTGTTATTGGCATTGGCAAAGAGCATGAAGCGGTTGTTATCATTGAAATAACCTCCCATGCCACGCATATTGTAGCGGCTCTTGTTGCCCACACCCAGGTCGATATTGGAAATCAAACCCTTGTTCATACCCTTCTTGATACCGAAGTCGAGCACGGTCTCCTCCTCGCCATCATCAATACCGGTCACCTTAGAGAGATCACTCTTCTCATCGTATGCCTTGATTTTCTCGATGATGCTGGTAGGCAGGTTCTTCAGGGCAGTCTTGGTATCACCCGTCATAAACTCCTTACCGTCTACCAGAATCTTCTTTACTTCCTTACCATTAATCGTGATGGTACCGTCATCGCTCACCTCTGCACCCGGCAGACGCTTTACGAGTTCCTCTACTACAGAGCCTTCCGGTGTGCGATAGGCTGAAGAATTGTACACGAAAGTATCCTCTTTCAAGGTTACCTTCTGAGCCATGGCTGTTACCACTGCGCCTTTCAGCATGATAGCCTCAGCACCCAGCACAATCTTACCCATAGCCAGATCCTTGTTATCAGAAATTTGGATACGCTTCACAGTAGACTTGTATCCTACGCTCGAAATCTTGAGCAGATACTTACCATTAGCCGGAGCGGTGACGTGAAAGAGTCCGTTCTCATTACTGATGGCACCAGCCACATACGTGCTGTCACTCTTAAGCAATTGAATAGTTACCTGCTCAATGGCCTCCTTGGTATCGCGGTCGGTAATCTGACCGGATATCAGTCGCTGCTGAGCAAAGGATGCTATTGCCATCAACAGCAGCAGCATCGTCAGAATCGATTTTTTCATTCTTATTTTTATTTGTTATTATTTTCAAATATGAGTGTTTTCACACATAATCGCTATGATATTCTATTATCATTTTTTGTTACTCGATTGTTTTGACGCGTTAAATACACCAAGGTTTAATTCATTCTGAGATAAAAAACGCAAATTTAGCAACTTTTTTTTTGTATTGTCTCCATTTTAGTGTATCTTTGCACAAAAATTAATACGTTAGAATGTTATGGAACAAAGAGTAATCATATCAACCCAACTGGAAAGCGAACTGGTAAGTGCACTTTCTGAGTGTGAGCACGACAAGCTTTTTGTGCTTACAGATACTACGACATTGGAACTATGCATACCTGTATTGCAGAATTTTTACTGCATGAAGGAAGCCCATATCATCACTATTCCGGCTACCGATAGCCATAAAGACATCGAAAGTCTGATGATGGTATGGAAAGGACTGCAGGAGGGAGGAGCTTCACGCCACTCCTGTATGATTAATCTGGGCGGCGGTATGGTAACCGACCTGGGTGGCTTTGCTGCCAGCACTTTTAAGAGAGGTATCAACTTTATCAATATCCCTACCACCCTGCTGGCTATGGTAGATGCATCGGTAGGTGGAAAGACAGGCATCAACTTCGGCGGACTGAAGAACGAAGTAGGTGTGTTCAACGATTCTAAGTTCGTTATTCTCGATACAGAATTCTTAAAGACGCTCGATGCAGAAAACATCTGTTCGGGCTATGCAGAGATGCTGAAACACGGTCTGATTTCTACAGAAACAATGTGGGAAGAACTGGTCAGTTTCGACCTCGACAAGCCTGATTTGAAGCAGTTGCAGCGCATGGTAGGCGACAGCGTGAAGGTAAAGGAGCGCATTGTAGAGCAGGATCCTCACGAGCAGGGCATCCGCAAGGCACTGAACCTGGGCCATACTTTCGGTCATGCATTCGAGAGTTGGGCATTGAAGCGCAAACCTATCCTGCATGGTTACGCTGTGGCATTCGGTCTGATTCCAGAACTCTATCTGAGTGTTGCCAAAACCGGATTCCCTACTGAGAAGATGCGCCAGACCGTAAACTTCATCAAGGAATTCTATGGTACACTGGATATTACCTGCGATGACTATGATGAGCTCATCGAGCTGATGCACCATGACAAGAAGAACCAGAATGGCATCATCAACTTCACGATGCTGGGTGGCATAGGCGATATCCGTATCAACCAGACAGCTACGACAGAAGAGATCAAGGAAGCACTCGATTTCTTCAGAGAAGGATAATTCAGCTAAAGAATCTTTCTTCAGAGAATCTCTTTAAAGAAAGATAGCACGCTTCGGCTTTCCGGTTTCGGTAAGCGGAAGATGCTCTACATGAAGGAATTCCCTTGGAATCCAATATTTATGATCAGATAAGAGGCGGCGAACAGTCGCCTCTACTTTTTCTATCTCCTCATCTTCCGTCAGGAGGACTGCAATCTCTCCAAACTTCCCGTCTTTCTTCTTGACAATCATGAAAGGTTTTTCAAGATAAGGCTTCAACAGAGCCTCAACCTCTTCTATCTGTATCTTGATGCCTCCGCTGCAAATCACATTGTCTTTTCTGCCTTTGATGCGAAAACGGAGTTTTTCCACCTTATTATATATATAGGATTCTATTTCCACTATATCGTTCGTTACCAGGGGCTCTGCACAGACCTGCGGAGCATCTATCACCAGACATTCTTCATCGGTCTGACTGATTCTGACACTATCGAAAGGCTGGTACCATTCGCTAGCCTCATCACCATTAATTCTTCTCAGGGCAATATGCGAGAGCGTTTCGGTCATTCCGTAGGTACTCCAGATGGCAATATCGCCGGGAAGAGCCTTCAGTTTCTGTTCGAGAGCCTCATCTATGGCCCCGCCACCGATAATAAGATGACTGATGCGGCAGAGACGAGCCCGCTCTTCAGGAACCTGCAGGGTGTTATAAACCTGCATCGGGACCATCGCAGCGAAGGTAATCTCTTCATTTACATCTTTCAAAGGATGCCCACTTGGGCAAACAGAAATAAGATGAAGATGGCGCTCTATACTCCGCACCACCACCATCTTACCTGCAATATAATCGAGCGACATGCAGAGCAGGGCGCTATCACCAGGTTTCAATCCCAGGAAATCACAAGTGATGCGGGCCGAGTTGAGCATTCGCTTCTTCTCTACCATCATCGGCTTGGGCTTGCCTGTAGAACCACTTGTATGAACAAGCACCCGGTCGCTACCGTTATTCCATTCTGAAAGGAATTCTTCTAAAGTCATTTTACTACAAACAATTTGTCACCACGAATCTCCAAAGGCATCGGTATATTATCAGTAAAGAGCTGTCCGGTGCCCAAGCCTTGCGGCATCTTAACATTAGGACCATATACTTTAGCTGCATAATGAGCAATAGCATTCAGACCGATATTACTCTCAAGAGCAGAAGTAATCCAACTGCCGATACTACGCTGGTTAGCCAGTTCTATCCACTCGTTGCATCCATAGATGCCACCATGAAGTGAAGGCTTCAAGATGATATATTGTGGACGAATGGTATCGAGCAAAGCCTCTTTCATGCTTCTCACATTCACACCAATCAACTCCTCGTCCAGAGCGATAGGAAGCGGTGTTTCGCGACAGAGCTGGGCCATCTTAGGCCACTGATGCTGCTTGATAGGCTGCTCTATCGAATGAATGTCATATTTAGCCAAAGCCTCCAGCTGACTCATTGCATTCTCCGGCAAAAAGCCACCATTGGCATCTACACGCAACTCAACCTGCTCCTTGGTATACACATCACGGATGCGCTTGATGAGATCGAGTTCCTTGAAAAAATCGATGGCACCGATCTTCAGTTTCACGCAATGGAAACCCGCCTGGAGCTTCTCCTCCAGTCGTGCCAGCATCTCCTCGTAGGTTCCCATCCACACCAATCCGTTGATGGTGATGCCCTCTTCTCCCCTACCGAAAGGAGAGTCGAAAAGTTCTGTCAGGTTCTCCATTCCGGCAGGAACAGAAACCCCTTTCTGCTTCAACATTTCTGAAGAAGAAGATGCTCCTTCAGCAGGAACAATCTCCAAAAACTTCTTCGCTGCATCGAAGAACGAAGCGAAGGCTGTTTCGAGACCGAAGGTGATGCTAGGATAAGCACGAATCATATCGTATGGAATGCGTCCCATCTGCTCCACCATCTGACAAACCTGTCGCAGGGTCATCTCATATTCCGGTTTGGCATCGCAACTGAGATCAGGGAGCGTAGCACACTCTCCCACTCCCTCTACTCCCGGCAATTCATCCGATGTAAGGGTGAGATAATAACTGTGTCTCGTGGTATATACGCCACGAGACGTGCCTGCCGGCTGCTTGAAGTGGAGCGTGCGCTCCGAGATTTCTATCTTATACATTCTTTATATAATCTATATATCAATACAATTGAATTTTTCACTCTTCGTTCTTCACTTCCCTTCCCCTACTTTTTCTGTTTCAATTCGTAGAGATCCTTGCGGCGGTCGCGAAGATTTCTTACAGCACCGTAGGTATGAAGCTCATTCAAGAGATTCAGGTCAACATCTGATACGAGAATCATCTCGGTATTAGGTGTTGCCTCTGAACGCTTGCCATCGTTAGGGAAAGCAAAGTCGCAAGGGGTGAACACGGCGCTCTGGGCATACTGGATATCCATGTTGTGAACACGTGGCAGGTTGCCCACACTACCCGCAATGGCTACATAGCACTCGTTCTCGATGGCACGCGCCTGTGCACAGACTCTTACTCGGGAGTAAGCATTCTGGGTATCGGTCATGAATGGCACGAAGAGAATCTGCATGCCATCCTCAGCCATTAATCTTGACAACTCAGGGAACTCCACATCATAGCAGATGACGATACCAATCTTACCGCAATCGGTATCAAAGGTCTGGATATGGCTACCACCACTCAATCCCCAGCACTTCTGCTCATCTGGTGTAACATGAATCTTCTCGTACATGTCTACGCTACCATCTCTGCGGCAGAGGAAGCCCACATTATAGAGGGAATCGTCCTTGAGATAAGGCATACTACCCGTGATGATATTGATGTTGTAACTGATGGCCAACTCGCGGAAACGGTCACGGATTTCTTCGGTATACTGCGCCATCTTTCGGATGCTCTGCGCCTCACCCAAATCATTGAAACGAGCCATCAAAGGCGCATTGAAATACTCTGGAAAGAGAATGAAATCGCTCTTGTAATCGCTCACAGAATCAACGAAGAACTCAACCTGTTCGAAGAGGTCATCCACCGAAGCGTATGGGCGCATCTGCCACTGTACCAATCCGATTCTTACGGTTGGCTTGCGGTCTACATAAGAATCCGTAGGTGGCTGATAATAGATGTTATCCCACTGCAAGAGGGTGGCGCAGTGTTCACTCTCCTCATCGCTAGGAAGATAGTTGCGGATTACGCGGCGCACATGGAAATCATTGGAAAGCTGGAAGGTAAGAACCGGGTCATAGATTTCACGGTTTCTTACATGCTCGATATACTCCTTAGGGCGCATCTTATCGGCATACTTGTGATAGTTTGGTATACGACCGCCAAACATGATAGCCTTCAAGTTGAGCTTCTCGCAGAGTTCCTTGCGATACTCATACATACGGCGAGCCAGGCGCAAACCACGATAATCAGGGTGGATAAATACCTCGATGCCGTAAAGAATGTTTCCATTAGGATCGTGGGTATTGAAGGTTTCATTACCCGTAACCTGAGCATAGGTATGATCGCCCTTCACCATATTATAGTTAACGATGATAGAGAGCGCACAGCCCACAATCTTATCATCAACGATAATAACCACCTGTCCCTCAGGGAAGATAGTAATGAGTTTCTTAATCTGTTCTTTTGTCCAAAATACATCTGAGTCTGCGTAAATACGCCTAAATGACTTGGCAAGCTGATCATAATCCTCCATACGGAGGTTGCGCATGCCTACCTTTTCGATTTTTCGAGTTGGTTCCATAACAACTGTATTTTTATTATTATCTAAATCCGGGTGCAAAGATACAGCAAATTATAGATACGACAAAGAGTTTTCGCAAATAATTGACATTTACGAAAACTCTTTTCATGTATTTCAAACAAAGAGCGCGTTTACGCTTAAAATCAGATGCTAATATTTGGCATTTTCCTGTGGAATCGCTTTATCATGATCATCCAGATAAAACAACTTCACAGGATGATACTTCTCACTTGCCACAGAATATTCATCCTGGCGATAACGGGTCAGGATGCCTCCTATCCCCAACATCGTATGAAAAGCCGAAAGACTCGTCTGTACCTGTTGGGTACGATGACCAGACAAAGTTTTCAGTATTCCCGGATATTGTTTTCCATAACCATCTGATGTCCAGATGATGAAAGGAACATGCAGCTCATAATCAGATGCCTTCGGGGCGGCGTGCAGAAAGAGGCGACGATCATCATCAAAGATATTCTCTCCATGGTCGCTGGTATAGAGCATCGCCGATGTAGGTTGGCTATATCCCCCATCCGTCTTTGCCTGAGTCTTCTCCCATTTCTGCAGACGTTCTACGATACCATGCAGGATATAATCGGTATACCGGATGGTATTATCGTATGCATTCAGCAGGTCACGCCGGTTCTCCGGCTTCGCTTCGCTCTTACTGTCAGGTTTAAAGAAGGCGAAATTACGGGGATAGCGCTCCTGGTAATTAAAGTGAGAACCATAAGTATGAAGTACCACGAAGAGTTTCCGATAACGGTATTGCTTGGATGAAGAAGCATCTGCCGCAGGCAATATCCCATCCAACTTCTGCAACAAATCACTATCATAATGATTATCTTTTGCAGAAGCACCTTCCTTCAGGAAGTAATGTTCATCAGCCTGTTCGCCAAGGAAATCAATAAAAGAATGATTAGGCAGCTGATTGCTGATAAATACGGTATGAAATCCCGCCTCCCTGAAAGCAGCCAGGATACCTTTCTCATGAAAGAGACGTTCGAAATCCTCTGCTGATGCAGCCGACAGGAGCATAGGAACACTCTTATGCGTAGTATTACTCTGGGTTGTAGCATCGGGAAAAGCTATGATTCCAGGCGTCTTGGAGAGCAAAGGATTGGTATCGCGCGGATAGCCATAGAGACTGAAATTGTGGGCTCTCGCCGTCTCTCCCACCACCATCACATACACCTCGGGAGCCTCAGCATCGTGCTCGCTCCTGGCATCAAACCTGAAATTTCTGCTTGCCTCCCTGTAATTCTCTGAAGCCGCATAACGCTCGAAAGCAAGATAGAGATTATAGCAAACGTTAACAGGATAAAGCTGGTTGCGCAAGCGATAATCATCTACAGCCACATAGCAAGCCAGCAGACAGAATAAACCGACAGCAGCTATCTCCAAAGCCCAACGACGCACTCGATGCTGGAGTTGAACCACTATCATCCCTTTCTTGCTGATATTGACAATGGCCAGAACCAGCAAAGGAAGATAAACCACAAAAACACCCACCACGGCAGGCAACAGATTATCAAGCAGTTCCTTCACCTCGCCAGGATTGGTAGTTACAAGATTCAGAAACATATCTACCGCTATCACTCCCGTCCCGAAGAGATAAAGCAATACCAGTTGGAAGGCAGCGAAAAAAACAAAAAGAAAAGCCCACCAGATCATCTTACCCGGGCATCTGGTTAACGAAAAGAACCACATGTAGAGTGCCAAAGGCAGCAACACATTGGCACCACAAGCCCAAGGAGCCAGACATTCAGTATAGCACAGAGCTATATTAGGCAACAACAATGCTACCACAGCATACCCGTAAAGGAATGCGCCCGATGACACCTTATTATATATATCCGTAAAACTGTTCATTCTACTTTTTCATTAACACTTTAAAGAGCATTATCAAACTACATAAAGAGCATTATTACTAAAACGCTTCATTGATATTGAAGAGAAAACCAGACTGCCCCGACTTACCGAATCCATAATCCAGACGTACATTCACATTCTTCTTAAATTCCCAGCGATAACC
>ENA-UEQO01004058-UEQO01004058.1-human-gut-metagenome-genome-assembly--contig:-NODE-4058-length-10614-cov-8.845592_pt1 | contig 10614 bp, 9 predicted proteins | sample MGYA00242938_ERZ507940 | MGnify/ENA primary metagenome ERZ507940 (study PRJEB26167, sample SAMN06115517) | human gut metagenome | host: Homo sapiens | place: China:Chongqing | collected 2014-12-03... | reverse complement strand
AACTTGTAGCCCTTGGTGTAGTCGAACTTCTCCACCGCCTTGATCAGGCCCAGATTGCCCTCCTGGATCAGATCCAGAAACAGCATCCCACGGCCCACATACCGCTTGGCGATAGACACCACCAGACGCAGGTTGGCCTCTGCCAGCTTCTGCTTGGCCTTCTCCCCCTGCTTCACGTCCTTTTTCAGGGCGGCCAGCTCCTCCTCCGGGATGACCTCGCCCTCCTTCTCCGCTGCCGCCATACGCTCCTTGGCGGCATTGCCGGCGGACATGGCCGTAGCCAGATGAATTTCCTCATCCGCCGTCAGCAGCGGCACCTTGCCGATCTCCTTCAGATACATCCGCACAGGGTCGTCGATGTTGAAGCTGTCCACCAGCGTGTTGGGGTCCACCAGCTCCTCTTCCTCGATCTCGGCGATCTCCTCCAAAGGCGGCTCCCCGTCATCGGGCAGGTCCGTCAGGAACTCATCGCTGCCCACCTCGATGCCCAGATCCGCCAGCGAATCGTAGATGCGGTCCATCTGGTCGCCGTCCAGATCCATGGTATCCACCACGTCCGACAGCTCGCCGGGATCCAGCTTCCCGGTCTTGCAGCCCTTGGCCAGCAGATCCTTCAATTTCTCGTTTGCGGTGATGAGGGTCGCCGCCGGAAGGGCGGCAATGGTCTTATCGTCCAGCTTCTTGCGGGATTTGGAGTCCTCTTCCTCCCGCTTGGCGGCATCCTCCGCCAAAAGCTGGTCGGCCATGGCCTCCAGATCCTGCTGCTCCAGCTGCTGATTCAACTTCTCACTCATGCTTGCTTTCCTCCGTAACCCTTTTTTTCTTTATACTTCTCCTGAGCCGCCAGAAGGGGATCGCCCTGTGCGTTCCGCTTCTGCGCCTCCTCCCGGATGATGCGTATATAATCCGCCAGCGCCCGCTGGGCCGAGGCCGTGGCCTCCGGCTTCTGCAATACGCCGGTGAGATGACTCATTTCCTCGCCGGACAGCTCTCCGCTGAGTCCGGCCACACTGAGGGGCCGTCCCTCCTGCCGCAGCTGCCACAGGCGGTCAAACACCCGGCCCAGCAGCGGCGAGGAAAACTCCTCCTGCCGCAGGGGCGCCTCCTCCGGAAAGACGCTCTCGTCCTTCAGCAGCAGGCGCAGCACCCCTTCCTCCGCCATGGCGCTCCGCACGTTCGTGTAGCGGATGCCTCGCTCCTGGGGCTGTACCGACACGGCGGGATTCAGCTCCCGGCGCCGGAGGGCCTTGCGCTCCTTGCCCAGCTTTCGCCGCAGGGTACGCTCCACCTCCAGACGCATGGCCTCAGGCGTCAGGCCCGCCGCCTGAGCGGCACGGGTGGTGTATACCTCCCGCTCCACAGCGTTCTCCAGCTTGGCCAGCTCCTCGCTGACCTCCTGTGCATAGGCGATGCGCTGGGTGTCATCCGTCAGGTCGTACTTCCCGGCGATCTGATCCAGTCGGAACTCCACGCCATTTTCGCTGCCGGTCAAAAGACGCTCGAAGGCCGCCGGCCCTTGAAGCTTGATGAAGTCGTCGGCATCCTGCTTGATGTACTCCCCGTCCACCAGCCGCCGGGGCAGCTGCAGGACCTTCACGGAAAACTCGGAGTTGTTCAGCAGCTCCAGCGCCCGGCGGGTGGCCTGCTGTCCGGCGTTGTCGTTGTCGTAGCACAGCACCAGCTCCTTGGTGTAGCGGCTCAGCAGCCGCAGCTGCTCCTGGGTCAGCGCCGTACCCATGGAGGCCACGGCGTTGTCAAAGCCCGCCTGATGCAGCGTCACCACGTCCAGATTGCCCTCACAGAGGATGATATTGGACCGCTTGGACTTCTTAGCCAGATTCATGCCGTACAGAATACGGCGCTTGCTGTATGTAAGTGTTTCCGGGGTGTTCATATACTTGGGCTCGGACTTGTCCAGCACACGGCTGCCGAAGCCCACCACGTCGCCCCGCACATCGATCACCGGCAACATCAGCCGGTTACGGAACTTATCATACAGTCGCCCGTTCTTCCCGTTCACCGCCAGACCGGCGGAGATCAGCTCCTGCTTGGTGTAGCCCTTGTGGGTCATGGCCGTCAGCAGAGCATCCCAGCTGTCCGGGGCCGCCCCCATACCGAACCGCACGGCAATGCCACGGCGGATGCGGCGCTTGTCCAGATATGCCTGCACCGCCGCCCCCTCCTGAGACTGGAGCACACTGTAATAGTACCGGGCGGCATCCCGGTTCAGCGCCAGCATCCGGCTACGGAGCTTTTCCGTTCCGTCGCTGCTCTCCTCCGGTACCGGGAGGTTGGCCCGCTTGGCCAGAAATCGGATGGCATCCGGATAGGTCAGTCCCTCCATCTCCATGACGAAGTTCACGACGCCGCCGCCCTTCTTGCAGCCGAAGCAGTGGTAAAACTGCTTGTCCGGCAGCACATGGAAGGAGGGAGTCTTTTCGTTGTGGAAGGGGCAGCAGCCCCAGTAGCTGCCGCCCTTGGGCGTCAGCGAGACGTAGCTGCCCACGATATCCACAATGTCGCTACGGGCCAGCAGTTCGTCCAGAAAATTCTGGGGAAACGGCATTCGACCTCCCCCTCTCTGCTGAATTTTCCCCCGGCACGGTGCGCCGGAGGGTCGTGCGTTCTCCGGCCCAGACCGTCGGAAAAACGACTTCTAATTTCTTATACCCATTCGGGTGGTGATTTCCTCTTTTTCTGCGGAAATTTTTGAAAAAATCTCACTACGCAGCAGCACGGCGGAGGCGGACGCCGCAGCGTCCGCCTCCGTTTCTGTTCAAAATCACTTACTCGTACCACACATTCATATCCACGCTGGCGGCCCGTCCATCCCATGTGGTGATGCCCGGCACCCGACCGTTGTCGGTGTACTGCCACATATCGTGGCTGCGGGGATAGCCGGTGGAATCGGCATAGCTGGCCATCCAGATGTAGTTATCCCCCTCCAGCTGGCCTATGTGCATCCGATCCAGCAGGTAGTAGTAGCTGGCATAGATGCCTGCCTTGTACCCGGCACCTCGTACCGTGTCGCAGAAGGCCCGTGCCACGCTGGTGCGCTGCGTCACGGACAAGTTGTTGGCCCGTCCGCCGGAGCCGTCATCCGGATCCCAAACATCCTCCAGATCGATAAAGATGGGCATATCCACCTGATAGCCCTGCACGTACTGCACGCACATACTGGCCTCCTCAATGGCCTCCTTCTCATTGACGGCCTGACTGAAGAAGTAAACACCCACCTGCAAGCCTGCCGCACGGGCGCCCTCGATGTTCTTGCGGAAGGAGCTATCCAGCACCAGACGTCCGGTGCCGTAGCCTCGGAAGCCCAGCCGCAGGATCACATAGGACACGCCGGAGGCCCTCACCTTCTGCCAGTCCACATTGGCCTGCCACTCGGACACATCGATGCCGATGCGGCCCATCAGCGCTCCGCCGGGGGTGAACCGGTAGGCGGTGCCGTCAATGACCTGCGTGCCGGTGACACGCTCACCGGCGGCGTTATAATAGTACTTCACACCGTCCTCCGTCTGCCAGCCCCGCTTCACCGGTGTGGGCTCCGGCGTCGGCTCCGGGTCCGGATCGGGGGTGGGCTTCGGGTCTGGGGTGGGTTCCGGCTCCGGGGTGGGTTCCGGCTCCGGATCCGGGGTGTCGATGGAGGGCGGCAGCTCCTCGCTGGAGCCGCTGCCGGCATCGTCCGGCTTCTTGTCGCCGTACTGTCCGTCCTCGGTGCGGGAGTCCACCTCGTCGGAGGAGACCACCTGATCCGACACGTCGATGACCTCTCGCTTCATGGGTTCCACCGTCACCACGGTGTCCTCCGGCATCAGAAAGCCCGCCAGCGTCCGCAGGTGGGCCGTATAGTCCCCCTCCGGCATGGCCTCCGTGGTGATGACGCCGTCCAGATCCCAGTCCTTACAGACCGTTTTCTGCCCGTCGCCGTCTATCAGCTCCACCACGAACAGCGCTCCCCGCACTGGCTCCTCCGTGTCCGCTGCCAGGACCCGCAGCACCAGCTGCTCCTCCTGAGTCTGGCTCTCCAGATGCACCGGCACCAGCGCCGTGTCCGTACCGAAGCTCACCGGCTTGGCCTGTCCCCGGCTCTCCGCCGCAGCCACATACTGCGGAGCCTCCGCCAGTTGCCACAGGCCCAGCGCCGTGGCGGCCACCAGCACCGCCATCACGCCGCACAATATCCGTACATACTTTCCCATGGGTGCTCCTCCCTATCTGACCACCGCATATCCACCGGGACACCGACAAAATGCCGACCATGCCCCATTTTTCTTATGATAACATCATCATATCCCATTTATTGCATTATGTCAACGGGGAAGTTCACCGTCTGTGGAAAAAATCAGCGCCGGAAGGGTACATGGTGTTCCCGTCCGGCGCACAATTTCGTTGTCAAAGCTCCACCACCAGCGGCACATGGCCGGTGTGGGGCAGGAATTTCTCCAGCACGTCCTCTGTCCGCAGCCGCAGGGAGCTGGTATTGCGGCAGGGATGGCAGCCGAACCACCGGCTTTCCGCCACCGCCCGATCCAGCACCAGCGTCACCCGATGCTCCGTGTCGTTCAGCAGTCCCAGCACCGACGCCGAGCCCGGCTGCACACCCAGCAGCTGCTCCAGATCCTCCGCCGTGGCAAAGCTCAGCCGGGAGGAGCCGATCTGCTTGGACAGGTCCTTGGTCACAAAGGGCTTGTCCCCCGGCATGGCCAGCAGGTAAAAAGCCGACCGGTTCCGGGGCGTCAGCAGCAGATTCTTGCAGATGTCCGCCCCCAGCGCCTGAGAGATGACGGCGCAGTCCGCCATGTCCTCCGCCGGATCGTGATCCACCCGGTCAAAGGGGATGCCCAGTTCCTCCAGCGCCGCATAGGTGCGGTCCTCCACCGGCGTCCGGCTCTCTGCCGGGGCGCCGTGATACACAAGCGATACGTTCATGCTCTCACGCTCTTTCCAGCAGCTTTTCCCCGGCCCGGAAAATGTCTCCGGCCCCCACCGTCAGGATCAGATCGCCGGGCTGGGCCAAAGAGGCCAGCGTATCCGTCACCTTCTCCAGACTGGAGCAGTAGATGGCGCCGGGGATCTCCCGTGCCAGATCCTGCGAGGAGATGCCGATGTCGTTCTGCTCCCGTGCGGCGTAAATTTCCGCCAGCACCGTCACATCCGGCAGCTTCAGCTCCTCCACGAACTGGGAAAACAGCGCCTTGGTGCGAGAGTAGGTGTGGGGCTGGAAGGCACAGATGACCCGCTGATAGCCCATGGTGCGGGCGGTGGTCAGCAGAGCATGGAGCTCACCGGGATGGTGGGCGTAGTCGTCGTAGACCTCCGCCCCGTGATATGTCCCCTTGTGCTCCATGCGGCGGCCTGCGCCGTGGAAGGTCTCCAGCCCACGGGATACCGCCTCGCCGGGCAGACCCAGCACATACGCTGCCGACGCCGCTGCCAGCGTGTTGAGGATGTTGTGCTTACCGGGGATCTTCAGCTCCACATGGGCATAGACCTCCCCGTGGATCACCACGTCAAACACCGGGCAGCCGTCGAAGAAGGACACGTTGTCCGCCACGCAGTCCGCCGTCCGATCCTGTACGGCGAAGGTGAACACCGGGTGCTGCAGTCCCTTCACAGAGTCCCGTGCGCCGGCGTCGTCGGCATTGGAGATGATGTAGCCCCGCTGGGGTACCAGATCGGCAAAGGCATGGAAGGAGTGCTCGATATCCGCCAGATCCTTGAAAAAGTCCAGATGATCCTCCTCCACGTTAAGGATCACCGCCACCGTGGGGAAGAAGTTCAGGAAGGAGTTGCAGTACTCGCAGGACTCCAGAATGATGGTGTCCCCCTGCCCCACCCGATAGCCGGAGTGCAGCAGCGGCAGCGTACCGCCGATCATCACCGTGGGGTCGGCCCCGGCCTCCATGAAGATGTGGGTTGCCATGGAGGTGGTGGTGGTCTTGCCGTGGGTACCGGAAAAGCACACGGCATTTGCGTATTTCTGCATGATGGCGCCCCAGGCCTGCGCCCGCTCATATACGGGGATGCCCCGTGCGATGGCCCCGGAGATCTCCGGATTCTCGTCGTGGATGGCGGCGGTGCGGATCACCAGATCGCAGTCCTTTAGATTCTCCGCCGAGTGGCCGATGGCCACGTCGATGCCCAGTGAGCGCAGGTGCCGTACGGTATCGCTCTCGGACATATCCGAGCCCTGCACCGTCAGTCCCATGCCCCGCAGCACCTCCGCCAGCGGACACATGGACACGCCGCCGATGCCCGCCAGATGGACCCGGACACCGGGCTTGAGATACGTATGGATATCCACAGTGGGATGGATCATATTCAGATTCCTCCTTCATTTCCCGCCGAAAACCTGCTTTTCGGCAAGCGCTTGCGGAGCTGTATGCTGCGCCCCGTCATTATAATACGCCGCTGCGGCGGATGCAAGCCCCTTACTCCCTCCGGCGCAGCAGGCTCTTCCAGTCCAGCTCCATCACCAGCAGGCTCACCATCATCAGCGCCGCCCCGATGTAGCCCCGCAGCTGCAAAACCTCATGGGCAAAGAAATACGCCACGATGGCAGAGAACACCGGCTCCAGCGTGAAGATCAGCCCCACATGGCTGGCGGAGGTGTACTGCTGCTGCACCGTCTGGATGACGAAGCCCACGCCGGAGCAGAACACCCCCAGAAACAGGGCCGCTCCCCACACGGCAGGGGTCTGTGGCAGGCAGGGCTTCTCCAGCAGGAAGGCCAGTCCCAGCATCACGAAGCCCACCACCCCCAGCTGCAAAATGCCCAGCTGCAGGGCGTTGACCTGCGGATCGTGGACCGCCCGGTCCGTCAGCACCAGATCCCCGGCGTAGGCTACGGCGCATAGCAGGCAGATGATATCTCCCAGCGCCGGGCGCAGCGCCCCGTTGAGGGTCATGAGCCCCATGCCCACGGTACACAGCACCAGCGCCACCGCCAGCCGCCGATCCGGCCGCTTCCGCAGAAACAGCCACTCCAGCAGCGGCGTCACCACCACCGGCAGAGCGCAGATAAAGCCTGCGTTGGAGAGAGAGGTATACAGCACACCATAGGTGCAGCCGATGTACGTCAGCACCAGGCACAGCCCGATGGGGATGCTGGCAAGCAGCGTCCGCCGGGAGATGCCCCGCAGCTTCCGGAAGAAGATGGCCCCCAGCACGAAAAACGCCGTCAAAAAACGAAAGGCGTTCAGGGTCAGCGGCGGCAGCTCCGTCAGGCACAGGTCCAGCAGGTAGTAGGACACTCCCCAGAATCCGGTGGCCAGTACCAGCAACAGATCCGCTTTACGCTGCCTGCTCATATCTCATCCCTCCCGTACAGCATATCGCTTACGGGACATTATATCACACCTTTTCCCCAGTGAAAAGCACTATTTCCATAGCCGCAGCCACCCGCTGTCATGGAGCTGCTTGACAAACAGCAGCGCCATGGGACACAGCACCATCCCAGCCACGCCGAAGGCGCAGAAGCCCACATACATGGCCGCCAGCGCCGCCAGCGGCGGCAGGTCCACCTGCGCCGCCATGATCTTAGGCTCCAGCACGCTCCGCACCAGCGAGATGACGCCGTACAGGGCCAGCAGCCCCAGCCCCTTGGGGACGTTCCCTGTCAGCAGGCACAGCGCCCCCCACGGCACCAGCACCGTCCCCGTGCCGAACACCGGCAGGGCGTCGATGACGGCGATCAGTGCCGCCAGCAACAGGGCATATCCCTGCCGCAGCAGGAGAAATCCCGTCAGCAGTTCACAGAAGGTGACCCCCAGCAGGATGCACTGGGCCTTGCACCACTTTCCCAAGGTGGCCAGCAGGTCCGCCTTGACGCCCCTGGCCTGCCGCAGCCTGTCCTCCGGCAGCTGCCGCCGGAGGAACGCCCGGATACGGGGATAGCTTCCGGCGGTGAACAGCACCGCCAGCAGCGTGGTAGCGCAGAACAGCACCGCCTGCGGCAGCGCCGCCGCTGCCGCCGTCACCGCCCGCAGGCACCGCTGGCCCATGCTCTCCAGCAGCTCCGCCAGCTGAGCCGACAGCCCATCCAGCAGAGCCTCCAGCCAGCTCCGCAGTCCCTCCGGGCAGGCAGCGCACAGCTGCTGCGCCCTGCCCCGTACCAGCTCCGTCCACCGGGGCAGAGCCTCCAGATACCCCGGCAGCCGACCCGACAGCTCACAGACCTGCCGCAGCAGCACCATGGCCAGCAGCACCAGTCCCGCCGCCACCGTTCCCAGCACCACCAAGCTCAGCACCGTGGCCGTAAAGCCTCGCCGCAGGTGCAGCCTTCTCCGGCACAGTACCACCGCCGGCTCCAGCAGCGCCGCCAGCGCCAGTGCAATGAGGAACGGCAGCAGCCACACCAGCACATACCGCACCATCAGCCATATAAGCGCCAGCCAGACCGCCCCGTAGGCGCACCGGATGAGAAACGTCAGCTTTGGATCCCGCAAAACCGTCCCCTCTTTCTTATAAAAACAGTTGTATTTTCTCCAAATACATGGTATGATGCAGAGGAGAGAAATCCCGCCCGTCCCCGGACCGGCAAAAGGAGTGTAAGATCATGGCAAATGAAAAGTTTTACATCGTAGCGGCGGACGCCCTGCCGGAGGTATTCCTGCGGGTGGCGGAGGCCCGGCGGATGCTTCAGGTAGGCGAGGCCGACACCGTGGGCGAGGCCGCCTGCAAGGCCGGCATCAGCCGCAGCGCCTTCTATAAATATAAGGATGCGGTGCAGCCCTTCCAGAACATGAAGGCCGGGCGCATCATCACCTTCTATACTCTCTTGAAGGATACGCCGGGTGTACTGTCCAACATACTGTCTATTTTTGCCAATTCCGGGGCAAATATACTGACCATCAACCAGACCATTCCCACCAACGGCTGCGCCGGTGTCACCGTCACCGCCGAGACCAGCGAGATGCACGAGTCGCTGGAGGAGATGATGACCGAGATCACCGCCGCCGAGGGCGTGCTGAAGTTTGAAATTCTGGCCGCCTGACCCCTTCCATATCAAAGAACCCTCCCCTGTGCTGTCTTTGCACAGGGGACGGTTTTTTGCAGCGGATGGATCACTGCCGCTGCTTCGTCTCTCTACCGTAGGCCCGACGGCTTTTCATCAGCAGAGCAGCCTGAAGGTAGGGACGGTACCCCTGCTCCGCACCCTCTGCAGGCCCGGCGGTTATGCGGCTCATTGAAAAAACTCCTTCGCAGCTAAATGCGACTTGATGGCTCGATATAGCACAGCTTTCGGGAAATTTCAACAGCCCCGCCGCCACAAAAGAGGGAGAGGCAGCGCCTCTCCCTCTCAAGCCCCGCCCCATGCAGACCGCAGGAGGCGGATACTCTGTTTTCCTTATCCTATGTGCCCCTCATGCCCGCTTCTTCTTGCGCTGCAGCTGCAGCCGGTCAGCGATCATGGCGATGAACTCCGAATTGGTTGGCTTGCCCTTGGCGGAATTCACCGTGTATCCAAAGTACTTTTGCAGGGTTTCCAGGTCGCCCCGATCCCATGCTACCTCAATGGCGTGGCGAATGGCCCGCTCCACCCGGCTGGGAGTGGTGGAAAAGCGCCGTGCCACCTCCGGGTACAGTACCTTGGTGACGGCGTTGATGACGTCCATGTCGTCCACCGCCTACCTTGCCAAGCACCCGGACGATAAGGACAGCACCCAAAAGGAACTGCAAGAGGAGCAGGAAACGCTTCTGGAAGAAATTGCAGCCCTGAAAATACCGTTGACCGAGGTACAGGAGGATTTGAAGAAGCTGCGGGACATCCGCTACTGGGTACGGAAAGCCACCCCCGGCACAGAAGAAAGCAAAGAGCCGCCCAAGAAGCAGCCCCTCAAAGAAGTCTTGCAGGATAAGGCGGACGAGAAAAAAGCACAAAGAACTGCCCCGGTGCAGACAAAACACAAACAACAGGATATGGAACTTTAACAGGCACTTGCCATTTTCAGATTGAGAATGTCAGGTGCTTTTCTTTTTTTCAAGGAGGGATAGATTTGAATGTATTTGAAGCTGTGAAGCAGTCCGTCACAACAAGACAGGCTGCGGAGCATTATGGAATCCATGTAGGTCGGAACGGGATGGCTTGCTGCCCGTTCCATAACGATAAAACCCCAAGCATGAAGCTGGATCGGCGTTACCACTGCTTCGGCTGCGGTGCGGATGGGGATGTGATTGATTTTGCCGCCGCCCTGTATGGGCTGGGAAAGAAAGAAGCCGCCGTACAACTGGCACAGGACTTCGGGCTTTCCTATGAGGACTGGAAACCGCCGGGAAAGGCAAAAAAGCCCAAGCCCCGGCAGAAATCCCCGGAGGAACAGTTTCAGGAAGCAAAGAACCGCTGCTTCCGTATTCTTGCCGATTATCTCCATCTGCTTCGGGCATGGAGAACGGACTACGCCCCACACTCCCCGGAGGAAGCCTTTCATCCCCGGTTTATAGAAGCCTTACAGAAGCAAGACCAAGTGGAGTATCTGCTGGATGTGCTGCTGTTCGGGGAAACAGAGGAAAAAGCGGCTTTGATTACGGACTACGGAAAGGATGTGATACAGCTTGAACAGCGAATGGCAGAGCTTGCAGCCGCAGACGCAGCAAGAACTAAAA
>ENA-UEQO01004057-UEQO01004057.1-human-gut-metagenome-genome-assembly--contig:-NODE-4057-length-10617-cov-23.171537_pt1 | contig 10617 bp, 10 predicted proteins | sample MGYA00242938_ERZ507940 | MGnify/ENA primary metagenome ERZ507940 (study PRJEB26167, sample SAMN06115517) | human gut metagenome | host: Homo sapiens | place: China:Chongqing | collected 2014-12-03... | reverse complement strand
TGTTCACATCAGAATACGTTTTTATTGTACCACAAAACGACACGGTTTGACAGAGAAACCATTCAGAATTGCCGCCGCGTTCGCTTTGGCAAATATCAGCGGAAGAATTATTTTAAATTTTGCATCTCCGAAACGACTGCGGTCGTTTCGGAGATGCTTTTTCACGGAAAGAGGTCGTACCTGAAAACGACATCTCTGCCAAAAGGCGCAAAAAAACGGCGGGACAGACTCCTTCCGTCAAACCCTGCGGGTTTGCCACCTCCCTCAGTGAGGGAGGCTCTGGCGAAACCGGAAGCTTTGCACCTGAGCCGGAAGCTTTGCCGACGCGAAAGGCGCCCTCTTTGAGGGGGCTGTCGCCGCAGGCGACTGGGGGAGTTTGCCCTAAACACAACAAAAGCCCCGGGGAGCGGGGTGCTCCTCGGGGCAATAGTTTAATTGTAATCCGCTTACTTGCTCAGTTTATAGCCAATTGCAACATAGGTCTTTCCGCCAACGGTCTTAGTGCCAACACCCAAACCAGTAACTTCGATTTTCGTGTTATTTTGTTTACCAAGATTGATTACTAAATCTGTTGCAGTCTTCATCAACTCAACCATATCAGAATTAACCGTAATCGTTCCTGCCGTTGTTTCTTCATAGTAAACAGCCGTGTACACTTCAGCGTTCTGCTTCGCATTCTCAGCACAAACAATTGCACCTACGTAGTTTTTCTCGGTTTCTTTCTTTGCAGCAATAGCAGTCAATGCAATCTTGCCGTCTGCAATTTTGTTCAGTGCTTCTGTTGCCAGTTCCTTGACTTCACTGTTATTGGACCATTCTGTGCCGTATTCCTTGTTCAGCGCAGCCATATATACATCCTGAACTTTCTTCTCGAACTCACTTTCACCAGGGCCACCAGCGCCACCGCCGCAGGCGGTGAGCATTGCCAGAACCATCACGCCGGCCAGAAGGGCGGCTGCGAAACGCTTGAACATTTTCATTGTAATGTTCCTCCTGTTTTCAAATTCTGACGGTTTGGGCGACCCCAAATCGCTTTACCCGTCTGAATTTATTTTATCCATACCCCCCCCCCGCATGTCAACAGGCATATCGCCCAAATTCCGCAGTTCTTTTTGGCAATTGTCCCTAAACGCAAAAAAGCCCCGGAGCAGGACGAACTCCTTCCGTCAAACCCTGCGGGTTTGCCACCTCCCTCAGCGAGGGAGGCAACCCTCTCAGTCATCGCTGCGCGATGCCAGCTCCCCCGAGAGGGGGAGCTTATTTGCTGCAAACCGTCAGATGCCTAAAAGCTCCCCCCTTTGGGGGAGCTGGCACGCCGTAAGGCGTGACTGAGAGGGTTCAAACGCAAAAAAGCCCCGAAGGGCGGCCTTGCAGCCACGCTCCGGGGAGAAAGGGCGAGAAATTTTTTACTTTCTGCCCTTGATGCGGATGGAAATACCAATGTAGCTCTGCTCGTTGTTGCGCTTGACCACAATGCCTACATTCGACCAGTTGCCGTCCTGCTTCACACTGGCATCAACTTTGGTGTCGAGGTATTGCGAGATTCTAGTCATCACATCACTCAGAAGGGTATCCTTATAGTTATACCGGGCGGTGATGGTGATGACCCTATCATTTTCCACCTTATCCGAATGGAACTGGAGTGCACCAGTATAACCAGCAACCTTGAACATAGCATCCAGATTCTTGCGATCCATGTTCAAGTGTCCTTCCGCTATTGCACGAAGGCCTTCATCGTTCGTCACGGCAATATTGCCATGGTCTTGACTAATCCGGCTTTTTACTTTGTTTTCCTCATCCTTGTCGGTAACCATGCCATCGCCGCCACCGCCGCAGGCCGTCAGCAGGGCCAGAGCCATCACACCCACCAGAAGCAGGGCAGCAAATTTCTTCAGCTTTTTCATTGTCAAGCGCCTCCTGTCATTTCAAGATTTTGTTGATTTGTCTCATTTCAGTGCTGTTTTTTCGCACTACAGAACGGGTGTCGTTCTGGCCTTATTTTATCCGACAGCAGTTGGTTTTGTCAATTGAGAAGATGCATAAAGTTTCCGAAACATTTTCGTTCAAAATCAATGAAACAGCGACTTTTTTGTTGCAGTATTGAGATACACTGTCCTTATTTCGCAAAGGTTCTTTACCGTGCTGGAAAATCTTCTTCCAGCCGGAAGCTCCATGCTGTTTTTTCCGGGGCACAGTCCTTCCCGGTTTGATCAGATGTTGTGTTCCGATCCATCTTGATCCATCTTTCAGAATCCTTTCAAAAAATTACGATTTTACACAATTCTACCATTTTTGCATGGTAAAATAAGGTCGTAGAAAAAACAAAGGATGTGGCTCAATATGCAACACTGTCCCGCCCGCGCGGCACAGCGGCTGGCGGCGGCAGTTCTGGCGCTGTGCCTTGTGCTGGCTCTGGCCGTTCCCCACGCACACGCAGCTGCCCTGCAGGAAACGCACGGCATCCGGATGCTGGACTTCAGCACCAGCCAGATCCTTTCCATCGGCAACCAGACCTCCGGCAAATGCAGCTGGTACGCCTTGCGCTATGCACGCACCATTCTGGATGGAAAAGTTTCCTCCGGCAGCGGCATGTGGTCAAACGGTGCGGTCTGGTCTGCGGGCGGCTACTACGGTTATTCCGGCAGCCTGTCCGAGTGCCTGCAGAAGCTTTACACCGAGCTTTCCGCCGGGAAGCCGGTGATCGTGCATCTGAAAAACACTGCGGTGAGCGGCGTAAAACGGCACACGAACCGCACCTCCAGCTATGAATACCACCTGACCGGCTCCGGCTGGAACGAGGTGAACTACCCCCATATCGCCACCAGCGCTGCGTATGGCCACTGGGTCTGTGTGGTGGGCATCCGCCCGGATGCAGACCCCGCGAACCTGAAGGAGAGCGATTTCTACGCGCTGGACCCGGCCCGTGTTTCCGCAAACGGCACTCTGGCTGTGACCCGGCTGCTGGACGGCACCATCTGGACAGAAAATTCCCCGCTGAAAACAGCAGGTTGATAAATTTAGAAAGAGCAAAAAAGCTGACGCTTTCGCGTCAGCTTTTTTGTTTGCAGTTCAGATCAATACCCTTTTACCGAGAAGCCCCGCTCCCATGGGTCGGGCGGCAGATCCTTCTGGCGGATGCCGGTGATCTGGATATAATCGCTTTTCTGGATCATGGCGAACAGCCGCAGGAACTTTTCCGGGTCGCCCTGCACTTCCAGCGTCACGCTGCCGTCGTCCTCGTTCTCCACCCAGCCGGTCAGTTCCAGCGTCTGGGCCGCATAGCGGGCGCGGTAGCGGAAGCCCACCCCCTGCACCTGCCCTTCGATGGAATAGCGGCGGCGCACAGTGCCTTCCGGCAGGGCGGGCGGCGTGGCATCCTGTGCTTTTTTATGCAGAAAATCAAACATCTTACAGCTCCTGATAGGCGGTCATCAGCGCCGGGATGAACTGCTTTTTGCGGCTCACCACACCGGGCAGGGTAAAGCTGCCGTCCTCGGCAGGCTGGGTCTCAAAGCCGTCCGAGAGCACCTCGGAAGCATAGCGGCCATCGCTGATGACCACGCTCTCCTCCTTGGGCACGTCGGTGAGCAGCATGTAGATATCCTCCACGTTCTGCTTGTTGCGGGCTTCTTCCAGATAGGGCTGCAGCAGCGCTTCGGCGGCAAGCAGGTTCTTGCGGGTCATGTAGCTGCCCTGCGCCACGCCAAAGCGGATATCGCCGCACATGAACACCTTGAAGTCCTGCAGGAACACCTCCTCGGCGGTCTTGCCGTCCAGCTTTTCGCCTGCTTCAAACATCTCGCTGGCAAACTCGTCAATGTCCACACCGGCAATTTTTGCCAGACGCTTTGCAAGGGCCTCATCCAGCGGGGTACAGGTGGGGCTGCGGAACACCAGCGTATCCGAAAGGATGGCCGCCAGCAGAAGGCCTGCGATCTGCGGCGGGATCTCCATATCGTTCTCGTCGTACATCTGGGTGATGATGGTGGCAGTGCAGCCCACCGGCTGGTTGCGGAAGTACACCGGGCCGCTGGTCTCCAGACTGCCGATGCGGTGGTGATCGATGATCTCCAGAATTTCGGCCTGATCGAAGCCCTCCACGGCCTGGGTGGCCTCGTTGTGGTCCACCAGGATGATGCGGCGTTTTTGCAGATTGATGATGTTGCGGCGGCTGACCATGCCGCAGTATTTGCCGTCCTCGTCGAGGATGGGGAAATAGCGGTGGCGCACCTTGGCCATCACGCGGGTAACATCGGCCACCGGCGTGACGAGGGTGAACTTCATGATATCGCTGCGGGTCATATAGTAGGAGATGGGAGCGCACTGGCTGATCAGCTTACCGGCGGCGTAGGTGTCCACCGGGGCCGACATGATGGCCACGCCCATTTCCTCGGCAATGCGCTGGATGGTGCGGCCCACCTTGGAGCCGTTGCAGATGATGAGCAGCGACGCTTCTTTTTCAATGGCGCACAGCTGGCTTTCGTAGCGGTTGGTCAGGATGACGATGTCGCCTTTTTCCACGGTATTTTCCAGCATTTCGGGCGTGGCGGTGCCGATGCGGATGTGGCCGGTGGTGCACACGTCGTCCTCGCGGCCCACCACCATGGTGCCGCCCAGCGTTTCCAAAATATTGCGGTAGGTGGTCTGGCTCTTGGCCAGGATGCCGGTGTCGAACACGTCCATGTTGGCGGTGGCAATGTCCTTGACCGTGATCACGCCCTCCAGCTCGTTGTCCGGGCTGGTGACCGGCAGGGTGTCGATCTGCTTGTCACGCATGATCTCCCACGCCTTGCGCAGGCTGGTGGAGCCGGGGATGCCGGGCATCTCGCGGTAGTCCACATCGCGGATCTTGGGGTTCACGTCCGTGCACATGCGCGGGGGCTTTACCCCGAACTTTTTGAGCACGAACTCGGTCTCCTGATTCATTTTGCCTGCACGGCGGGGCTCACAGACCAGATCACTGGTCTTGTTTTTCAACTCTGCATAGGCAATGGCCGAGCAGATGGAGTCGGTATCCGGGTTGCGGTGGCCGATCACGACCACCTTATGGGCTGCTTTTGGCATATTGTTCCCCCTTTGGGTTCTGATTTACCTTTTATTTCTTATCTCATTTACCACAGTGCACTCCCCGCTCCTGCAAAGCACAGTGCACCTCAGGTTTATTTTATCACAATTGCCTGCACGGGTAAAGTGGAACAAACACGCTGCGGCGCGGCTTTTCCGCCTGCCGCATTCCTTGACAGACCCTGCAAAAAACGGTAAGCTTTACCTGAAAAAAACACAAATGGAGGCATCTATGAAAAAACAGTTTTTCCGCATCCTCTCCTGCTGCGTGCTGCTGGCCTGCCTGTGCGCCCTGCCCGCCTACGCACAGGAACCCAAGGCCGCACAGCCCGCCGCAAAAGAGGATAAGGTGGTAACAGACGTCACCGGTTCTGCCGACCTGATGCGCAATGTCGTTGGCTTTACCACCAACTTTGGCGGGCCGTACTACTTTGCGCAGGCAGACCACAAGTCCCCTGCGCAGGCCTACGGTGATGCCCCTGCCGAGGGAGCCGTTGCGGTGCTGCGGCTTTTTGCCCGCGCCGATGACCACGGCGATGTTCCCCTCAACACCAGCGGACACAGCTTCCTCACCATCACCAATGTCTCGGAGCAGGATATCAATGTGGGCGGACTGCTCATTGCGCCGGATACGTCCATCACCGTAAGCACCCGCGGCAACCGCTGCGAGCATTCCGGCATCTGGTACAATCTGGAGGGCTACTACAAATATTACCTGAACGCTTCTTACTATCAGAATCTTTACGGCATTCAGGTCTCACTGGACCAGAGCCAGCTAGACACTGTAAATCAGGCATTGGCCAACGCAGACCACTGGTCGGCCATTTACAACTGCACCTCGTTCTCTGCGGGCCTTTGGAATGCCGTGTGCTCCGATACGCTCTGCGCCGGTGTGCCCGAGACCCCGGCCGACCTGAAAGCGGACATGCTGAGGAAGTACCCAGACAAGACGGTGTTCGGGCCGACCGTCCCGTATGATTATATCGTATATTACGGCACCAGCCTGACCCCCAGTCAGGAATTTTCCTGACAGAAGATTTTCTCTTGTAATTCTGCGCGCTCTGCTGTATGATATAGGTCATGTATCCAAGTGTATCTTGTCACCGTTACGGAGGAACCTATGACAGCAACCAAAACGCCCGCGTTCCATAAGCCGCCGCTGTTCACCCGGCAGCAGCTCATTGCCCTGCTGCTGCCGCTGATCGCAGAGCAGGCGCTCAGCGTGACCATCGGTCTGGCCGACACGCTGATGGTCTCCTCGGTGGGGGAAGCCGCTGTTTCCGGCGTGAGCCTTGTGGACAGCTTCAACACCCTGATGATCCAGATCATGAGCGCCCTTGCCACCGGCGGCGCGGTGGTCACCAGCCAGTACATCGGCCGGCAGGAGCCAAAGGATGCCAAGAATGCAGCGGCGCAGATCATGTTCATCCTGTCCAGCTTCAGCCTGCTGGTGGCCGCCGTTGTGGTGGCGGGCCGCCATGCCATCCTGCGCGGCATCTTCGGCTCCATCGACGTGGACGTGATGCGCTATGCCGAGACCTACTTCCTGCTCTCGGCCCTGAGCTACCCGTTCATCGGCCTGTACAATGCCGGTGCGGCCCTGTTCCGGGCGCAGGGCAACAGCAAGATCAGCATGATATCCAGCCTTGTAATGAATGTGGTGAACATTGGCGGCAACGCCGTGCTGATCTACGGCTTCAAAATGGGCGTGATGGGTGCCGCACTGGCCAGCCTTGTGTCCCGTGCCATTGCCTGCGTGGCTGTGCTGTACCTGCTGCAGCGGCCCGCCTGCCCGCTGCGGGTGGACGGCCTGCAGGCCCTTGCCCCGAAGGCACGGCTCATCCAGCAGATCCTGCGGGTGGGCATCCCTGCCGGTATTGAAAACGGCATGTTCCAGATCGGCAAGCTGTCCGTTTCCAGCCTGACCTCCACTCTGGGCACCGCCGCCATTGCGGCCAACGCCGTGGCAAACACCACCACCACCTTTTTGAACATCCCGGCCAACGCCGTGGGCATGGCTGCGCTGACCGTGGTGGGCCAGTGCCTTGGCGCAGGCGAAAAAGATCAGGCCGTGTATTACTCCCGCCGCCTGATGCTGTTTGCCTACTGCGGCGCATGGTTCATGAACCTTTCGGCCTTCCTGTTTGCCAACAAATTTGCACTGGGCCTGTTCAGCCTCTCGCCGGAAGCCTACGCCATGGCGCTGGAAGTGATGGTGTGGTTCAACATCGTTTCGCTGTTCATCTGGCCTTCCAGCTTTACCATGCCCAACATCCTGCGTGCGGCAGGCGATGCCCGCTTTACCATGACCGTGAGCATCGTGTCCATGTGGGCCTTCCGGGTGGGCTTCTGCTACCTGTGTGTGCTGGCCTTCCACGGCGGCCTGCTGGCCATCTGGATGGGCATGTATCTGGACTGGGCGTTCCGCTCCCTGTGCTTCTTTGTACGCTTCGTGCGCGGCAAGTGGCTGGAACAGCAGGTCATCTGAATCTTTCCTCTGCATTTTATAAGAGCCTGCCGCGAAGGCAGGCTCTTTTTTACGCAATACGCACAAATAATTTATTTGTTTTTCAGCAATGTTGTCTGCTTTCGTTCTTGTTTTTGTCACATTCCCGGCGTATAATTTCACAGTGCTAAGAGCTTTCACTTCTGCAAAAAGGAGGCTTTTTCAATGAAACGCAGTTGGTTTTCGCGCCATCCGCTTTGCTTCATGGCGCTGTATCTCATACTTTATCTTTCCGCATTCAATTTCCTGAACACCCAGATCCATATGCCGCACATCCTCGTGCACTGCCGGCTTGACGATCTGATTCCCTTCTGCAAATATGCGGTCATCCCCTATTTTGCATGGTTTCCGTGGATTCCGTTCACCCTGTTCTTCCTTCTGTGGAAGGCACCCCGGGAGGACTTTTGGCGGCTGTGTATGCCGCTGTTCAGCGGTATGACCATTGCGCTGGCCTGCTACGTGATCCTGCCCACCGGGCTGAATCTGCGCCCCTGCTATGTGCCGGGCACAGACATCTTCGCCCGTGCGGTGCGGTTCCTGTACAGCACCGACACACCCATCAATGTCTGCCCGTCCATCCATGTGTTCAACTCGGTCACGCTGATGCTTGCCTATCACCGCTGCCGCATCTTTGAGCAGCCCCGGTTCCGCTGGATGCGCCCGGCCGCTGATGTGCTGTGCATCTCCATTGTATGCTCCACCATGCTGCTCAAGCAGCACAGCTGCATCGATGCAGCGCTGGGCGCTTTGCTGGCGCTGGCACTGGATACCGCGTTCAGCCGTATGATGGACACCAACGATCTGCCGCAGATGCGCCGCATCTGAATCTCTATAAAAAAGAAATGCGCTGTCATCGGGGGACAGCGCATCTTTTTTTGTTCAGAACAGATCCTCCGGCAGGCAGACATCCTGCTTTGGCACCTTTGCCCAGGAAAAGTCCTTGATCAGGCTTTCCGGTGTGCGGGGCGCAGGCTCCGGCTGCAGGCCGTAGGCGTAGGCAAGCTTGCCCACGATCTCCTGCGCGGTATACTTTTCCCGCAGGTTTTCCAGACTCTGGTCGCCGTCGCGCTTGGAGAGCCGCCGCCCATCCGGGGCCAGCAGCAGCGGGCAGTGGGCAAACCCCGGTGCCTGCAGGCCCAGCAGGCGGTACAAATACAGCTGCCGTGCCGTGGACGAAAGCAGGTCTGCACCGCGCACCACTTCGGTAACGCCCATGCGGGCATCGTCCACCACCACGGCCAACTGATAGGCGAACACGCCATCCGCCCGGCGCAGGTAGAAGTCACCGCAGTCGTGCAAAAGATTTTCGGTGTGCGGGCCCATGCAGCCATCCACAAATGTGATGTCCTCGTCCGGCACCATCAGACGGTAGGCAGGGGCCTTCTTTTTGCGTTTTTCCTCAATTTCGGCAGCGGTCAGGCCGCGGCAGGTGCCCGGATAGACCACGTTGCCGTCCGAGGTATGGGGCGCGCTGGCCGCGTGCAGCTGGGCGCGGGAGCAAAAACACGGGTACACAAGGCCGCACTCTTCCAGCTTTTTGTAGCTTGCGGTGTAGATCTCCGCGCACTCACTCTGGTAATAGGGGCCGTTCGGCCCGCCGGTGCTGCCGCCCTCGTCCCACGCAAGGCCCAGCCAGTCCAGATCCTGTTCCAGCAGGTCAGCATAGATGCGCGGGCAGCGCTCTACGCAGGCAAAGCAGGACAGGCATGTATAAATGGACTTCGATGCCATCAGCTTTTCGATGTCACCTTTTTCCACCATATATACAAACTGATGCGGATGATATTCCATTGCATCATAAGACGGACAGGTACCGCTGCACTTTCCGCAACGCATACACTTCAGCGGATTCACGCCGCTGGTCGTCAGAACGAGTTCTTTCAAATCTGCCATTTTCGTTCCTCCTTATTTCAGACCGAGTGCTTCCGCCAGCAGCTCGGTAAAGTATACGACCGGCAGATCCGAAACGCCGGAATTCTTCTGGAGGTTGTACAGACAAAGCGGACATGCGGTGATCACCATTTCTGCACCGTGGTCCTTGGCACTGGTCATCACCTTGTTGCTTCTGGACTCTGCCACAGACTTTTCGTCCAGTGTCAGATAGCCGCCGCAGCATTCGTTCCGCATCGGATACAGTACCGGTGTTGCACCAATTGCACGGATAAAGTCTTCCAGAATCTTCGGATTCTCCGGATTATCCATCTGCATGGTCTTTCCCGGACGGAGCAGAAGACATCCGTAATATGCGGCGATCTTCTTGCCCTTCAGCGGATTTACCACTTTCTTTTTCAGTTCATCGAAGCCGACCTTGTCCCGCAGTACTTCCAGATAATGCAGAACTTCGGTTTCGCCCTGATACGGCTCTGCCAGCTTCAGATAATTGTTTGCTTTCAGAACAATGTTGTCATCGGTCTGCATATCATGGTTGACCTGCTTGATGACATTATGACAGGCAGAACAAAGGGTAACCAGAGGCTGTCCCAGTTCCTTTGCTTTTGCCAGTGCACGAATCGATGAGAGCTTGGTTGCGATCTCATTCTTCGCCATTGGATACACACCGCCGCAGCACTGCCAGTCCGGAAGTTCTTCCAGAGTAAAGCCCAGTGCTTCAGCAGAGATCCGAGCATAGTGATCGAGGTCTTTCGCCTTGGTCTTCAGTGTACAGCCCGGAAAATAACTGTATGTCATAGCAAAACTACCTTTCCTTCCTGTTTTTTTGCACCGAAGTGCAGACGGTTCACGCCATCTCCTCGGGATGGAATACTTCGTCGAACCGTTCAGCTGTCAGGAATCCCAGCTCTACGCAGGCTTCCTTCAGGGATATATTGTCATGGAACGCCTTCTTTGCAGTTTTTGCAGCATTCTCATAACCGATGTAGGGGTTCAGTGCGGTTACCAGCATCAGAGAATTGTGCAGGTTATGGTGCATCTTTTCGCGGTTTGCACAGATGCCCACTGCACAGTTCTTATTGAAGGAGACAATGGACTCTGCCAGCAGACGTGCAGACTGCAGGAAGTTATACGCACAAACCGGCATAAATACGTTC
>ENA-UEQO01004051-UEQO01004051.1-human-gut-metagenome-genome-assembly--contig:-NODE-4051-length-10630-cov-21.005212_pt1 | contig 10630 bp, 8 predicted proteins | sample MGYA00242938_ERZ507940 | MGnify/ENA primary metagenome ERZ507940 (study PRJEB26167, sample SAMN06115517) | human gut metagenome | host: Homo sapiens | place: China:Chongqing | collected 2014-12-03... | reverse complement strand
AACAGGGCAAAGCAGAAGTTAGTCGTGCAATTCTTTTTCTGAAGCGTGGCAGTAGAAGTTACTAATGCAATCAACTTCGGACGAAAAACTGGAAGATGGACTGTAAGATTTTGACGAGAATTGTCATGTAATATATAGAGGTCTCTGTACTTCTTTGTTTTATCGGCATTTTTGTCCAAAATATCGAAACAGAAAATTCCGTAAAATGTATACAGATATTCTGCAAAATGATATAATAATCATATCAAAAAAGATAAAACAAAGAATTGAGTCCGTACTATTGGACACAAAAAAGAAGACTATATTTATACAATAAACATAGAAAAAGGCTGAAATGTCTGGGAGGACGAAGAATGAAAAAAAAGATTATTTGTGCTATATTAGTGACGGCACTGGCTGTCACATCTTTTACAGGATGTGGGAAGGCACAGGATAAGGATGCTGCAGAAGTGATAATGGCTGAGACGGAAACAAGGGATCCTGATATCACTGCAGAGACACAGGCGGCTGTGGACACTTTATTGCCGACGGAGACGGGGAAGCCGGTAGTGACTGAGACGGCAACACCGACTCCTAAGCCCGTAGCGACAAAGAAACCGGAGACCACAGCAACGCCGAAACCGACAGCAACTGCGACACCTAAGGCAACGGCAACTCCGAAGCCGGCAACAACCGCGGGATCAGGAACGACAGTTGCAGCTAATACTACCAGTACCGGTAAGACTGGTACAACCGCAACAGCTGCACCTGCAGAGAAAGAGACTCCTGCAGCCACAGCAAAACCGGCAGCATCTACACCGGCACCGACTGCAGTGCCAACACCGGCGCCAACGGCAGCTCCCTGTAATCATAATTTTGTTAAGTCATACTGGCCGTCTGCACCTACTTGTAACGGCGGTGGATATTACAATCTGATATGTACAATTTGCGGAGCAAATGGAGGGGATGGTACAGATCCGGCATTACCTCACACTCCGGCAACCAGAGTTGAAGTGGATGCAACGTACTGTGACGAGCATGGAGTTAGGGTTATTTATTGCACAAGTTGCGGGAATGAACTGGGAAGAGATGGATTTGATGGTACGGAGCATGAGTGGACAACTGGAACTTATGAAGCCTGGGATGAAGATACCCATACGGTTGTAGAAAAAGAAGTGACTTATTGTAGTCGATGTCATGCACAGCGTTAATGGGAAAGGAGACGAGAAAAATGGAGAATACAAAGGATCAGTATATTGGGGCCGAAATACATTCGGCACGGTCAGTGAATCCAGATGGGGAGACGGTAACACTGGACGGAGATATGGTAGTATGGACAGGGGAGGAAGATGTCCTGACACCGGAGGAGCTGGAAGAGTTCCATCGAGATGCGATCAAACTGATGGAAGAGAGCGAACAGCAGAAAGAGGTTGCCATTCAGGGATAAGGGTGCAATTATATACAAAAGGAACAACCGCCCCACAAGGTGGGTTGACCAGTTATAAGGATTGCAAAGACCACCCTTTTGCTCGCCAAAGTTTTGGGGTGGTTTTGCTGTGTAAAATTACTTGAAATGATCCGAGAGTGATGGTATAGTAAAGATAAAGGGAAAGCCAAAGAGGCGGCTACCCCAAATAGCAAAATAACTGTTTAGTACTAAAAACAGCCGTCACTATTGCAGTAGTGGCGGCTATTTCTTTTTGTTATCCTTAAAGATCTGATAGCACAGACCAATAAGAGCAACGGTAAACATACAAAATTGGAATAAATCCGCATATGTAACATTCATCTTATCGCCCTCCTTTCATAACGCTGGAGGGTGAACCCTCCGGAGAGGGGCAGCCGCCTTGGCTCTTTAACTTTCCCAGATCTATATCATACCATATAAATTAAATATCGACAATATTCGTCCGAGTAGAGCAGTATGCTCCACTCGGATTTTTTATTCTCCGATTTCCATATGCAGTTGACATTGATAAATGAAAAAGGAGGATACAGATGATAAGAAAAAAGCGCTATTTAGCTGCAAAGATGGGATTGCTGGCGTTGGGAATTGCGATGCTGCTACCAGGACAAAAAGTAGATGCAGCAGCAAAAAAGACGATTTATAACAGTCCCTATGTGACGTTCAGCCCGGACGGAAAAGCCTGGACAACATGTGCCGGAGGCCGGGACTATACCTGGTATGATGCGGATACCCTGGTATCCACTGGGATTACGTCATCCCTCAGAGCCCTGAATACTGGGGAGCATTATTATAAGGTCAGTCGTTATGGAGAAATCCCGATTGGATACTGGCAGGTATCACATCGCCCGGCACAATGTATCCATAATGGATATCCGAAAGATAATCACTTGTACCACGGAATACAGTATGGACGCCATAAATGCTTCCGAAATTATAATTCCGGCTGGATGGCGTATTGCGCGGACTGCGGAGAAGTGATTGCTTATGCGAACATGTATATGTCCAGGGATGCGGCAAAATCAATACAGTATATGGATCTAGGGTCTAAACAGAATCCAATGGAGTACTATTTTCTTTGTCCTTTTTGCAACAACCTGGAACAGGGAGCTCCGCTCGGCGAGCATAAATGCAAAGAGATCTCCTGGAACCAGTATAGAATATTTTATGACCCGAACATAAAAAAATATAATGGTTATATGGATTATAGCTATCACATGTATAACAGTGCCACAGAATATGAGGGTCAAACAGTAACACCGGTAACACATTTAACGGAGAATAACTATACAAAAGAAGGATATGTGTTTATCGGATGGAATACGAAACCAGACGGTTCGGGAGTCTCTTTTTCAGATAGTGCAGAGATATACAATCTTAGTAACGTAGATTGGAGAGATGAGTCTACGTGGACAGAAACAGATAATGGAACAATTACGTTATATGCACAGTGGCGTAAAAGTGAAAGCACACTGGTAATTGATGCCGCAGGGGGAAAATATAGCGGATTAGATAAACAATCAATTACGCAGTTATATTTGAAAAATTATGTCTTACAGGCGGATCTAATTCAGGCGCCAGATGGCTATCAGGTAGCCTTTGTAGCGAATGGTGGATCGCCGGTAGAAACTATTGCAGGGATGAAGCATTTTGTTGAATGGATGCGAGAGCAGCCTTTTAGAGGGTGGTTGGAAGATAACATATACACATTTACGGCTCCGGATGGAAATGTAGATACGCTGAAAGCTGCGTATCAGCCCGACCCGATTACTTTACCGTCTACGACCAAGGATGGCTGGTCATTCGGCGGTTGGTATTATGATCCGGATTTTAGTCTGCCGGCTGGCGGAGCTGGGGATCAAATTATACCATCCAAAGATATGACATTGTATGCGCAATGGGTAGATCTAAGACTGCAGTCAGTGGATAACTATGATGCAAACGACGGAAAAGGTGCGGTAGATTTATCCTGGTCACAGTCTGATCAGAATAATAAGACCTATCTTGTCTATCAAAAGAGAGAGGACGGGGCATGGATCCGGGTCAATAGTGCTAATGATATCAGTAGCACAACGATCATTAACCAGGCATACAACTTTGAAGGACAATCCAAACAATACACGGTACCGTACACCGGACTCTACACTATAGATGCACTGGGAGCACAGGGAAAAAGCTATGGTTCTTATACCGGAGGCTATGGAGGTAGTGTTACCGGAACATTTTGGTTGCGAAAAGGTGAGGTCTTAACATACGTAGTTGGTGGTCAAAATGGCTACAATGGTGGCGGTAGCGCTTCTTCTTTTGGCAATGGTGGGGGCATGACTTCTGTCGTGTCCAACCAAAAAGGCACTCTTATGATTGCTGGTGGAGGTGGCGGAGCATTTTCACATGGCAACGGAAATGCCGGAGGAAGTGCAGCGAGTGTTATTAACGGAAATAATGGACAATCAGGTATGGCCGGAGGTGGCGGTGGCTATCAGGGTGGTACAGCTGGAGAAAGAATAGACCATTATCATGTGGCAAGTTGTAATGTTTATCATACGCACGTGGGATCCAGAGACAGGTATGGTGGATGTTATACCAAATACGTTGAAAATAAAAGGGTAGTAACATGGACAGATAATCTGTGCTGCAGTAATTGTCAAGAAGGTCCAAATGCTCATTTTCCCGGAAACCCGTATGGAGCATGTGGTAATTTTAATCCAAACTGGGAAAAGGAAATAGATGATAGTTATTATGATTTAACCTGTGGAAAAACGACATCTACCATCGTAGGGTATCGATGTGGTATGTACAATGGCCAGATACTGTCATCAAAACCGGCATACGGCGGTAGCAATTACGTAAGTTCAGCTTATGCCATGATGTATGAAACATATAGTGGAGTGCGCAGCGGATCTGGTGTAGCGGAACTTCACTCAAAGGCCATTGGCTATCAGGAAAGCCTGGATCTTGCCGGGGTTACGGCGACCGACTTTGCAGCCCCGGACAAGATATCGGATCAGGTTACAAAAGAGCCATTGGATGGAAAATCGATTCGCGTCACATGGCAGGTGCCAAGCGATAATGGTACGGATTATTACCATAAAGTGGAATCTTACCTAACGGGAAGCACATCAATGCTATGCGGATCTAATGTTACGAAAAACACGCTGGTTAGTGGCGTGATGGGCTATTACTATCTCGTAGACCAAAATGGGGATACGGTTGTTACCGGCAATGCAAATTATGTACAGGTTCCTCATGTAAATGTGGTAACGGCAGAATACAATCAGTATTTGCATATTGCAGCGGTCGATGTGGCTGGAAATATCAGTGAGACAACGCATATCCTCATTGACGCCAAAGATGTACTATGGAAGCTTTATACGAAGCAGCTGGTCATTGATGCATCTGCAGATAATGTATATCCGGCAACGGATAAGAGTTGGTACGTGCGTGCCGATGGCAGTACTCCATTTACCCTAAAAAATGAGGCTTATATGGATGGTACGGCAAGCCGGGGATACCAACTTAACGAGACTATCTACGAGACTGTATCAGATGATAGCAGCGTAGCCCGAAATATAATCCGCACAGCATCCACTGAGATAGCAGATACATCCATCAGGACAGATGCAAATGGATTGGCTTATTCGACGTATGGCACAACGGCGCTGCAGCAATATTCATACTCTTACACAGTGAGATCTAACAAAAACAGAGACCTTATGGGAGTACAGAAATTTACAATCAGCAGAGATCTGTCTGGACAGACGATACAGGTTATTCCGGTTGCGGAAGCAGACAAAGAATCGGATAAAGTGTACTCGGCGCATGAACTGGATGAAAAGAATAAGATCACTTTAATAGCGGACGGAGAAGCGCCGGTGATCCGCGGATTGGAAATAATGGAAGACAGAGATCTGATTGACCGGCGGGATGGATCAATTACAATTCGGGCGAGCGCAGAAGATGAACTGAGCGGAGTAAAGGATTTTTATATCGTAATCAGCAATTCTGATAATGCTGTGATGAAAACCTACACACCGGATGAGAATGGATACATTAATATTACAATTACTAATGACGAGCCTATTTTTAGCGGAGATTTCACGCTGCTGGGGTATGCTGTGGACAATGTTGGAAACGAAAATAGTCTAAGCTATGGAACGACGGAATTTGCGTTGGCAAGCAGCGTAGAACGTATTCTTTCCCCGCACGATCCTATATTCAAATGTGGAGAAAGCGGAATACTTACGTTTACGACCTGGGGCTATGCCGACCGGGTGGAAGTTATTTTCCCGGAGAGCATGACTGCACTGGATCCGACTCTGAACAAAGTATATGACTATACAGACTGTCCGGGATATATGATCACGGAGCATTTACAGTTTATGGTGCCGCTTTATACGCCGGAGAATCAGAATCTGGAGATAACGGTACGTGCGTATAAGGGAGACAAGAAGCTGGAGGATCATCCGACAATCAGCGTAATCGGAGTATCCGGTACTGTACTGGATGAGTTCCGTACTCGTTTGAGGTAATGATAATGTCTGTGATATTGTGGATCCTGCAGGCATATGGCAGCTATCGGATAGGCTGGCAACTGCAGCTGCTGGATCCGGATCCCGGACTGTGTGATACTCTGCAGAGTAAATATTGTAAATGGCAGCATTTAATAGCTTTTATGTATTTATCGCTGTTAGGAATCGTTATGGGAGATCCGAATAAACAGGTAATGCAATTACTGCAGGCGTATATGTTAAGTTCTTTGGTATTAGCTGCATGGATTGATCACTATATCCAGCTGATTCCGGATATAATATATGCTCCTGGATTAGCTAGTGGTATATTATGGCTCATTTATGATAATCCTGGGGCAGATAGCATAATTAATTTAATTGTTTTTGTCGGTATACAACTCCTTATATTCCGGCGGCTGTATGGTGGATCCGATTGCCTGGCATATATTTTATGCGCTGTATATCTGGCTGGGAACGGATGTGGTAAGAAACTGATAGATTATTTATTGTTCATGCTGCTGACAGTAATAATAGAACTGATCGATCAGATCAGAAAAAAGAATATTTTGAAAAATGGAAGACTGAAAAGACCGGTGCCTTTGATTCCATATATAGCAGTGGCTATGCTACTTTATGGTTTTTCAAATAAAATTTAGAAGGGAGTAAGTTAGATGGAACAGGGTGTATTAGAATACGAAAGAGTAAGGGAAAAGAAAAAACAATTATTGATTAAAATTCAGGAAACAAAAGTGGGAATTCGTCACAAGCAAAATCAGTTACAATTGCTAGAAGAGGGACTGAAAAGAATTCAGGAACAAGAAGGAAGTGAAAGCATTGGAGGAAATCTGAATATCTTCCTGCGGGATTTCAGCGTGATATTAGAAGCTCTAAAAAGTGATGATGCATTTATGGAAACGAAATATGCGACGCAATCAGCCCAGGTATATTACCGTGTGGAGAAAAATGTGTTTGAAGATTACGTAAAACGGTTATCTGAACTAGAAATACAGGAGTTTATTGATTATTGTAAACAGCTGGGTTTTATACGCGTGGAAGGCAATAAGTGCTTGTTCTCAAGTGGAAAAGCGAGAGCATATTTTTATTTTAATCATTTAATAGATTTCTAATTATCTCTTTAGATGTTCTTATATGCCGGTATAGCCCGTTATTCCGGGCTTTTCCGGCACTTTTCATATCGGAAGAACCTCACAAATCTTTTTATTACCCCTCATGTTTTCGCTCTCAAAAGTAGTAAAAGCAGTAGTAAATTCTGCGTACTACTTATGCCGCCTTGGTTTCCTCGGCGCTTTCCGCCGTAGTTTCTGGCTTGGCCTCTGCGGTGGGTTTTGCCTTGGCTTGCAGCCGTTCCATTTCCTCCTGTGCGGAATGGAAAGTAGCGTGGGCGTAATAGTTCAGCGTCATTACAATGTTGGCGTGTCCCATGATGTACTGCAATGCCTTGGGGTTCATGCCCGCGTTTGCCATTCTGGTACAGAATGTATGCCGCATGGTGTGCGGCGTCATCACATCGGGCAGCGGTTCCTTGTGGCACTTGTTGTACTTCTTGGCAAGGCACTTGAACATGGCGTCATAGTTGACGGCGGTTTTGGGCAGACCGTCCCGGTTCAGGAACAGGAAGTCCTTATAACCGTCAACCTCAATGCACCTGCCGTCCCTGCGCTTCTTCAACACGCGCTCAAACGCTTCATAGGCGGCTGCGCTCATCGGCACTTGGCGGAATCCGCTTTCTGTTTTTGGCGCTTCGATATAGTAGCCGTCCTCGGTGCTTCTCAAAAGCTGGTGGTCTACATTCACAAAGCGCTTCTCAAAATTCAGGTCGGCGGGCGTCAGGCCGCAGAGTTCGGAAATACGAAGCCCGGTTTCCAGCAGGATCACCACCTCGTCATAATACTTGGCATAGACGGGATCGTTCTGCATGAAGTCCAAAAGCTCGTTTTCCTGTGTAGGGGTAAGCGGCACCTTTGGTACGGTATCGTCGTTGATAACCTCATTGATCGGGAAGTCAAAGGGATTCTTGCGGAGGCAGTCGTCCTGTACGGCCATATAAAAGATGGCCTTTAAGGAACGCTTGCTGTTGCAGATGGTATTGTAGGCAACGCCTTTTTCCTGCATACGCAAGGCCCATTCTTTCGCGTCGGACAGCTTCACGCTGTCAATGCTGGCCGCGCCCAGCTTATCTTCGGACAGAAGTTTCATCAACTGCTGGCGGCTCTTTTGGGTTCCTTTCCGCACATTCCCGCGCTGCCGGGTGTACTTTTCATAAAGCTGGCACACGGTCATTTTCTTGCCGATGGTGTCTATCCCGTCGTCAAGGTCTTTCTGTATCTGCTTGATCTTCTCACGCAGGGAAAGACAGGGCCGCTTCCCGGCAGGTACTTTGTCGGTGGGTACTAACTTCCATGAGTAAACAAACTGGGGTTCTCCAAAGGTGTCAATGTATTTGTAAGCGTATCTTCCATCTGATCGCTGGCTCTCTCCAGACTTCAAAAGGCGGCCTTTGTTGTCCCGTCTTTTTTCATCTCGTTCTTTTCTTGGCATTTCGTCATGCTCCTTTCCATGACGGAAAGAGCCTTGACACGCTTATAACCTATTATAACACGCGCAAGGCCCTTTTTCACTATATTGTGTCAAGGGAATCAATGATTTTTTCAAACTGCTTCCGCTTGATCTGGATGCGGTTGCCGTTCAGGATCACCCAGCCAGCGGTGGGGTTTTCCTCGGCAAGCCGACGCAGTTTGTTTTCCCCGATCCGAAAATATTTGGACGCTTCCTCAATAGTAAGCGTGTATTTTTCCCAAATAGGCACATCGTTATTACTCATAACATGGCCCCCTTTCTTTTCAAAACAAAGGTTGTTTTTTGTGAAAGTGGGCAGAAAATAACGGATGGCTGCTGGCACAGCTCCACGGGAATCTCACCCCCGCGTGGTTCTCACGCGGCCCTGCTCGTTGCCTGCGACGCTTCAAACGCTCGGACTACGACGACAAGGGCGTATCATTGTCCTGCCTGCGCGTCGTCGCCCGCAGGCTGCCACACCTGCTTTACGGCCCGGTAAAATCGCTCCGCTTATCCCGCTGGGGGAAAGCCTCTTGGCGCACCTGCCGCCCGGCTCGGCGCAGACAGAATGTATCCGTCTGCCCTATGACGCGCCGCCATTGTCCTGCGGGCGTATTTGTCAAGGAGCAAAGGGGCCACCGGGAAAACAGGCAGGCGGGGAAAGGGAAAGCCGTCTGTCTATGGCCGGGGCCTTAACCGTCAGTCGCCAATGGGACTAACGATGGAATGGATCAGCTTGATTTGCAATCGGCGCTTCATATACTCGTCAATGCAGATATGAGGCTGGCCGCTGCCGTCATAGAGCGTCCGGGTACACAGCTTATTGATATAGCCGTCATAATGCTGCAAGACACGCTCCACGGCTTCGGCGTTACCGGCGCAGGCCGCGTCGATCACAAAATCAGGCAGAGGGCTTTTGCCCTTGTAACTGGATTGCTTCATCCGCGTTTAACCTCCCTCCGGCATGAACGCCATCAATTTTATACGCAGGTCTTTCAGGGTGCTTGTCCTGTGGCGCTGTACTGCGCTGCGGGACATTCCCATCAGGCGGCCAATTTCTTCGTCAGTCAAATCCAGAACAAAGCGGAGAATCAAAATACTCTGCTCGTCTTTTGGCAGGCTGGCAAACGCCTCGGCCACAAGCTCGTTGTCGATATGTAGGTCATAGCCATGCGAACTGAATGTAAAGCTGTCGCAGGAATACCGATCTACGGTCGAGAGCTTGTCCCTATCAGCCGGGGAAACGGCGTCCAGCGACACTTCACGGTCGCGGCGGCACTTCATTTCCCGCAGATAATCTATCGCCTCATGGTACAGAACCAGCTTGCAGTAGCGGTCAAACTGGCCCCATTCACCGTATTTGCGGGGGATCGCTTCCATCTTCTCACCCCCTTTCTGTGGGGGATGTGGTGGTTCTCTCCCTTTCCGCCAATAGAGCGAATGGAATCTCTCTGGCTGCCCGCTAAACGCCTCCTTTTTTCACTTTTTTGAAATTTCTTTTTGCGCCGGATAGCAGGCCGCAGGAAATAACAAAATTCGCCCGGCAGGTCAAAGACCCACAGGGCGAAACAAAAAGCAATATGATCTTTTCCTACATGGTATAGTACATACTGATAGCCGCTTGTCCCCGATGGCGGGGACAGACTTTTTTTGACAGGCTTATCCCTGTCGGATTCTGTCGATATGGTTTACATTGCATGGCGGCTCCCTCCTAAAGCCGCCATGCCAGAACACGGTGCAGGGGTCGTCGAAGCAAACAGAAACGGCGGCCTTGATCTACTCAAAACCGCCGTATCAGCTATGTAGGTTTGCATGGGAAATGATCTGCCTGCCAGCGGTTTTTTTCTTTTCCCCGCTGGGGAGGCAGATGTTTTGATATGTAGGCTCGTTTCATTCCACAAAGAACAGAACCCGCCGGATCAGCTCCGGGATATTCACCGGGGCGGTGATATAGTCGTTCACGCCCTCATGCCGGTATTCATATTCCGTGGCAAGGTCTTTATTCTCGGTGAGGATAAAGAATAGCAGAAGCCGGACAGGGGGATTCTTCATTTGGAACATCCCCGCCACCCGCCGCAGCGTATGAAACAGCTCCATTGCT
>ENA-UEQO01004035-UEQO01004035.1-human-gut-metagenome-genome-assembly--contig:-NODE-4035-length-10665-cov-7.411315_pt1 | contig 10665 bp, 10 predicted proteins | sample MGYA00242938_ERZ507940 | MGnify/ENA primary metagenome ERZ507940 (study PRJEB26167, sample SAMN06115517) | human gut metagenome | host: Homo sapiens | place: China:Chongqing | collected 2014-12-03... | reverse complement strand
AGGTAGCCCGTTTTTGCCCGGACTTCACGGGCAATGACCGTCATGCCGGGTTCCAGACCATCCACCAGAATTTCGCCTGCGGCATTGGTGGTGAAGCGACCGTTGTCGTTGCCGAGATAATTGCCGCTGCTGTCGGTCAACAGGAACTCTACGCCGGAGAGCGGTTCGTGCTTGCTGTCATCGCTCAGTTTGGTAATTAAGAGCGATCCCAGAGGAGCATTGCCGAAGCGGAGCGTCACCACATCCTGATCCTCGCCGGAGATCCACACCGTCTGGGGTTCGCGGTCGATAATGAGGCTTCCGTCGCTGGATACCTCCTCGCAGATATAAGTGCCCTTTTTTAAGCCGGTTACAGTGAAGGCTCCATTGGGCCCGGTCACGTAAGTGCCGATAACGGTGCCGCCCGTGCCGCTGGTATTACCGCTCAAATAGCGCAGCTCGAAACGGCAGCCCGGAATACCTTTCCCACTCTTGGCATCATATTTGAAGCCGACCAACGCACTAAGCGGCACATTGCGGATAATGATGGTCTTGCTGGTGTTTTCTTCCAGATAAAATTCCTGCACGCTTTCGCCGTCAAGGTAGCCGAAGCCTTGCGGGCAGGACTCTTCAACGATTTTGTACCAGCCGCGTTCGGCGTCCGTCAGGACCACCTTGCCCTCCTCGTTAGAATAGAACACACCGAGATTATGCATCTCGCCGGTGGAGGTGTTGTCGGACGCATAGTAGATGTGCAGCTTTGCACCGGGGAGAGGGTCGGATGTCACGCTGTTCTGCTTCAAAATCGTCAGGGTCGGCTTGATCGTGTTGAAAAAGGTCACTGTGCGGGTGCAGCCGGCCTCCAGATAGATCACCTGCGGGATCTCAGAGAGGACCACGTGAGACGGCCCGCCTGCCTCTGAGATGCGGTAACTGCCCACGGGGAGGTCCGCCAAAAAGGCGCGGCCCCGCAGGTCTGTCGTGACCGTAGTCTCAAAGCTGCCGTCGATCTGCTCGATACGGTAGGTCACGCCCTCAATGGGTTCACCGTTGGCGATGTTCTTCTTGATGATCTCCAAACCCGGCTTTTCGTAGTCCACAAAGGTGACTTCGCTTGTTTTGCCGGGGCGCAGTGCCACAGTCTGCTCGGTATTGCTCACGATGTACGGTTCCGGCACGGATTCTTCCCGTACCACATAAACATCAGCAGGGATGGACGAGAGGGTGGCGGAACCGTCCGTCCCGGTCGTGACGGAGGTGGAATAGCTGCCGGTAACGGACTTAATGGAAAACACCGTGCCGGCGATAGGTTTGCCGCTCATGGCGTCGCGCTTGATGATCTTCATATCGGGCAACTCATAATTAGTCGCCGCAACGCTGTATTCGCGGTCACCCTCAGTTACATCTACGTACACGCTCTTCGGCGTGGGATCGACGCAATAGCCGTCCGGTGCGGAGGTCTCGACAAAGCTCCAAAGGCCGGTGGCGGCATCCTCAACATAGATCTCACCCTGCGCATTGGTGATGTCGCTGCCGACGATCTGGCCGTTAAAGTAGATGCTAAAGCGTGCACCGGCGAGGCCAGTTGTGGTACCGCCAGCAGTCTTTTTCAGCACGATCTTGCCCGTGCCGCCCGTAGGCTGCTCGGGCTGGTCAGGTGCTGGCTCGCCCGTTACGAGCTTGCGCGGTCCATAGTAGTTAAAGAATGACTGATTTTTGCGGTTGCTGGAGATCGCATACACCGCCCATCCTGCACTCTCATCCTCCACGATGGTTGCAGCAATACCCTGCGCAGCGTACTCCTCGATCTGACGCTGGAACTCGGCATCCTCAGCTGCTTTCTTTGCAAGGAGGGAGTCGATGAGGCTCAGATACAGCTCGTAGGTGTCGGCGTTGGCGTAGCCGCCCGCGTCGCCGTCTCCACCGGGCTCGCCTTTATAGGACTGGTTCTCCCAAACGTAGGTCTGTACCGCCATAAAGAGTTGGCCGACGTTGGATTCCTTGCAGTCGTTGAGGTAGGTCATCATCCACTTGACATTCTCAACGGTCGCGGCATCCATCTCGCTGAGACCACTGTTTGTGAGCGCCGACTGCAATACGGCATCTGCATCTGCACCGGTGCCGGACGTCCAGGTGAAGGAATTCAGGTACGATGGGGTTGCGTAATGGTATCCAAGTCCGCTGTCCATGCAGTACACGAGCTTACCGTCCACAAGCGGCGGGCGGTAGCTGTATGGGGTACCGTTGGCGAGCAGGCGCGTGCTCCAATATGCCTGGTTAGTGGTAATTTTGAGGCCAGAACCCGTGTTCGACGCAGCGAAAGCCGCAGTCGGCAGCAGGCTCAAGATCGTCACCAGTGTCAAAAGCAGAGACAGTAGGCGTTTTTTCATAGGTTTCATAGGGTTCTCCTTTCTAAAAATGCGTAATAAAAAGAGCAGACCTTGCCGATCTGCTCTTGCGTGAGAGTTGATGATTTACTTGCTTGCGGGAGTATCCACCCAGGTGACTTCACAGCCGTCCAGCAGGAAGACCTGCACGCAGTACCAGCAGTCAAGACCGCTTTGGTTAACGCCCCGCGCCAGTCCGACACCAATCTCGCCGTAGCGGGAGCTTGTCATGTTGTCCGTGTGAGCCTTGGAATTGGACCACAGATTGACCACTGCCTCGGAGAGCGTTTTGTGCTGTTGTTCGAGGTACAGCTCCGATATACTGTGAATATTTTCTCCAGTGTATCTGCTGTCGGTGACGGTGTTGCTTTTGCGTCCATCCGGACGGGTGTGAGAATAGATGCCGCTCGCAGCCATCTCATCCGCGCGAACCTGTGCCGCCTGCATGAGCCTGTCGTTGACGCACAGCGCGGCAACGCCATTTTGATGCCGTAGCGCATTGGTGCGGTCAATGATGTCCTGTTTTGCGGTGGCAACATCTGTCTGCGAAGGATGTTCCATGGGCTTTGCCTCCGCAGACTTTTCTGGCGCTTCGCCGGTGTACGGCTTTTCCGATTCGACCTGTACACATTTGGCATCGCTATCCCAATAAACCTCGAAACCAACAGCCTTGCCAATGTCCCGGAGCCGCACATAGTTGCTGCCGCCGATGGTATAGGCGGTCATGTGGGTTTCCTGTCCATCCACAAGGATGCGGTTGGTGGAAAGCGTCGCTTTCAGCGATTCCACCGCCTGCGCCGCGGGAGCACTCAGCGAAAGCCCCAGCACGAGACCGCAGAGGACGAGCCCGGTATTCTTCAATCTGTTCATCGTTCTGCCTCCATTCTGAATGTGTATGTGGAAATCTTTGCAGCACGAACATATCACAGGCAAGGCTGAGAAGTCGAACAGAACCGATCCGGCAAAACGGAGAAAAAATCAAGTTTCCACTGCGGTGACGCACCAGCGCTGGTCCCGCTGGTTGCGGACGCAGGTGTAAAGCGTGAGCATATTCTCAGCAGAGTCTGCAAGGCCGCTGCGGTCTGTCTCGCTGACCTTGCTGACGTCCGTCACATGGTAGCTGCGCGTCCCCAGCTTGGTCGTCAGGGTGATCTTATCGCCGATATCAAGCGTGTGGATCTGCCCAAAGTAGCTGTTGGCACCGCGGTTATGGGCGGCGAGGCAGACATTGCCCTCCCAAATGGAGGTATCCTCAAAATGTCCGACACCCTTGACGAGCGTCTTGCTGTCCGTGCCCTGATAGATCCTCACGCTCAGCCCCAGTGCGGGGATCTCGATCTTGCCGAGGGAACCATTTTTGTAGTAAAGATCGCTCGCCACCTCCGTGAACAGCACAGAGGGCTGATAGCCGTTGCCGCTGCTCACCGTACTCCCTGGGGTAACCACATCACCGCTGCCGCTGATTACGGCACCAGCCGTGGGAAGGGTGCGCGGCGCAAGATTTGGCGTCAGGTATTCGCCGGTATGCAGCGCATTCATGCTCTCCGAGCCAAAGGCAGGCGGAACGAGCGCTGCGTTCTTGCTCACATCTTCGTTGCGCATGGCACCGCCATCCGCCGTGTGGATGACCTCAATAGAGGTGTCCTTACCTAAGTCATAATCATTCGGCGCATCGATACTGTATTCCAGTGCATACGCCGGAGCCGCCAAAGCCGCTGTCATGCAAAGGCTCAGGCAAAGGGTAATGATTTTTTTCATTCTGCCGTTTCCTCCTCATCTGCGTTTTCTTTTCTGTGCTTCACCAGCAGCGCACCGCCGACACCGGCTCCTGCCGCAGCCACAATTCCGAGGGGAATCAGCACATAGGACCAGCGGAAAGCGGATGCCGCGGAAGGTACGTTCGCAGGCTCTGCGGGCTGGATGGGTGTTCCCTCAAAGATGGCAACATAGCGGACACGGTTGAGGGCGATCCGGCTGACGGTTCCGGTGTAATCTGCTGTAACGGTATAGCCTTTCACATAGCTGCTGGTGGCGCTGCCAGTGTAGGTGGCGACGGCGGTATAGCGGTCCGCCACGGCATAACCGCCCATGTTGGCGGTATTGTCGGTCTGCCACTGAATGTCGGAGAGCGTCAGGGTCCTGCCGCCGTCCTCAATGCTCTTGGGGATGTACTGCGTATCCTGCTCAGCGAGGTTGGGATAACTTCTTTTGACGGAAAGCTGCTTCGTAGAGCTGCCGTAGCCGGACGGCTCGACCTGCACGGTGTCGAGCTTCAACGTGAGCGTGCCCATGAGTCCGTCATCCGTGATGAACTCACGCTCCTGCGGCAGCAGCGCCAGCACGGATTCCATATCCTTTTTGGCGCTCTCGATAGAAACATGCTCCGTATGCTGGCGGCTCTCGTTTTCCGGAAGCTCCTGCTTCAGAAGATCCGTCAGAGTGTACTGAAAGCCGTCCTGTCGAAAGTCCGAGCGGGGAATGCCTGCGGGATCATCTTCCGGACTCAGATCATAGATTTTCTTCAGTTCTGTGCCATCGTCGTTTCGGACGATGGAAGTGGGATAGCAGACCTTGGCGTCCGGCACCGCGGGTTCAAAGTCCGTCGCCAGCGCAGTGGGCGTCAGCGCCAAAGTCAGGCACAGCGCCGCAGCGCAGAGGGATAGCATTCGTTTCATTTTGTGTTCCTCTTTCCTTTATTTTTATAGTGATTTTTCGTCTGCTCCAGCAGAAGGCCATATTCCCAAGGCTCCAGCTCTAAGGAGAGGTAGGCACCATCCTTCGACATACCGTCTACCCGGTAGCTCAGCACAAGTGGAAGATGCCGCTGCTTTTTCACGTCCTGGGGTGAGATCCAGCCAACACCGCCCACAAAAACGGACCGGATGGCGGACTCATAGTTTTCTTCATAACCCTGCCAGAGAAGCGCCTCCTGCAAATCTCCCCGCAGCTTCCCGCTTTGGGGAACGGGAACCAGACGCTCCGGCTCCAACAAAAAGCGGGGCCGCAGGGTTTCTAAGCAACCGTCCAGCGCAACTTTCAGGGCGGCATCTTTTTTCGTCAAGCCGCTGCGCCGGTAATCTGCCGACAGAACGTCCTCGCCCTGGGCATCGCCGGGGAAAAGGCGCACACAGCGGATGAGTTCATAAGCGTGGGCGTCATCCGCCATGCCGAGCACGCGGACCCCGTCCATAGGGAGCGTCCGGTAATGGTCGATGGCCTCCGCCAATGCAGAAAACTGTCTCACATCCCAGCCGGGTCTTCCGGGGCGGAGATCGTCCACGGTGTAATAGGTCATGCACATTCAGACATCCTCCTCACTTCATATTCATGCCGCCCATAGTGGGGGCATTGGTCTGCTCCTGTGCGTTCAGCTCTGCCAGCTTCGGCTTTGCCCATTCCGGAAGAAACTTGTCATCCAGTACGCCAATGAAATCCTCCCGGTTCCATCTGGCTGTTTCTCCGTCCGAGAGGCAGGTGGCAAAGACTGCTCGACCACTGGAATGAGGCGCGCATCCAAAGCCGCTCCGAGCATACAGAAGTTGGTAATCCTGCCCCCAATACTGCTCCTGCAGTGCCTCCGGCGACAGCACCAGCACCTTGCCGGTGAAGTCCTGCTCCGCGCGGTCACCGACGCAATGCTCCGCGCCGAACAGATTCAGCGCCTGCACTGCCTTGCGGTAGAAAGTGACGAAGCCATCCAGCACAGCCGGATGGCTTCGGACAACAAAGTCGCTGTTGTGGTTGATGTCTTTGGGGATGCAGGCGCACTCCACCCACTGCTTGTTGGCATGGCCGAAGCGCCCGTCCCACTTGAGTTCGTGCAAAGTGTTGGCAAGCACCCACGCGGTGCGCTTGTAGCCGTATTCGTCCAGCACCGGCGTGATGCAGTTCTTGTCCAGATGCATTCCGTCGAAATTCTGACGGATGGTGTCCTCGATGGCGTTGCGGCAGGCGATGTTCGCCTTGTGGCTCTCCCGCCAGAGGGAAAGCTCGTTCCGATCTCTCGCCTCGGCAGAGGAATAGGGGTAGAGATAGGTGTCATTCATTCTGAGATCTCCTCCTTTTCCAGCAGGCGGCATACGCCCTCCATCCGCACACCGGAATCCTCCAGCATGGTGCGGACATCATCGTCCAGATCGTCGATGAGCACATCTGCGGCGGTTTTCTCCGCTGCCTGCACGATGACTCTGCCCTCCTCTACAAAGGACTCCAGCGCGGCAGTGGGCGAGATCCCCGCCTCCGCCAGCTGGCAGGGCGGAATTTCAAGGCCGGAGCAGTGAGGTTCGTGTTCACAGGTGCCGCACGCCGTTTCCGTCATTCCGGTCTCCATTGCCATCTGGCTTCGCTCCGCCAGACGGGAGATCAGCTGCGGCGCAACGGTAGAGATGAGAGAAATGGTTTTCAGCAGCTCCGCCACGGTAGGGTCTCCCGGCAGCAGCAGGATACAGCCGCTGTCGGTATGGAGGATCAGGTCGCTGACGCCTGCAAGTCCGGAGAGCTGCAAAGCGGCGCGGGGAATAGAAAGAGTTTTATTGTTAGGATCATGGTTCAAATTGAATTTCATGCTGTTTTCCTCCTCGGTGGATGTTTTGGGATATGGACCAGCTTCAGCTCCCATTCGCCCAGAGGCTCGTCGAAGAGGTTTAGCTGGTGGGTCATGTAGGGACGCGGATCGAAGTTGGTGATGATGAGTTCGCCGAAGGACGAGCCCTTTTTCTGAGAGAGCGAATTGCTGCGCTGGAAGGATAAGATGTACCAATCCTGATAGAGCTTTCGGATAAAGGGGCAGTCGTTGTAGGAGAGGACGACATAGCCTTCGCAGCCGGACAGTATTTGCCAGAGCCGGACATGGAATCTTCGGAAACGTCCCAACTTTCCGGCGATCCGATAAAGACGCTCTGTTTTGACATAGGGTGGATCGGCATAGATAAGGCCTTCTTTTCGGTCCCGCTCCCGAATGAGCTGCAAGGCGTTTTTGTTCTCCAGTGGCACGTCCTTCAGTCGTGCGGACACTGGCGGAAACATTTTCAGAAGATGTTCCACATCCATTCCCTTAACGCCGAAAGATGTGACCGTTGCGCTGAAACTGCCGCGAATAGCAAGGTAATACGCTGCCGCTCGCTTCACATCGAAAAGAGCCAGCCGTTCCTGAAAGATGGGGAGCAGTTCTCCTGCCTGCTCCTCCGTAAAGCAGGAGCGATCTCCCAGACACTCGATCTCCGCCTGCACATTTTGAAAGTAGACCTCCTTATGGGCAACAAAGTCGCGGTAATACTCGAAGAGCTTGCGGCCGTGGATGGGCAGGAATTTCAGCTCCCGCAGCAGAACATTGGAGCGTTCCTTGATGCAGGAATACAGGTTCACCAGCTCGGCATCCAAGTCGTTATAAATGTCCAATCGGTTTGGGTCCGGCGGCAGCGCGAGCAGCACTGCGCCACTGCCGCCAAACGGCTCTACATACTGCTTCAGCTTAGGCGGGAAAAGCTGAAGGATGTAGGGCGCGATCTTCTCTTTGCCGCCGATCCAGGGAAAGGGCGGCTTAGCCATGTCCGGCCTCCTTTTCTTCCTGATTGCACCTTATCCCGTCAGCACGTTTTTCCCGTTCAAAGTGAAACTTCCTGCAATGTGCCAGCAGTTGTTCATCGCGCATGTTTTCTCCTTTCCGGGGTGATTTCCCGAAAAAGGGTATAAAAAAAGAAGGGGCCGATCCCCTTTCGGAAAATCGGCCCCTAAAAATATTCTTAACCGCGCTCGCGGTTCAAGACGGTATTACTTCATTTTCATTTCCTGTTTCTGCGGGGGATGCTGCACATAATCGCTGCCGATGAACACGCCGGGATGCTCGTCCTCGTAGCGGCAACCCAGTGCACCCAGGTCCATGTACTCATACAGTTCCTCTGGGACGGTAGTTTCGTTGGCGAGATAATATCTGCCCAGCGCGGCGTAGTTATTGACACCCTTGAGGATCGTGTAATCACTCAACTGTTCTGGTGAATTTGCAAGAATCTCCCCAGCCTCAGCCTCGCCCTTTTGCAGAACGATGGCGGAGAGAATCGCCTTTTCGTCCTTGGTCAGAGCGCCCATCCTGCGACGGGCCGCCTCGAATTCCTTCCCCGTCTTGAGCGGCAAGGAGAGTTTATATTTTTCTTGAAATTGTTCCATGGTCATTTCATTTTCATCTCCATTTTCTGTGTTTCCTGCATTGGTGACAGCATGGGCTGATAGTCCGCACGGTGCAGCAGACCGTAGGGCGAGAGCACTGCGTTGTCCTCTCTGATGAGGTCGCAACCGTAGGTGTAGAGGTTTACATGGGAAATCAGCAATTCCACCGAGTGGTCATCCGTCATGAAGTGAAGCTGGTCGATGGCAGTTTCCTGGGGCGAGCTGATTTCCGGTGTGAGGACGTAGTCATCCAGATGCTCTGTCAAGCCCATGGCGGTTTCGATGTCCTGCACCTCAAACTGCTTCAGCAGAGCCTTCAGCTTTGGAAGCTGCTTTTCAGGCGAGGGCATATCCCGCACCGCTGCGGCGAGCACGTTGAATTCCTCCAGTTCCATGGGCAGGTCGGTGAATTCTGCCGCATAGGGAATGATCCCGTCATAATCAATGACCGTGACGCCCTCCCAGCCCTCCACGCCGAGCTGCGCCTGTGCATCCAGCAGCTCCGCCTCTGCTGCGGGAAGATCCAGCGTCACCGTGCGCTCATCGCCAATGTCGGGATGCAGCCCAAGCGTGAGCCGAAAGAGGCATCCCGGCTTTTCCGGCAGCGTCTTTTGGACGGGCGGCGCGGTTGTCAGCTCGCCGTCCTGCAGTACATACAGGCTGCCCACAAAAACGCCGTTTTCACTGCATCGCATCATTCTTCCTATGCTGGCGAAGTCCAGCATCTCGAATACCTCATCGGATATGCCGTCCAGCCCGGGGACAAAGTCGTTTTCCGCGTAGAAGCGGCCAAGCTGTGCGTCATCCGCGGCATCCACCACATGATAGCAGTCGGTTTTTGCGCTGACCGCCAGATCCCGCAGATCCTGCAGCGTGATGACGCCGCCGTTGGCGTTTACTTTTCTCTGCACCTCTATGGAAAACAGCCCCTCAAAGGCAGCTTCCTGCATCTCGTCCAATGCCGCAAGCTGTGCGGCAAGGTCGTTGAGCTCGTTGAGACTGATGTCCAACCCATCCAAATGGGGAGCGAGATACGCAAAGGCATCGTAGTCTTCGATCTCCATGTACAGGATGTCATCTGTCTGAAGGCGTACCTTGTCCAGCGCGTCCCACACCTCCCACGGTGAGGCGGGCAAGTCCAGCGTGGCGTAGGCGTCATTGTTGAGAACATCCGCCTTTGCGAGATATACTTGAAATATCTTCTTATCCACGGCCAAGCCCTCCCATTTTCATTCCGCCCTGCTCGTAGACCTTCGGGTCTGCGCCGGGGACGCCCCAGCCGAACATGGAGCCCGTTTTCATGGCTTTCTCCTGCGCGGGGGTAACGCCAAGCCGCTCGTTGTTATAGTCCGCTATCTCGCGGTTATGCGCAGGATCGTTTGTGTTCCAATCGCTGGGATAGTAGCCGCTCTCGCCGCGCTTGATGCAGATGAGCTCGCCGGTACCGGGGAGCGTTGAGAAGCACAGCTCCGGCAGACCCTCCGCCAGCTTGGGGGCGAACAATTCCTGCTCCGTTTGGATGTTCCACTCGTCCGAGTTCCAAAGGTGGACATACAGCTCACTTCCGCCATCCACAAGGATATCCCGCTGCTCAAAGCCCTCGCCCCAGCCGTCAGAAGCCTGCCCGGGGAGGTATTCCTTTAAGGTTTCCAGCTCTGTGTCCGACAATTCCCCGGCGACACGGCATTCCGCCACGCCCCAGAGCTGCCGGTCACGCTCCTCTACGGCGAAGACGGCGGAGCGTACCTTGGTGTTGACGCTGTCGGCTTCATCATACCAATGCATGAGACCCCGCTCGGTTTCCTCCGGCATCCGGTTTTTCACCAGTGCTGCCGTGATCTGATCCTGATAGCCGCGCAGTTCACTGCCTTCCAGAAGTGTGCTGCTGTCATCGAATTCGCCGTACTCGTTTCGCTCGTAGAGATCGGCGGTCAGGGGCATATACAGCTTGAGGGTGGTCAGCGTGGGCGGCAGTACGGTGAAGCTGTCCTCGCCGGGGGCGAGCGGCAGCGTGCGGCCGTTGTCCCACTTCATGAAAATTTGCCCCTTATCGTCCACGAAGTCCACCTCGCCCTCGGTGCCGGGAAGAATGGGTGCGTAGGGGTCTTCCATCGAATTGAGCCGGATGCGGGTGCCG
>ENA-UEQO01004030-UEQO01004030.1-human-gut-metagenome-genome-assembly--contig:-NODE-4030-length-10674-cov-7.390960_pt1 | contig 10674 bp, 9 predicted proteins | sample MGYA00242938_ERZ507940 | MGnify/ENA primary metagenome ERZ507940 (study PRJEB26167, sample SAMN06115517) | human gut metagenome | host: Homo sapiens | place: China:Chongqing | collected 2014-12-03... | reverse complement strand
CGTACTTTTATATATGGAAATCGATAGAAGAATGGAATTATTTGCATTGCCTTTTCCTGCTTTTGTTGTATTTTAATTAATTTTGACAGCCTTGTGCTTTTTTGGCCGGGTAATACAGAGAGTATATATATTGATGATTATGATAAAAATGTTTAGAATTTTGTTGTCGGTATTTCTGACGGTGCTGGTTGTGGCCTGCTCCGATCAGTCTGCTTATAAATATAAGTATGTGCAGGGCGATCCGATGAAAACGAGGATATATACCCTGCACAACGGATTAAAGGTGTATCTGACCGTAAATCCCGAAGAACCGAAGATACAGGCCAATATCGCGGTGAAGGTGGGAGGTAAGAACGATCCGGCGGAGACTACCGGATTGGCGCATTATTTCGAACATCTGATGTTTAAGGGGACGGATAAGTTCGGAACTCAGAATTACGAGCAGGAAAAACCGATGCTCGATGAAATTGAACGATTGTTCGAAGTGTATCGGAAAACCACCGGAGAGACTGAGCGCGCCGCCCTTTATCATAAAATCGACAGTATATCCTATGAAGCTTCCAGGCTGGCTATTCCGAACGAGTACGATAAGCTGATGGCTGCAATCGGTTCGGACGAATCGAATGCATATACGGGGGAGGATATGACGGTATATGTGGAGAACATTCCTTCGAATGAAGTGGATAATTGGGCGAAGATACAGGCCGAGCGTTTTGAGAATGCGGTGATCCGGGGATTTCATACGGAGCTGGAAGCGGTATATGAAGAAAAGAATATGTCGCTGACGCAGGATGGCAACAAAGCCCTCGAACGGTTGATGGCAGCCTTGTTTCCGCACCATCCTTACGGTACACAAACGGTGTTGGGATCGCAGGAACATTTAAAAAATCCTTCGATCACCAATATAAAAAATTATTATAAGCAATGGTATGTGCCTAACAACATGGCGATTTGTATGTCCGGAGACCTGAATCCGGATTCGGTGATCGTGATTTTGGATAAGTATTTCGGCAGGTTGCAGCCGAACCCGGAATTACCGAAGTTGCAGTTCGAGCCGGAGAAGCCGATAACGGCTCCGGTTGTGGAAGAGGTTTTAGGAGTGGAGGCTGAACAGATCCTGATCGGGTGGCGTTTTCCCGGAGCGGCGAGTCGTGAATCGGAATTGTTGCAATTGACGGAGCAGGTGCTTTGTAACGGAACGGCCGGATTGATCGATTTGAATGTGAGCCAGCAGCAGCGTTTGCTGGAGGCCGGGGTTTATGCCGGACTTATGGCAGATTACAGTTTTCTTTTAATGGCGGCAAATCCCAAAGAAGGCCAGAGCTTGGAGGAAGCAAGAGACATTTTGCTGGGTGAAGTCGATAAATTGAAAAGAGGGGATTTCGATGAAAATTTGCTGGAGGCTGCTGTCAATAATTTTAAGCTCGGTTTACAGGCAAAGCTGGAAAGCAATGAGGCACGGGCCGATTGGCTGGCGGAGTCGTTCATCAACGGCTCTTCCTGGAAAGATGAAGTGGAAGGAATCGGAAGGCTGAGCAAGATCACCAAGCAGCAAATTGTGGATTTTGCTAATGCGAATCTGAAAAACGATAATTATGCCGTTGTTTATAAGCGGCAGGGAAAAGACCCGAATGAAAAGAAAATCGATAAGCCTGAAATCACTCCGATTTTTACGAACCGGGACACTTCGAGCCGTTTTTTGAAAGAGGTGCAGAGCAACCGGGTGAAACCGATAGAGCCTGTCTTTGTGGATTATAGTAAGGATATGGAGAAAGGGATGGCAAAGGCGGATATTCCGGTGCTGTACAAGTATAATAATACGAATGGACTGTTCACCCTGACTTATGTGTTCGAGATAGGCAGAAATGACGATAAAGTCCTGGGAACGGCTGCCCGGTATATTAAGTATTTAGGTACGGATCAAATGGATGCCGAGCAGCTCCGCCGGGAGTTTTACCGTTTGGCTTGCAATTATTGGATCAGTGCCGGAGAGGACCGGGTTTCTGTCGGATTGACCGGGTTGGAAGAAAACCGGGTGAAGGCGATGGAGCTGTTCGAGTCGTTGCTGGCGGATGCCCAGCCGAATGCCGAGGTTTTGGAAAATATGAAAGGGGATATCCGTAAAGCGCGTGTCGATGCCAAAAGTAATCAGGGGGCTAATTTCAGCCGTTTGAGGCAATACGGTTTGTATGGCCCTTATTCGCCTGCTACCGCCGTGTTGTCGGATTCCGAGTTGGACGAATTGCAGCCGGAAGATTTGCTGGGACGTTTGCGTAAACTGAACAGTTATGAACACCGGGTGATGTATTACGGTCCGGCTTCCCTGAAACAGGTGATAACAGAGGTAAATGCTTTGCATCGTACGCCGGAGAAACTGACACCTGTTGTGAAGAAGGCTGCTTTCCGGTATGCGGAAACTCCGGAAAACAAGGTGTTGCTTGCCCCGTATGATGCCCGGCAGATTTATATGACGGCTGTTTCAAACCGGGGAGAAAAGTTCGATGTGACGTTTGATCCGGTTATTGCGCTTTATAATGAATATTTCGGGGGTGGGATGAATTCTATCGTTTTTCAGGAAATGCGTGAGGTCAGGGGATTGGCTTATGATGCCGATGCCGGGCTGAACGAACCGTCGAAATGGAACAGGCCTTATCTCTTTACTACGTTTATCGCCACGCAAAACGATAAGGTAAAGGATGCTCTCGCTGCTTTCGATCAGATTGTCAATGATATGCCCTTATCGGAAAATGCTTTCCAGTTAGCGAAAGAGGCTTTGCTTACCCGTATCCGTACGACGCGAACGACGAAAGCCGATGTGCTGTGGAGTTATGTCGCCCTGGAAGATCTGGGGCTGACGGAAGACCGGAACCGGGCGTTGTTCGAGGGGGTACAGAAATTGACGCTCGACGATGTGAAAGCTTTTCAGGAAAAGTGGGTAAAGGGACGAAAATATGTATATTGTGTTTTAGGGGACGAAAAAGAACTGGATATGAAAGCGCTGTCGAAATATGGAACGATAATCCGGCTGAAGACGGAAGATATTTTCGGATATTGACCGTCGGTAGCCGCTGCCCCGGAACTGTCCACAGGGATGAAAATGCGGGATAGAAGGAAGACCGACGGAAGCCGGAGGTTTAAGTGCTAAGGGGAGTATCCGGCGGGTTGTTCTGATCCGGGGTGCTGGAATTAGTCCAGGGCTTTATATTCCATACGATACATGTCGAATCCCTTAGCCCAGTAATCTTTTTTTATTTCAATCAGTTCAAATCCTTGTCTCTCATAAAATTTGTAAGCTACCTGTGAAGTTCTGACAGTTATCTTTTGAATACCGCCGAAAGACTTAAGTTTTCCGATTCTATATTTAAGTAATTGTGTTCCTAAAGATTTACCTTGGTATTGCGGATGGAAGATATCCCAGCTGATTCTTCCTGTCGTCTTATGGTCTGCAAAGTTTATTCCGCCGCAACCTACAATCTTTTCGTTAAAAAGCAAGACATAATAAAGTTCTCTTTCGCTGTCCAGATACCTGCTTAGGTCTGCTTCTTCCTCCGGGGCAAAGTATCGGGGCGTATTTAGCCTGATTAAATTTATTACTGCACTCTTATCGGTTGGCTCGTATTCCCTGATAGTAATCATCGTTCGTTTTTATCGCCGGTTTTCCGGCGGGTTTATGTGCATGTTTTTTCTTCGCGGCATTTTGTTTGTACTCTGCCGGTTTCCGATATAATGTAAATACGTTACCAATAAGCTCTGCAAAACATCGGTTTGCCGGGGGCCGTTGGTTGTTTAGAGATATGTCTTTGGGATTCTCCTTATTTATCCGGCAAAGGCATTATTTTTTGTCTGTTGAGTTTGCCGGATCCGGCAGGTTTTCTATTTTTCCGGAATAGGAAATGTTTCTGCGGTTGTTGCTGTTGATGCTTACCGAGCAGGAGCCGCCGGGAAAGGCTTCGATCGTAATCCGGTAAACGTCGTTTTGTCCGGCAACGTTAAATTGATAGAGTACCGAGCTTTTCCTTTTCTTTTCGATGGTTTTTACCTGTAATGCTTTTATCGTGTTGTCGAATTCGATTCCGCCCCCTTCGCCGTAAGGCAGGGAATAAGCTCTTCCGAAATAGGGGAGTTTTCCTTTAGCCGTGCTGTCGGCGACGGTGATCGTGCCTTCCGGATTGAAACGGGTGAGATCGGCTCCGTTCAGGGGATAAACCCGGTCGATCGTCACCTGAAAACGGTTTGCCCGGATCAGCGTTTTCAGGTCTTTGAACTGTTGTTCAATTTTGGCATCCTGTTCTGCCTTATTTTTCCGTTGTGCCTGCAGTCCTCCGGTAAGGAGAAGCATAAAAGCCATTAGAATGATTGCCTGTGTTTTCATCGTTTTTAGATTTTGTCGTTTCTAAAACTGTTACAAAAAATATACCAGTTTTATTTTCCGGCAGTTACGATATACATGTCGTCCGGGTTCCAGTATTTTTGGGCTAATTCCAATAAATCTTCTGCCCGGCAATGTTTTATTTTATCGATGATCGAAAGATAAACCTCGTTTGTAAGCCCATAGTTGAGCTTATGCTTTAAAGCGTCCGATTGCGAAAAAACTCCGTCGATTTCGCGTAATAAATCGCCGTGGAAGTAATTTTTCACTAAAGTCAGTTCGTCTTCCGGGATCGGTTCCGTTTGCAATTTTCCGATCTCTTTCAGGGTTTCGTCGATCGTGGCTTCGGTGTAGTCGCTGTTTACGTCGGCGGCAATACACCAATAGCTGCCTTCCGGTATGGAAACGTTGAAAGATTGTATGCCGTAGGTGTAGCCTTTTTCTTCCCGGATGTTCGACATCAGCCGGGAGCCGAAATAACCGCCTAATACGGTGTTGAGCAATTGGAATCCGGCATAGTCTGCCTCGGTGATCCTGACTCCTTTTTTACCCATCCGGAGGCTTGCCTGTACGGCGTTTTCTTTCACCACCTTATAGCGTCCGGCCGGAGCGGGAGAGAATGAATGGGAGACAGCGGGGGGAGGTGTTCCGGGAGCCTGCAAGCGGGAGAAATGGGTTTCGAGCAGGGACAATACTTCCTCGCTGACATTGCCGCATACCATGATCCGGCAGTTATGGGCATTGATGTACCGGTGATAGAAGTCCCGCACCGAAGAAGCCGTGACACGGCTGTAATCTTTTTCTGAAATCAGGTTGGCATAGGGATGCCGTTCCCCGAACAGCAGTTTGGAAAATTCTTTCCGGGCGAGATAAGCTGTTTTTTCCAGTCCCACTAAGAATTCCTGCCGTTTGTTTCTGAGGAATATTTCCAGTTCCTTTTCCGGCACAACGCTGTCGGCGATCATTTCCGCCAGCATGGCAATGGTTTCTGCGGCATATTTATTCAGGGAGATGAGGCTCAGCTCCACTTTGTTCAATCCGCAATTGTAGTCCACGTAAGCTCCGTAATAGTCGAATATTTCGGCAATGGCTTCCGCATCGTGCCGGGTGGTTCCTTCGTTCAGCATATTGACCGTCGTGGAGGAGATCAGAGGTTGCGGCTGATAGTATATTCCGGCTTCGAATTGTACGTCTATTTTGAAAACTTCCTGTGCGGGGTCGTGAATGTATATTATTTCGATTCCGTTAGGCAGAGAAGTGCGGGAATACGGCAACAGGGCCGGGACGGATAAGGGGGCTATATCAGGGGCTATGGAACGATTCAGCGTCATAAGTTGTTATTGTTTAGTCTTTCAATGAAAAAGGATTATTTCAGATAGCATAGGGTAGAACAATTTTCCGGACGGAAAAGCCGGCTTGCCGTTTCTTTAATTTTGGCGGTGGTTACTTCCGCATAGCGGGAGCCTTCCGCATTGATCAGGTCGATGTTACCCAAAAATTCGAAAAATGCCAGATTGCTGGCTTTCGACTGGTAGTTGATCTCGCTGTATGAAATACGTGCTTCCGTTTTGTTAATCACTTTTTGCACGTCGCGTTCCGTAATTTCGTCCCGGATAAATTTATCGATTTCGTTCAGAATCGCTTTTTCTGCCTCGCGGATGTCCGTCCCTTCCGAAAGTTTACCGCTAAAGATGAACAGACCGGGGTCGGTGTCGCCCGATACGTAAGCGTCGATTCCGGAAAACAGGTTGCTGTTTTTGATCAGATTTACGTAGAGGCGTGAAGATTGCCCGTTGGATAAAATATCCGAAATGATGTCGCAGATATAGAAGTTGTTGGAATTGCGCGCTCCCATGTGATATACTTTGTAGATCGCATCGGCAGGCACTGCATTGCCCGGAACTTCCAGACGGCGTTCCCCGGTTTGTTCCGGCTCTGCCGGGATTATTTGCTGCGGAGCCTGTGCCGGCGGAATGTCGCCGAACCATTTTTCCACCAGTTGCAGCGCCTTATCGCTGTCGATGTTCCCGCTAAGGCTGACAATGGCGTTGTCCGGGGCATAGAAACGGTGGAAAAAATCCTTCACATCGTCGAGGGTCGCCTGTTCGATTTGTTCCGGTGATTTTCCGATGGTCGCCCAGCGATAAGGATGTACCTTATAAGCCAGGGGACGTAATTTCAGCCAGATATCGCCATACGGATTGTTCAGGTAACGTTGTTTGAATTCTTCGATGACCACCTGTTTTTGAACATCCAGTGCATGTTGGGAAAAGTTTAACCCGGCCATCCGGTCGGATTCCAGCCAAAGGGCGGTTTCGATGTTGGTTGCCGGGATCGTGATGTAATAATTCGTGTAATCGTTGGTCGTGAAAGCATTGCTGTCGCCTCCCGCCAATTGTACGTGGCGATCGTAATCTTCAATGTGCACGGAGCCGCCGAACATCAGGTGTTCGAATAAATGGGCGAATCCGGTTTTGTCGTCGCGTTCGTTACGGGAACCGACTTTATAGAGGACATTGACGGAAACGAAAGGGGTGCTTTTGTCCGTGTTGCAAATAACGGTCAGCCCGTTTTGCAGTATTGTCCGTGAAAAATTGATCATATCGTTGTATTTCTATGTTTTCCTGATTGACTTGTCCGGACGGGGCTTACAGCCGGGTAAATCCTTTTTCGATGCAGCGGTTGTATTCGGTTATGATGTCGCCGATGATATCGGCGACGCTTTCCGGCCCGTTGAGCATGGAGGCGATTTGCCCGATTTCCAGTTCGCCTTCCCGGAGATCGCCCTCGAACATTCCTTTTTTCGCCCTACCTTTGCCCAGGAGCTCTTTCAGGGTATCGGCAGGAGCTCCGCCGTCTTCTGCGGCTTTTACCTGTTCGAAAAATTCGTTCTTGATCAGGCGGGTAGGAGCTAATTTCTTTAGGGATAGCAGCGTGCCTCCTTCGGGAGTGTCCCATACTTTTTGTTTGAATGAGGGATGGGCGGACGATTCGGCGGCAACGGCAAAACGGCTGCCTACCTGTATTCCCTCCGCTCCCAACGCCATTACGGCGCACATGGCTTTCCCGGAAGCGATGCCTCCGGCGGCGATCAATGGCAATGAGCATTGTTCGGCCACATGAGGGATCAGGGTGAGGGTGGTGGTTTCTTCCCTGCCGTTATGCCCGCCTGCCTCAAAGCCTTCCGCTACGATGGCATCGCATCCGGCCTCTTCGCATTTTTGAGCGAAAAGAGCGCTGCTCACCACATGTACCACCGTGATTCCGTGCGATTTGAGGTAAGGCGTCCATTTCTTCGGACTTCCGGCAGAGGTGAATACGATTTTAACGCCTTCTTCCACAATAATCTCCATGAGATGTTCGATTTCAGGGTAAAGCAGGGGGACGTTTACTCCCCAGGGTTTGTCGGTGGCGGCTTGCATTTTGCGGATATGTTCTGTCAGGGTTTCCGGATGCATAGAGCCTGCACCCAATAATCCCAAACCACCGTTGTTACTGACGGCAGACGCTAATTTCCAGCCGCTGCACCACACCATGCCTCCCTGAACGATGGGGTATTGTATATGAAATAATTCTTTAATTCTGTTCATTGCTTTCGTTTTTTGTTTTGTCCGCTATCGCGTTTTTTGACGATACACACGATCAATCGTTCAACAAATCTATAAAAAAATAGCGGAACTACCGTAGTAATTTCCGCTATCTCCGATATTTCGAGCCAGGGAGACTTAAGATGCCTTTTGCATATTGGGCTGTTCCAGGCCGTAGCCTTTTTTCCTGTCTTCGCGTTTCAGCATGAAAGCCACCAGCACGGCAAGGATGCCGAATCCGGTGAAAATGCTCATGGGAACCGTGTAATCATAGGTGATTGTCCCATCGGGCAGAACGATTTTGGCGTAGTGTTCGATTACCCAGCCGATCAGCATAGGCACTCCCATTAAACCGATGTTCTGAACCCAGAAGATAAGTGCATAGGCGGAGCCGAGCTGTTTTTGCGGGATGATTTTCGGTACGGACGGCCACATGGCAGAGGGCACCAAAGAGAAAGCCACTCCCAGCACAATCATGACCAGCATGGCAAACCACCAAACGTTGAAGAACGGCAACGCAAACAGTAAATGTACGACAATCAGCATAAAAGAGCCGATGACCATTAAAGTGGCTCCTTTGCCGATGCGGTCGTACAAGGAACCGAAAAGCGGTGTCAGCAGGATCGTCCCGAAAGGCAAAAGCGCCGGAATGTTTCCGGCAACCTCCGGAGTGACATCGTATTTATAGATCATCAATTTGGTCGCAAATTTCAGGAACGGAAATACGCCTGAATAGAAAAGCACGCAAAGGATAGCTATTAACCAGAAGCCTTTGTTGGTGATCACCATCTTGATGTCGCTGAGCTTGAAGCTTTCTTCTTCCTGCACTTCTGCCGCCGGCATCGATTTGTCGAGTCGGAAATCCATCACATTATATACCAGGAAAGCGATCGTTCCGATGCAAAGCAGGATCGCTCCCAGCAGGATCGGGTAGGAAATATGTCCCATCGCTTTGGAAATCGGTAAACTCATGCTCAGGGCGATAGCCGTACCGATACGGGCAACGGCGACCTGTAAGCCTAAGGCCAGGGCGAGTTCGTAACCTGTAAACCATTTTACGATAATTTTGGAAACGGTGATTCCTGCGATTTCCACACCCATGCCGAAGATGGCGAATCCAAGCCCGGCTATGACGACCTGTGAATTGAATCCGAAAATAGTTCCCCCCATCGGAAAAAATCTTGAAATGGCATAGAATTTAAGCATCGCTCCGGTGAACATGAGCAGGCAGGCACCCACACCCGTAAAGCGCACACCCATTTTATCGAGGATAATACCACCGAAGATCAGCATGAATGCAAAGACGTTGAACCAGCCGTAAGCGCCGGTAAAAACGCCGTATTCCGTTCCTGTCCAGCCTAAACCGCCTTCTGCGGTACTTTTCATTAATATGTCTTCGAGGGGAGCCATGACATCGGTCATGAAATAACCGCACAGCATTGTAAACGATACGACGACAAGTGCAGTCCAGCGGGCTGTTTTTGAGTCCCGTAACGTTTGATGAATTTTTTCGACCATTTTTTTGTTATTTAGATTGATTGATTTTCCGCACAATGGCGCCAAAGTTAAAGGAAATATATCATAACTCAAAGGATTGCAAAGGGGGTTTTGGAAGGTAGCGGCGTTTTTTTGCCAAAACCGAAATTTCGGTGCTCATGGGAAAAACGGAACGTAAAAGCAGGAAAGGATCGGATTTATTCCGGATTAAAAAAAAGAATTTTTCTCTGATTTGTGCCCAGAGGGGAATGTGGCGGATCGTGAAAGAAATTTTAATGCTGTCCGATGAATATTTATTCATCGGAACTGCCGGATGTGGGATAGACGGTTTAGGACGGGAGATAGTATAGGATATATTTATCGGTCTTTTTTGCTTTGTGAAAACAGTCGTCCAGGAAAATAGGAATGTATAAAAATAGCCGGAGGTGGTAGTCTCCGGCTGTTTTCAAGATAAGATAAAAAAGAATGTTTAATAGTTATTTTTCTTTGGCTCGAAATAGGCTTGCGGATGCTCGCATGCCGGGCATTTCATCGGTGCTTTTTTACTCTTGATGACGAATCCGCAGTTACGGCATTGCCATTCTATCTCTTCTTCGCGCTCAAATACTTTGCCTGCTTCAACCCGTCCGAGCAGTGTACGGTAACGGGCTTCGTGCTCGGCCTCAACTTTTGCAATCTGGCGGAAGGTGTTGGCGATTTGCGGGAAACCTTCTTCGTCGGCTATTTTAGCAAATTCAGGATACAGTTCGGCCCACTCTTCGTTTTCCCCTGCTGCTGCCGCCGCCAGGTTTTCTGCCGTGGTTGCGATCACTCCGGCAGGGTAAGAAGCTGTGATTTCCACCATACCGCCTTCCAGATATTTGAAGAATTTTTTAGCGTGCTCTTTTTCTTGTTCGGCTGTTTCCATGAAAACACCGGCAATCTGTTCGTAGCCTTCTTTTTTAGCCACACTGGCAAAAAATGTGTAACGGCTTCTTGCCTGTGATTCGCCTGCAAATGATTTTAACAGGTTTTGCTCTGTTTTAGTTCCTTTAATACTCATAGCCTTTGTTTTATTGATTAAGTTATATACCACATCGCTTTTGTATTGCAAGTATAATAGGAATAAAGATAGCAAACAAATTCTTATTTTTTATAAAATTATAAATTCTATTTATCGATATTGATTATCAGTGAATTTTGTGAATGGAGCCATCTTTAAAATTTGGGAATCGCTTCGGG
>ENA-UEQO01004023-UEQO01004023.1-human-gut-metagenome-genome-assembly--contig:-NODE-4023-length-10697-cov-5.774294_pt1 | contig 10697 bp, 6 predicted proteins | sample MGYA00242938_ERZ507940 | MGnify/ENA primary metagenome ERZ507940 (study PRJEB26167, sample SAMN06115517) | human gut metagenome | host: Homo sapiens | place: China:Chongqing | collected 2014-12-03... | reverse complement strand
TGAAGATGTCTGCCTTGGTCTCATCGTTGATCTCACGGTTGTCAGCATAGTACTGGGTGCAGGCCTCGGTGGTGATGGTGAAGCCCTGCGGAACCGGCATGCCGGCGTGGGTCATCTCGGCCAGGCCGGCACCCTTACCACCCAGAGTGTTCTTCATGGTGGTTTGGTCGCCGCCGAAGGCGTCATGGCCCTCTTTGAACAGATACAAGAATTTCTTGCTCATAGTTACCTCCCAAATTGGTGACGTGTTTGCATCACATAAATCATGTTTGCATAGTCCATTATAACAGACCGAAAGACAGATTTCCAGTAGATTGTTAAAAAAATGCTCAATAGTTTCGCTGAAAAGTAGCCAAACTTTTTTGATTCAGGTATTGCAATTTGCACAAAAATCGTGTATCTTATAATGGGTAGGAAGTTCGAAATATTTTTTGAGCTGTCACTTTTTTCTTTTTGAGTTCCGCGGTAAATTTTTGCGGCGAACGGCGTTTTTCGGCTTGCTAAAATGCGCCGCATGTTATACAATATATAGAGCAGCACCGCATAATTCCCGCCTTACGGCGTAAGCACCGCTCCGGCGTATCGGCACTTAGAATTATGCGGTATTGCCATAGGTATAAGGTCCGCCGGCAGCCCCCGTGCGCCGCGGGCACGAAATGAGTGCATAAAGGAAGAACCGCTATATGTCTACCGCAAGAGAGAATTTCGAGCTGGCACAGCAGCGCTATGCCGCCACGTTTGAGCGCCATCTGGATAACGGCGTGAATTTTATCAGTGATAACGTCTGCATTGAGCCGGAGGTCGTCATTGCCCCCGGTGCGACCATCCTGCCGGGCTGCATCCTGCGCGGCCAGACGGTCATCGGCCCGGACTGCGTCATCGGCCCCAACACCCTGCTGGAGGATACCGTCGTTGACGCCGGGTCCACGATCAATGCCAGCCAGTGCTATGGGAGCCACATCGGCCCCAACAACAAGATCGGTCCCTTCACCCATGTGCGCGTCGGCACCAAAACCGCCGAGGGCTGCCATCTGGGCGCTTATGTCGAAACGAAGAACGCCGACTTTGCCGAGGGCAACACGGTCAGCCACCTGACCTACATCGGTGATGCCACGGTGGGCAAGTACTGCAACTTCGGCTGCGGCACCGTCACCTGCAACTACGACGGCGAGGGCAAGTTCCACACGACCATCGGCGACTATGCGTTCATCGGCTGCAACACGAACCTGGTCGCACCCGTTACCATCGGCGACCATGCGTTCACGGCTGCCGGCTCCACCATTGGCCATGACGTGCCCGCCGGTGCGCTGGGCATCGAGCGCGCCAAGCAGGCCGAGATCGACGGCTGGGGCGAGCGCAAGCTGGAGAAGTATATCGCCAAGAAGCAGAAGCTGGAAGCGGAGAAGAAAGGGAAGTAAAGCGTTGTAGGGGGCGGCGTCCTCGACGCCCCGCGGCCTTCCCATAAGCAGCCGCTTATCTTACGCTGCCGGGCCGGGTATGCCCGGCCCCTACGGTACTTCACGATTTTTCAAAGGATATATCTATGTTCGAAATGACCTCCGGGGCGGACTGGCTGATTGCCGGACTGGGCAACCCCGAACCGAAATATGACGGCACCCGCCACAACGCCGGTTTTGAGGCGCTGGACTATCTGGCCGCGCAGTGGCAGTGCGACATTGCCAAGGCCAAATGGCAGGGCCTGTACGGCACGGCACAGGTGAACGGCCACAAGGTCGTGCTGCTCAAGCCGCTGACCTACATGAACCTGAGCGGCCAGAGCATTGCCCCCGCCGCCAACTTTTACAAGATCCCGGCAGACCACATCATTGTGCTGTGCGATGACATCACCCAGGAGCCGGGACATCTGCGCATCCGGCCCCACGGCTCTGCCGGCGGGCACAACGGGCTGAAAAGCATCATTGCCAGCCTGGGCACCGACCATTTCAGCCGTATCCGCATCGGCATCGGCGCCAAACCGAACCCGCAGTACGACCTGGCCGCCTGGGTGCTGGGCAAGCTGCCTGCCGCAGACCGCAAGGCCATGACGGACCGCTACCCGGACATTGAGGAAGCCTGCAAGCTGCTGATGGACGACAATCTGCAGTACGCCCAGAACAAGTTCAACCACTAAGGGGACGTGAATCATGAGTGAAATCCGTAAAAAAGCAATGACCCGTCTGATGCTCTGCGCTGTAGCGCTCGTCGCCTGCATCATTTTCAGTGTCCTGCTGCTGAGCGGCACCTTTGACGGCAAAACCGGCGGCAGCAAGCCCGACTCCGGCGATACCATCAGCAGCAGTGCCCCCGCGGAAGGCGTTGACGATCCCACCGCCGACAACTTTACCGCAGAGAGCACCCCTGCCGAGGAGGCGCCCGCCGAGCCCGAGGCCACCCCCGAGCCGACGCCGGAGCCCACGCCCGTGCCCGAGTACGAGGGCCTGAGCGTGCAGCCCACCACCTATTATAATGAGGGTGAGCAGCCGACCTACACCGTGACCGACGGCAACAACCTGAACATGCGCAGCGGCCCCGGCACCGACTATGACAAGATCGGTCAGGTGCCCGCCTCCACCGGCGTGACCGCGCTGGGCACCAATGAGGACGGCAGCTGGGTCGTTGTGAACTACAACGGCACCTACGGCTGGCTCAAGACGGAGTTCTTGAACGGCTGATAAGCAAGAAGCCAATTTTCGGTCAGACGTAGGGCGGCCTGACCTCAGGCCGCCGCGGCGGGGTGAGGTCACCCCGCCCTACGTTTGCTTTATACAATGGGTTCTTTTATGTTCAACGCACTTTTCACCAAAACAGACGAATACGCAAGACTGGCGCAGGCGCTCGGGGGTCCGGGGGCTTGCGCCTTATTTGGCATACCGGGGTCGGGCCGGGCGATGGTCTATGCCGCGCTGGCGAAGGCCCTCGGCAAGCCGCTCTGCATCGTGACGCCCGGCGAGGCCGAGGCGACCCGGTTTGCGGGCGACCTGAACGCGCTGGGCGTGGCGGCGGCAGTGTTCCCTGCCCGCGACTATGTGCTGCGCCCCATCGAGGGCACGGGCCGCGAGTACGAATACCGCCGTCTGGCCGTGCTGGGAGACCTCGTCGGCGGGCGGCTGCAGGCCGTCTGCGTGCCCGACGAGGGCCTGACCCAATACACGACGCCGCGGGCGGATTTCTGCGCGAACACCCGCAGCCTGCACCCCGGCGACACACTGCCCCGCGCCGAGCTGACCGCGCTTTTGTACGGCGCAGGCTATACGCGGCGCGACCAGGTGGACGGCCCGGGTCAGTTTTCGATCCGCGGCGACATTGCGGACATCTACGCGCCCGACATGAAGCAGCCCGCCCGCATGGAGTTCTGGGGCGACGAGATCGACACGATGCACACCTTCGATCTGGCGACCCAGCGCCGCGACGAGCCGATTGAAAAAATCTACGTCTCCCCCGCGCGGGAGATACTGTTCGGTCAGCCCGCCGACGCAGCGGAGAAGATCCGCTCCTATATCAAAAAGGCCCGCGGCAGGCGGCGCACGGCGTTGGAGACCTGCACCGCTGCGGACCTGGCACAGCTGGACGGCGGCGTGATGCCTGTCAACATGGACAAATATCTCACGCTGCGCTATCCCGAGCCTGCGACGATTTTAGACTATTTTGACGATCCGCTGCTGATCCTGGAGGAGCCGGCCTCCCTGCGGGAGGCCGAGCGCGCCACCGCGTTCCGCCGGGGCGAGGAGCTTTCCGCCCTGCTGGAGGACGGCGTGCTGGCGGCAGGGCTGGATAAGCTCTACGCCGAGAGCGGCTGGCTCTGGGCGCAGTGCGCCGCACACCGCACGCTCTGCGCCGAGAACTTTGCCCGCAGCATGCCCGATGTGCCGCTGAAAACCATCGTCAACGCACCCGCCCACACGCTGCCCGCCTGGGGCGGCGAGGTCGCGGCGCTGCTGGAGGACATCCAGCCGCTTTGCAGCGGCGGCACGGCGGTCACGGTCATGGCCGGCACGCCCCGTGCGGCGGCAGGTCTGGCCGCCGACCTGCGCACCAAAGGGCTGAACGTCACGACGGACGCGGCTGCGGAGCCGAGCGCCGGGTTGGTGCAGATCCTGCCGGGGCAGCTTTCCGCCGGGTGCAGCCTGCCGTTTGCGAAGTACGCCATGTTTACGGCCCGCGCCTTCGGCGTGAGCGGCGCACAGAAGAAGAAAAAGCGCAATAAGGACGCGCTGAACAGCCTGAGCGAAATCTCGGTGGGTGATCTGGTCGTCCACCAGAACCACGGCATCGGGCGGTACGCGGGCATCCAGCGGATGGCCGTGCAGGGCGTCACAAAGGACTATCTGCGCATCGAATACGACAAAAAGGACGTGCTGTACGTGCCCGTCACCCAGCTGGACCTTTTGTCCCGCTACACTGCGCCGGGCGACAGCGACAACGTGAAGCTGAGCCGCCTGGGCGGCAGCGATTGGGCCAAGACCCGCAAGAAGGTCAAGGCTGCGACGGAGCAGATGGCGAAGGAGCTGATCGAGCTGTACGCCCGCCGCAAGCAGGCGCACGGCTACGCCTTCCCCGCCGACGACACCTGGCAGGGTGATTTTGAACAGCGCTTTGCCTATGAGGAAACGCCCGACCAGCTGACCTGCGCGGCGGACATCAAGCACGATATGGAGGAGCCGTGGCCGATGGACCGGCTGCTCTGCGGCGACGTCGGCGTCGGCAAGACCGAGGTCGCACTGCGCGCCGCGTTCAAATGCGTGATGGGCGGCAAGCAGTGCGCGATCCTGGCCCCCACGACGATTCTGGCGTGGCAGCACTTCAACACCGCGCTGACCCGCATGGAGTCCTTCCCCATCCGCATCGGGCTTTTGTCCCGCTACCGCACCGCCAAGGAGCAGAAGGAGACGCTGCGCGGGCTGAAGGACGGCACCGTGGACATTGTAGTCGGCACGCACCGGCTGCTGTCCGGCGATGTGAAATTCAAGGACCTGGGCCTTGTCATCATCGACGAGGAGCAGCGGTTCGGCGTCAAGCACAAGGAAAAGCTCAAAGAGAGCTTCATCGGCGTCGATATGCTGACGCTGTCGGCCACGCCGATCCCCCGCACGCTGAACATGGCGCTGTCGGGCATCCGCGATATGAGCACAATTGAGCAGCCGCCGTTTGAGCGCCAGCCGATTGAAACCTATGTGCTCGAGTACGACGAGGGCATCGTGTCCGAGGCCATCCGCAAGGAGCTGGCCCGCGGCGGGCAGGTATACTACCTGCACAACCGCGTGGACAACATTGAGGAATGCGCCGCGCGGGTGGGCAAGCTCGTGCCCGGGGCGCGTATCGGCATTGCCCACGGCAAGATGACCGAGGAACAGATTTCGTCGGTGTGGCAGCAATTGCTGGACAACGAGATCGACATCCTTGTCTGCACCACCTTAATTGAGACCGGCGTGGACGTGCGCAACTGCAACACGCTGATTATTGAAAATGCGGACCGCATGGGATTGAGCCAGCTGTACCAGATACGCGGGCGCGTGGGACGCAGCTCCCGCAAGGCGTATGCGTATTTCACCTTCACACGTGATAAGGTGCTGACCGAGATCGCGGCCAAGCGGCTTTCGGCCATCCGGGAATTCACGTCGTTCGGGTCGGGCTTCCGCATTGCAATGCGCGACTTGCAGATTCGCGGTGCGGGCAGTCTTTTGGGCCACAGCCAGCACGGCCACATGGAGGCCGTCGGCTACGATTTGTACGTGAAGATGCTGGGTCAGGCCATTGCCGCGGCCCGCGGCGAGGTCCCCGCCCCCGACAAGAGCGACTGCCTGGTGGACATCACCGTGGACGCATTCCTGCCGGAGGAATATATCCCGGACGCTGCCGGGCGCATCGAGGCATACAAGCGCATTGCGGCCATCGAGACGACGAGCGACGCCGAGGACGTGCTCGACGAGCTGATCGACCGCTATGGCAGCCCGCCCAAGAGCGTGCAGGGGCTGGTGGACGTCTCCCTCGTGCGCGTGACCGCAGCCCGCGTCGGCATTGCGGAGATCGTCCAGCGCGGCGACCAGCTGATTTTGTATAGTGACATCGTCGGGCCAAAGCAGCTGGGCGAGGTCATGGAAAAGTTCCCGCATCGGGTGCTGTATAATGCACTGGGCCGACCTTATTTCAGCCTGCGCGTGCAGAAGGGCGAAAGCCCGCTGGTACTGCTGCGGGATGTGGTGACCCTGCTGCCGGGCGCACAGAATCAGCCACAGACAAAGCCATAAAAAATAAGCACCTGTTTGCTGCGGTAAAAAGCAGTAAACAGGTGCTTTGCTTTTGGGGCAAGACGCTGAAATTTCTTTGGTCCTTTCTTTATAAAGAAAGGACAGAGGGGCTTTGCCGGGCGTGCATTACACCGCCCGTTCCCCCCTTGCATCACTCAAACACGTTCTCCTCATCCTCCACCACTTCACCAACGTGGTTTCCCTCGCTGTCCAGCCCGCGCTTGTCCAGCATATAGTGCACAAATTCCCGCGCCAGGCCGTAGAAGGTCGCAAAGAGCGGCACGCCGACGACCATGCCCACAAGACCGAACAGGTCGCCGCCGACCACGATGGAAAACAGGATCCACAAGGCAGAGATGCCGATGGACGAGCCCAGGATCTTCGGGCCGATGAAGTTGCCGTCCACCTGCTGGATGACCAGAATCAGCACGCCGAAGATGACCGCCTGGATCGGGTCAACCAACAGCAGAATGAAGATGCTGGGGATCGCGCCGATGAAGGGGCCAAATACCGGGATAATATTCGTGATGCCGATAAACACACTGATGAGCAGTGCAAAATCGAGCCGCAGGATCGCCATTGCCACAAACGTGATAACGCCGATGATGGCCGAGTCAATGATCTTGCCCACAAAGAAGCCCGTGAAATTCACGTTGGCATAATGGCAGATGCGCAGCGTGTTTTCCGCAGCCTTTTCCGGCAGGAAGGCATGCGCCAGCGTGCGCAGCTGATGGAGCAGATGCTCCTTGTCCGCCAGCATATAGATACTGGCCGCAATCGAGGTGAAGGTCGCCACAAAGTTCGATGCCACGCTGCCGATGCTGGCCACGATCTGCGGCATGGCGGCGCTGGCCATGCTGTAGATTTCCTTGACCATCGCCTCGGAATCGTCCAGCATTTTTGTGGCCGACGACAGGTCAACGCCGAAGCGCTCCTGAACCATGCCCAGCATATCCTGTATACTCTGTATGTAGCTTGGGAAGTTCGTAAACAGCATGGCGATGCTGTCCACGATCTGCGGGATGACCAGCCATGCCAGCAGCACAAGCAGCAGAATTGCCACCAGATACGCCAGAAGGATCGCGAATCCGCGCATCTCTTTCTTCTCTTTAAACAGCTTTGTGTAGAAGAACTTGACCATCGGGTCAAGCACATAGGCAATGACTATGCCGCCCGCAAACGGCGACACGATGCCGATAAACACACCGATTTTCCCCAGAAAGTACCCCAGATTGTTCAAAGCCAGATACAGCGCAATACAGGCCCCGACCACGCAGAACCAGTCCAGCATCGTCTCCGGCTTTTTGGTCCAGATATGTTCCTCTTTCAAATGCTCCGCTCCTTTTACATCATTGTACTAGAGTATTGTACGCTATGCACGCCTGTATTGCAAGGAATAACTTGTTAATTTTCTTGCGGCCCGCCTGGTAAATTCCGGCGCGGCTCACCGTTTTCATCCAGGCCGCGGGCCGTCAGCCCTGCCCCGACAGCCTGTTTGAGCAGCGCCGCCAGCACGGCCAGCGTCGGCACGCCCAGCACCATGCCCGGGATGCCGAACCACGCCCCGCCCACCACGATGGCTAACAGCACGCCCAGCCCCGGCAGGCCGGTGGCCCCGCCCAGAATGCGCGGCGCAATAAAGTTGCCGTCCACCTGCTGGACCACAAAAATAATGATGGCAAATTCTGCCGCTTTCCAGGGCAATTCCAGCAGCAGGATGATGAGCCCCGGCACCGCACCGAGGAACGGCCCCAGCACCGGGACAATGTTTGTCACGCCGACCAGCACGGACAGCAGCGGCGCGTATTCCAGCCCGAAGATCGACATCAGCGCAAATGTTTCCCCACCCACGAGCAGGGCGTCCACCAGCTGCCCGCCGATGTAGCCGCTGAAAATTTTGTTGGCAAGGCGGCAGATTTCCAGCACACTGCCCGCGGCACGCGGCGGCAGCGCCGCGTGCAGACACGCCCGGGCCGCGCGGAGCAGCGCCTCCTTGCCGGAGAGCAGGTAGATGCTGGCGGCCAGTGCCACCACGGCGTTGCCCGCAGCCCCCGCCGCGCCGGAGACGAAATCCGCCGCCGCACGCGCCGCACTGTGGGACAAACCGCCGAACCAATTTTGCAGTGCCGTGCCCACCGTCTGCACAAGCTGTTCCGCCGTGGCCGTATCGATGCCGAACGTATTTTGCACCCAGACCAGCAGGCCGCGGATGGTCTCCTCATACGCGCCGAGCCGCCCGGCAAAGGTCGTCACGCTCTGCACGAGCTGCGGGACGACGAGCGCCGCCAAAAGCGCCAGCGCACCGAAAAACAGCGCATAGCTGACGGCCATCGCCCCGCCGCGCCTGCCGCCAAAGAGCTTTTGTGCAAAAAAGCGCGTGGGTATGTCCAGTACATAGGCCAGCAGCAGTCCCCAGCCAAACGGTGCCAGCAGCCCGAGAAACGCCCCGGCCCCGCGCAGCACGTCCGGCAGCCAGTCTGCCGCGGCAAACACCGCCGCGACGCCCGCCGCCAGCAGCAACCAGTCCTTCATCGTGTGGGGTGTGCGGTCAAAACAGTTTTTCATTGTCGCTCCTCCTGTTTTGTGGTACACTGTTTACAGCGCATAATTTGTTCACCTTAGGCAACACCGCATAATTCCCGCCTTACGGCTTAAGCACCGCTCCGGCGGATCTCCGCGCCAAGAGCCGCCGCAAGCGGCGGTTGCGCTCCGAAGCGCCTCGCTGCGGCTCGGTGTGCGGCACGGCATCTTCCTGACCGGAGCAGACATTCTTATGGACGGCGGCGTTGTGGCAAGCGGCGCCAGCGGATTGAGCAAATAAAAAAGGGCAGCAAAGTAAACCCCGAATATGTGGGGTCTGCTTTGCTGCCTTTTGCATTTTGAAATTTCGTTTGGCGGTACTTTAGTGCAGCTCGCTTTCGCAGCGGTCCAGCACGGCGGCGATAACCTGATCCATGTCGTAATACTTATACTCACCCAGGCGTCCGCCGAAGATGACCTTCGGCTCGGCGTCGGCCAGCTTCTTGTACTCGGCATACAGTGCGCCGTTTTTAGCATCGTTGACGGGGTAATACGGCTCGTCACCGGGCTTCCACTCAGAGGAATACTCGCGGCTGATGATCGTTTTGGGCAGGTCGTTGCCGTTCTCGTCCTTGCCGAACTCGAACCATTTGTGCTCGATGATGCGGGTCCACGGCGTCTCGCGGTCCGTATAGTTGACGGCGGCGTTGCCCTGGAAGCTGGGCTTGTCGAGCAGCTCATTCTCAAACCGGACGGAACGGTACTCCAGCGTGCCGAGTTTGTAGCCAAAATAAGCGTCAATCGGGCCGGTGTAGACGATTTTGTCAGCCAGTGCGTCCAGCGCGGCCTTGTTTTCGAGGTAATCGGTGTTCAGCCGCACCTCGATGCCGTCCAGAAGATTGGCGATCATCTTGGTGTAGCCGCCGATGGGAATGCCCTGATACAGCGCGTTGAAATAGTTGTTGTCAAAGGTCAGCCGCACAGGCAGGCGCTTGATGATAAATGCCGGCAGGTCCTTGCAATCGCGGCCCCACTGCTTTTCGGTATAGCCCTTGATGAGCTTTTCATAAATGTCGCGGCCCACAAGGGAGATGGCCTGCTCCTCAAGGTTCTGCGGCTCGTGGGTGATCTCACGGCGCTGCTCCTCGATCTTGGCGGCTGCCTCCTCCGGCGTTACAACGCCCCACATCTTATTGAAGGTGTACATGTTGAAGGGCAGCGAATACAGCTCACCCTTATAGTTGGCAACGGGAGAGTTCGTAAAGCGGTTGAACTCGGCAAACCGGGTGATATAGTTCCAGACCTTTTTGTTGTTGGTGTGGAAGATGTGCGCGCCATACTTATGGACGTTGATACCCTCGATGTTCTCGGTATAAATGTTGCCCGCAATGTTGGGGCGTTTATCCACGACCAGCACGGATTTGCCGTGGGCCTTGGCCTCATGGGCGAAGATGGCACCGTACAGACCGGAGCCGACTACCAGATAATCATATTTCATATAACAGGTGTTCCTCTCTTTAAAAGTCACAGGGATATTGTGCGGTAATGGCATGGAGAGCCTTACTCCACTGTCAAAAAGTGGCAGAAAGGCGTTTCAGTCTCTGCCGAATAGATCTCTTGTGTAGACCTTGTCCTGCACATCGTTGAGGCAGGCATCGTAGCGGTTGGCCAGAATGGCCTGACTCTGCCGCTTGAATTTGTCCAGATCGTTGACCACTGCCGAACCGAAGAAGGTCTTGCCGTCCTCCAGCGTAGGCTCATAGATGATGACCTGTGCGCCCTTGGCCTTGATGCGCTTCATGACACCCTGAATTGAGCTTTGGCGGAAGTTGTCGCTGTTGCTCTTCATCGTCAGGCGATAAACTCCTATCACACACTTATGTTCCTTACCTGCATCATAGCTATTGGCATCGGCATAGCTGTAATAACCAG
>ENA-UEQO01004022-UEQO01004022.1-human-gut-metagenome-genome-assembly--contig:-NODE-4022-length-10698-cov-7.791828_pt1 | contig 10698 bp, 13 predicted proteins | sample MGYA00242938_ERZ507940 | MGnify/ENA primary metagenome ERZ507940 (study PRJEB26167, sample SAMN06115517) | human gut metagenome | host: Homo sapiens | place: China:Chongqing | collected 2014-12-03... | reverse complement strand
ATGATGAAGAAAGCGGTCATCCTGCGCAACCAGCGCTACGAAGCCATTTTCAATGAAAACAACCATCTCTCACAAACAGCTATTCTGTATCCGCTCTAAGAAACGCCCTCTGTTTCCCGTATAGATTTCCAAAAGTTTGAATGCTTTTTGCATTCCTCCACCCTCGCATCGTTTGCATGATACCATTCAGCTCCCTGGCATTGGCATTGGTAAAATCCTTTTTCGTTCCGCCAAACACTTCACACCAGATCTCCAGTGTGCACACTTTTTGACGGGCTATCGTCCCCTCCGGTGCTCCCGGTTCTCCGTATCTTTCCAGGTAGTCACGGCGTTCAAAAATATCCATATCTTTCCAATTTTCCGGAAGCAGCTTATCAAGGTAGTCCGCAATCAATCCAACCTTCTCACTTCCTTCTGTATGCGCTTCCTGCAATTCCCGTGCTTCCGCCGCAACTTCCGAAGGAAGAAGAAGGCTTTCGTTCTCTTCGTACATCGTCCGGACCTCCGACCACACCTGATCCACATAGTCCGGTGTCAGTTCTTCCAGATTCTTCTTTCCATCGCCGTGACAGAAAATCGGCCAGAACCGGCGGCCGCCCGTCCGGTCTTTCAGAAAAACGGCATCGTTTGTAGTTGCTGCGAAAACGCACTGCCTCGGGAATTCCTCAGTCCTCCGTCCGTACGGTGCGCGGAACCGGTCACTGTTCCGACTGAGAAACGCTTTTATCTGGTCATTCTCCGCCTTGCTTGTGGCCTGCATTTCGGACAGTTCATTGATCCACGCTCCCTGCAGCTGCTCCATCGGGTCTTTGCCCTGGAACGTTACCAGGCCGTCATTAAACCAGTCCTTCCCCAGAAGCCTCAGCACAGTACTTTTCCCGATGCCCTGCGGACCGGACAGAACAAGGCACTGGTCAAACTTCACGCCGGGATGCATGACCCGTGCCACAGCTGCTTTGAGATGGATCCGTGTCACCGCCCGTACATACGGGCAGTCATCCGCGCCAAGCCAGTCGATGTACACTGTCTCCGCGCGGGGTATGCCGTCCCACCGAAGAGATGCCAGGTACTCCCTCACCGGATGAAATGCATTTTCCGCCATTACTTCCGTCAGAGCATCGTCAATCACCTGTCGGGCCTGCAGCTTGTAGTGAACACTGAGGTAATTCCGCAGACAGGCATCATCCGAGTCCCTCCATATCAGATCCTGTCCGGCTTCCCTCCAGGGCAAGTCTCCCCGTACCATGAATCGGTGTGCGAAGTCGTCCCTGCCGAAGCGTCCTGCCAGCAGCGGATCATGAGAAAGAATCAGGATGAAATTACGGGCGCTGGGGAGCAGGTTTCCTTTCTTATCCGTTTCCAGCGAATCCATCCAGTCCGTGTTCGTGTCGGCCGCACCGTCTTCTTCCCATCCTTTTTTGAGTTCCTCTGTGAGCTCCCTGCGGCTCTCCCTTGCCGTTTCCTTGTCCTTCCGGGCAAAGTCTGACATTTTCACGAAGCTCGGCAGCTTGTTCGCCGGTGTGGTTGCATCAGAATCCTCGTCCAGGGCTCCGAAGAGGTGGATCCGCACGAGGTCAAAGGCATTGCACAGCCGGCCGCCCGCCGGATCTGTGCTGTGGTGAGAATAGGCAAATCGGTCTTCGTACAGCACAAGGCCTCCGGTGGTACTCCCTGCCAGGTATGTATACCGGCCTTCTCCGCACGGAGCATATACATCAGCCAGGAACGTCTCGATAGCTTCCCCGATGGGATGAGCCCGGCAGAAGGCCCCGATGATGCCGTCCTTTTCCAGCGGATCTCCCTGCTTCTTTGCCGTTCTGCGGACAATCTCCGTTTCCCGCTTGCTCGTTGGCCATTGTGAAACATCCTGCCAGTTTTCATACCGGGAAAGAACGGCTTCCGGATTCAGCGGCGGTGCATCGTTGTGTTCAAAAACGTATTCCCCGTCCTGCGGAGTGGACGGCCAGTACATCAGTCTTTCTGGCTCATATGTAGTGTCGTCCATTGCTTCGATATCAATATCGGCAGCCAATCGCCTTGCGATAGCCTGGTAAGCTTCCGGGCCTACCGGAGATGACAGGAGTACCAGAACGCGCAGGCGCGGTGCCTCCGGACGGTGGCTGTGGGTCGAGTAGACCGCCCAGGCATATCCGGAGAGAGACTTCTTCAATTTGTCCATGAAGTCCGGTCCGGCATTATCTGCATCAAGCGTCACGATCTGCCGAGTGAGAACATTTTGCTTGAGACGGCGGCCGTCTTTCAGGGCGCCTCCTACAAAGCCGCCAACACTGTCTTTCTTGGCGTCCCTTTCGGACTTCTTCATTGCCTTGTATTCGGCTGCTGTCTCCCCGGTCCGTACTGTATGCGACAGCTTCTCCAGCAGGTGCGACCAGGTTGTTTCTGACCGCTTCCATCGTTTCTCGAACCGCCGGGCTGCCGTATAGATGACTATTGGTAAATCATAGTGCAGCTCCATTTTCAGTCCTTTCTGTAGTAAATATCCTCGAATCCGTCTGCATTTTTAACGAGTCCCTTTTCCCAGGGCTCGTTCATGGACATGATCCGTGTTACTTCTTCCATGCTTCCTTTATCCTTCGGCACTTCCATAATGACTTCATCGTGGACATGCATAAGGATTTTGTAACCGGCATTTTTCAGACGCAGCATTGCGGCGGCAAGGCAGTCCCGGGCGGTAGCCTGGACAATATTCTCAACAAGCTTTCCTCCGTAGGTTTCCAGTTCTCCCCATGTCCGCGTTCCCTGTTCCATGCCGGCGTAGAGGATGGCTTCCCCGCCGAAGCGATTCTGCCCGATGCGCGGGTGGATGTAGACCAGATGCCGGCCGCTCGGGAGCTCTATAAAGAGAGCACCGAAGCGGCAGTGGAAGCGCAGGCGCCCCTGACGGATAGTTACAATCTCTCCCGGATTCCAGACAGCTTTACGGACGGCAGCATCCACCGCCCACCAAAACCGCACAATAGCCGGAGAAGCCCTCCGCCATTTCGTAACGATATCTATCAGTTCTTCATCAGTGAGCCCCATTTTATCCGCCCCCATAGCCTTAAGAGCCCCGATTCCTCCGCCGTATCCGAGCGCCAGTTCCGCTATCTTTCCCTTTTGCCGGAGATGTCCGTTTACGCCGTGCTTCACAACCGGAACACCGAACATGGCGGATGCAGAAGCGCAGTAGATGTCGCCGCCTTTTGCAAAGACATCCTGTCGCCATTTTTCTCCGGCGAGCCAGGCTATGACACGGGCCTCGATGGCTGAATAGTCGTCAACGATGAAACGGCAGCCGTCTTCTGCCACAATAGCCGTGCGCACCAGCTGAGAGAGCACGTCCGGCACGTTGTCCCAGAGGAGCTCCAGCTCCTCCAGATCTCCGCGGATAACAACATCGCGTGCAGCCCGCAGTTCTTCGATCGGCATGGAGGAGCGGGGAAGATTGTGCAGCTGCACGATCCGTCCGGCCCATCTGCCCGTACGCATAGCGCCGTAGAATTGGAACATCCCATGGATCCGGCCGTCCGAGCAGACCGCCTGTGCCATAGCTTCGTATTTTTTAATGGATGTCCGCCCCATGAGCTGGCGGATCTCGAGCACCCGGCGCACATCGCCTGGGATATCTTCCCGTTCAAGAAGCTCAGTCACGGCTTTCTTGTCCAGGGCAGGAACCGTCTCACCGATCCGGTCTTCCACCCAGCGCTTCAGTTGGGCAACGCTGTTCGGATTCTCCAGTCCGGTGATCCGGACTGCTTCTTCCCGCAGATGGGCGCTGTAGTCCTGATTCATCCGGATGGCGTTCCTCACAAGCTGCATATCCACCTTGGCTCCGTTCCCGTTGATCCATTGATCCATCAGCCAGTACCGGTGCTCCGTTTCAGTCGGTTTCAGGCGCAGCAGTTTCTGTCTGATAGCCCGTTCCACTACAACATCCTGCCGGTTGTACTCGATGTACTCCGCCCACTTGTCCGGGGCGTCTTCCGGGCGGTTTCGTGTCCGTCCGCCATTCGCTTTAGTAGGCTTGCACGGTTTTGAAAAATAATTGATGAGAGCCTTGCCGCGGGCATCTTTCTGTTTGTCTTCACCCAGCTTCAGGATCTTGGCCACATTGGCCAATCCTGTGGGAAGGCTGTTGTACAGGGACAGGATAGAGGTACACTCCCAGCACTCAAGAGGCATGTCCGGGTAGAGCTTCCGCAAACACGTCATTTCAAAATTCGCATTGAAGGCCGTCTTAGTGACAGACCTGTCAAAAAGGGCCTGCACAAATCGTGCAGGCACCTCTTCTCTGGTCAGGTCGGCCACCTGTACGGGCTCATCATCGAATGCATATCCCAGCAGCAGAATTTCAAAGTCGGGCGAATCAGCATACTTGTAGACGCCGTAGCGGATATCCGCACTGCTGTAGGTCTCGATATCGATTGCCAGTGTTGTGGCCATAGCTTTTACCTCTTAAAAAATATCGTCAAGCTGTTTGTCTGCATCGTCCAGGAAATCATCGCTGAAGTCACTGTCTGAGACAGAATTCCCAGAAATCGGCTTGCCATCTTTGATTTTTCTGATGGCAAGGAGCCCGGCCCCGATTCCCTGATTTCCGCTCTGATTGTACGGATAAAGAGACAGCACCGCTTGTGCATACACCCCGCTGTAGATTTCTTCCTTGTCTGTGATATCTTCAAGATTCCGGCTCAGAACCTTCGGAGGATACTCTTCGTTGGCTTTTGCATTGATGTAATAGCATCCTGCAAAATTCGGATCTCCTTCACGTTCTGTATCCCCGTCATGCAGCGGCATATTAGCTCTATTCAGGACCTTCTTCCCGCCCAGGCGGCGAACGGTATCCTCATCGCTGAGCATGCTTTTAATGGCTGCATGATAGCGGTCCAGTGTTTTCTTATCGTCCTTGCGGATCAGTACAGCGGCGCTGTAGCGCTTCCGTCCGGACAGGTCCTCTTTCGGGCTAAAAACATTAACGTAGCAAAGTTTGCAGGTTCCGGTTGTGAATTTCATAGTTATTTCTCCTTATTAATAAAATCTCTGAGCGATTTGCTCGCATAAAATCTGACAGTAGTACGCGGAGGAAATACGGTATATTCCCCTGTCGTAAGATCATGCCCTCCGCGTTCTTCCATACGGATCGGCCGAAGAATGCCGAAACGATACAGCTTAATTGCTGATCCCGCCTGGAGAAATTCAGCCATACAGCAAAGAATCTCATCCAACGCCTTTTCCGCATCTTTTTTAGTAAATCCTCTCTTTTGCAGATACAGTACAATGGCTGCTTTATCCGCCTCAGAGGTATTCGTCCTTGAATTCATTTGTAACATCCCCTATTTCCATTTCCTTGCGCTTATCAGATTCGGGAACAAGGGTAGGTTTTCCCGCTGATTTTGTGATGTTGGCCCCTAGGATCTCCGCGAATCTTGTTTTTCCGCAGAGCTTTTCCAAGGCTGTCAGTGTCTTGAGAGAAGCAGGTTTGTAGATGTCCTCGATACCGGCGGCAAGCAGCTGCTCCGCCGCAGCCGCTTCATCTACTATTTTTCGGGTGCTTCGGCCGGCCACAAGCTTTAAGCCCGGCCATTTCGTACCGGAAAGGGCCTTGCCCATGGCATAAGCTTCAATCCCGTCCAGCCAGTTCTTGACCTCTTTTGCATGCAGCACAATATCCGCAATTTCAAAGTCTTCGAGCTCAGATCCGGGGGCAAAGTCGTCCTTGATATGGGATTTCATTTCCTCTGCATAAGCCCGGCATACTGTTCTGGCTTTGCAAAACCGGCAATGCTCGCCGGGCTTGAATTCGCCCTCGCCGGCCATAGCCTTTTCTGCGATGGTCCTTGCCTTCTCTCCCCACCGGAGAAGTTCTTCTTCCGTCAGTTCATAGGATGAGATGTTATCCAGGCGAGGCTGGATGATGGTCATACGTACTTTACTGATGTCGTAAAGGAAACCATAGGCGGTGAGTGCCCCCAGTGCGTACAGCATCATCTGGCTGTTTTTCTCGGCAGCCACTCGAACGCCCTTTCCATACTTCAGATCCACGATCTCCAGGCCTCCGTCTGATACAATGACCAGATCCCCCGTACCGAAGCCCTCCGGCACGAATTCAGAGAAGTCCAGGCGTTCCTCAACAAGCACCTTCGCATCCGGGGAGGATTTCCGGGCAGCGATGATCTTCTCAATACAGGCATCAACATACAGTTGGATGGCCTCACGCATTTCCGCATTTTCGCTTTTCACGATACCGTCTCCGCCGGCAAGGAATCCCTGCAGCGTCTCTTCTGCCAGGGCATGTGCTGCAGTTCCTTCTGCCGCGTAAGGGCTTCCCTTGTCAGGGAATTGGCTTTCCAACTTTGCGGAAGGAGTGCACACCAGCCAGCGATGGCTTGCGGATGCAGATAAGAATGCATGTGTCCGACTCATCAGATTGCCACCGCTTTCTTGAATTCCTCTAACAAAGATTTAGGAAGAGCTGTGATGCGTGAAACCTTGTGAGCAGTCAGGAAATCTTTGATTTTCTTTTTCCCTTCTTTATCAGCGGCGCAGAATTTCTCGCAGAGAACCCGCAGCTCTACAGCTTCCGATTCTGAAATGGGTCCGTCTGCTTCAGGTTCCGTCACTTTTTCCGGCTCAGGCTCCGGTTTAGGATCTGGAGCCGGCTCGGAATCAGGATGAAACTCGGCGGAAGCCGTGTAGCTCCTTTTCTCTTCAACTGTTGCAGAACCCGGAACTTCTGCAATCTTGTGTTGTGTAAAAAACAGAACGTCTCTTTTTAATTCTTCCGGTGTATCTGCTACAAAGGTAAGTGTTATCATTTGTTTTCCTCCTGTGTTACAATACGGATAAGGAGTCTCAATTCCTTACTTGCTCTGTCGATCTTGCACATCGGCAGGGCTTTTTTCATTCTTCAAAGACAGATAAAGCAGCTGCGCCGCGTCTTGCAGTTCCTCCGGATTACGGAAGAAATCCTGCATGATATCTGCTATCAGCATCAGCAGATCATTGGCGTTCCCATCGGTTGAATGAAACTTTGTTTCTTCGTCCGATACGGCGATAATATAAGTCGTCATGTTCCCCTTTTCCTCATCCGTAAAATATCCGGTCGGCCATAATACCTTGAAACATTTTTTCCCGTATTTCACGTGGAGTGATAATTCCGCCTCCGGAAAACCGTCCGCCAAAATATCCAGTTCCTTCTGAAGTTTTCTTAAAAGTTCTTCCATATTACTCACCTCCTTTCACAGTCCCTTCCGGGACTTCCTTTTTTCTTCTACGATATCGGCAACCAAAGAAGACCGATTGACGATACCGATTCGATTCTTTCCTCTCGTGTTGATCCATTCCTTAAGGGCGTCCAATGGAATCACCGTTTTTGCCCCTACTGCGAAACACGGAAATGACCTGTCATTTTTGGCCCAGTCATATACTTGCGCAAGTCCGACAGAGCAAAGAATCGCGGCTTCTTCAGGTGTAATGGAAAACTTATCCAACAGCGGGAAATTTTCCCGGACCAGTGTCATTTTCATGATTTCCTCCTTCGTGAATACTTCCACATCAAGTGTCTGACCGGCAGCTCCGGAGAGGCCGTTGCTTTTGGTAATCCGCAGTCTCTGTGGCAAGGCTGCAGTTTACCGTCTTTTTTAATCCACATTTCAAGTCCCGGTATTATGGATCTGCCGCACAAGCAGCATCTCCGGCGTTCTTCCGTCATAAGCCGATGTGCTGCATCGGATGAATTCCCATGAGCCATAATGCCACCGTGATACATACCGTACTCAGAAACAGGCCTAACGCGAAAAACAGTGCGCATTTTGTAATTTCCTCATCTCTTTTTTCCTGCGCTTCTTTTGCTTTAATAGCTGCCATCCGCAGATATTCTTTTTCTCGGAATAATCGGGCTGTCTCAGCCTGGCTGTTAATGGAAGCGATCATTTCATTTGTGGCCTTCTGTCTCTGCGCTTTAGTTGCCATTGTTATCCCTCCTTCGCTTAGCACTTCTCTTTTTTAAAAAGAATCTTCATTGGAATATCCGGAAAGAATTTGTCATGCTCTTTCATCAATCACTTCCCCGGTTCTGCTTCCCATAGCAGGCGGAATGTCTCCCGGCCCTTTGGCGTCACCAGCGTCTGTGTTCCGCTCCAGTGTGTCTTCTCATTCAGACACTCTTTCAGTTCGAATAGCCCTGCATTCTTTGCCGCATAAGGCATCAGTTTGCCTTTCTTATCGCGGTAGATGTATTTCTTTGCCAGCAGAAACGAGATAAACTGCCTCTCCGGAATCTGGAGCTGCTTCGCAGTCTCCCGGAAATTTGTCAGAAGATTCCGGTCCACGAGCTGGTCAAAATAATCCGCCTTTGGCCGCATCACCTGATTCGACACCACAAGAGCCGAATTCTGTACCTCCAGCTCACCAATGCGGCGGTTCCGTTCCGAAATCGTCCTCTGGGAAATCTCCAACGCCCTCGCCATGATCTCCGCATCCGACAGCCCTTCCGTGCGGCCCATATACCCGCCCGTGCGGCGGATGGCCGGGAGCACCTTCGTGGTAATCCACCGCTTGAACATCTTTGCGCTGGGCAGCTTGCTCGAAAGAATCAGGCTGTACACGCCGGACTCGTTGATGACCGTCATATTGGGGTTTCCTCGAATACCGTCACGAATCGTTACGGTATTCCGGTCTTCGGCGTCCACATGGTCAATCAGTGCTTTCCGCGGATTGGTATAACCGAGAATAGCAGCTACATCTTTCCCGATGAACCAGGGGCCGCCCTCACCATCGATTACGCGGACGCTGCCGAACTCTTTGCTCTCAAAAATCTTCAGATTGTTCATAAATCCTTCTTTCTATTCCTAAAAAGGAACAATTAAAGTAAAAAAAATTTGTTCGCATCAAGATTGTATTTCCTACAAAGATACCTAACCTCGGATAATGAAAAATCTGAGCCATTTTTATTAAGCTTTGAATTAAAAGTAGACCTGTCAAGTCCCATTTCTTTTGCTATATCTCCCTGTTTTACAGAATTTTCAACAAGAAATGCCTTCAATTTAACATACCCTCTACCCTTTTTGTCGTTCGTCATATACTCACCTCCTTAGTTTCAACTTGTTCCTTATCTGGAACAAGTCCAGTATACAGCGTTTTTGTTCCTCTGTCAATAACAAATGTTGCTTTTTAGGCACAACGCATATATAATGAAAGCATAAGAGCGCGATTGAAATATCGCCCCTAAAAGGGAGGAAGATGACGATGACACTAGGTGAAAGGCTTGCAAAAGTCAGAACAGACAACCAACTATCTATGACTGATCTGATAAAAATTTTCGAGGAAAACTTTTCATTGAAAATAACTAGAAGTATGATTTCTCGCTGGGAACACGACTTGGCTGAACCAACAAATAAGTTTTTAGCGGCTTATGCCAAATACTTCCATCTAGACATGAATGAGTTATTGGGAATTATTAACGAGCAAAACAAGCAGGAATTTTCCCCTATTCTGCTAAGAGCACAGCAAAATTTATCTCCTGAGCAGCTTTCTATGCTCGAAGCTATGGCGAAAGTTATGCTTGAAAATACTCAAGGAAAGGAAAAATAAATTGCACAACAGACCAAATTATATAAAAGCTAGAAACACTGCTTATAATTTGTTCGAGGAATTGGATATTCATTCTTTTCCAATTTCGATGCACAACATTTTTAACCAATTGAATATTCCTTGTTTCACTTATACTCAAGCCCAAGAAGCTATGCCCCAGGATTCTGGCTTTATTTCGTATATCACGAACATAGCAGACGGAATTAGCTATAAAACCAAAGATTCTAGAAATCCTTATATTGTTTTTTATAATGAGAAGTCTTTTGAAGAAAGAATTCCATTTACATTAGCGCATGAGCTCGGACATATTCTTTTACATCATCATTATAAAAATCAGAGCTGTTCTTTTTTTCATTCGGATACTACCTTTTATAGTAAAGATTATCGAGATATTGAAGCTGACTATTTTGCCGGAGCTCTTTTGCGTCCGGCTTACCTTATCAGTCTTCTTCATCTGGGCCTAGAAGATATCCATGAAATTTTCCACGTATCTCATCAATGTGCTCATACTGGTATAAAAATTGCACAAACGCAATTTGGGGCCACTCCGGAAGAAACATATCCTAAATTGACATTATATTTTGAGAATCAATTTCAAGAATTTTTGGGGCAAAGGTACTGCTATAATTGCCATATGCATTTTCAAGGTGCCTATTTGAAAAAGTGTCCTTTTTGTGATTCCTCCTCGATTACATGGGGAGATCCACGGCAATTAATGTTTACGTTTAAAGATGAAGAAGAATACCTGGATATTTGTCCATCAATAAGTACTGATAGACTATCGGGATTTGAATGTTCACAATAGTAAACAGATATTGGATATTTTTATACTCCATCCCTGCTTTCAAAATAAAAAAGCTGCATTCATATTGGCGTATGAATGCAGCTGTGTCGGAAGGTACTACTAATACCATCCGACGATGTAATCCACCTTCCAGGGCTGATTACGTATATATTTTACCATAATCAGCCCCTTTTTTCGCAGCAAGGAGGCTGTTTTATTATGTCGAGAAGAAAAAACGGACTATACGAAGAGACAATCGTAATCAATCAGAAAAGATATCACTTCTATGGAAAGACAAAGAAAGAAGCCGTAGAGAAAAAGAA
>ENA-UEQO01004020-UEQO01004020.1-human-gut-metagenome-genome-assembly--contig:-NODE-4020-length-10703-cov-14.178713_pt1 | contig 10703 bp, 8 predicted proteins | sample MGYA00242938_ERZ507940 | MGnify/ENA primary metagenome ERZ507940 (study PRJEB26167, sample SAMN06115517) | human gut metagenome | host: Homo sapiens | place: China:Chongqing | collected 2014-12-03... | reverse complement strand
TGTTCAAACTGTCGGCGTTTAATCTGTATGCGGTTGCCATTCATAATGAGCCAGCCAGCGTCCTTGTTTTCCTCTGCTAAGCGTCTTAACTTGTTTTCTCCGATACGGAAATACTTTGACGCTTCTTCAATGGTAAGGGTATATTTTTCCCATACGGGAATATCCTGTGCATTACTCATAAAACACCCCCTCACTTTCGATTACATCTGCTATATCCGTACACATCTGTTCTACAAGCATTTCCTGTTTTTCGGAAAGGTTGGTACATTCATCAATCATTTTCATGTAGTTTGAGCCTGTCAGCCTGTCGATTTCCTCTATCATCACGATTGACGGCATGACCTGTCTTTCCAGCCATTGCAGAGTGCGTTCCATATTGACAGGTACGGGGTTCATTTCAAAAGGTAAACTGTCATGGGAAATGAATATCTCCCACAGCGGATAATCGGGAAATTGCACAAAATCAGTAATAAGGTAAAACACCAACCCATGAGGGTTATATGTCAATAACAATTCCTCAACTGCCTGTACTGCCTTTTTATCACGCAGACGAATTTCAAAACGGTTGATAATATCCGTATGTTTCTTTTTGGTTGCCTGTTCCTTTTGTTTTTCATACAGGCAGAAATATTTTGTGCTTGCCTTTGAGCCGATATAAAGGGTACTTGCTAAATTACGGTTTTTTCCGCTTAGTTTTCCACCTTGTACATTTTCATAGTTTTTACAGCGACAATCCGCACCGCCATTTTTGTATTTTTCAGACAAAACGGGAATATCCAGCAGACCGCACATATCATTGATTGCCAAGTCAAAACGTCGGATAACACCGCCACAGTCAAGACAGCGGTTTAAAAATGAATACCAATCCCTGTTCTGTGCCTGTAAGACATATTCCATGTTGCGTGAGCCTGCCCCTTTTAATTCTAAAAATACACCCATGTGTTCATCATCAGAAGCCATGACCTTGATTTCCCCGTAGGCATAATGCTCCTTATAGCCATAATACCCATAGTCATAATGGATAAAATAGTCCGCTTTCATGCCAAGCACCTTTCGGATAACTTCTAATGCGTCAGTCGTTGGAAAACGGACAGACAGATAATCAACGAGCAGATAAAAAGGCTTATCACAGACATAGTAATTCAGACAACGCAGGATAATGTTCTGTGTTTCTTTACTTGCGTTGGCTTTTCCGTTCTCAAAGCGGTTGATACTATATCTTGATACATGGGTAAGACTTGCAAGTTCTCCTTGTGAAAGACCGCTTGCAAGACGTTTGTTCTTCATTTCAAGTGCAAATTCTAAATTGTTCATTGTATTCCTCCAATCCCACAACAGCCTTGAAATACCTGTAAACCACTATTCAAAAGAATGTGAAATTACTATCTTCTTAAAACTTCTCATTACTACTCACAGGTTTGGGGTTGTATGGTTTTTGACTTGTCTTTTGTGAAATAGTGCCCCCCTGTTAGATAACGGGGGCACAGTCAAGGCTCGCAGGCTCGCCAGCCGACAAAGCATTTCTTCCCCTTGACACAAGGTGTCATGGCGGTAAGCCTGAGAGGCTTCCGCCACCGTGTCAGAAATACTTTGTCAGCAAGTCCTGTTTTGCCTTTTCTAACAAGTTCCATTTCAACCAATATTCATATCTACGGGTTTAATCAGATGGGTATTTCTTTTTGAATGTTTTTGTATTTCATGCTATTGTGCTTATTCACTCACAATAGCATAGTAATTCTTATATGCTTATTTGTCAATATCTTTTTTTGTCTTTACAAATCATATTAAGCATGATAGACTTATAACAGTGAAGATATAACGAGATATGGAGGGTTGTGCAATGAAAATAAGCCATTTAGGAAATAATATACAGACCATAAGAAAATTTAGGGGAATGAAACAACAGGAACTTGCGGACAAAATCGGTATCAATATGCAGAGCCTTTCCAAGATTGAAAGAGGGTTGAACTATCCTGCTTATGAAACGCTGGAAAAGATAATGGAAGTGCTGGACGTAACGCCGAATGAATTATTATCGGGAGAATGGAAGTATGTCAATCAGTCTGAAAAAGAAGTCTGTCAGTTTTTAAGAACAGAAGAACGTCTAAATGCAGAACTGAAACACGGACACTATGATAACTTCTTTGACAGCGAGGAAGAATGGCTGGAATATGAGTTGGAAAAGTTACGGGAATACATTACAGACTATATCAACGGGAAAAGCATTGAAGCGTCCGACCTTTACCCAATCAAAGAATTTATCCAGCATTTGAAGTTTCAAAAATTACTAGACCGCTATGATGATTTATACAGTATGGATATGTTTGGGGAAAGCATAGAGGGACATAAATATAGGACACCTTATCAAGTCGTGAAAATGATAAATCCGAACTCAAAAGAGGATATGGAACTGTTACGGGAAGTATTAAGGAATAACCATTTTGATGATGAGGACGAGTAATCTTTTTCCTCTTGCGAGAAGATACAGCAAACAAAAAGCCCGATCAAGAGTGCAAAGCACCACCAATGGTGGCAAGCTCTTGACAGGGCTTTTTCTTTTCTGTTGTGGGTACTCAAGAGGAAAAAAGGAAAAGTGTGATGTCTCAATTTTTTTATCTTGCACGCATAAAAAGATTGAAAGAGGTGTTTGTTTCCAGTATAATGTTTTTTGTATAGAAGCAAGGATTGAATTTTTTTGAAAGAAAGGGTTGACAGTCATGTTCACACATTGTTACGCTTGCGACAGACAGACAGACAGACAGACAGACAAGTAAATTCTGCCCTTTTTTCAATTCTATCAATAATAAACAGAACGCACAGATTATCCAGTTATAAGGGGGAGTTTGTGCGTTTTTCTATGCAAAGAATTTATGAAAAATAAGGAGTGAACAAACTATGAAGAAAAAACAAGTCCTTGCAGTAAGTTCCGCATTGATGATTGGAACAACAACTGCACTTACAGGGCTTCCTACTCCTGTCATGGCACAGGAAAACACAGAAGTTGTGCAGGAAGCCGTTGTAGAAGAAAACAAGACAGAGCAAGTTCCTGTGGAACAGAAAACAGAAAACGCAGAAGTACAAGAGAATATAACAGACAAGGAACAGGAAGAAACTGCTGAAAATGCAGAAACTTTAAAAGAAGAAAGTACAAAACAGGAAACACCTGCAACACCAGAAAAAGAAGTGGTTACCGAAGATAAGACCGTTGAAGCAAGCAAAAATACAGAAGTAAAAGCTGGAAGCATTGCTATTGATGAAGCACATTTTCCAGACAAAGTATTTAGAGAACAAATCATTGCAGAATTTGATAAAGACGGCGATAGTGTGTTATCTGTTGATGAAATATCAAAAGCCCAATTCTTAAACTTGCATGATATGAAAACGATATCTTCATTAGAGGGTATTCAATATCTAACAAATTTGCAGTCTTTAGATGTTTCTACGACTTCTGTTTCAGACTTAAGTCCGGTTAAAAACTCATCTTTAAAAAGATTAGATTGTCGTTCTTCAAAAGTAAGAAGCGTTGATTTAACACGTTATCCGAATTTGGAAGCTTTCGTTTGCGATAATACATCAATTAACAGTCTTGATGTATCTAAGAATGAAAAATTGAATACGTTATTTGCAGATAGTACCTCTATTTCCAATTTAGATGTAACAAACAATCCTAACTTAGAACAACTATCTTGTAGCAATACAGGATTAATGGAACTTGATGTCACACATAATCCGCAATTAGTCACTTTAGATATAGGAGATACAAAAGTAAAAACACTTGATATAAGTAAGAACCCTAATTTGAAACAACTATCATGTTATATGACAAATATAGCTGAATTAGATGTAACAAAAAACACAAAACTGACACGCCTTTTTTGTCATGATACAACTATTAAAAAATTAGATTTAAGCAATAATTTAGAACTTGAAATGCTACGTTGCGGTGAAATTTTTGAACAAAGGATAAGAGGTCTTGATATAAGTAAAAACACAAAAATTAAAAAATTAATTTGCGATGATTTATACTGGTTAAATGTCGGAGAGAATAAAGTTCTTGAAAATAATCATGCTTTTGTAGGCAACGGTTATATTGATATTAAAGGGAATAAAATCGACTTAAAAAAAGATGTTGAACAAGGAATAGATATTTCAAAAGTAAAAGTTACTGCAAATGGAACTTTAGATAAAGATACAGGAATTATAACGGTAGATGATGTAAAAAAACCAGTTACTTATGAGTATGATTGCGGTACTTATAAAGACGGAAACGTTGTTTTAAAAGTAGAATTATCGTTAAACTCACAAGGAGAAGATAATACAGCACCAACTATTTCTGCAAATGATGTTACATTGAATGTAGGCGATACTTTCGACCCATTGGCAAATGTAACAGCAACAGATAAAGAGGACGGAACTATCACTTTGACAAAAGATAATATTGTTGCAAATGATGTAGATACTTCTAAGGCTGGTACTTACCATGTGACTTATAAAGTAACAGATAAAAACGGAGCTTCTGCTAAAAAAACGATTACTGTAACTGTGAAACAAAATACAGGCGACCTTAACTCTGCTCCAATCATTTCAGCAAATGATGTTACATTGAATGTAGGCGATACGTTCGACCCATTGGCAAATGTGACAGCAACAGATAAAGAGGACGGAACGATTATTTTAACAAAAGATAACATTATTGCAAATGATGTAGATACTTCTAAGGCTGGCACTTATCATGTAACTTTCCGTGTAGTAGATAAAAATGGTGCAATTACTGAAAAAACAATTACAGTTACCGTAAAAGAAAAAGTAACAAATAAACCTGTAAGTCCACAACAGCCACAGAAACCGAGCAAGCCAACTACTCCAACAAAGCCTAGCGGACAAAAGAACCCTGTAAAAACAGGTGATATGACAAACGTAGGATTGTTTACTTCTATGTTTGCTGGTTCAACCGGTGTATTAGCTGTTTTATTAACGACAAAAACATACCCAGGAGGACTTTTACATGACCCAAGTACATTTTACACTGAAAAGCGAAGAGATTCAAAGCATTATTGAATATTCTGTAAAGGATGACGTTTCTAAAAATATTTTAACAACGGTATTTAATCAACTAATGGAAAATCAACGAACAGAATATATTCAAGCAAAAGAATATGAACGAACAGAAAACCGACAAAGTCAACGAAATGGCTATTATGAGCGCAGCTTTACGACACGTGTAGGCACGCTAGAATTAAAAGTACCCAGAACACGTGATGGCCATTTTTCACCCACAGTGTTTGAACGTTATCAACGAAACGAAAAAGCCCTCATGGCTTCAATGTTGGAAATGTATGTATCAGGCGTTTCAACTCGTAAAGTATCAAAAATTGTGGAAGAACTTTGTGGTAAATCCGTCTCTAAGTCCTTCGTTTCTAGCTTAACAGAACAGCTAGAACCTATGGTTAACGAGTGGCAGAATCGTTTATTATCAGAAAAAAATTATCCTTACTTAATGACCGATGTACTCTATATAAAAGTACGAGAAGAAAATCGAGTACTCTCAAAAAGCTGTCATATAGCGATTGGAATAACCAAAGATGGCGACCGTGAAATTATCGGCTTCATGATTCAAAGTGGCGAAAGCGAAGAGACCTGGACAACATTTTTTGAATACCTAAAAGAACGCGGTTTACAAGGTACGGAACTCGTTATTTCTGATGCGCACAAAGGATTAGTCTCTGCCATTAGAAAATCCTTCACCAACGTAAGTTGGCAAAGATGCCAAGTTCACTTCCTAAGAAATATCTTTACCACCATTCCTAAAAAAAATTCAAAATCTTTCAGAGAAGCTGTTAAAGGAATTTTTAAGTTCACAGATATTAACTTAGCGCGTGAGGCTAAAAATCGATTGATTCATGATTATATCGATCAACCAAAATATTCAAAAGCTTGCGCATCATTGGATGATGGATTCGAAGACGCCTTTCAATATACCGTACAAGGAAATTCCCACAATCGACTAAAGAGTACCAATCTAATTGAACGACTGAATCAAGAAGTACGCAGAAGAGAAAAGATTATTCGCATCTTCCCCAATCAAACATCAGCCAATCGCTTAATTGGAGCCGTTCTTATGGACCTACATGATGAATGGATTTATTCTTCAAGAAAATACATCAATTTTGATAAGTAGAAATGGTAAAAACATTGTATAGCATTTTACACAGGAGTCTGGACTTGACTCACTTCCTTTATTATTTTTCATTTTTTTAAACTATTTAATACTAATGTCTTTTATAATAGCTTTTCATATATTATATAATCAATCTTTATAAGTCCTTTTATAAATTTCTTTTCTACCATTTTCGATAAATTCCTGTTTAATATTTTTAATTCCATAAACAATAGTTTCAATAGGATAATATTCTTCAACTATATCTTGATATTCTTTTGCTTTCTCAATATCTATATTTCCATACATTCTTAATATATCTTCTCCAAAATTTGTTCCTATTTCTTCTTCACTATCTTCAAGTAAGTATATAAAATCACAATATTCATCTATAATTCCAGAATCTCCAAAATCAATTATTCCAGTTAATCTATTATTGCCATCTAACAATAGATGATTACAACTAAAATCATTATGGCATAAACACTTTTTACCCTCAAAAACTGTTGTTGCATTTAGTCTTTCCATAAAACTTTCTATATAATCTTTTTCTATATCAGTTAAATCATTATAAATAGTTTCACGCAACAATATATACTCTTCTAATACATTTTGTTTATTATCAATAGTACATTCACTAATATCTGTATAATCTAAACCGTGCATTTGTCTTAAAAAACTGGCAATATCTCGTTTTAACAAATTTTGTTCTTCTTCTGACATAGTAGAATAAATTTCTGGTGTTAAAAAAGTTCCTTTAATTTCTTTATAACCTAGTATAGATAATTCATCACTAATATACGAATATTCAATATTAGGAATTTTTACATTAGTTTCTAAATTTGTATTTAAAAAATTATATATTGCTTTTTCTTTTGCATAACCTTTTTTCTTATTAGTACTAAATTTTGTTTTAAAAATGTATTCATTATTAACTAAATATGCCACACTATCATAACCACTACCGATTATTTCAATACTATCTACTTTGAAATTATCAAAGTAATGCTCAATTAAATATTTCATTGCCTTAACATTTGTGGCATTATCATCATATCTATATTCCATTAAATAACAATCTTCTTTTTTGCCCTCGTGTAATTCATGTTCTGGCAAATCTTCAATAATTCTAAAACCAGATTTTTGGTATGCCCTTATTGCTCTTGGATTATTTTTATGAGGGTCTAAAATAACTGCATTAGCATTTCTTTCTTTTTTCAAAAATTCAAAAATCAATTTAATATATCTTGTACCAATTCCTTTACTCCAATAATTTGGCTCTCCTATAAATTGATCCATACCATAGACTATCTCATCAGTTTTTGGATAATGATAATCAGTATATAACTCATCATACATTTTATATATTTGTCCATATCCAATAGGAACATTGTTATATTCAATAATTACTCTAAAAACTTCATCTTCCCAAGGCTCTGTATAATGTTTTTTTAATGATTCTAATGTATATTTTTTATCTCTACCACCATAAAATTCTAATACTCTTTCATCAGTTAACCATTTTAACATCAAAGGAAAATCATCATCTATTAAAGTTCTTATACATATTTCATTTTCAACTATATTCATTTATTTATCACCTTTTTCATAATCATATACATATACTATTTCATCTTTATAATCATTTTTACCACCTAATTTTTCATATACATGGCAAGCTCTAGGATTACCTTTATCAGTTATTAAAAACATTTCAGAACAACCAATCTCTTTAGAATATTCCTTAATAAAAGATAATAATTTTGAACCATAACCTTTGTCTTGATAGTTAGGTAACATTCCTATTGAGTGTAAATAAAACATTGTTTTTCCATCAGGTCTTAAAAGTGTATAGCAATATGCAAATCCTATAATTTTATTATTTTCTTTAGCTATAAACCCAAATGAACTGGTATCATTAAGAAATCCTTTTAAATTATCAATATCAAAAACCATATTATCATCAATTAAAACTTCTTCCATTTTCAGCCTGTATCATAGCTAAACAAATCGAGTTGTGTGTCCGTTTTTGGGCGTTCTGCTAGCTTGTTTAAAGTCTCTTGAATGAATGTATGTTCTAAGTCAAAAAACTCTGACAGCGCCTTTATATAGCTTTCTTTTTCTTCTTTTTTTACTTTAATGATCGATAGCAACAATGATTTAACACTAGCAAGTTGAATGCCACCATTTCTTCCTGGTTTAATCTTAAAGAAAATTTCCTGATTCGCCTTCAGTACCTTCAGCAATTTATCTAATGTCCGCTCAGGAATGCCTAGCGCTTCTCTAATCTCTTTTTTAGTCGTCACCAAATAAGGCTTGTATACATCACTTTTTTCGCTAATATAAGCCATTAAATCTTCTTTCCATTCTGACAAATGAACACGTTGACGTTCACTTCTTTTTTTCTTGAATTTAAACCACCCTTGACGGACAAATAAATCTTTACTGGTTAAATCACTTGATACCCAAGCTTTGCAAAGAATGGTAATGTATTCCCTATTAGCCCCTTGATAGTTTTCTGAATAGGCACTTCTAACAAGTTTAATCACTTCTTTTTCTTCTAAGGGTTGATCTAATCGATTATTAAACTCAAACATATTATATTCGCACGTTTCGATTGAATAGCCTGAACTAAAGTAGGCTAAAGAGAGGGTAAACATGACGTTATTACGCCCTATTAAACCCTTTTCTCCTGAAAATTTCGTTTCGTGCAATAAGAGATTAAACCAGGGTTCATCTACTTGTTTTTTGCCTTCTGTACCGCTTAAAACCGTTAGACTTGAACGAGTAAAGCCCTTATTATCTGTTTGTTTGAAAGACCAATCTTGCCATTCTTTGAAAGAATAACGGTAATTGGGATCAAAAAATTCTACATTGTCCGTTCTTGGTATACGAGCAATCCCAAAATGATTGCACGTTAGATCAACTGGCAAAGACTTTCCAAAATATTCTCGGATATTTTGCGAGATTATTTTGGCTGCTTTGACAGATTTAAATTCTGATTTTGAAGTCACATAAACTGGCGTTTCTAAAACAAAATATGCTTGATAACCTTTATCAGATTTGATAATTAACGTAGGCATAAAACCTAAATCAATAGCTGTTGTTAAAATATCGCTTGCTGAAATAGTTTCTTTTGCCGTGTGAATATCAAAATCAATAAAGAAGGTATTGATTTGTCTTAAATTGTTTTCAGAATGTCCTTTCGTGTATGAACGGTTTTCGTCTGCATACGTACCATAACGATAAACGTTTGGTGTCCAATGCGTAAATGTATCTTGATTTTCGTGAATCGCTTCTTCGGAAGTCAGAACAACGCCACGTCCGCCAATCATGCTTTTTTTTGAGCGATACGCAAAAATAGCCCCTTTGCTTTTACCTGGCTTGGTAGTGATTGAGCGAATTTTACTATTTTTAAATTTGTACTTTAACAAGCCGTCATGAAGCACAGTTTCTACAACAAAAGGGATATTCATTCAGCTGTTCTCCTTTCTTACGAAAATTAATTAGTTAGAAGCTACGATCAAAGTTGAATCACAACAAAAAAGGCAATCAACTAAGTTTTTCTTAATTGATTGCCTGGTATCTTCTTAAAGACTTGAAATTCCCTCAAAAACCCGATATAATGGGTTTACAGATATTTAAGTATCTGATTAATAAAGTAATTAAATACTTTACCAAATTTCGGGTCTCGACTTCTTTAATTGATTGGTGGTAATCAATTAAGGCTCGCAACTTATTTTCTTGGCGGAAAATAAGTTGGTCGTGGCTCTTTTTTTGTATTCTTTATTCAGTTCGTTGTTTCGTTATATCTAGTATACCGCTTTTAAAAAAAATAAGCAACAATTTCGTTAAATATATTAACGACAATCATTGCTTCTCTTCTTCTATTTGCAACTCTACTTGTTCTAATTCATTAGGAATTAAGTCAATAACTAAGGTTGAGTTTGTCAATTCTGCAATTCGTTCCAATGTTTTTAATGTCGGATCTGATTTTCCTGATTCAATCAATGAATAATTTGATCTACTCATTTCTAATTCTTGGGAGAATTTTTCTTTTGATTTGGTACCTCTCATCTTTTTTAAGCTTTCTCTAAATGCTAGTTCCAAGTTTCTCCCTCCTGTTTATGTAAATATTTTGCACGTTTTCCATTTAATTATATCGTTACACCTTGTAAATCACAAGTGATTAATCACAAATCACTTGTGATTAGTGATTGTTATTGGTGTTGCCTAGAACGATTCTAAGCACATGTTTAATTTTAAAGTGGGCAATTATCTTTAAAATGTCCTACAATGATTCAATAAAAGCATGGCTGCTAGTGAAACTTGCGACCATGCTTTTAAAAATACTTAATGGGGTCCCGAGCGCTTTAGCTCCTTGGAAGCTGTCAGTAGTATACCTAATAATTTATCTACATTCCCTTTAGTAACGTGTAACTTTCCAAATTTACAAAAGCGACTCATAGAATTATTTCCTCCCGTTAAATAATAGATAACTATTAAAAATAGACAATACTTGCTCATAAGTAACGGTACTTAAATT
>ENA-UEQO01004013-UEQO01004013.1-human-gut-metagenome-genome-assembly--contig:-NODE-4013-length-10730-cov-3.447949_pt1 | contig 10730 bp, 4 predicted proteins | sample MGYA00242938_ERZ507940 | MGnify/ENA primary metagenome ERZ507940 (study PRJEB26167, sample SAMN06115517) | human gut metagenome | host: Homo sapiens | place: China:Chongqing | collected 2014-12-03... | reverse complement strand
AGCAAAATAAATCAAATCCTTATCGATAATCGGTTGTAAACTTTTATAAATCGCTTCTACCTGCTCCCGGGTAATCCCGTCTACTCCGTGTACTTCCAGATTCCAGGCTTTATTATAGACCTCCAATAAGGCTTCTATGGCTTTCTGCTTCCCGATATCCCCATAGGTCTGGACCGTATAATCGGGATTTTTCAATATCCGGTCGGCTTTCCAAACGACAATTTTAGAAAGGCTGTCCATAACAAGACGGGTGCGGAATGTAAACTGTTTGAAAAAATCCCGGAAACCGTAGTTTTCAAAAAAAGAAACATAATAAGGCTGGGTATAAGGCATCGCATAAACAGGCGACTGATCGAATCCATCGACCAACAACCCCCACCACTCAATCCGTTCCCCGAAATTTACCGGCCCTTCCATGGCCTCCATACCTTTTCCTTCGAGCCACTCCCTGCATTTATCGAACAAACAAAAAGCGGCCTGCCGGTCGTCGATACATTCAAAAAATCCCATTTGCCCGACACTATATTTGTCCAGATGACAGGTTTTCCGATTGATAAAAGCAGCTACTCTCCCTACACATTGCCCTGCCTCGTCCTTCAAAATCCAGCGGATACATTCGCCATTTTGGAAACAAGGATTTTTCGCAGGATCGAATACATTCCGGATATCATTATCCAAAGGACGTATCCACCAGGGATTTCCTTTATATAGTCTTACCGGTAATTCCAGAAAGTCCGTTTCATGTTGTCGGGTAGTTACTTCAATTAAAGTATACATAACAAAAAAATTAAATTTTTTGACTTAAGGCCATTGCTTGAGCCGGAAAGATAAAATCGGCCAATCGCTTGAGCCAAACGACGATAAAAGCCAATAATATTCGCGGGACGATCAGCCATACGACAGGTAACCCCAATACGGCAAACAACAAAGGATCTTCCAACTGCGAATGCGATATCGCCAGATGATAATTCAACAAATCCGCTTCGGTCCCGGTTAGTTTACCTTGCCGGGCATAATCCATCAATACAGCGGAACCGTAAGCCAACCCCAGCGTATTGCCCACCACCCATAAAAAAGCCACCTGTCGGGGTAAACCCAACAATTGCATACCCGGACCTAAAAGCGAAGAGATCCATTTCAATATCCCGAATTCTTCCAACAGACGTTGCAGGATCATCAATCCGGTAATCAGGGCCACGACTTTCAGGGACAACCACAGACTGGTTTGCAGCCAATTGAACAAAGTATCGCGGAATCCCAAGTCGACAGAAGGCTGCGCAATCATCCGCCCTGCAAACTCCGGCAAGATCAGATTTAAAACGGCAGCAGCGATAAAACTACAGGTAAAACGGAGTAAGACCATCTTCCAACCCGCAGAACCGGTTTTCTTCTGTACCAAAGTTTCCACCGGATAATTATGGGAAATCAGGCACATCATAGCCAACAAAATCCCTTCTCTCACCGTGAAATCCATATTCGACAGCAAAGCGATCACCGTATAGATATTGGTAAAAATACCGGTCACAAAGACCAAAGCCGCATCACCGGGCAAACCGATCCTGGTGAACAAAGGAGCTACCACAGCAGAAACAGCCGGCAACACCTGAAAGTAGGTAAGCAACATCACCACGAAAGAAACCGGAAGCATAATCTTCAAAAACCAGCAAGAGGTTTTCAATGCCACCGGCCAGACTTTCCTGATACAACCGATTATCCTTTCTTTCACCATATCCTATTTTCTCTTTTTTCCTCTTCCCCCTTCTCTCTCTCAGCCTATAGCTTTTAGCATTTAGCTTTTAGCTTTTAGCATTTTACTTTTTACCTCAACTGCTCGGTCAGCAACCGGATCTCCAATGCCGGGCTAATCCGTTCGTACAGAATATTATAAACGGCATTCGTTATCGGCATATGCACATTATACTGGTCGTTGATTTCTTTAATTCCTTTCACGCCGAAATACCCTTCGGCAATCATCAGCATTTCCATTTGTGCCGATTTCACCGAATATCCTTTACCGATCATCGTCCCGAAAGTCCGGTTCCGGCTAAACTGTGAATAAGCGGTTACCAGCAAATCCCCCAGATAGGCCGAGCTCTTGATATCCCTTTCTATCGGATGAACGGCAGCCACAAAACGCTCCATCTCCTGAATGGCATTGGATACCAAAACGGCCTGAAAATTATCTCCATATCGCAATCCATGACATATTCCCGCTGCAATAGCGATAATATTCTTCATAACAGCCGCATACTCCGTACCATAGATATCGTCCGAAATCGTCGTCTTCACATAATGGCAGTTGAACAATTGTGACACCAACCGGGCCACCCGGGTATCGTCACAGGCAAAGGTCAGGTAAGACAGGCGTTCCAAAGCAATCTCTTCTGCATGACAAGGCCCTGAAATCACCACGATCTGCTCCAAAGGTACTTCATACTGCTGGTGGAAAAACTCACCGATAATCAGATTATCATCCGGGATCATGCCTTTAATCGCCGACACCACAATCTTGTCTTTCAACGGACGGGTGGCTTTTGCCACCACATTTTTAAGAAAAGCACTCGGTATAGCAAAAATGATGATATCCGAACGGGCAATCAGTTTGTCCAGATTATCCGTAAAAGAAATCCGCGACAGATCGAAATCGACCGAACAAAGATAGCGAGGGTTATGGTTCAACTCTTTAAAAGCGTTGATGGTCTCGATATTACGCATAAACCAATTGATATGCTCATTCGTTTCCAGCAGAATCTTAGCAATAGCTGTAGCCCAGCTTCCGCCGCCGACGATCGCAATCCGTGGATTTTCAGGAATTTCCATGCCGATAAAATTTAGTTTAAGCCAACCATTTTTTCACTTCTTCGGGAGTCAACCCTGACAATCCCAACTTTTCTTTTTTGTTGATTCCGCAAAGCTCCTGATGCAATTTATTCGTATTCCCGACTGCCTTCAAAGCTTCCACCGTCTGATATCCGGCTTTCTTCACCACTGCGATCCATTCTTTCGGAATCCCCAGCGCCTCGTATTTCTCATCGCCGTCTACGGTAACTTTCTTTTCGGGTTTCATCTGGGGAAAGAACAACACATCCTGAATCGACGCGCTATTGGTCAGGAACATACAAAGCCGGTCGATACCGATACCCATACCGGAAGTCGGAGGCATGCCGTATTCCAGTGCGCGTACAAAATCATAGTCGATATACATGGCTTCGTCATCTCCTCTTTCCTGCAATTTCAGCTGATCCTGAAAACGTTCCAGCTGATCGATCGGGTCGTTCAGCTCGGAATAGGCATTAGCCACTTCCTTACCGTTTACAAACAGCTCGAAACGTTCGGTCAGCTCCGGATTTTTGCGATGCTTCTTCGTCAACGGCGACATCTCTTTGGGATAATCGTAAATAAAAGTGGGCTGAATATAATGTCCTTCGCACTTTTCACCGAAGATCTCATCGATCAGTTTACCCTTACCCATGGTCTTATCCACGGGAATCTCCATTTTTACACAAGCCTCGTACAACTCTTCTTCCGACATTTTCTCGATGTCGTACCCGGTATATTCTTTAATGGCATCGGCCATACGTACCCGCCGGAAAGGACGTTTAAAGTCGATTTCATTTTCGCCTATCACCGCTTTCGTAGTCCCGTTGATCGCCAGCGCAGCCGTTTCGATCATCTCTTCCGTAAAGTTCATCATCCACAGATAATCTTTATAAGCCACATAAATTTCCATACAGGTAAATTCCGGATTATGTGTCCGGTCCATTCCCTCATTCCGGAAATTCCGGGAAAACTCGTACACCCCTTCAAAACCGCCGACAATCAGCCGTTTCAGGTATAATTCGTTGGCAATACGCAAATACAAAGGGATATCCAATGCATTATGATGAGTGATAAACGGACGTGCAGACGCTCCTCCGGGAATGGCTTGCAACACAGGGGTTTCCACCTCCAGATACCCTTTGGAATTGAAGAAATTCCGGATAGCGTTGATCATCCTGGTACGTTTCACAAAGACTTCCTTGACCTGAGGATTCACGATCAGGTCGAGATAACGCTGGCGGTAACGCTGTTCGGGATCGGTAAAGGCATCGAACACCTTGCCTTCCTTCTCTTTCACAATCGGCAGCGGCCGCAACGATTTCGACAACATGGTCAATTCTTTGGCGTGTACGGAAATCTCACCTGTCTGTGTGCGGAACACAAATCCCTTCACTCCGACAATGTCACCGATATCCATCAATTTCTTGAAAACCGTATTGTAAGCGGTCGATGCTTCATCTGTAGAAATATCGGCCCGGCTGACATACACCTGGATCCGGCCGGTAGCATCCTGTAATTCGAAAAATGAAGCTTTACCCATAATTCTCCGGCTCATCATCCGTCCGGCAATCACCACATTCCGGGGCTCTGCTGTTTCGTCGAACCGCTCTTTTATTTCTGCCGCATGGGCATTCACTTGAAACTCCGGTGCCGGATAGGCTTCTATCCCCAGTTTAGCCAATTCATTCAATGAATTTCTTCGGATCTTTTATATTTTTAATTGTTTTACTTCCAACAAACTATCATTCCAGAATTTTAATTAATTTTGCAAAGTTACTATTTTCCCGAAGTAAAAACAAATCAAAATAAAACAGCCATTGTCGGGCTTTTCAACAATGGCTGTTTTTACAATCCTGATCGACTTATTTTTTCAATATTTTATCGAGTAATTCCACCGCTTCCGGCTGAGAAGGACGCGGAGCATAAGCATCTATGATCTTGAAATTTTCGTCTATCAATAAAAAACGGGGAATATATTTGATCTGCCACCCTTCATTCAGATTTTTTGTGTCTGTACAATTGTATTCCGGTATCCCGGCTTCTTTGCCTTCGATAAATGAAAGCCAGGACTTTTTCTCTGTATCGGTAGAGACAGCCAGGAAAACGATATTATCGTTCCGGTATTTTTTCGCCAGCTCATGGAATTTCGGGGATTCCTGAATACAAGGTCCGCACCAGGTTGCCCATAAATCCACATAAATTACCTTGCCTTTATAATCACTCAGACGAGCCGTTTTCCCATCCGGAGCAAGCAATTCCAGATCCACAGCCGGACTTCCTTTCAATAATGCCCCGGCAGAATGAAGTTTTACTTCCAATACTTCCCGGATATCCGTATTTTTCAACTTTCCGGCATATTCCCGTACTTCCCCGACAAGTTCCGTATTTATTTCACTATCCAGTTTATAAGCGTACTGTGCAGCGGTAAAAAGTTCTTGAGTACGTTCGGGAAATTGCAATTTTTCCTTTAGACCGGGAGTTTCCATGGCAGTGCCGATCACATCTCTGACAACAGCCACATCCAGATATTCCTCTCTATTTACCCGGGGAACGACTTTCAGCAAGTCGGGAATAATCTGCTGCATAAATTTCTCACGCTCTTCCCGGCTTCTCACCGGCTGTAAAGCACAGTAAGAGGGATAAGCAGTATAACTATTTGCCATGTCGGCGACAATACGGGCTTTCTCCAACTCTTTGAACGCAGGAGTAGCCTCTTTTACCCGCTCCAGTTCTGCCATCCTCAATTGAGCCAAAGAATCGACGGCAACTTTGATTTCCTCAAAACTTCCTTTCCGGTTTCTTAATTCTCCCAAAAAAGAACCTCCCTTAGGAAACAGACGTCCCTTCATATAGGTATTCATCTCCGCTCCCTTTCCCTTAAAGACAGCCTCCCGGTTGTCAGTCGTGATATATACCTCCATATCGTCTCCCGGACTCAGATAAAGGGTGTTGCGGCTGATCCGGTAAAAAGCCGGTTTGGAAAGCGGTAAAATCGTATCGAAATGGCCTTCCCGATCCGTACGGATCATAAAGCTCCCCTCATCCCCTATCACACTGGTAGCCCCATCGTAAGACAGTTTCACCAGATCGGTTCCCATACCGACCAATTTCCCCTTCAGACGGACAGAATTTTGTGCCTGAACCGACACGACCGCCATGATAAATAAAATCGGAAATAAAAATTTCATATCGACCATATTAAATATTCGTATTTATCTTTCATAATCCGGAAGATCAGGCCGGAAACCTTTGACTACCGGCGGTATCGGAATAATATAGCGGTTGTCGTTGGGTGGTAAAGTCCAGGTTTGTCCATCCGCCGAATGGGTGATCGTTTTTTGGAAACGACTTTCTTTGTTCAAACGTTTCAGATCTACAAAGCGGTAGATTCCGAGGAAAGCGAATTCCCGGCGGCGTTCTTCCAGTACTTTCACCAGAGCCTCGTCCGCATTGGCAAAAGTCACATGTACATTGTTTTCTATGCGATGATCCCGTAACAGATTATACAGACGCGCAGCTTCCGCCAGGTTTTCCGTACCTCCTTCGCGTGCATAACACTCGGCAGCCGTCAGAATCACCTCCATATTGTTCAAAGCCAGATTCGCCCGGATATAAGGCATAAAAATTGTATACCCACGGAATTCCACACCGCTGTATTCATCGTCTACAAACCACAGTTCCCGGCGTTTATCCACAGCTCCCGGAGCCAGGTCCTTGTCATAAATATCCAGTAACTCCTGACTGGCATATACAGCCATTTGTAACCCGAAGACGGATGGCGGATAACGTACGTAAATATTTTCCGGATTATCCATTCCTTCAGGATAAGGACTGCTGGGATCGTCTTTCCGTACAATCCTTCCGATATAAGCATTCGGTTTGGCGGTATATTCTGTCAGGTCTACCAATTCTTCACTGACTTCCAATGCTTTCTTCGCATTTTCCAAAGCTTTATCATATTCTCCGCGCATCAGATACATACGGGCCAGAAAACCATAGGCTACATTCTTCGCCGGACGGAATGTGTTCGGAGTTTTATCCAACAAAGCAGGCAGGGCATCGTCCAGGTCTTGCTTGATCGCCGTATACACTTGTTCTACAGTGCTACGGGAATAATTCAGGTCGGCCACATCTTCGCTGGAGATCAGAGGCAAGCCGTAATCGGTCGAAGCCGTTGCAGCGTCATAGGCCGGAGCATAAACCCCGATCATACAAAGATACTCGAAAGCCCGGGCAACCATCGCTTCCGATTTTAAGTTCAGCTTATCGGATTCCGAAGCATCCGTCACACTCATAATATTATTGATCACCGTATTACACACATAGATACGGTTGTAAGCATAGTTCCAGATCGGATCAGAAACTCCGTCATTGAAAACAGCCCCGTGTTCGAAAGCATAGAGATTTTTAATTTCATCATCCATAGAGGTAAAATTATTCTCTTCATCTCCGCTTCCCAGCTGAGCATCATCGGTAATATACACCGGATAATGATCCAGCGCTTTAGCCATCTGTGCGTAATTCATCAACTGACGGTAGTCGTCGTATTTCGAAGGAATGGTATATCCTTTCGGCTGTATGTCCAGAAAACGGTCACACCCCTGACAAAGGAACATGCCCCAAACAATCCATAAAAATATTTTTTTCATAATCATCTCCTTTTAGAATTTTAAAGATAAACCTAGCGTATATATGGTCGGGTCGAGCGCGCTTCTCGAAATAGATGTCAGAGAAGTCCCGTTCCAGGATTCCGGATTCAAACGTCTTTTCTGAGAACCCCACCACCAGATATTCTGAATCTGTGCATTGATACTCATTCCTGAAATAAAAGCTTTTTTTAGCCAACGTTCCGGCAAATTATAGGACAGGGTTACCTCCTTCAGCTTTATGTAATTCGCTTTTTTGATGTGTTTATCGGCAGCATACCACAAATAGGTATAGTTGGTACTGGCATTTCTCATAAAGGCCGGAGCTTTATCGGGATCGTCGGAATCTTCCGGAGATTTCCAGTAATTCCGGATACTCCTGTCCACATTCGTAGTTCCGGTTGTCGACGTGAAGTATTTAGGCATGACATCCCTCATCACATGTCCGCCGTAATACAGAAACATAAAAGAAAGATCGAAACCTTTATAAGTCAGCATATTCGACATAGATGCAGAATAGGGAGGTATACTTGTTCCGGAGCGTACCAGATCCTCGACCGTCAGGTCTGCGAGCGATTTCACGATCGTTCCGTCCTTTTTATAAGCCTGAGGATTTCCACTCTCGTCCAATCCGGCCCAACGTACACTGAATAAAGTTCCCATTGCCATCCCTTCTCTCGTATTCGTACCGCTGATATAACTGGAAACGGAGTTAGAACTGTTTTCCAGTTTTGTGATCCGGTTTTTATTGTAACTGAAATTAATATTCGTTGCCCAGCGGAAGTCTCTTGTCTGTATATTCACACTGTTCAATACAATCTCATAACCGTGGTTGTACATCTCGGCATAGTTCATCGTCAGAGAACCCCAACCGGAAGTCGGGTCTGTAGCGATCGACCCCAGCAAATCCGAAGTATTTTTCGCATAATAGTCGAACGATCCTCCCAAACGGTTGTTAAAGAAGCTGAAGTCGATACCCAGATTGGTCTGGTTGGTTCTTTCCCAGCGTAAACCGGAGTTTGGAGGACTGGATACGGAACTGGAATATTCACCGGTCCAGGAATTGATTCCGGCAGAATATACGATCATATAAGGTCCGCTTTGTTTTGCAATGTTACCGTTGATTCCTTTGGTAAAACGGATGGAAAGCTGGTCCAGCCAGTCCATGTTTCCCATAAATTTCTCCTGTGCCATATGCCAGCTGACACCGACCGACCACAAAGGTTTGTACTGATACTTGGGATTCGTACCGAACAAATTGGACTGGTCCATACGGATACTCCCCGTAATGGCATACCGGCGGTCATAAGTATAGGAAGCATTTCCATAAAACGAAACGTAACGGTCCTCTTTATCGCCGAAAGTATCGGGATAACCGTTCGGAACGTGGGTATAAGAATTATTGATCGCCTCCGTACCCTGTTGGGTCTGGTTCAGTGTCGCTTCATCCAGGTATTTATGTGCCAGGCTGACCTTGTCATAACCGTATTTCTCTACATAGGTACTGGTACTGTGTACAGCACGGCGCTCACCACCGGCGATCGCACTGACCTCGTGTTTTTCATCGAACGTGCGGTTGAAATTGATCTGAGCACGCAAAGTATAGGAATTTTTATCGCTTCTGGTCTCGTCGATATACCCCCCTTCCGGTATCAGATGTTTAATACTTCCATCAGCATTCACGATGGATGAATTGTTGATCTGATTACGGAGCGTATAGGATTGGGGGGCATAATAATTCTGTACCAGCGAATTGTTTTTTTCCAGCTGATACCGCAAATCCACATCCAGCCCTTCGATAACCTTTACATTCAGGGCCACATTCACATTGGAATAGTTGCTCTTGCTGAAATAACTTTTCCGGTGCATTTCTTCCAATGGATAAAAAGACTCGTCGTTGAGCCCCAAGCCGACCAGGCGGTCTATCTCCGACTGGGATTTTGTCTGATACCAGTTCAATGGATTACCGTCTTCATCGAATAAAGTCTGATAGGAAGCACGTCCGCCGGTCAGATAAGTCGAAGGGGTAAAACCATTGTCATAATCTGCCTTTGTATAACTACCGACAACTCCCAGATCAGCCCTCAGCCATTCAAAAAAGTTATAGGAGCTTCTCAGGTTAAAACCTACCCGGTCATTATCCTGCCCCTTCGTTTGCAAAATATTCTGCATATAATTGACGCTGGCGGAATATTGATATCTATCCGAACTTCCGCGTAAAGCCAGATTATGTTGATGAGTGATCGCAGTCCGGAGAAAATTATCTTTCAGTTCATTGTAATTGTTCCGGTTCCGGTAAATATTCAACTGCCGGTTCATTTCATCATCGCTGATATTCCCGGCTTCATTCTCGTACAACAAATTGAGCACTTCATTCTGATAATATCTTTTGTCAGAGCTACTGTAAGGAGAATGATAAGTATTGAACATTTCAACCTGCCAATCTACCAGTTCCTCACTATTCATGAGATTCAGATAATCCCTGTCATCCCGTAAAGGAGTGATAACAACAGAACCGTTGTATTCGATCGTACTCTTTCCGGCACCTTTCTTGGTCATAATCACAATCACCCCGTTTGCCGAACGTGATCCGTAGATGGAAGCGGCCGTCGCATCTTTCAGAATAGTAATATTGGCAATTTCAGACGGATTGATCGCATCCAGGGAACCTTCATAGGGCACTCCGTCGACCACATATAAAGGAGTGGAAACTCCGGAAATCGTAGCCTTACCACGAATTCTCAGATCTCCTTTGTAATTCGTCAGACCGGCAGCCATACCTTCTATACGTGAAATAATACCAGGCTGCAATTTATGTTCGAAGTCTTTATTCGTTAAAACGGCAAACGAACCGGTAGCACGCTCCTTGGAAAGAGTCTGATAACCTGTTACCACCACATCGTTCAATTGGGTGGCCTCCGCCTCCATGGTGATGCGATAAGGTTCTTTTTTCAAAGGCATTTCCTTCGTTTTTAATCCCACAAACGATACGACCAGAGTTTCTTTTCCGATCAAATCCGGAGATACGCTCAACTGGAAATTCCCGTCTACATCCGAAACGGTCCCGATAACCTTATTGCCTTTTAAATAAACGGCAGCCCCGGGTAACGGACGTCCGTCCGCTTCCAGTATCAAACCTTTGATCACAATCTTTGTCTGCTGAGGAGCTGCTTCAAGCCGCTTTTGTTCGTAGATCACCACTGTATTATCTACAATTTCATAAGACAGGACGGTCCCTTTCAGGCATTGTTTCAAAATCTCTTC
>ENA-UEQO01004000-UEQO01004000.1-human-gut-metagenome-genome-assembly--contig:-NODE-4000-length-10757-cov-4.023596_pt1 | contig 10757 bp, 6 predicted proteins | sample MGYA00242938_ERZ507940 | MGnify/ENA primary metagenome ERZ507940 (study PRJEB26167, sample SAMN06115517) | human gut metagenome | host: Homo sapiens | place: China:Chongqing | collected 2014-12-03... | reverse complement strand
GGACAAGGTGATGGAAGTTTTCCCGATAGATAAAAAAGTAGAGCAACTCTTTAAAGAAGTCAGCCGAAGAATATTCCGGTTACAAAACGGAAGAAGTCTTGACAGCATGGAACGGATAGGAGCTGACACGCGGGGACAGATCGGGGCAAGTTACCTCTCTCTCAAAAATCTGGCCGGACAATACCAACCCGATTTAAGATTGGCACAACTATTGTGGGGAACAAAGAAACGAGAAGAACAAATCGTTGCCTGTTTTTTATTCCCGGTTCAAGAGTTGATTACAGAAAAAATTACTCAATTATTACAATACTGTTACAACTTCGAGATCGCAGAATATTTCGGGACGTTAGTTCTTTCGAAACTGGAAAACGTGAAACAAATGGTAAATGAATATTTAAATTCCGATCATTCCTATCTTCAAGTTGCAGCACTAACCGCCATCGGCAGGAGTCGAATTGATCGAAAACTAAACTCCCCATTCACCGATAGTTACATTCTAAACATGGATCGTGCCAAGTTCACGGACACGAACGTACAAAAGGTATACGATCGTGTAAGCATATGCTTGAGAGAATAGAAAAACAAGAACGTGTTAATAAAACATAAACGGACAAGGGAAAGGGGGAATTGATTCTTTTATATCAAAATGTTTCCTATTTTTGTGCCGAATTAAAGAAAAAAAGAATTAATTAATTTCTAACATAAATTTATTGCTATGGCAAAATTAGATTTAAGTATTTATGGAATCACGGATGTGAAAGAGATCCTTCACAATCCCTCATATGAAGAATTGTACAAGGCAGAAACAGACCCGAAATTGGAAGGGTACGAAAAAGGATATTTGACCGAGCTTGGCGCAGTTAACGTGATGACCGGAATCTACACCGGACGTTCACCGAAAGATAAATTCTTTGTAAAGAACGAGGCCAGCGAGGATTCTGTATGGTGGACTTCTGACGAATACAAGAACGACAACAAACCTTGTTCGGAAGAAGCATGGGCAGATTTGAAGGCAAAAGCCGTGAAACAATTGTCCGGCAAAAAACTGTACGTGGTTGACACGTTCTGCGGGGCCAACGCAGGAACCCGCCTGAAAGTTCGTTTCATCATGGAAGTGGCATGGCAAGCTCACTTCGTGAAAAATATGTTCATCCGTCCGACAGAAGAAGAACTAGCGAATTACGGGGAACCGGATTTCGTTTCTTTCAACGCTGCCAAAGCTAAAGTTGAAAACTTCAAAGAATTAGGCTTGAACTCCGAAACAGCTACCGTATTCAACTTGAAAACCAAAGAGCAAGTAATTTTGAACACTTGGTACGGTGGTGAAATGAAGAAAGGTATGTTCTCTATCATGAACTATCTGAACCCGTTACGCGGAATCGCATCTATGCACTGCTCTGCCAACACGGACATGGAAGGTAAAAACACGGCTATCTTCTTCGGGCTGTCGGGAACAGGTAAAACCACGTTATCAACTGACCCGAAACGTCTTTTGATCGGTGACGACGAACACGGATGGGATGATGAAGGCGTGTTCAACTACGAAGGCGGATGCTACGCTAAAGTTATCAACTTGAGCAAGGAAGCAGAACCGGACATCTATAACGCCATCAAACGTGACGCTTTGTTGGAGAATGTTACCGTAGACGCTAACGGAAAGATCGACTTCAATGATAAATCTGTTACCGAAAACACTCGTGTTTCTTACCCGATCTATCATATCAAGAACATCGTGAAACCGATCTCTAAAGGTCCGGCTGCACAACAGGTTATTTTCTTGTCAGCAGACGCATTTGGAGTATTACCTCCGGTATCCATCCTGACCCCGGAACAAACGAAATACTATTTCTTGTCCGGATTCACGGCAAAACTGGCCGGAACGGAACGCGGTATTACTGAACCGACTCCGACTTTCTCTGCTTGTTTCGGAGCTGCATTCCTATCATTACACCCGACAAAATATGCAGAAGAACTGGTTAAGAAAATGGAGAGAACAGGAGCAAAAGCATACTTGGTAAACACCGGATGGAACGGAACAGGTAAACGTATCTCTATTAAAGATACTCGCGGTATTATCGACGCCATTTTGGATGGCTCTATTGATAAAGCCCCGACCAAAACAATCCCGTTCTTCAATTTCGAGGTTCCGACCGCATTGCCGGGAGTTGATCCGAAGATCCTTGACCCTCGCGACACATACAGTAACGCCAGCGAATGGGAAACCAAAGCAAAAGACTTATCAGAACGTTTCATCAAGAACTTCAAGAAGTTCGAAGGAAACGAGGCCGGAAAGGCATTGGTTGCCGCAGGTCCGAAATTATAATTCCAGGATTAGAACAGCAAAAAAGCACTTCGCAAGGAGTGCTTTTTTTATTGCCCTTCTCTCTCCCATCACCACATCTTCCCTTACATCCGTATTTCAACTGTCAAGAATAAACAAACAGAACCCGGCCACACAGGGACCGGGTTCCAGAAAGATATTTTAATGCTTTGGATTTTTATCCCATATAGCCTTTCATGACACCCCGTTTGCTGTTACGCACGAACATAATGATCTCGTCACGTTCTTTGGATGCCGGCATCTCGGCCTCGATTCGTTCCACCGCATCAGAATTGTTCAACCCGGATTGGAAAAGGATCCGGTATATATCCTGAATCTCGTTGATTTTTTCGTTCACGAATCCGCGACGGCGCAAACCGATCGAATTCACACCTGCATAAGATAAAGGTAATCTTCCGGCTTTCACGTAAGGAGGTACATCCTTACCAATCAAAGAGCCTCCCTGAATCATCACGTGACGACCGATATGTACGAACTGATGCACGGCAGACATTCCACCGATAATAGCGAAATCATCCACTACGACCTCACCGGCCAACTGACAAGCATTCGTGATAATGCAATTATCCCCGATCTCGCAGTCATGCGCAATATGCACGTAGGCCATGATCAAACAATTGCTCCCGACTTTAGTTACCCCCTTAGCGGCAGTACCTCTATTTATAGTCGCACACTCCCGGATGGTCGTGTTATCACCAATCTCGACGATTGTCTTCTCTCCCTTGAATTTAAGATCCTGAGGAATGGCAGAAATAACAGCCCCCGGAAAAATCTTACAATTTTTCCCGATATGCGCTCCCTCCAGGATAGTGACATTCGAACCAATTCTTGTTCCCTCCTCAATGACAACATTCTTATCAATTGTCACGAAAGGCTCAATCACCACGTTATCCGCGATCTGAGCTTCAGGATGAACATAAGCTAACGGTTGTTTCATTCGTTTTTTTTATTTAATTACAATATAATAATTACATTTTAAGTACAAGCTTATCACTATTTTTTCGTTTTTGCAACCTGGGCCATGAATTCACCCACTTCACAAACTAACGTTTTACCGACAAAAGCGTACCCTCTCATCGTCACGATCCCGCGACGGATAGGAGCAATCTTCACCAGCTTAAAGACTAGCGTATCGCCCGGAACAACTTTATGACGGAATTTGATTCCATCTATTTTCACGAAATACGTGGAGTAATTCTCCGGGTCCTCCACCTGATTCAACACCAGAATCCCCCCGCACTGCGCCATCGCCTCCACGATCAGCACACCCGGCATCACCGGTTCTTCCGGGAAGTGTCCCACGAAGAAAGGCTCGTTCATGGTAACATTCTTACAACCGATCACGATGTCATCCGTCACCTCATAAATCTTGTCAACCAACAGGAAAGGAGGACGATGAGGCAACAAGGCTCTCACCTTATTCACATCCATTAACGGTTCGGCCGTCGTGTCCACGTCGGGACGAACATCTTCTCTTTCCGCCTGCGTGATGGCCTTACACATTTTCTTGGCCAAGCTAGTGTTTGCTTTATGACCCGGTCTCTCCGCGATAACACGTCCCTTGATAAAACGCCCGCATAAAGACAGATCCCCGATAACATCCAGCAATTTATGACGAGCCGGTTCATTGTCAAAGTACAGGTCCAAATTATTCAAAATACCCTGTTTCACCTCGATAGAATCGTGGTTGAACAATTTAGCCAGACGGTTCACCTCTTCTTGAGAGATTTCACGATCAACAATCACAATCGCGTTATCCAAATCCCCGCCTTTGATCAGATTGTGCTGCAAAAGCATTTCCAACTCGCGCAGGAACACGAATGTCCGACACGGGGCAATCTCTTTCGCAAAATCGGTTACTTTTTCAGAATAAGTAGCATACTGCATTTGCAAGTAAGGAGAATCGTAAGCAACGACCAAATTTATATTATAGTCGGTGTCCGGCAATAACGTGATTTTCGTCTGCCCGTCCTCACTACAAAATTCCATTTGCTCTTTCACGGTAAAGTAGCGTCTATCCGCTTTTTGTTCTTCAAAACCTACTTTCTCTATCTCTTCCACGTAATATTTAGCACTACCGTCCAAGATCGGGAATTCTTCCCCGCTTAACTCGATCAGGCAGTTGTCAATTCCACACCCGTAAAGAGCTGCCATCGCATGCTCCATGGTGAACACGCACACGCCGTCCTTTTCCAGACAACTGGCACGATCCATTAATTTTACATATTCAGCCAAAGCTGGAATTTCAGGAGATCCCTCCAAATCCATTCGACGTATTCGATAGCCAAAGTTCTCTTCAGCTGGTTTAAAGGTCGCAGTCACCTGTTTCCCGGTGTGCAAGCCTTTTCCATTCAAAGAAAATTCACTCTTTAAAGTTCTTTGCTTTACTGACATTTTATTCTGATTTTAATTTATTTACTTCTTTCTCTAAATCTTTTATTTGCCCGTATAGCTCCGGTAATTTACGGAACATGACATAACATTTTTGGTATTTCGGATAATCGAATGCAGGCGATCCGCGCAGGACAGATTTGTTGGAAGTTATACCACTCTGGGCTGCAATCTGCGTCCCCGATCCGATATTCAAGTGACCGACAATACCCACTTGCCCGCCGAACACGCAATTCTCACCTACTTTTGTCGTCCCGGCAATCCCAGACTGGGCAGCGATAACTGTGTTACCACCCACCACCACGTTATGTGCAATCTGGACTAAATTATCGAGTTTAACTCCCTTTTTAATAATCGTAGATCCCATGGTAGCCCGGTCGATACAAGTATTCGCCCCGATCTCCACGTCGTCTTCCAGCAACACGTTACCGATCTGCGGGATTTTCTTGTAATGATCCCCTTCCGGAGCGAATCCGAAACCGTCAGCCCCCAGTACCACTCCGGCATGAAGGATACAGGATTTCCCGACCACGCATCCCGTGTAAATCTTTACCCCGGCATAAATAATCGTGTTATCCCCGATAACCACACCGTCACCGATATAGGCCTGAGGATATATTTTCACGTTATTCCCGATTTTCGCACCTCTCCCTATATATGCAAATGCCCCGATGTAAGGTTTTTCCCCGATCGTGGCACTATCACTGATATAAGAAGGTTGTTCAATTCCTACTGGTTTCGGCTTCATATCATCATACATTTGCAGCAATGTTGCAATGGCATCATAAGCCGATTCCACCCGGATCAAAGTACAGGAATACTCGTGCGTGGGTTCAAATGTTTTATTCACTAACACGATCGATGCTTGCGTCGTGTAGATATAATGTTCGTATTTAGGATTAGCTAAAAAAGCCAATGTTCCCGGCTTTCCTTCCTCTATTTTAGATACGTTATTTACAGAAATCTCGGGGTCTCCATCGACAACCCCGCTTAATAGAGCTGCTATGTCCTTTGCTTTAAACTCCATAATTCAAAAAATTTCGGCAAACTTACAAATTTTATTTGGAACTATATAGAAAATGTGACAAATATGTTTCAATACCAATATTTAAAACCATACATATCAAGGCCTAAAGGCTTGTCTCCAACACGATTTCCATTGCTATGAAACCCCTTTCCCGGAAACGTTCGCACCGAAAAAAAATATTCCGCCATCACCTATTTTCCACTGGAACTCTTTGGATTAAAAATAATTAATTGTATCTTTGCACTCGGTTATTAACAAACGAGGGGGCGATTAGTCCCCTCTTCTGTTATCTTAGATTAAAGAGTAGAATGAAAAGTACAGAGGAAATAAAAGACATTATCGAAACAATACTGCAGGGGACAGATTTGTTTCTGGTGGACTTGAAAGTATCTCCGGACAACTCGATCGAGGTCTACATCGACTCCCTGAAGGGCATTAACGTGGATTCCTGCGTGACCCTCAGCAAACAATTGGACGCAAAACTGGATCGAGATACCGAGGATTTCGAGTTAACCGTTTCGAGTGCCGGAATTGGTTACCCCTTCAAAGTAACCCAGCAATACGAGAAAAACCTGGGAAACCAAGTGGAGGTGAAACTGCAAAACGGGGGAAAATTACAGGGAACCTTAAAATCCCATTCCATCACGGGAATCGTAATTGAATGTGAAGAAAAAGTGGCCGTGGAAGGGAAGAAGAAGAAAAGCATCGTCAAAGTGGAGAAAGAGATTCATTTTACAGATATAAAGGAGGTTAAAGATATTGTTGTTTTCTAAATACATAAAATAAAAATGGAAGCCATTAATTTGATAGATTCATTCGCGGAATTTAAAGAGCTTAAAAATATTGACAGGGCAACCTTGATGAGAGTGTTGGAAGATATTTTCAGAAACATGCTTATCAAGCGTTACGGGACGGACGAGAATTTTGACATCATTATAAACATCGACAAGGGAGACTTGGAAATCTGGAGAAACCGTATCGTGGTGGAAGACGATGCCTTCGAAAACCCGAATACCCAAATTTCCCTGACAGAAGCAAAGAAAATCGATGCCGACTACGAGGTGGGAGAAGAAGTGACCGACGAGGTGAAATTCAAAGATTTCGGACGCCGTTCCGTGCTGGCTTTAAGACAAAACCTTTCAGCCCGGATTCTTGAACTGGAGAAAGATCACATCTTCACCAAATACAAAGAGAAAGTGGGCCAGATCGTGACCGGAGAGGTTTACCAAGTATGGAAAAAAGAGATTTTGGTTCTGGATGACGAAGGCAACGAGTTGATCCTCCCGAAACAGGAACAAATCCCCAGTGATTTCTTCAAGAAAGGAGATACCATCCGGGCCGTCGTTATTCGTGTGGAAATGAAAAACGCCTCCCCGTACATCATCCTTTCCCGTACATCACCCGTATTCCTTGAAAGATTGTTCGAGAACGAGGTTCCGGAAATATTTGATGGCTTAATTACGATTAAAAACGTGGTACGTGTTCCGGGAGAACGCGCCAAAGTGGCCGTTGAATCATACGATGACCGTATCGACCCGGTGGGTGCTTGTGTCGGAATGAAAGGTTCACGTATACATGGAATCGTCCGGGAACTGAGAAACGAAAATATAGACGTGATTAACTACACGAACAACATCCAACTATACATCACCCGCGCATTGAATCCAGCCAAGATCAACAAGATTGAAATGGACGAGGAAAACAAGAGAGCGAACGTTTACCTGAACCCGGAGGAAGTTTCCTTGGCCATCGGTAAAGGCGGTTTGAATATCAAACTGGCCAGCCAGCTCACGGGCTACGAGATCGATGTTTATCGTGAACTTGAAACCGCAGAAGAAGAAGACGTTAACCTGGAAGAATTCTCCGACGAGATCGAACCATGGGTAATCGAGGAACTGAAACGCGTGGGTTGTGACACGGCAAAGAGCGTGTTAGAGTTAAGTGAATCAGAATTAGAGAGCAGGACTGATCTTGAGATAGAGACCATCAGGGATGTTCTCAAAATATTAAGAGCCGAATTTGAATAAGGAACGCTCAAGGTTATAATGCTTGTAAAATAAAATCTTAATATGGCAGTTAGACTAAGTAAAGTTGCTAGAGAATTTAACGTAGGTTTGTCCACGATAGTGGATTACCTGCAGGAAAAGGGGATTAAGATTTCATCTGATCCAAACGCGAAACTAACAGATGACCAGTACTCTTTAGTAGCAAAAGAGTTTTCTACCGATAGCGAGGCTAAAAAAGAATCCAATCGAGTAGATTTAAAAAATACACGGTTAAAAAAAGAAACGGTTACCATTGATAACATGAACAATGGTACGGAGGAACACGCTCCGGAATTTATATCTATAAAGGACGAGATTAAACTGGAAAATAAAATTAAGGTCGTGGATCACATCGACCTGAACAGACTGAATAAACAACAAAAACCGGAAGAGAAGGTTGAGGAAATAAAAGAGGTGAAGATCGAGGAAAAGAAAGAAGAAAAACCGGCAGAACCTCAGGTAAAAGAAACTCCCGTAGTTGCACAAAAGCAAGAACGGGAAGAAACTCAGGCTCCTGTTGCCAGAACTCCGAAAACGATCATCAAGCAACCGAAAGTTGAAACCCGTCAAGAGGAAAAAGCCCCGTCTGAAGATTATTCCAACAGAACCGACAGGGAAGTGAGCTACAAATCACCGACCCCGGCGATTAAAGACGTGAAGGTTGTCGGAACAATCGATCTGGACGCGATCAATCAGCGTACCCGACCCCCGAAGAAAAGCAAACAAGAAAGAGAAAGGGACAAACGGGAACTCAAGAAAAAATCTTTGGTTCCTCCCAAGAGTACGGATGACATCGTGATCAAGAAAAATGTCGTGATAAACGAAGGTGAAGAAGATTCAGATGAATCGGAAACTCGTAAAAAGAGAAAACGTATTCTGAAAAAAGACGAGAAAATCAATATTGAAGCTTCTAAAACCGCCAAGCAAGAGGAAAGTAAGAAGAAAATAAAGAAGATAAAGAAAAAGAAAGCCAGCAAGGCTGAAATTTCTGAAGAAGACGTACAAAAGCAAATCAAAGACACGTTTGCCCGTTTGGGGAACAAGGGAAAAACCAAGAGTTCCAAACACCGGAGAGACAAGCGAGATGCCGTACACCAGAAGATGCAGGCTGAAATGGAGCAGGCAGAGCTGGAAAAGAGTATCCTTAAACTCACGGAATTCGTTACGGTTAGCGAGTTAGCAACCATGATGGATATTTCCGTGGCAGATATTATCTCAACTTGTATGTCCTTGGGCTTGTTCGTGTCCATCAACCAACGTCTGGATGCAGAAACCATTAATATCGTGGCAGAAGAATTCGGATTTGATGTCGAATTTGTGAGCGTGGATATTCAGGAGGCCATTGACGAGGATGAAGACGAGCAGGAAGAACACGTGGAATCCCGTCCGCCGATCGTGACTGTTATGGGACACGTTGACCACGGTAAAACATCTTTATTGGACTATATCCGTAAAGCAAACGTGATTGCCGGAGAGGCAGGAGGAATCACCCAACACATCGGTGCTTACAGCGTAAAACTTGCTGATGGTAGAACCGTGACATTCCTAGATACCCCGGGACACGAGGCGTTTACCGCCATGCGTGCCAGAGGTGCCCAAGTAACGGATATTGCCATCATCATTATTGCAGCCGATGATAACGTCATGCCGCAGACTGTTGAGGCAATCAATCACGCCAGTGCGGCAGGAGTACCCATTGTATTCGCAATAAACAAAATTGATAAACCGGGAGCTAACCCCGACAAGATCCGGGAAGAACTGGCTGCCATGAACTACCTCGTAGAGGAGTGGGGTGGTAAATACCAATGTCAGGAAATCTCAGCCAAAAAAGGTTTGAACGTAGAAGAACTTCTGGAGAAAGTGTTACTTGAGGCAGAAATCCTAGAGTTAAAGGCTAACCCGAAACGGAAAGCGATCGGTTCAATCATCGAGTCCTCGCTAGATAAAGGACGGGGATACGTGGCAACCGTACTCGTACAAAGCGGAACGTTACGCATTGGAGACGTGGTACTAGCCGGACAATATTTCGGACACGTGAAAGCTATGTTCAACGAACGCGGAAGTAAAATGGAAGAGGCTGGACCATCCTGCCCGGCATTGATACTCGGTTTGAACGGGGCTCCACAGGCCGGAGACAAATTCAACGTCATGGGTAACGAGAAAGACGCCCGTGCTTTGGCTAACAAGCGAGAACAACTGCAACGCGAACAAGGGTTACGTACCCAGAAACATATCACGCTGGACGAAATCGGTAGACGTATTGCCATCGGAAACTTCCAGGAGTTGAACATCATCGTGAAAGGAGACGTGGATGGTTCTATCGAAGCTTTGTCCGACTCTTTGATCAAGTTGTCAACCCCGGAAATCCAAGTGAACGTGATCCACAAAGCCGTGGGGCAAATTTCCGAAGGCGATGTCATGTTGGCTGCCGCATCGAACGCTATCATCATCGGATTCCAGGTACGTCCCTCCATGGGTGCTAGAAAGCTGGCAGAGAAAGAGGAAATCGACATCCGACTTTACTCTATTATCTACACGGCTATCGAGGAAATCAAATCCGCCATGGAAGGTATGCTATCCCCTGAATTCAAGGAAGAGATCACCTCTACCGTGGAAGTGCTTGAAACATTTAAGATTACCAAGGTGGGAACGATTGCCGGATGTATCGTGAGAGACGGAAAGATTACTCGTTCTTCAAAAGTACGCGTGATTCGGGACGGTATCGTGATCTTCACCGGAGAACTAGGATCATTAAAACGTTTCAAGGACGACGTGAAAGAAGTTTCCAAGGGATTCGAGTGTGGTTTGAACATCAATAATTATAACGATATTCAGACAGGAGATTTCATCGAAAGCTTTGAAGAAGTGGCCGTGAAAAAAACATTATAAAAAATTTAACTATAAACTAACATAGTTTCTCTCGATAATTTTGTACTTTGCATCACTAAATTTT
>ENA-UEQO01003980-UEQO01003980.1-human-gut-metagenome-genome-assembly--contig:-NODE-3980-length-10824-cov-3.285010_pt1 | contig 10824 bp, 8 predicted proteins | sample MGYA00242938_ERZ507940 | MGnify/ENA primary metagenome ERZ507940 (study PRJEB26167, sample SAMN06115517) | human gut metagenome | host: Homo sapiens | place: China:Chongqing | collected 2014-12-03... | reverse complement strand
GGCTTCTCAGGCAAGGGCTTTCTCGAGGGGACCCAAACGAAATTCAACTTCGTGCCGGAGCAAAGCACCGATTTCATTTTTTGTACGGTGGGCGAGGAGTGGGGATTCCTGGGCAGTGCCCTGGTCATCGTGCTGTTCGGCATCCTGATCCTGCGGCTGGTCCGTATGGGCGAACGGCAAATGGAGCCCTTCGGCCGGATCTATTGTTATTGCGTCGCATCGATCTTCTTTTTCCACGTACTGGTCAATATCGGCATGACTATCGGACTGATGCCGGTGATCGGCATTCCGCTGCCGTTTTTCAGTTACGGCGGCTCGTCGATGATCGCGTTTACCGTACTGCTGTTTGTGGCGATACGGCTCGATTCCGCTAAAAACGAACTTACTCTATAATCCTATGACAGACCTCCACAAAGGCCTTACGCAGGCAGAAGTGATCCGGAGCCGTGAGCAGCACGGCCGCAACCTGTTGACTCCGGCCAAGCGCAAATCGCTTTGGGCGCTTTTCTTCGAGAAATTTTCCGATCCGGTGATCCGCATTTTACTCGTTGCGGCATTCCTGTCGCTCGGGATCGGTTTCATTCACAATGAATTTGCCGAGACGATCGGAATCTTCTGTGCGATTTTCCTGGCAACGGGCGTCGCCTTTTGGTTCGAATACGATGCGATGCGCAAATTCGACCTGCTCAACAGCACGAACGACGATACGCCGGTCAAGGTTGTCCGGGACGGAGAGGTGATGGAGATTCCCAAACAGGACGTCGTGGTGGGGGATGTGGTGATTCTCCAGAGCGGAGAGGAGGTTCCCGCCGACGGACGGCTGCATGAGGCCGTGTCGCTCAAAGTCAACGAATCGACGCTGACCGGCGAGCCGATGATCGACAAGACGACCGATCCGGCCCATTTCCACCACGATGCGACCTATCCGTCGAACGAGGTGCTGCGGGGGACGACGGTGATCGAAGGTCACGGGGTGATGGTCGTAGAGAAGGTGGGGGATGCTACCGAGTTCGGCAAGGTGGCCGAACAGTCGACGGTCGAGAGTGAGGAGGAGACGCCGCTGAACCTGCAGTTGGGACGGTTGTCGAAACTGATCGGCCGTGCGGGAATCTCGCTGGCCGTGCTGACGTTCGTCGTGTTGCTGGTCAAAGGATTTCTTTTCGGAGGACTGCTGGAAGCCGACTGGATCACGATTGCCGAACGGGTGCTGCAATACTTTATGGTGGCTGTCACGCTGATCGTCGTGGCGGTTCCCGAAGGATTGCCGATGAGCGTGACGCTGTCGCTGGCGGTCAATATGCGCCGGATGCTCAAGACGAACAATCTCGTGCGCAAGATGCACGCCTGCGAAACGATGGGGGCCATTACGGTGATCTGCACGGATAAGACCGGTACGCTGACGCGCAATGAGATGCGTGTGCACGAGACGAAATTTTATCAGGAGGGGATCGACGACCTGATTCGCGAGGGGATTGCCGCGAACTCCACGGCATTCCTCGATACGCACGGCAAGGTGATCGGTAATCCGACCGAAGGAGCGTTGTTGTTGTGGCTGCGTGACCAGGGGGTCGATTATGCCGCACTGCGCGATGGGGCCAAGGTAGTCGACCAGCTCACTTTTACGACCGAACGAAAATTTATGGCCACGCTGGTCGATTCCCCGCTCGGCGGCCGTTACCTCTATATCAAGGGTGCTCCGGAGATCGTGCTGAATCGTTGCGCTTCGTTTCCGGATAAGACGGCCGTTGAGGCGCAGTTGGCGGCCTACCAGAATATGGCGATGCGTACGCTGGGCTTTGCGTACGGCCGTTGCGACGGGGCGCAGGACTGCGGGGAGGCCCTCGAACGCTGTCCGCTCACGTTTGTCGGGATCGCCGCGATTTCCGACCCGGTGCGCGACGATGTGCCTGCGGCGGTTCACGAATGCCTTGATGCGGGTATCGGTGTGAAAATCGTGACCGGCGATACGCCTGCGACGGCTAAGGAGATCGGACGGCAGATCGGGTTGTGGACGGCCGAAGATACCGATTACAATCACATTACCGGGGCCGATTTCGCCGCTTTGAGCGATGAAGAACTGCTGGAGCGCGTACAGGCGCTGAAGATCATGTCGCGTGCCCGGCCGCTCGATAAGCAGCGCCTGGTGAGGCTGCTACAGCAGCGCGGCGAAGTGGTTGCCGTTACCGGTGACGGTACGAATGACGCTCCGGCACTCAATTTTGCGCAGGTCGGCCTGTCGATGGGTACCGGTACCTCCGTAGCCAAAGAGGCGAGCGATATCACGTTGCTCGATGATTCGTTCAGCAGCATCGCCACGGCGGTGATGTGGGGCCGTTCGCTCTACCGCAACATCCAGCGTTTCGTGCTGTTCCAGCTGACAATCAATGTTGTAGCGGTGGTAATCGTGCTGTTGGGTTCTGTCTTCGGCAGCGAATTGCCGCTGACCGTTACGCAGATGCTGTGGGTCAACCTGATTATGGATACGTTCGCCGCACTGGCGCTCGCGTCGCTGCCTCCCAGCCGCAGCGTGATGAAAGAGAAACCGCGGAAGAGCAGCGATTTTATCATCACTCCGGCGATGTCCCGTTCGATCCTCGGCACGGCCGCGCTGTTTATCGTCGTGCTGCTGGGTATGCTCTTCTGGTTCGGCGAGGCGATCACCCCGTATGAATTGTCGGCTTTCTTCACTGTCTTCGTGATGTTGCAGTTCTGGAACATGTTCAATGCGAAGGGATTCGCGTCCACCCAGCCGCTGATTTTCTCGTGGAAAGGGTGTTATGCATTTTTTGCCGTGCTGTTGCTGATCCTGATAGGGCAGTTCATTATCGTGACCTGGGGCGGGGAGGTGTTCCGCACGGTACCGTTGACCTGGAACGACTGGCTGTTGATTATCGGTTCGACGTCGTTGGTGATGTGGGTCGGTGAAATCGCCCGCACCATCCGCTATTTCAGCCGGAAACGAGGATAAACCACAGTCAGGAAGAAATATTGACTAAACTGATACCGGATAAATATGCTCATCAGGTCGGTCGAACTTCGGGATGTCGACGCTATTACGGATATTTACAACGGGTATGTGACGGGCGGTTCGGCGACATTCGAAACCGAACCGGTCGGCACAGCGGAGATGCGTTCCCGGATCGCCGGCATCTCGGCACGCTTTCCCTATCTTGTCTGCGAGGAGGGGGGAAGAGTGGCCGGTTACTGCTATGCACACGGCTGGAAAACAAAAGCGGCTTACCGGTATACGCTCGAAACGACGGTTTACCTTTCACCGGACTATCTTGGCCGGGGAATCGGCAAGCGGTTGATGCGGGAGTTGATCGAAGCGTGCTGCCGGAACGGTTACCGGGCGTTGATAGCCTGCATTACGGCGGGAAACGAAGCCAGCATTGCGTTGCATATGGGACTTGGGTTCAAACAAGTCTCCCATTTTGAACAGGTGGGCCGAAAATTCGGGCGGTGGTTGGACGTGGTGGATTATGAATTGCTGCTGAACCCCGGTGACGGTGAATTCTGAGGACGGTAACCAGCGGATCCGGACATGCGCATGTAAGTCGTATCTTTCTGTCGAAGAATGTCTGCAGGTCGGTTTGGAGGCTCTCCTGTCCGTTTTTTGCAGAACGAGTTACGTGAAGAGTTCGATCCGGACCTGATCTTAATCCCAATCCCAATCCCAATATGTTTGCTTTAGGCCTGTTTCCGTTGTTCAGGAACGGACCGTCGGCGTATTTCCTGTTTGCAGGGACGTTTCCGTTCCGGCGGCGGAGACGGCTTGCAGGCGGGCAGCCTCTTCGCGCATGAACTTTTCGGAGACGACCACCCGTACGGCCCGGTCGATCACCTCGAACTCGAAAGGCGAGTAGCCGAGCGCTTCGCCGTCCACCTCTATGGCGATTTCGGGTGACGATTCGATGCGTATCTTACGCCCCCGGTTGAGGCTCGTCGAGTGCAGGCGGTAGATGCGGCCGTTGAACAGGACCTTGAAATTGTACAGCACCTGCAAGGGGTTCATCCGGCGGATCACCGTCAGGTCGAACAGTCCGTCGTCGGCCACGGCGTCCGGCGTTTGCAGCATGCCGCCGCCGTTGTATTTGCCGATACCGATCGTGGCACTGTATACCAGGTCGTTAACCACCAGTTGGTCGTCGACGTAAACTTTTACGCCGGTGGAGTTGTACCGCATGATCGCTTTGAGGGTACTCCACAGGTAAAGCCATTTACCCCGTTTGCCCTCTTCTTTGAGGTGGTTGTAGCGCCGGTTGACCGCTGCGTCGAATCCCACCCCCGCCACGTTGGCCATGTAGCGGGTTTGCCGGTAGGAAGACTGGTAGTAGGAGATCATTCCCACGTCCTGCAGGAACGAGTGTCCCTCGACGATCGCGCGGATCGCTTCGGAATATTTGCGCGGAATACCGAACATCCGGATCCAGTCGTTGCCGGTACCTACGGCGATTACGCTCAGCAATACGTCCTGCGTCGGCACCGCTTTCTGGATGAACAGGCCGTTGACGGCCTCGTGGATCGTGCCGTCGCCGCCTACGACGATCAGTTTGCGGAAACCGTTGTTGACCGCTTCGACTGCCAGTTCGATCGCATGGTACTTGCGCTCGGTGAAGGCATACTCCGGAACGATATGGTTGTCGCGCAGCAGTTTGCTGATTTGGGGCCAGTCCGCCAGTCCCCGGCCGCTGCCTGCGACCGGGTTGACGATGGCAAACCATTTGTCGGCGTTCTCCATCTTCCTGTGAAGTTGTGTTTAGCGCTGCGGTACGTGCGAGAGCGTATGCAACAGGTAATCCCAGAACTTGCCGACCGATGCGATTTCGGTCTTTTCATCCGGCGAGTGCGGATAGCGGATCGTAGGTCCGAACGAGATCATGTCGAGGTTCGGGTACTTGCCGCCCAGGATACCGCACTCCAGTCCGGCGTGGATCGCCATGACAGCCGGCTTGCGGCCGTAAAGCGCCTCGTAAGATTCGGTCATCGTTTTCAGGATCGGCGAATCCATATTGGGATTCCAGCCCGAGTAACCGCCGCTCGGCGTGACGACTGCCCCGGCCAGCGTGAAAACCGAAGTCATCGTCTCAGCAAGGTACTCCTTCTCGCTGTCTACCGAACTGCGAAGCAACGCCTGCATTCGTACCGTACCGTTCTCCGATACGACGCGTGCGAGGTTGGTCGAGGTTTGTACCAGCCCGGGCATCGAGGGGCTCATGCGGATCACCCCGTTGGGGCAGCCCTGTACGGCATTCAGCAACCTGTTCTGGCTTTCTGTGTCCATGACCGATGCGGGCATAGAGGTATCCCCGGCTGTGACCGTAACGCCGTCATCGACCCCTTTGAGCTCGGCGCGGATCAGCGTGTCGAACGTTTTAACCATCTCCCCGAAGGTCTGGAGTTTTTCTTGCGGGATCAGCGCCACGGCTGTCGCTTCGCGCGGGATCGCATTGCGCAACCCGCCTCCGTCGATTGATGCGAGGCGCAGGCCGAACTCTTTTTGTGCATGCAACAGAAGCCGGGCCATGATTTTATTCGCGTTGCCGCGTTCGAGGATGATCTCGATGCCTGAGTGACCTCCGAGCAGCCCTTTCACCTCGATTTTCACCGGCTTGAGCCCTGCCGGAACCGCCTCTTCCTTATAGGTGAGCGAGACGTTCAGGTCGAGTCCTCCGGCGCAGCCGACATACAATTCGCCTTCCGCCTCCGAGTCGAGGTTCAGCAGGATGTCCCCTTGCAGTACGCCGGGTTTCAGGCCGAATGCGCCGTCCATGCCGGTCTCTTCCGATGCGGTGATCAGCGCTTCGAGCGGTCCGTGCTTCAGTGTCTTCGATCCCATCACGGCGAGTATCGCTGCCAGACCCATTCCGTTGTCGGCGCCGAGGGTCGTGCCGTTGGCCGTTACCCATTCGCCGTCGATATAGGCTTCGATCGGATCTTTGGTGAAATCGAACGTTTTGTCGTTGTTTTTCTGCGGCACCATATCCATGTGCGCTTGCAGGATGATGCCCTTGCGGTCCTCCATGCCGGGAGTGGCCGGTTTGCGCATGATCACATTGCCCGCCTCGTCGGCGAAGCATTCGATCCCGAAAGAGTTGCCCTGGGCGATCAGATAGTCGCGAACGGCGGTTTCGTGGCCCGACGGACGGGGAATCGCGCACAGGGCGGCAAATTGTTTCCACACCTCATGCGGTGCGAGTGCTGCTATGTTTTTATCCATGATTATCTGGTTTTATCCGTGTCAGTAATTGTCAAAACGTCGCCTTGCGATGCGAGCCCGGAATTTGTCGGAATGCGGTTTTCGAGCGCGTCGAATCCTTTGAATGCTGATGTTCCGAAACTGCGTGCGGTCCGGGCCTGAACTCCGGTGCCGGATATTCCGAGCCGGAATGCAACGATGATCCGGTAGTCCCGGGCCCCTCTGCCGACGATCATCCGGCGGCTATTTCAGCCGGGCAAGCATGTTTTTCGTATTGTTTTCGATCCGGTCGAGGATGTCGTCGGTGTCGTCCTTGACGAATTTTTCGCCGGTTATGTGTTCGTACAGTTCGATGTAGCGGTCGCTGACGCTGGTCACGAACTCGTCGGTCATTTCGGGTACTTGTTCGCCCGGACGCCCCTGGAAGCCGTGCTCCATCAGCCATTCGCGTACGAATTCCTTCGAAAGCTGGCGCTGCGCTTCGCCTTTGTCGAAACGCTCCTGATAGCCGTCCGCATAGAAATAACGCGAGCTGTCGGGCGTGTGGATCTCGTCCATCAGCAGGATCTCACCGTCCTTCTTGCCGAATTCGTATTTCGTGTCGACTAGGATCAGGCCCTGCTTCGCGGCGATCTCGGTACCGCGTGCGAAAAGTTCCAGTGCGTATTTTTCCAGTTTTTCGTAATCTTCTTTGCTCACCAGTCCGCTGCGAATAATCTCCTCTTTGGAGATATTCTGGTCGTGTTCGCCGATCTCGGCCTTCGTGGTCGGGGTGACGATCGGGTGCGGGAATTTCTGGTGCTCCTTCATGCCGTCGGGAATGGGCACGCCGCAGATTTCACGGGCGCCGGCCTTGTAATCGCGCCACGAACTGCCGGTGAGGTAGGCGCGTACGATCATCTCGACCGGGAAGCCTTTGCAACGGTGGCCGACGGTGACCATCGGGTCGGGCGAAGCAATCTTCCAGTTCGGACAGATGTCGGCAGTCGCGTCCAGGAATTTCGATGCGATCTGGTTCAGGACCTGTCCTTTGTAGGGGATGCCTTTGGGGAGCACTACGTCGAAGGCCGAGATCCGGTCGCTCACCACCATCACCAGGTAGTTGTCGTCGATATTGTAAACGTCGCGCACTTTGCCGACATAGAGGTCTTTCTGTCCGTCGAAATGGAAATCTGTCTTGAGGATTGCTTTTGCCATGATTGTATGTTTTTTAATTTGAACGCTCGGGGTTGTTGTCCTGTGCGAATAATTCCGGTTCGGAGGCCTTCGACTGGTTGTCGAACGCTTCGACGATGTATTTGACCAGCCTGTGGCGGATGATGTCGCGGTTGTCGAATTCGACCATGCCGATGCCGTCGATGCCTTGCAGCAGTTTCATCACGGTGCTCAGTCCCGAATCGGCTTTGCGGGCCAGGTCGATTTGGGTCAGGTCGCCCGTGACGATGAAACGCGCGCTGCGGCCCATGCGGGTGAGGAACATCTTGATTTGGGAAAGGGTGGTGTTCTGCGCCTCGTCGAGGATGACGAACGCATTGTCGAGCGTGCGCCCGCGCATAAAGGCGAGCGGCGCGATTTGCACGGTGCCCTCTTCCATGTATTTGTTGAGCTTGGCTGCCGGGATCATGTCGTCGAGCGCATCGTAAAGCGGTTGCAGGTAAGGGTCGAGCTTCTCTTTCATGTCGCCGGGCAGGAAGCCGAGCTTTTCACCCGCTTCCACGGCCGGCCGGGTGAGGATAATGCGCTTGACCTCTTTGTTTTTCAATGCGCGTACGGCCAGTGCGATGGCCGTATAGGTCTTGCCCGAACCGGCGGGGCCGACGGCGAAAAGCAGGTCGTTGTGTTCGTAAAGCTGCACCAGCTTTTGCTGGTTCACCGTGCGGGCGCGGACGATCACGCCGTTGTTGCCGAATACGATCGCATCCTTGTCGGCCGTTTCGTCGCGCTTGGGCATTCCCCCGTCGTAAACCTGGTCGATCACCTCGCCCGAAAGGTGCCCGTAGCGACCGTAATAATCGATCAGGTCGGTCAGCTTTTGCTCGAAACGGCCGATCTCCGAGGCTTCGCCCATCACCTTGACCGACGAACCGCGTGCGATGATTTTCAGCTTCGGAAATTTGGCGCTGATCTTTTCGATGTTGCTGTTGCCGGCACCGTAGAGTTCAACGGGGTCGACGCCTTCGAGCAGGATAACTTTTTCTGTCATGTAATCTTGGTGGCGCTCCGGTTAAAAGAAGTAGCCCAAGTTGAGCTGCCAGCTGTTCATTTTGGTTTTGACCGTCTCGGTGTAGTTTTTGCCGAAGGTAAAAGTCTGCACCGGTTTCTTGAATTGTCCGTCGTAACGGATATCGATATTGAACTTGCCGATTTCGACGCCGGCTCCGACTTGGAATGCGACGGCCGACTTCGTGACGCTCGAGTTGAACGATACCCCCTCTTTGCCCGATTTGTTGGATGTGTCGGTCAGCAGGTTGAACGACGGACCGGCGAATACGCGCAGGAACAGCAGTTTGATGCCGACCAGTACCGGGAGCTGTACGGTATTGACCGAGTATTTGGCCGAAACATCGCTCTCTGCCATGGTGCCGTCCGGATTCAGCAGGTCGCCCTGCAACTTGAATCGGGCCGAACTGTAAAAGATTTCCGGTTGCAGGTAGACCGGCCCCAGCGGCACCTGTGCCATGACGCCCAACTGGTAGCCGAAGTTATTGCTTTTCGAGAGTTCGTTCCAGTTCATGCCCTGCATTTTCAGCGATTGGGTCTGGATACCGGCTTTGACGCCGAAGCGGATAGGACTCAGGGCTTGGGCATCGGGTGCGGCCAGAACAGCCAGTAGTAACAGGGCCGAACCGATCAGGAGGCTCTTTTTTATCATATCGTTCAATACTTAATGGAAATTCAACGTTTCAAAGGTAGTAAAAATAGTAATAACTCGGATCATTTCATGCTGTTGCTCTTCCCGGTGCCGGATGGGGTTCCCGCCCGGCTCTTAGGTCGTTCCACACCAGTTTCGCCCTGCCTTACGCCTGTCTCGTGTCTTGATACGGTTGTACTCTTCCGCACGGCGGTATTATCCAGCGCAAAAAATACGCCGGGATGTCAAGGACTGTACTTCTGTTGGGAATAAATATCCTCTATGGTTTGGGTTGAATCGGAGCCGATACTCAGGTGACGGCAAATGTTTCCGGCCGATGGATGTTAAAGCAACGGACTGAACAACCGGGCCACGGCTTCGTAAATGTTGTGCAGGACCGGGCGCGTTTCCCAATACTCGCGCGTGACGAGCCGGCAACGCGAAAGGTCTTCGAGGAATTGTTCCTCCAGCTCTTCGGTGATGCGGCGGTCGTAGATGATGGCCGACACCTCGAAATTGTCTTCGAAACTGCGCATATCCATATTGGCCGTACCCACCGATGCGAACACTCCGTCGATCATGATCAGTTTTGAGTGGTTGAATCCCTTCCGGTAGAGGTATACTTTCACGTTTGCGTCGATCAGTTCCCCGATATACGAACGGGATGCCCAGTAGACGATTTTGGAGTCCGAACGGCTCGGGATCATGATCCGTACGTCGATACCGCTGAGGGCTGCCACTTTGATCGCCGTCAGCACTGCCTCGTTCGGGGTGAAGTAGGGCGATGATATATAGATGTGGTGCTGGGCGCGCGTGATGGCGGCGAAAAAAGCCTGCATGATAGAGGCCCAGTCCGAATCGGGGCCCGAAGTGGCGATCTGGACGAGGCATTCGTCGCGAACCGTCGTCGGGGGCAGGTATTTGGCGTGGTCGGTAAGCTGCTGTTTGCTGACGAAGTACCAGTCGGTCATAAAAACGATCTGCAGCATCCGTACCGCTTCGCCTTCGAGTTTGAGGTGCGTGTCGCGCCACGGGCCCATCTTCGTGCCGGTCAGGTAGCGCTGGGCGATGTTGATGCCGCCCGTAAAGCCGATGTGGCCGTCTACGACCAGAATTTTGCGGTGGTTGCGGTAGTTGACTTTGCTGGTCAGCCACGGGAAAACGACGCGCATAAAGCATTGCACTTCCACGCCCGCATTGCGCAGGTGTCGGATATAGCGCCTGCTCAGGCCCCAGCTGCCTACGTCGTCGTAAATCAGGCGCACTTCGACCCCTTCCCGGGCTTTCCCGATCAGGATCTCCGCGATCTCCCGGCCCAGCGGATCGTCTTCGATAATATAATATTCAAGGTGGATCGACGAACGGGCGCCGCGCAGGGCTGCTTTGATCTCGTCGAAGGTAACGGTGCCGTTGTTCAGTACGCGGATGCGGTTGTGGTTGGTCAGCAGGGCTTTGTTGCTGTTGAGCAACAGCGTGATGATGTCGCGGTTTTCGGTGATTTCGCTGCGCAGCAGCAACGCCGCGTTGTTGATCGCGTAGACCTGCTCGCGGCTCATCTCGTCGATCTGTTCCAGGTCGTGCAGCTCTTTGCGGTTGAACAGCTTCTCCTTGCGGTGGTTCCGTCCGAAAACGATATAGAGCAGGAAACCCGCGACGGGCAGCAGGATCAGCACGACGATCCACGAGAGTGCTTTGACCGGGTCGCGTTTGTCATGAATGATTACGCCGATGGTGATGAGCACGAAAAGTACGTAGCCGAAACTAAAAATGCCTT
>ENA-UEQO01003979-UEQO01003979.1-human-gut-metagenome-genome-assembly--contig:-NODE-3979-length-10824-cov-4.409324_pt1 | contig 10824 bp, 9 predicted proteins | sample MGYA00242938_ERZ507940 | MGnify/ENA primary metagenome ERZ507940 (study PRJEB26167, sample SAMN06115517) | human gut metagenome | host: Homo sapiens | place: China:Chongqing | collected 2014-12-03... | reverse complement strand
ATTCTGTGCAGGAACTGGAAAAATTATTGAAGGTGAGTGAAAAACTCGCAGAAGAGAATCATACACGTTATGAGGTATTCGATTCTCCACATAATCCTGAAAAACAGGCGATATTGGCTTACGACGGCAGTGTGTTCCGGGAAATAAAGGCTTCTTCTTTTTCAGAAGACGATTTTCATTATGCACAGGAACGTTTAAGGATCGTTTCCACGATGTACGGGCTGGTTCGTCCTTTGGATATGATCAGGGCTTACCGGCTGGCTTATTCTTTAAAATTGAAGGGTATGGAGGGTAACCTGTATGATTATTGGCTTCCCAAACTGACAGAGCCTTTAATTGCGGATATAAAGAAAGCCGGGGGTATTTTGGTGAATCTGGCCAGCCTCGACGTATTAGGGGCATTGAAAATGGACGAAATAAGAAAGGCGGTCAGAGTGATTACTCCTGAATTCCAGGAATACCGTAACGGGAAATACGAGACCATCAGGACTTATGCTAAACAGGCAAGAGGAGCTATGACCCGCCATATTTTATTGAACCGGATTGAAGAACCGGAAAAATTACGCACTTTTGTGTGGAATGATTTCCGCTGGAATAAAGACATTTCGAACGAGGAGAAGTATATATTCACCCGTTGAAAAGATAGCCCGGATTTTGAATATGATCCGTCATACGTATTCTTTGGGGGCGATTTCTCCCCGTAAGACCATCAAGCCGTTTACCGCCAGTGCCCGCATTTCGTCTTCACCGGGATATACTTTGACCGGAGCGATGAATTTTACTTTTTCTGTAATATAAGCGGTGACCAGTTTGCTATAAGCGATACCTCCCGTCAGTAAGATAGCATCCACCCGGCCATCCAGTACGGCGGCCATGGCTCCGATCTCTTTCGCCACCTGATAACACATGGCATGGAGTATCAGGGCATAGTCCGGGTTGTGCTGCGATTTTTCCGCCACTTCCCGAATATCGTTCGTATTCAGGTAAGCAACGACTCCTCCGTTTCCTTTCAGCATTTTTTGAATATCGTTTTTGGATTTTCCGCTAAAACAAACATCCAATAATGCTTTTGCCGGAACACCTCCGGAACGTTCCGGGGAAAAAGGGCCTTCGCCGTCGAGGGCATTATTTACATCGACCACTTTGCCCTGCCGATGTGCCCCTACGGATATTCCTCCGCCCAGGTGGGCGATGATCAGGTTCAGTTCTTCATATTTCCTGCCGTTTTCCCCGGCATAGGTGCGCCCTATCATTTTTTGATTCAAAGCATGGAAAATGGATACTCTTTTAAAGGCAGGGTGTCCCGATATTCTTGCGACAGGGGCTAATTCGTCCACCACTACCGGATCGGCAATATAAGCTTTTGCACCAGGAATTTCCTGAACCAGATCGCGCGCAATCAAACCTCCGAGATTGGAAGCATGTTCTCCCATCACAGGATATTCCAGATCGTGAGCCAGGGCTTCGGTCACCTCGTAAACACCCGATTCGATCGGCTTCACGAGCCCTCCGCGTCCCACAATGATGTGAAAAGAACGAAGTTCGAAGCCGGCTGTTTTTAATTCGCGGGATATCATGTCTTTCCTGTATTGGAATTGTGAAGCGACGGTGGGGAAATGTTCGAGTTCTTCCGCAGAATGACGAAGTGTGGTAGAGAATAACTCTTTTTCATCGTCGAATACTGCAATTTTGGTGGATGTAGAACCGGGATTTATCGTTAGTATTTTGTAAGACATAAGTAACCTTTTAGTTTTTCTGCCGCAAAAGTTGTCATTTGAAAAGAATAATCAAAATGTAAGGTAAAGTTTTTTGAGTTCCCGGGCTGCCATCCGAAGAAAAAATTCGGGTTGCAGGAGGGAAGTGACGGCACTTCCGGCATAGTGGCTTAAAGAAAATATTTCTTTGAAAATACCGGGTATGTCCTCTGCTATTCCGGCAATCGCAATGGCATCTGCCTGAGCAGACCGGCACAATCGGGCTACTGTTCCCGGAATTTTTCCAGACAGGGATTGATTGTCGAGTTTACCTTCTCCGGTGATGACTAAAGTCGAAGTATTCAGAAGCTTTTTAAAACCGGAAAGATCGATACAATAATCGGCCCCGGAAACTAACCGGGCATTTAAAAGAGCGGAGAAAGCAGCGGCTATTCCTCCGGCTGCACCTCCGTGTTTTACGGTTGTCACATCTTTTCCGGTGATTTTCTCTAACAAACGTACATAAACTTTCATTTGCCGTTCTAAGATTGAGATTTGTAAACCGGAGGCTCCTTTTTGCGGGCCGAAAATATGAACCGCTCCCTGGGGGCCTAATAAAGGATTTTCAACATCACAGAGGATTGTAAATGAAATTTCTTTAAAGTTTTCTATTAATTTATCTGTTTCTATTTCCTTAATATCAAGGATATGGTTATTAAATCGTGAAGCATGTTTTACAATTTTCAACCCCATAGCTTGCAAAGCCCCTGTGCCTCCGTCTATGCTTGCGCTTCCGCCGATGCACAATATAATTTCTTTGATTCCCCGGTTTACGATTTCGTTGATCACTCTGCCGACGCCTGCCGTATTTGCATTTTCTACGTCGTATTCTTCGGGACGCAGGTATTTTAAGCCACAAATGGCGGCTAATTCGATAATCGCAATCCCGGATGTTGTGTAATAGGTTACCGGATGCATGACTCCCAGTGCATCTTCCGCTTGTGTATTTACCTGACGGGCATTAAAATAAGAGGCAAGTATTTCTGCCGTACCGTCGCCTCCGTCACCTAAGGGGATGGAAATCACGGGGTAGTAGCCTCCGCTTAGTTCTTCTTGTAAAATCCGGCATATTTCAGGGGCAGATAGTGTGCCTTTAAAGGCATTGGGAGCCAGGAGTAATTGTGAATACATGGAATTTAACGAATAGCCATGAGTTTTTCATGATCCATATTCTGCAATTCGAACAGGTCTCTGTCCGGCCATTGATTTACAGTATTCATTGCTTTTTGCATCATCGCATTGATGTAAGGGGGAAACTGGGAACCTTTCCAGCTGCTGGTGTTCGTCACAAAAATCCACGAATAACCGTTTCGCTGTTTTTTCATTAGGGCGCTGGTTCCTGCCAAAGTTCCAGTACGTGTCCAATCGCCTTCTGTACTGGCTTCGATCCAGCCTATGGGTAAAGCATTGGGTAAAGATTTTGTCATATACCGGATTGTTTCGGGTTTCAGAATGTCTTTCATTTCCGGATTACCGTCGATAGCCGCCAGGAAACGGAGTAATTCGGCAGGAGAAGCCACCCAGCCGCCGGCTCCGTACAATTCTTCGATATTATTACCGCCATTGCTACGATATACCATTTTACCACTCCCGTCACAAGCCGGAACCAGTTCGGCATTCGACACTTCGTAATATTTTACTTCATTGGGGAAATGATCGGTATCGAGGTTGTGTCCCAGGAACATATCGGAACAACCTGCGGGTTTCAGTATGTGTTTCCGGATATATTCTTCGTATCCTTTTCCCGTTACCTTTTCTATCACTTTAGATAAAATGCCATAACCTATATTAGAATAACGAGTTGATTCTCCCGGAGTGTATCCCAGGCGGCGAGACAGGACGAACCGGATCATGGTATTCAGATCTACAGGCGGTTCCACATTCATTTTACGGGCAATATCCAGCGGGCAAAACATCGGATCGCCGTATGCAATGGAATAGCCGCCCTGATGACGCAATAACTGCTCTACGGTGATCTTTTTACTGCGCGGGTCTTTGATGTCTAAGAAACAGGAATCGTTCAGAATGCCTTGTTCGCCGAATACTTTATCGTGCAGGTTCATTTTACCTTCTTCCACCAATTTCATGATCCCTACCGCTGTGATCAGTTTGGAAATCGAGGCAACGCGGAAAATATGTTTGACGTCCATCGGGATTTGTGCCTCAACATCGGCAAAACCGTATCCTTTGCAGTAAATCAGCCGGTTATCTTTCATGAGGGCGAAAGAAGCTCCTTTGATTTCCCATTTGTTCATAAATTGCTCTATGGTCCGGTCGAGTCTCTCTGTTTCGGGAAGTTCCGAATCTGTATTGTTTGTGACCTGATTGATTGGAAGTAAAGATACGGGGAGTTCGGAAAGGGGAGGGATAAGAGTCGAATCCTGTTTTGCGGATTTATTTACTCCGGCAATACTGATATCCCATGGTTTTACAAAAATAATCAATGCTATTACAGCGATCAAGACAATATATTTCATTCGTTTAGGATGATTCAAAAGATAAACAAATAAACAAGCACTGCAATATTAAGAAAAGATACTTTTATAAAAAAGTATTTAAACTTAAAAAACACTTTCCACCAAAGAAAAATAATAATTCATGATTTTTTTTAACATCTGATTCTGAGGATTTAGACTCACATCATTTATGTGGTGAATCGGTAGGATCAAGGGTGAAGTCCCGGTTAAAAAGGCTGCGTCGTATTCCTGTACAGCATGGGCGGGCACACGTTGTTCCACGACCGGAATGGCGTGTTCTTTACAAATGTCGAATACCCTTTTACGGCTGGTTCCCGGCAACACGTAAGTGGTGGAGGCTGTGTAAAGTGTATCGTTTTTAATGAAAAACACATTGGAACGAGAGCCTTCGGTGATATAACCTTCACGATCGACCAGAAGCACTTCGTAAACACGGTGTTCCTGTATCAACCGGTTGGCCAGATTGCGTAATTCCCCGTTGATATATTTTATTTCCGGATTTTCGCGGACGGCGGGACAAGTTATCGTATCGATTCCCCGGTCATAATCCTGTTGTGAGGGATAGGCGTGAGGGATCTGAAAGATATATTCATCCGGCAACGATTTGCCATCTGTAAAGTGAAGCACATATTTTAGATTTCCTTCCCCGATGTGCTCCAAAGAGATAAGCCGGTTTAATTTATCCGGAATATGAAGAGTGGAAATATCGATGCCGATATTTGATTTTTTCAGTGAATTGTCAAGACGCATCAGATTATCCGATAAGAAGATAGGATGTCCGTGAAAAACACGTATCACTTCGTATATACTGAGTCCTTTTTCAAAGATCGTTTCAGAAAAATCCCCGGCTGTTTTTATGGTATTGTTTTGTAAAATCATGGCTTGTTCATTTGATCATACAAAATTACAAAATCAATTTCATATCCTCATTTTCTAAATTCAATAATTTGCGCTACTTTTGTTCATCTATGGAGAATAAAGAACAAATAGAGCGGATAGAAACGTTTTTAGACGAGGTAATCGTAAAGGAATTGGGGAAATTGCAGAGCGCGGAGCTTTCTTATATGCCGTTCGTATGTATGGGACAGGCAATAGAGGTTTTGGGTGGTTTTCTCGATAATAAACCGATGAAGGCAAAAGGACAATCGGCAAAACGTTTTTCCAATGGAGTCAATCGATTGTTTGGGGGACGCTACCGGCTGTTGAACGACAATTATTTTCTATATGATAAATTACGAAATCAGATGACCCATACTTTTATTCCGGGACACGACCTTTTGTTGCTGGCAAAAGCGGACGGGAATGAAAAGCATCGTCATTTGAACTATGCCGACGGACAATTGGTTCTGGTATCGGAAGTCTTTTATCAGGATATTTGTACTGCTTGCGAACGATTAAAGGAATATTTAAAATCGGGGCGGATAAAATCTAAAAACATAGCATTTGAATATGAATAATAAAAGGATCGTGCTGATCGGAGCAGGCAATGTGGCGCATCATCTGGCTCCGGCTTTGTTAAAAGCAGGGCTGAACCTTTGCCAGATATATAGCCGCAGCATCGAGTCGGCCCGCGAGTTGGGAAGGAAGACCGGGATTACTTATACAGCCGATTTGTTTGCTATTTATCCGGACGGCGATATTTATATTTTTTGTGTCAGTGACGATGCCTTATTGCCTTTGTTTAAGAGTATAAGAATTAATAACGATGCTTTGGTGTTGCATACTTCGGGAAGTGTGCCCATGAATGTTTTCGAGCCTTACCGGGAACGTTTCGGTGTGCTTTATCCTTTGCAGACTTTCACCAAAAAGCGCGATCTGAATTTCGGGGAGATTCCCCTGTGCATTGAAGGAGCGAGTCCGGAAACACTTGAAAAAGTGAAGGAAATAGCAGGATGCCTGTCTTCCAGAGTGGAAGAAGTCAGTTCGGAGAAAAGAAAATATCTGCATCTGGCAGCCGTATTCGCCAATAATTTCACCAACCACCTTTATGGAATGGCAGGCAAAATTCTGGAGAAAGAGGGGTTGGATTTCAGTATGTTGCGTCCTTTGATTTTCGAGACGGCTCACAAGGTCATGCTTATGTCGCCGGAGAATGCGCAAACCGGCCCTGCCCGCCGGGGGGACGACGGTATTTTGAGTATGCACAAAACTCTTTTACGGGGAGAAGATAGGAAATTGCAGAATATTTATTCCCTGCTATCTGATTCCATCCGGGAGGCAAATGTGAAAAACGAGCCGAAAGCGGAAACGGAAGACAAGCCGCAAATGCTGACATTATGGTAAATTTTAAAGATAAATTATGGCTTTTTTCAAAGACGAATTAAAGAAGATCAGAGCTTTCATATTTGATGTGGACGGAGTGCTTTCGCATCAGGTGATGAATTTAACTCCCGACGGGGAATTGATCCGGACTTCCTGCACGAAAGACGGATATGCCCTTATGTACAGCATTCGGAAAGGTTATATTGTAGCGGTTATATCGGGAGGCGGAGCACCCGGTATCGGGGAGAGGCTCGAAAAGCTGGGAATCAAACAGGAAGATATTTATCTGAAAGTAGCCAATAAAGTTCTTGCTTTACAGGAAATCATGGAAAGATATGGCTTGCAGGCAGAAGAAATAATGTATATGGGAGACGATATTCCCGACTATACCGTGATGACCATGGTCGGTTTGCCGGTCTGTCCCTTAGACGCCTGTGAGGAAATTAAATCGGTAGCAAGGTATATCTCCGATGTAAAGGGAGGAGAAGGCTGCGTGAGAGATGTTATTGCACAGGTTTTGAAGGCCAGAGGCGACTGGATGGACACGACTTGTTATGTGAGGAGTATGTAAGCAGTCGATTGTTTGCATAATACTCTGAAATAGGTGAAATACGAGTTTAATACTAAACAGGGAAGGTATGTTCGAAATTCTTAGACTGGTTCGGTTTCGTACCATTGCTTTTGCAGCTTTTACCATGTATGCCGTCAGGTATTTCGTGATAAAACCGATTTTGGATATTAACGGTTTTAGTCTTCAAATGACAAACTGGGCATTCAGCTTGTTGGTTATTTCCGTATGCAGCCTGATTGCAGGGGCTTATGTCATCAACGATTATTTCGATACGAAAGCCGACCGGATTTCAGGGGTGAAAAATGTGGTTGTGGGACGGAGTGTAAGCCGGAGGGAAGCCATTTTTTTGCATACGCTTTTAAATATATTGGCTATAGGGATTGCTTTTTATTTAAGTATTGCCGCAGGTATCTGGAAAATTGGCATTTTATTTGTGCTGGTATCCGGTATTCTATGGTTTTATTCTTCCATATACAAACGCTATTTTATTACGGGTAATTTGCTGGTAGCCGTTTTTGCTTCGTTGATCCCCATGAGCGTACTGGTATATGAAATTCCCTTATTGAACATGGCTTATGCTGATATACTGATAGAAACAGGGACGAATTTCATGTTCATGTTTAACTGGGTCGGTGGTTTTTCATGGTTTTTGTTCTTAAATATCCTGATGTATGAAATTAACAAGGATATCTATAGTGTAGAAGGCGACAGGGAAAACGGAATACAGACCATACCGGTACGATTGGGAATAAAGCCGGCCAAAACGATTATAATAGCTTTAGCCACCCTTGCCGTTTTATCTGCCGTCTATTTCTATATAACTTTATTTTCGTCGTCGTTATCTATATTGGTTTATAGTGTTGTCGCTATATTGTTTCCTTATGGAATCTATATTATATCGGTGGGAGGAAAAAACGAGAAGAGATTATTTCAATTGCGGATGATCCGGCTCATCACTGTGTTGTGTATGGGAAGCTGTTTCTTACTGAAACATTTTTTTCAGTTCCTTTTTATCGATTGACACTAAAATGCGTCAGTAAATTCCTAAAAGAAAAGAAGATTCGTTATTATGAAATATAAAATTATATTGGCTTCCGGTTCTCCCCGCCGTCATCAATTGATGCGGGATGCCGGATTCGATTTTGAGGTGAGATTGAAATCTACCGAAGAAATCTATCCCGACACTTTACCGGCAGAGAGAATCCCGGAGTTTTTGTCCTGCCTGAAAGCAGCCGCTTTCAAGGATGAATTGAAGGAAAATGAACTGCTTATTACGGCAGACACGATCGTCTGTTTGGGTGCGAAGGTATTGGGGAAACCACAAGACCGGGAGGGTGCTATCGAAATGCTGCGTCAATTATCCGGACGAAAGCATAAAGTCGTGACCGGGGTTTGCCTGACGACTTCCGGCAAACAGCAAACCTTTTCTGCTTTTACAGATGTCTATTTTAAAGAATTGACAGAAGAAGAAATCGTTTATTACATCGATCATTATAAACCATTCGATAAAGCCGGAGCCTATGGCATACAGGAGTGGATCGGATATATCGGGATTGAACGGATCGACGGTTCTTTCTACAATGTTATGGGATTGCCTGTACAGAAACTCTATGAAACTTTGAAAAGCTTCACTGCTGAAAATTGAATATTTAAATATAAAAGTGTAAATCAATCGATATGAAACGACAAGCGATCTTATCAGTACTTATTGCATTCATTACCGGATTGACCTGTAAAGCCGATGAAGGGATGTGGATTCCGATGTTGTTGGATAAATACAACATTGAAGATATGCAGAAACAGGGATTTAAACTGACCGCAGAAGATGTTTATGCGATCAATCAGGCGTCTTTAAAGGATGCAGTCATCGGCTTAGGGAGAGAGGGACGTCCCTTCGCGCATTTTTGTACGGGAAATTTGGTAAGCAACGAGGGATTGGTCATAACCAATCACCATTGTGCCTTTGATATGATTCAATCGCATAGCAGTTTAGAGCATAATTATCTGCGTGACGGATTTTGGGCGCGTACGAAAGCCGACGAGCTGGCGAATCCCGGAATCACGGCTTCTGTCCTGGTAAGAATGGAAGATGTAACGGATAAAATCGTTCCGCATTTGAAAGATAATATGACAGAAGCGGAAAGGGAAGCGAAAATCAAACAAATCTCTAAAAAATTGGAGGCAAAGGCGGTAAAAGGAACCGATTTAAAAGCAAATATCAAACCGTATTTCAATGGTAATCAGTTTTTTATGTCGGTATTCAGAATATATAGGGACGTGCGTTTGGTGGGAGCTCCGCCCTCGGCTATCGGCAAATTCGGTGGGGATACCGACAATTGGACGTGGCCCCGGCATACCGGAGATTTTTCAGTTTTAAGGATCTATGCCGGAGAGAACAATGAGCCAGCAGAGTATTCGGAAAAAAACAAACCGTACCGCCCGGCAAAACATTTCAAAGTTTCCACAGCAGGAGTGAAGGAAGGCGATTTCACGATGGTGTTCGGCTATCCGGGGACAACGAACGAATACCTGACTTCTTTTGCTGTGGCGCAGATACAGGATATTGAGAATCCCCACAAGATAGCTATCCGGACAGCTAAATTGAATATTATGAACGAAGCCATGGAATCGGATGAATTGCTTCGGATAAAATATGCGGCTAAAGCTGCCGGCGTTGCCAATGCGTGGAAAAAATGGCAGGGGGAAGTTAAAGGTTTGAAACGTTTTAACACGGTGGCACAGAAACAAAAATTAGAACAGGAATTTTTCCGGTGGGCAGGCTCTAAAGAGAAATACAATGGATTGCTCGACAAGTATAAGAAATTATACGATCGACGGAAAGACCTGATCCTGGCTTCCGCTTATTTGAACGAAGCGGGATTAGGAGGAGCCGAGGTTGTCGGTTTTTCCTTATCGATGACAGATTCCGTAAAGAAGCAGGCGAATAAAGAGAAACTCAAAGCGCAAGCCGGTAAATTTTATAAAAACTACGATCCGGCGACAGACGAAAGAATTTTGGCAGAAATGCTGAGACTGTACAATCAGAAATTAGAGCCGGAATGGATTCCGGCAGAAGTTATCGAAGCCGGAAAGACAAAGGATTATCGAAAGTTCGCTGCCGGAATATTCGAACATTCCGTGTTCACCAGTCCGGAACGCATGGAGAGTTTTATCGATCGGTTGAATGAAGAATCTGTACAGGAATTGGAAAAAGACCCGGTTTATAAGCTGGCTCTCTCTATCCGTAATTTTAATATTCAAAACCTCCGGAATCCTTTGTCGGCTATCCAAAAGGAATTGTCGCAATTAAACCGGGTGTGGCTTGCCGGGTTGATGGAAATGCAGCCGGAAAAAACATTTTATGCCGACGCCAATTCTACCCTGAGAGTCGCTTATGGAAAAATAGGAGGCTATTCGCCCTTCGATGCGGTTTATTACAAGCCTTACACTACGCTCGACGGAATTATGGAAAAAGATAATCCGGATATTTACGATTATAATGTTCCCCAGAAATTAAGGGATATTTTCCATACACGGAATTTCGGCAATTACACTCAGGACGGAGAGATTCCGGTGTGTTTTATAGCTAACAACCATACAACGGGAGGTAATTCCGGCAGTCCGGTATTGAATGCAAGGGGAGAGCTGATCGGATTGAATTTCGACCGGGCCTGGGACGGGGTGATGTCGGATATGCAATACGATCCTTCTATTTGCAGGAACATATCGGTAGATGTACGGTATGTACTTTTTATCATAG
>ENA-UEQO01003964-UEQO01003964.1-human-gut-metagenome-genome-assembly--contig:-NODE-3964-length-10855-cov-3.260531_pt1 | contig 10855 bp, 10 predicted proteins | sample MGYA00242938_ERZ507940 | MGnify/ENA primary metagenome ERZ507940 (study PRJEB26167, sample SAMN06115517) | human gut metagenome | host: Homo sapiens | place: China:Chongqing | collected 2014-12-03... | reverse complement strand
CTGTTTTGCGGTAACGGTCGCACAGCTCCCGCAGCCGGCGCTCCCGGTCCTCCCAGTCGATCCTGCCCACCTTGTTGCGGCAGGCGTGGCAGGCGTCACACACACCGTCCTCCCCGATGTGCATGCTTTTTTTCACGCTGTTGATGGTGTGCTCGAACTCATAGCATGAATTGGGCTTCTGGTTGCTCATCACACATTCCCTGCAGATCTGCACATGGGCAGGCAGACCGTATCGGGCCTCCAGCTCCGCCTCAGACAGGTCCGGCGCGAATTTTGCATAATCGATGGGAACATAGCGTTTATACGGTTCCATACTTCATTTCCCCTTATCCTCATATTCCTTGCTGTATCCGGCAGCAAAAAAGGCGCCGCCCGCAGGGTATACCATCCCCTGCGGGCAGCGCCTTTGCTGTTCACACGCATTATCATACCACAGTGCCCGGCAGCTTTCAAGCCTGCGGCCCATTTTATCCGAATTGTACATTTGCCCGAAAAAAGTATATAATAGGGAATAACAAAACAACGAAGGGCGCCGACGGCCGCGCCCCCCGAAAGGAACGACTATATGGAAAACGACGGAAAGGTCATCGCGTTGCTCATCGACGCGGAGAACGTCTCGCCCAAATACATCAAGACGATCATCGACGAGGTGAGCATGTACGGCACCCCCGCCTACAAGCGCATTTACGGAGATTGGACGGCCCCCGACATGGTGAGCTGGAAAAAAATGCTTCTGGAGCACAACCTGACGCCCATCCAGCAGTTCAGCTACACACAGGGCAAAAACGCGTCGGACTCCGCCATGATCATCGACGCAATGGATATTCTGTACACAAAAAATGTGGACGGGTTCTGCATCGTCAGCTCAGATTCCGACTTCACGCGGCTGGCCGCGCGCCTGCGCGAGAGCCGTATGTTCGTCATTGGCATGGGAGAGAGCAAGACCCCCACGGCGTTCAAATCCGCCTGCGACACCTTCAAATACCTGGACGTGCTGATGGGAATGAAAAAGGAGACGCTGCCCGTGGCTGTGTCCGAAAAGGCTTCCAAGCAGCCGGCCCAGCAGCCGAAAGCCGCGAAGAAGCAGGCCCAGCCCGCTCAGCCAAAAAAAGCCGCAGGCAAAAAGGGTCAGAAGCCGGAGCCGGAAAAGGAACCGGAGCCCGTTCCCGCCGCGCCTGCGGAGCCGCATCACGACGAGGAGCTGGCCGCCGCGTTCGTCTCTTTGGACGAGATCGTAGCAAAAATCCGCGAGATCGTAGAGCACGACTCCGACGAGGACGGCTATATGCCGCTTTCCCAGGTGGGCGTGATGCTCTCGCGTATTTACGCGGACTTTGATTCCCGCAACTACGGCTTCTCCAAGCTGCACAAGCTCATCGACTATACCAAAGCGTTCGAGACGAAGTACGAGCAGTTTGAAAACGGCGGAAAGAACCTCGTTATCCGCAACAAGGGGTGAACGGGATGGCGCCGGAGCTGGAGCGGCAGCTTGCCGCATACCATCCCTGCTGCGAGCAGGAAGCCGTGGACCGGGACGTGATGCTGCATTTTCTGCGGGAAAACACGGATGCGTTCACGCGGGAAAACCTTGTGGCGCATTTCACCGCATCGTCGTGGATCGTAAACAGCAGCCGTACCCATGCGCTGATGGCCTGGCACAACCTGTACCGGGCATGGAGCTGGACGGGCGGCCACGCCGACGGCGAAACAGACCTGCTTTCCGTGGCTCTGCGGGAGGCCCGGGAGGAGACGGGCCTCGTTCACGTCGCGCCCGTATTTCCGGAGATCTTCTCACTGGAGACCCTCTGGGTGGAGGGGCACGAAAAGCGCGGCAAATATGTGCCGTGTCATCTGCATCTGAACGTAACCTATCTGCTGGAAGCCGACGCAGGAGACGCGCTGCGGGCAAAGCCCGACGAGAACAGCGGCGTGCGCTGGTTCATGCTGGACGAAGCCGTGGAGGCCTCCACCGAGGAATGGATGCGCGCCCGCGTGTACGAAAAGCTGAACCGCAAGGTGCGCGCGCTGGGCTGACGCCCGCAAGTCTTTGAAAAAGCTGCCGCGTCCGGGGCGGGGCTGGGCGGGGCGGAGGATAGCCCTTCCGCCCGCCGGGCGCTTTTTGAGGAAAACTCTATGAAGATCGACCGTCTCATCGGCATCGTCACGATCCTGCTGCAAACCGAAAAAAGCACCGTGCCCGCGCTGGCGCAGCGGTTTGAGGTGTCGCGCCGCACCATCGAGCGCGACATCGACGCACTGTGCCGGGCCGGTGTCCCGCTGGTGACGGTGCAGGGCTACGGCGGCGGGGTATTCATTGAACCGCGCTATAAGCTGGACAAGACGCTGCTCTCCGGCCCGGAGCTGGCCGCTCTGGTAGCCGGAGCTGCGGGCGTAGGCAGCGTTTCCCCCGCGCCGCTGGCCCGCAGCCTGGCCGAAAAGCTGGGCGGCTCAGGCACGGACGACCTGCTCATCGACCTCTCCTCCCATTACCGGGAGAGCCTGACACCGAAGATAGAGCTGCTTCGCACGGCCATCGCAGAGCATGCCCGTGTGCGCTTCACCTATTACTATGCCAAAGGCGTTGCAGAAAAATGTGCGGAGCCCTACCGCATCGTATTTCAGTGGGGAGACTGGTACATGTTCGGCTGGTGTCCGGACGCGGCAGGCTGGCGCATGTACAAGCTTAACCGCCTGACGCTCCTGTCCGTCACGGCGCAGACGTTTGAACCCCGCGCCATACCGCCCGAAGCGCTGGATTTCAACGCGCGCTTCCACGACGGCACACTGCTGCGCGCCCGCGTCGCGGCCAGCGAATGCTACCGCCTCGTGGAGGAGTACGGCCCGGCCTGCTATACCCGCCAGCCGGACGGAAGCCTGCTGCTGGAGATCGGCTACACCAACGAAGACGTCGCGGCAGCCTGGCTGCTGGGGTTCGGGGCAAAGGCCGAAGTGCTGGAACCGCCCGCGCTGCGGGCGCGCATGGCGTCCGAGGCGCAGGCTCTGTGCGCGGTATATGGCGCGCCAAAAAAATAAAAACACAGGGACACGACACGCAGATGTCGTGTCCCTGTGTTTATAATCAATGCAAAGGAGGCGAACCGCCATGAAAAAAATTGAGACCGGGGCCGCACGGCCCGAAACGTTTCCCGAGCAATGGCCGGGACAATGTGAGGTGTTTTCCCATTTGGAATACGCCTGCGGCATCCCGTCCATCCTGTACGCCGTTACAACGTATAAAGAAAACGGCCTGGGCAATGTATGCTGCGGCGCATGGGCCAGCTTTCCCGGAGACGGCGGCGGCTTTTATGCGCTGGTGCCGCTGCCGGCCAGCACGCACACACTGGCGAATATCCGCCGCACCGGAGAATTCTGCGTCAACTTTCTTCCCGTCCGGCACTTTGACGCGCTGATGCGCACCGTGCGCCAAAACGGCATGGAGGACGATGAGTTTACCGAGGGCGGCTTCACGCCGGAGCCCGCCCGCACTGTGGGTGCTCCGCGCATTGCGGAGAGCTTTCTCACGCTGGAATGCAGAGCAGAACGCATCGAAGCTCTTTCCGATTCGGGACGCATGATGTTGGTGAAAGGGCGGGTACTCAACGCGGTATCCGCGCCGGATCACGCACAGGGCGTGGACAAACGATACGGTCCGGAGGGCTTTGTCCTCAACATCAACGAGCCCCGGAACCTGCTGGCGCATCATTCGGACGCCCCCAGTGCCCTGGCCACACTGCATGTGGAGCGGGAATATCAATAACAGACAAAATCACAAACGCCCGGCGGAACACTCCGCCGGGCGCTTGTGCCGTTATAAAATCATCCCCGCCTGGCAATGTTCCGCGCGCAAGCCGCGCCCAGCAGGCCCGTGCATCCCAGCGTGATGGCCAGCGGAAACGAGACCGGCGTGTCCACGCCGTTCATCCCCTGCCATACGGCCTGGGGCAGTGCAAGGCAGGTGCAGAAGAAGAAAGCCAGCAGCCCGCAGCGGCTGAGTGCCGGCGCCGTGCCGACGCCGCCGGGCAGATACAGCGCCCGCAGCAGCGCCGTCACAAACAGAAGCGCCGCCAGCGCGGAAAAAATCTCCACCGCCGGCAGGATGCGGTACAGGCTGGCGGGCTGCTCCACAAAACGCACCACTGTGTGCAGGTAAAACGCGGCGCTTCCGGCCACGCCCAGATACAGCATCCAGCCGCCCCGTTTTTCCCGGGCGCGGTTTTCAAAAAACACCAGAAGGCACCACACGCCGAACACGACGAACAGCGCCGCGCGCGTCACATCCGCCAGCTGCCCCAGCAGGATGCGCTCCGCCGTCTGGTGGCGGCCCGCCTGCTCCGGCGTGCCGAACAGCACGTTCAGCACCGTCAAAAAGCCGTACAGCTCACTGCAGAAGGCCAGCGGCACAAACACAAAATTCACGCCGCTCATCCACACGCCCGCACCCGGCCGCAGCCCGCAGGGCTGCTTGCGCGGCACATACAGCCCGGCCAGCCACGCCAGAATGACAACAGGCGCCATCAGCCAGTACCGGGTCCAGACGCTGCCGGAAAGCAGAAAGCCCGTGGCGGTATCCGTATTCAAAAACAGGTCTGCCGCGCGCGCGGCCCCCAGCAGCAGGCTCACGGCCAGCGTGCCGGTGCAAAACGCTTTTTTCATCCACGTTCCTCTAACGGTATATATTCCTGCTCATGCCCCAGATATTTGTAAGCCGGGCGCATGATGCGGTTTGCAAACACGACCTCCTCCACGCGGTGCGCGCACCAACCGGGAATGCGGCTGATGGCAAACAGCGGCGTGAACAGATCCTCGCTGATGCCCAGCATCCGGTAGATCAGGCCGGAAAACAGGTCCACATTGGCGCACACGTCCTTTGTGCCCTTTACCTCGCGCACCGCGTCCGGCCCAAGGCGCTCCACGGCGCACAGCACGCGGAACTCATCCTCAAAGCCCTTTTCAACAGCCAGATGCTCCGCGTTGCGGCGCAGGATCACGGCGCGGGGGTCGCTTTTGGTATACACGGCATGGCCCATGCCATAGATAAGTCCGCTGCCGTCGCCCGCCTCTTTGCGCAGGATCCTGCGCAGAAACGCGGCGATCTCGGCGTCGTCCGAATGGTCCTTCACGCCTTCCATGATATAGCCCAGCATCTCCATGACCTTGTGGTTGGCGCCGCCATGCTTGGGCCCCTTCAGACTGCCGATGGCCGCCGAGATGGCCGAATAGGTATCCGTACCGGAACTGGACAGCACACGGCAGGCAAAGGTCGAGTTGTTGCCGCCGCCGTGGTCTGCATGCAGCACAAGGCAAAGATCCAGCAGCTTTGCTTCTTCCTTGGTGAACTTCTGGTCCGCCCGGTATGTGGAGAGGATATGCTCCGCCGTGCTCTGTCCCGGCTGAGGCAGGTGCAGGTACATGCTCTGGCGGTCGTACACGCGCCGTTTGATCTGGTACGCGTTCACCATGATGGTGGGCAGGCTGGCGATGAGCGCGATGCTCTGCGAAAGGATATTCGTCAGAGACTGCTCCTCCGGGTTGTCGTCATAGGAATACAGCGCCAGAACGCTGCGCGCCATCTTGTTCATGATATTCGGCGAAGGCGCCTTCATGATCATGTCCTCGGCAAAGTCCTTGGGCAGCTCGCGGTGAGCCTCCAGCACCTGCTTGAACGAAGCCAGCTGGTGCGGCGTGGGCAAGCTGCCGAACAGAAGCAGCCAGATGACCTCCTCGAAGACGAAGCGGTCCTCCGCGTATGCCGCACGGACGATCTGTTCCACATCAATGCCCCGGTAGATGAGCTTGCCGTCCGTTGGCACGCGTTTGCCGTCCACAAGGTCGTAGCCAACGACGTCGCAGACGTTTGTCAGCCCCGCCAGAACGCCGGTGCCATCCGGGTTCCGCAGGCCTCGCTTGACCCCCAGCCGTTCGCTGGCTTCCGGGTCGATGAAGTTATTTTTGAGATACTCGTCGCATAGATATGCGATAGAGCCTGTCTTCTCAAATTTCTGATTGACAGACATGCCTTTACGCCCCTTTCCCTATTCCTGCATTTCTGCACCCCTCTTCGGCTTTCCAAAAGCCAGATGCATACAGTTTATTATACATTCTGCCGGTGCAAAAAACAAGGCGCAGCCGGCCCGTCCTCAACAAAGCGTCTGCAAACGCTGTTGCGGCGGCCACTGCGGGAAAGCGGCGCCCCGCCCCGTGCGCGTTCCGGGCGGACAACCCCCGCGGAAAAGAACGCACAAAAGGAAAAGACGGAGGGATCGTTGATGAAAAAGGTATTGCCGCTTGTGCTCCTGTTCGCCGTGCTCATTTATATTCTGCCGCTGGCCGCGCTGTTTTTTCCATCCGGGAAAAACGAAGAAAGCGGCTCCGGTACAGCTCCCGCACCGTCCGCCTCCGCGCCGCCGGTCACGGACGGTACGCAAGCGCCATCCGCGCCGCAGCCCGGCACCAGCGCCGCAGACGACGCGGAGCCTCCCCTGCTCATTCTGGACGAAAACACCGGAGAGGTGGCGGAGGTATCCGTGCGGGACTTTGTGCGCGGCGCAGTGGCGGCCGAAATGCCCATGACCTATCCGGACGAAGCCCTGCGCGCACAGGCCGTGGCCGCGCACAGCTACGCACTGGCCGTCAAGGCCCAGGCCGACCCGGACAACGAGGCGTTGAAAGGCGCGTATTTCAGCGCCAACCCCACCCAGCGGCTGGGCTACATCACCGACACCGTAATGCGCGCCATGTGGGGCGAGGACTACGAGGCCAACCGCACCCGGCTGTACACCGTGGTGGATTCCGTGCTGGACGAGATCCTGCTGTATGACGGCCAGCCCGCCATGGCCTGCTACCATGCGATATCCGGCGGAAAAACGGAAGCCGCTGAGGCCGTGTGGGGTGCGGCGGTGCCGTATCTGGTTTCTGTGGATTCTCCCCTGGACCTTACCAGCCCCGATTATGAGCAGACCATCACCGTGACCAAACAGGAGGTGGCGGAGGATATCGCCGCGGCGTTCCCGGATATCGTGCTGGAGGGCGACGCAGCGGGATGGTTCGGCACGCCTCAGCTTACGGCCGCGGGCTATGTGGACAGCATCACCATCGGCGGCGTACCCTGCAAGGGTACGGCTGTGCGTGCGGCGCTGCGGCTGCGCAGCGCGTCCTTCACCATAACCTGGACGGAGAAGCATCTGTTTGAGATCACCACTCGCGGCTACGGCCACGGCGTGGGCCTGAGCCAGTACGGCGCAAACGCGCTTGCATTGACGGGCAAGAGCTATCAGGAGATCCTGTCCCTGTACTACCCCGGCACCACGCTGGGCCCCGCGCCCCGGTGACGCCGAGTACGGGCTGGCACGCGGGCGTGTGATATGGTATAATATGTCCGGTTGGTGAATGCGAGCCGCAGGCGAAGCATGAGCCTGGCGGCATAGATACCATGTTTCTTAGTGAACACGAGCGGTACGCGAAGTGCGCGATGGGAAACATAGTTTGCCTGGAGCAACGGAAAATCCGGCGCGCCTCAAAGCGCGTGCGGCAAATAAAGGCGTGTCCCCCGGTGCGGGCGGTTTTGGTCCGCTGTGCCGCCGGCGGGCCGCTGCGGAGGGAAACGATATGCTGGATGTGGCCGTCATCGGCTGCGGCATCGTGGGCGCAAACGTGGCCTATTTGCTGTCGCAGCACAAACTGCGCGCGGCGGTGTTTGAAAAGGAGAACGATGTCTCCATGGGCACCACACGCGCCAACAGCGCCATCGTGCACGCGGGGTACGACCCTGAACCGGGCACCGCCATGGCGCGGCTGAATGTGCGGGGAAGTGCGCTGACGAAAGAGCAGTGCGCTGCGTTCGACGTCAAATACCGCCAGATCGGCAGCTTGGTGCTGGCTTTTTCCGATGAGGAAATGGCAACCGTGCGCCGCCTGTACGAAAACGGTGTGGCGAACGGCGTGCCCGGTGTGCGCGTGCTGACGCGGGAGGAAACGCTGGCCATGGAGCCGAATCTTTCCGATGCGGTGTGCGGCGCGCTGTATGCGCCCAGTGCGGCCATTGTGGAGCCGTGGGATCTGGCGCTGGCGCTGGCCGAGGCCGCCGTAGAAAACGGCGTGGAACTCCATTTGGAAACAGCTGTGACAGGCGCGGAGAAAATCAGCGGCGGCTGGCGGCTGCATACTGCAAAAGGCGATTTTGAAGCCCGTGCCGTGGTGAACGCGGCGGGCGTGGAGGCGGATCTGGTGGCCGCGATGGCGGGTGAACCGGGCTTTACCACGATTCCCAGCCGGGGTGAATACTACCTTCTGGACAAAAGCCAGGGCTATGTGGTGAACCACGTTGTTTTCCAGTGTCCCAACCGCGACGGCAAGGGTGTGCTCGTTTCGCCTACGGTTCACTACAACCTTATCGTCGGCCCCAATGCGGAGCCCAGCGGCCGCGAGGACGTTTCCACACAGGCGGACGCGCTGGCATTCGTGCGGGAAAAGGCCGTCAAGAGCGTGCCGGGCGTAAACTTCCGGGAAAATATCCGCAATTTTGCGGGCGTGCGCGCCAATACCGACCAAAGCGATTTTATCATTGGGGAGACCGCGCCCGGCTTCATCACGCTGGGCGGCATCAAAAGCCCGGGCCTTTCCAGCGCGCCGGCGATTGCGGAGGACGCGCTGGCGCTGGTTGCGGGCGCGGGCGTGACGCTGGAGAAAAAGGAGAGCTTCGTCCACACCCGCACCAAAAAACGATTCAACGAAATGACGCCGCAGCAGAAGGCGGAGGCCATCCGGGAAAACCCGCTGTACGGCCGTGTCATCTGCCGGTGCGAAACCGTGACGGAGGGCGAGATCGTGGACGCGCTGCACCGCCCCATCCCGCCGCGCACCATCGACGGCGTAAAACGCCGCTGCACCGCTGGCATGGGCCGCTGCCAGGGCGGCTTCTGCGGCCCCCGGGTGCATGAGATCATTGCGCGGGAGCTTGGCATCCCCCAGCAGGACGTCCTGAAGGACAGGGCCGGCAGCTATATCATCACCGGCACCACGAAGGAAGGGGGCCTGCATCATGGAGAATAACCGGTACGACGTCATCGTCATCGGCGCAGGCCCCGCCGGGCTGGCGGCGGCCGAGGCCGCGCACAAGGGCGGCGCGGGCCGCATCCTGCTCCTGGAGCGCGACAACACGCTGGGCGGCATCCTCAACCAGTGCATCCACAACGGCTTCGGCCTGCATTATTTTAAAGAAGAGCTCACGGGCCCCGAGTACGCGGGCCGCTTCATCGAGCTGGTGCGCAAGACGAACATAGAGGTAAAGACGGACACGATGGTGCTGGCCGTCACGCCGGAAAAACGCGTCCACGCCGTCAATGAAAAGGACGGCTACATTGTGCTGGAGGCCGCGTCCATCGTGCTGTGCATGGGCTGCCGCGAACGCACGCGCGGCGCCATTTCCATCCCGGGCGCGCGCCCGGCTGGCGTATTCACCGCGGGCGCGGCCCAGCGGTATCTGAACATTGAGGGCTACATGGTGGGCCGCCGCGTGGTGATTTTGGGCTCGGGCGATATCGGCCTTATCATGGCCCGCCGCATGACGCTGGAGGGCGCGAAGGTGCTGGCCTGCGTTGAGGTGATGCCTTATTCCGGCGGTTTGACGCGCAACATCGTGCAGTGCCTGCACGATTATAATATCCCGCTGTATTTGTCCCACACGGTGACGAAGATCGAGGGGGAGGGCCGCCTGACGGGCGTGACCGTGCAGAAGGTGGATGAAAACCGCGCTCCCGTCCCCGGCACGGAGATGCATTTCGACTGCGACACGCTGCTTTTGAGCGTGGGGCTCATTCCGGAAAACGAGCTTTCGGGCGGCGCGGGCGTGGAGATGGACCGGCGCCACAACGGCCCCATGGTGTATGAAAACATGGAGACCAGTGTGCCGGGCATCTTCGCGGCGGGCAACGTGGTGCATGTACATGACCTTGTGGATTTTGTCACGGGCGAGAGCCAGCGCGCGGGCGCGGCCGCGGCCCGGTTCGCACGGCAGGGTCCTGCGCCTGAGGGGCGCGTGCTGGAGGTGGAAAACGGTGCGTCCGTCACCTATACGGTGCCCGGAAAGATCCGCCTGGCCAATGTGGATAAAGCCGTGGAGGTATTTTTCCGTGTGAACCGCGTGTGCGGCAATTCCGTTATCCGCGTGACGGCGGGCAGCGAACAGCTGGCGGCATACAAGCGCGAGCATCTGGCCCCCGGCGAGATGGAGCGCATCAGCGTGCCGAGGGCACTGCTGGAAAAGGCGGACGGCTGCATCACCGTCAGCGTGGAGGAGGCATGAGAAATGGCGAATATCATTTGTATCGTGTGCCCCAAGGGCTGCCGCCTGACGGTGGATGAAAACACGCTGGCTGTGACGGGGAACGGCTGCCCGCGGGGCGCGGAGTACGGCAAAAACGAGCTGACGCACCCGGTGCGTGTGGTGACGAGCACCGTGCGTGTGGAGGGCGCGGATATCTGCCGCTGCCCGGTGAAAACCGCGGGCAGCGTGCCCAAGGAGAAAATGTTTGCCGTGATGGACGCACTGGACGGCGTATGCCTGCACGCGCCTGTGCATTGCGGAGACGTGGTGCTGGCGGACGTGTGCGGCACGGGCGTGGACGTCGTGGCCACGCGGGAGCTGCCGGCGGCGGAATAAGGGAGAAAATAAAAAAGGGGAGGGGCCTAAGCCCCTCCCTTTTTGTATGCAGAAAACCACTCGCTGGGCGAGCGGTACAAAAGAAGGATAATGCTGACGATGAAAAATCCCTGTGACAGGATAGGGAAGTGCGGCCGGCCAACTGCACAAACGAAAAAACAGGGCGGGCCGTTCAGATGAATAATTTATCGGATACAG
>ENA-UEQO01003955-UEQO01003955.1-human-gut-metagenome-genome-assembly--contig:-NODE-3955-length-10864-cov-3.969037_pt1 | contig 10864 bp, 7 predicted proteins | sample MGYA00242938_ERZ507940 | MGnify/ENA primary metagenome ERZ507940 (study PRJEB26167, sample SAMN06115517) | human gut metagenome | host: Homo sapiens | place: China:Chongqing | collected 2014-12-03... | reverse complement strand
GCCACCGTCAAGAGCAGGAATAGGAACAAGTACTTCATATCGATACAGGATTAGTGGTTTGTGTCCGAATGGAAACGATCCGCGGGGAGCGAGGAGTTGTAAACAGGAATCGAAACGTCATTTCCGCTGTGTAAAGATCATCCTACCGGGTGTATCACTGCGCCCAGCGTTCGATAAAAGCGGCCGCCGGGACAACCTCACTGCAAAACAACGGAAGCTAACCTCCGATCCCTCGGATACAAATATATAAATAAAAACATGTCAACCACATAATAACAGTATTTTTTTGCTTTTACCCCTGTCCGGATACCCAAGCACCCCACCCGGCCAAACGGTGGATTTCAGCGGCAGCCGATGAAAGTCCGGAGAAATATCATTACCTTTGACGACAAAATCGCAACCGTATCACCCATGAACATTGAAAATTTCCTGCAACAGCAGGCGGCCGACACCATCGCCGCACTATACGGGCCGGCCGATCCGGCCGCCGTCCAGATCCAGAAAACCCGCAAGGAATTCGAGGGCGACTACACGCTCGTGGTCTTCCCGCTGCTGAAACTCAGCCGCAAAAAACCCGAAGAAACCGCCACGGAGATCGGCGAAGCGCTGGTGAAAAACGTTCCCGAAATCAAAGGCTATAACGTCATCAAGGGCTTCCTGAACCTCTCGTTGAGCAACGCGTTCTGGGGTGAAAGGCTCGCCGAGGTGGTGGCCGACGCCGATTTCGGCAAAGGCTCCCCCACCGGCAAAACGGTGATGGTCGAATATTCGTCGCCCAACACCAACAAGCCGCTGCACCTGGGCCACATCCGCAACAACCTGCTCGGATACTCGGTCGCGCAGATACTCTCCGAAGCGGGCAACAAAGTGATCAAGGCGAACCTCGTCAACGACCGCGGCATCCACATCTGCAAGTCGATGCTGGCCTGGCAGCTGTTCGGTAACGGCGAGACCCCAGCCTCGTCGGGAATGAAGGGCGACCACCTCGTGGGCAAATACTACGTCGCTTTCGACAAAGCCTACAAACAACAAATCAAAGAGTTAACCGCCAAAGGCATAAGCGAGGACGACGCGAAAAAAGAGGCCCCGATCATGCAGCAGGCCCAGGAGATGCTGCGCAAGTGGGAAGCCAAAGACCCGGAAGTCTACAAGCTGTGGGAGACGATGAACGGCTGGGTATACGAGGGTTTCGACAAGACCTACGAAGCGATGGGGGTCGACTTCGACAAGGTATACTACGAATCGCAGACCTACCTGCTGGGCAAGTCGCTCGTCGAAGAGGGGCTCGCTAAGGGCGTCTTCTTCCGCAAGGAGGACAACTCGGTCTGGATCGACCTGGCCGAAGACGGCCTCGACCAGAAACTGCTGCTGCGGGGCGACGGCACGTCGGTCTACATGACCCAGGACCTCGGCACCGCTTTCACCCGTTTCAAGGAGGAGCGCCTCGACGCGATGATCTACGTCGTGGGTAACGAACAGAATTACCATTTTCAGGTGCTGAAACTGATCCTCGGCAAGCTGGGCTACCCATGGGCCGACCAGATCACACACCTCTCGTACGGGATGGTCGAACTACCCGAAGGCAAGATGAAATCGCGCGAAGGAACGGTGGTGGACGCCGACGACCTGATCGGCGAGATGGTCTCCACGGCCCGCGAAATGTCGCAGGAGCTGGGCAAGCTCGACGGCCTGAGCGAACGGGAAATCTCCGACATCTGCCACATGGTGGGCCTCGGCGCACTGAAATATTTTATTTTGAAGGTCGATCCGCGCAAGACGATGCTCTTCGACCCGCGCGAGTCGATCGACTTCAACGGCAACACCGGCCCCTTTATCCAATACACCCACGCGCGGATCAAGTCCGTGCTGCGCAAAGCCGCCGCACAGGGCATCGCCCCCGCCGGGCAGGTCGACGGCTCGCTGCTCGTTCCCGAGGAGGTGGCGCTGATCGGCATGCTGACCGACTACCCCGCGACGGTAACCGCCGCCGCCGATAATTTCGCCCCGTCGATCATCGCGAACTACGCGTTCGAATTGGCCAAAAGCTACAACAGCTACTACCACGACTTCCCGGTGATCCGCGAAAGCGACCCGGCCAAGCAGGCGCTGCGCCTGACGCTGGCCGCGACGGTAGCCCGCACGCTCTCCGCATCGATGCGCCTGCTGGGCATCGGCGTACCGGAAAGAATGTAACATACCGGCAGCGGGCTCCCGGCGGCACGACCGCACAGCGGCGAAACGCGAATGCTCTCGGCCGCTGCCCGAGCCGCAGCCGAGAGCCCCCGGATCGGACCGCCACGCAAACCGAACACCAACACCGAAACCGAAGCGCCATGGGCATCGTCAAACGGGACAGCATCGCGATCACCGTCCTCTCCTATGTGGGAGTCATGGTGGGCTATGTCAACAAGATTCTGCTGTTCCCGAACTTCCTGAGCGAGGAGCAGGTCGGCCTGACCAGCATCCTCGTCTCTCTGGCGGTGATGTACGCGCAGTTCTCGGCCCTCGGCATCAACTCGACGGTCGTCAAGTTCTTCCCGTTTTTCCGCACGGCGGACAAACGTCACAACGGCCTCTTCTTCTGGTCGGCACTGGGGGTCAGTGTCGGTTTCGTGCTCTTCACGGCGCTCTTCCTGATCTTCCGCGAACCGGTGATGCACTACTTCGCCAAGGAGTCCCCCCTGTTGTCGGAATATTACCTGCTGCTGATCCCGCTCGGGCTGGCGACCCTTTTCTATAACTTTTACAGCGCGTGGCTGCAGGCGCTCTCGCGCACGATCATTTCGTCGGCGGTCAACGAAGTGCTGCTGCGGCTGCTGATTACCGCCGAAATTTCGCTCTATGCGCTGGGGGTGCTCAACTTCGAACAGTTCATCGTCGGTTACATCGCGATCTACTTCGTCCCGATGCTGATCCTGCTGCTCTACACGCTCTACCTGCGCGAATCCCACCTGCATCCGGTAATTACCTCGCGCACCAAAAAGCTCGTCACGATCGCAGGCATCTACGGTCTGTGGCAGTACCTCGGCGGCGCGTCGGTGTTCCTGACCAACGTGATCGACCAGACGATGCTGGCAGGTATGGAAGGGCTGATGCAGGGCGGTATCTATGCGATCATGATGTACATGGTCAGCGCGATGCTGATCCCCTACCGCTCGATGGTGAAGGTAGCCACGCCGGTGGTGACGAACCTGTGGAAAGAGCGCGATATGGCCGGCATGCAGCGCATCCACCGCGACGTGTCGCTGATGAACCTGATCGTAGGCTGCTTCTTTTTCCTCACGATCTGGATCAACCTGGACAACATCTTCTCGCTGATGCCCGCCTCTTACTCGGCCGGACGCTACGTATTCCTTTTCCTGGGACTGGGACGCATCTTCGAAATGTACGCGGGCCTCACGGGGGTGATCCTCATCACGAGCAAGCGCTACCGCTACGACTTCACCTTCTCGGTGCTGCTGGTGGGCATGACCGTCGCGTCGAACGCCGCGCTGATCCCGTCGCTGGGCATGAACGGTGCGGCGATCGCCACGATGAGCACCGTGATCGTCTACAACCTGATCCGCATCGGTTTCGTGTGGAAATTTTTCCGCATCCAACCGTTCGCCGCCACCGACTGCTGGATCGTGCTGCTCACAGGGGCCATGGTGGGCCTCTCGGCACTGATCCCCTACCTGGGCAATTTCATCCTCGACGCCGCCGTACGCACGCTGGTCATTTCGCTGCTGTTCGGCGCCACAGTCTACTACACCAACGCGAGCCCGCAGCTCAACGCCACCCTCGACGGCCTGCTCGCCCGCATCGGCATCCGCCTGCCCCGGTAGTCCCCGCCCCCCGGACGCTCCGCGCACGGGAGGCAACCATGCGTTCACTGAGCCACGAGATTATCGACATCAACCGGATCCGATTCGTCACGCATCTCGCTCTTCATACATGCGGCTTATCGCTCCGGTTTCGTCTTCGGCTCCTTGTCCGATCCTGGCTAGTTCAGTTCCCCCGCGACCGAGTGCTTCAGCAGGTCAACCGGTTCCGAAGCGAGCGACCCGCAAATGGCTTTACCTTTCCAAAAAAGGGAAAAGTTCAAAAGGGAAGGACCCAGACAAAAAGGCCCTCCGCAAATGCGGAGGGCCTTCCCTGTTTCAATACCTGCGCTTACCTCGCCCCGGACGGCGGCGTGTTCAGCAGCGGCTCATTGGCCGCCAGCGACCCCACGTACTTGATGGTACTCCGCGGAGTCAGCATCGTCATGATCGCCTCGCCCGTAGCCGTGAAAAGGTTGATGCCGAATGTGTAGACATTCCCCTCCCCGTCGGCCGCATTGAACGAAATATTCCAGCCCGACTGGGTCTTCGAAGCCTTGTAATCCTTCGGTCGCGGCGCATCGAAATTGAGTACCTCGACATAAGGATTCAGGTAGCCCCTCAGCGTAGGCAGGTGCACCTCGATATGGTCGGGGAAAACGGCGAGGTAGTAGTAGATGTTGTTGATCGTCTGCTCGCCTCCGCCGGGCACCTCGAGCACGCTGACGGGCAGGAACTGGAAGTTGCATGACTGCACCAGGCTGTCCTGCCGGGCTATGAAACGTGCGTTGCGTTCGGCCCGTTCTTCGGCCCGGGCCTGCCGGCGCACCGTTCCCGGAGCGAACTCCGCAGAAGTGACCGGCAGAGAGGGCCGCTGGGCGAAAACCACGGTTCCCGCGAGCAGCATCAAAACCGACAAAATCCCTTTTTTCTTCGCCGTAGTGGTTTTCATCGCCGTAGTGGTTTTACTTTTAGAACAGCGCTTTGACCGTACCCTGGTAGGTCACGGTATTGAACTGGTCGGTAGCGACGGTCAGTACGCCTTCCTGCGTGAGCGAATAGATCGTCAGCGTGAAAGTATACGTGTATTCGGTCATCGCATCGGTCTGGAAGGTAATCGTCCAGCCGTCGGAGTTCTGCACGGCGGCATAGCCTTGCACCTGCGGCATCAGCGCATTGAGCGAAGTGATGATGGCGGGACCTGCAACGGCGTTCTGGATATACGGCAGGTCGATGTCCACATACGACGGTTTTACCGTCAGCATGAAGTTGGGATTGTAAATGGTGTGTGCCACGCCGGCGGGCATCTGCTGGAACTGGTCGGGCACGAAACGGTAGCCTTTGGACATCACGATCGAGTCCATGCGCTTCAGGTCGGCGGAATTCCGCGCAGCGCGGGCTTCGACGCGTTCCGTACGGCGCGAAAGGTATTCGGCGTCGGTAATCAGGACTTGGGCGGATGCGCTCAGGCCGAACAGGCTGGCTGCCATCACAAGGAATAAGTTTTTCATAGCTTTAAAAGATTAAAATATTGAATAAAGTTATTGGGAGTCTCTATACGTTTATCAGTAGTTACCCATTTGCAGGGGATAATATCAAATTCCCTGCCTGAATTTTGGCTATAAGCCGTTTACCCTCTTTTTAGCGCGAAAAACTGTTTTCACGGGGCGGTATTCCGAACGATTTTGCTATCTTTGCTTACAGGGTTCGGCATTAGGATTTACGGGGCTTGAAAGGGTTTCCGGCCGTCGCGCGGAAGGGCGAAAAAAAATTCCGCCGCCGTGCAAAAAAAAACGAACCCATCCGATTTTTCCGGTGAGTTTCCGCCGGTTGCAGAGCGTCCCCCCCCTTTCCCCAACCGTCCGGGTGCCCCAACCATCCGTGCGGCCGACACCAGCCGAATAGCCCGAGCCTGCCGGTCCGACCGAAGCACCTGAATGACGTGAAGAACCCGAATCGACCAAATTACCGCACCTACCCAAACGACCTGAATCACCCGAACCCAGACTCGGACAAAACCGCTAAACCTCAAAAAGACCCATACCGATGAAACCGACCTTCCCGTTTGCCTGCCTCGGCTTGTTGCTCTGCTGGAGCGCCTCTTCCCCGGAAATCCGTGCAGCCGCCTCGCCTTCCACCGTCATCGCCGCCGCCGGGGCGGCGGAACCGAAAACCGCCATACGCAACACCCGGCCGATCGCCGCGTTTCCCGCCGTCCGCACCGCGGCTCCCGACTCCGGCCTGCTGACGGCCACATGGGAAACCCGCTGGGCCCGCGACGGGGAATCGTCGCCCTATGACTTCGGCGTCTACCATTTCCGGCGCAGCTTCGACCTGGCCGCACGGCCCGAAACGTTCGTCATCAACATCACGGCCGACAACCGCTACCGCCTCTTCGTGAACGGCACCCCGGCCTGCTGGGGTTCGGCGCGCGGCGACCTGCGCAGCTGGTATTACGAGACGGTGGACATCGCACCGCTGCTGCATGCGGGCCGCAACACGCTTGCGGTGCAGGTGTGGAACGGCGGCGAGCTGAAACCGCAGGCGCAGGTATCGTTCATGAGCGGCCTGCTCGTGCAGGGTAACACCGAGGCCGAATCGGCCGTCAACACCCCGGGCGAATGGAAGGTTTTCCGCAACGAAGCGATCGCCCCGACCCCGGTTTCCTACGTCGGATTCTTCGAACAGATCGACGGCAACCGCTATCCGTGGGGATGGGAACAGCCCGGTTACGACGACAGTTCGTGGCACGCCGTGCGTGCCGAGGGTGAAGGCATCCCGTTCGGCCATTCGATCTACGGCGGTTACCAGCGGGCGCTCGTGCCGCGCCAGATTCCGCTGATGGAGGAGACCCCGCTGCGCATCCCGCAGATCCGCCGCAGCGAAGGACTCGCCCGGGTGAGCGACTTCATCTCGGGCTGTGACCCGCTGCAAATTCCCGCCCGCACCACCTGCTCGATCCTGCTCGACCAGACCTTCCTGACCAATGCCTATCCGGAACTGATCCTCAGCGGCGGCAAGGGCGCGACGGTACGCCTCGCCTACGGCGAAGCGCTCTTCGACAGCCATAAACAAAAAGGCAACCGCAACGAGATCAACGGCCGTACGATCGAACTGACCCATTACGACATCGTCCGCCCGGACGGCGCCGAGGGACGTCTCTACCGCCCGGTGTGGTTCCGCACCTACCGCTACATCCAGCTCGACATCACCACCGCCGGCGACCCGCTCACCATCGAGGACCTCTACGGCCGCTTCACCGGATACCCCTTCACCGAACGCGGTTCGTTCTCGTGCGACGACCCGGGGCTGGCCAAGATCTGGGAGGTGGGCTGGCGCACCGCACGCCTCTGCGCAATGGAAACCTATTTCGACTGCCCCTACTACGAACAGTTGCAGTACGTGGGCGACACGCGTATCCAGGCGCTCATTTCGCTCTACGTATCGGGCGACGACCGCCTCATGCGGCAGGCGATCCGCGCTTTCGACCTCTCGCGCTCGCCGGAGGGAATCACCGCCAGCCGCTACCCGAACCTGCAGATGCAGTACATCCCGCCCTTCTCGCTCTACTGGATCAACATGGTGCACGACTACTGGATGCACCGCGACGACGAGGCGTTCGTGCGGCAGTTCCTGCCCGGAATACGGTCCGTACTCGAATGGTACGTCGGCCAGATCGACCCCGCAACCGGTATGCTCCGCAGCCGGATGCCGCACTGGAGTTTCGTCGACTGGGTACGCGCCTGGTGGGTGCCCGAACGTCCCGGCTGCCCGCCCGAAGGTGAAAAAGCCGGGTCGTCGATCATTACGCTGAACCTCTCCTCGGCCATGCGCGACGGGGCCGAACTGCTCGCCCGCTTCGGCGACCGGGCGGGTGCCGCGCGCTACGATTCGATCGGCAGGCAGTTGGCCGCCACCACTTACGAACAGTGCTGGGACGAGCAGCGCGGCATGCTGCACGACTACATCGGCAGTCCCACCTTCAGCCAGCACGCGAACATCATGGGCATCCTCACCGATGCGATTCCCGCGGAACAGCAGCAGGAGGTCTTCAACCGCATCGACAGCGACACGACCATCTCGCAGGCCACTTTCTACTACCGTTTCTATCTGACCCGCGCGCTGAAAAAGACCGGGCTGGCCGACCGTTACAGCACGATGCTGCAACCATGGTACGACATGATCGACATGGGCCTCAGCACCTTCGCCGAGAATCCTGAACCGACCCGGTCGGACTGCCACGCATGGAGCTCCAGCCCCAATTACGACTTCCTCGCGACGATCCTCGGCGTCGAACCCGACGCCCCCGGTTTCGCCAGCGTCAGGATCGAGCCGCACCCGGGGCACCTGAACCGGATTTCCGGCGTCGTGCCGCACCCGCAGGGCGACATCCGGGTCGAACTGCGCCGTACGCAGCCCGGCAACCGGAACAGCGGCGGCCGGAACAGCACCGTCTCCGGCCACGGTGGGCTCCGGGGCGAAGTGACCCTTCCCGGCACGCTCACCGGGCGCTTCGTCTGGAACGGCCGCGAGATCGCCCTCTCGCCGGGCTTAAACAATATAAACATTTAATAATCATATAGTTAATATAACCATATCAGTAAATACAGGAACATACCCCAACCGGAGAATATGCGCAATTATAAAGAACGCGCACAGTCATGCAGCCCGGAAACACGTATCATCGCGGCCCCCGAGACGCATCGGGCCGTCTGTCCCCGCCTGCATTTGCTTCGTGCTTGTTCCTGACCGGTGATGCATTCCGCAGCTCTGATCCAAATACGACAGGAGCGCCCCGCAAGGGACGCTCCTGCTTTTTGACGGTACGAGAACCGCTTAGACCTCTTCGAAAACCTCCTTGCCTTCCTGGCAAACGGGGCACACCCAATCTTCAGGCAGATCTTCGAACGGTGTACCCGGTTCGATACCGTTATCGGGATCGCCTACGGCGGGGTCGTAAATGTATCCGCACACTTCGCATTTGTACTTTTTCATCTTTTCGTTACTTTTAATCGATTAGACAATTTTTCTTACTGACAATTATTTCCTATCCTGATTCAAACAAATCATTCCACAATCAACGGCACCGGAACGCCCCGTCCTTCGGGCAACGCCCGAGCTTCCCGGCATCCGCACCATGCACACCGGACTTCAGCGCCCTCCGGCCCGTTTACCGGCCCCCGGGCAGTTCCATCCGCAACAGCGGATAGGGTTTCCCTTCCGGATCCCGCTCGCAACGCCCGGTCTCGCGGAATCCCATCCGGCGGTAAAAGCCGGCGGCCTGCCCGTTCTGGCTGTTCACCCAGAGCCGCGTCAGGCCCAATACCCCGGTCGCATACTCCAGCAACTCACGGCCCACGCCCCGTCCCCGCGCTTCGTCGCGGACGAACAGCATCTCGATCTCCGAGGCCGATACGCCTAAAAAACCCAGCATGCGCCCGGCCTCATTCCGTAGACAATATACGCATAATTCCGGCAAATAACGTTCCGGAATCGCTTTTTTATAGAACTGCAAATCCTCTTCGCTGATAAAATCGTGCGTGGCGCGCACGGCGCTCTCCCACACTTCGAGCAATTCGCCCCACTCCCGGGGCGCCACCTCCTTCACCATCGGCTTATCGTTTTTCCGCCGCAGCCTCCTTCCCGAAGATCAGACGGTTGTAATCCTTACACATTCCGTTCCAAGATGGCCGCCCTCGTGCATAAAATTCGCCCGGTACCGAGCGGCGATGACAAACAGCACATAAACAGCGCACAGCAGACGCATGCAAAACACCTGAAGACCGCACGAAAAGCACTTTTGCGGCACAAAAAAGCGGCAGGATCGCTCCCGCCGCCCGCTTTGTCATATCCGGAGGCTAATAGTTGCACACGCCGGTATAGGTCTGCGGCGAGAGGCGGCGCAGCTCCTCCTTCACGCTCTCCGAGACATCGAGCGTATCGATGAACTTGCGGATATCCTCGTGCGTGATCGCCTTGTTCGTCCGGGTCAGCGCTTTAAGCGCCTCGTAAGGGTTCGGATAGCTTTCGCGGCGCAGGATCGTCTGGATACCTTCGGCTACCACGGCCCAGTTGTTTTCGAGGTCTTCGTTGATCTTGTCGAGGTTGATGATCAGCTTATTCAGCCCCTTGAGGATCGACTTGAACGACACCACGGTATGCGCCATCGGCACGCCGACGTTACGCAGCACGGTCGAATCGGTCAAATCGCGCTGCAAACGCGATACGGGCAGTTTGCCCGACAGGTGGTTGAAGATCGCGTTGGCGATACCGAGGTTGCCCTCCGCATTCTCGAAGTCGATCGGATTCACCTTGTGCGGCATGGCCGACGAACCCACCTCGCCGGCTTTGATCTTCTGTTTGAAATACTCCATCGACACGTACGTCCAGATGTCGCGGCACATATCGATCAGGATCGTATTGATACGCCGGAACCCGTCGAAGATCGCGGCGATATTGTCGTAATGCTCGATCTGGGTGGTCACCTGCGAACGGTCGAGGCGCAGCACGCCGTTCACGAAGCGGTTCGCGAACGCCACCCAATCCACCTGCGGATAGGCCGCCATGTGTGCGTTGAAGTTGCCGGTCGCGCCGCCGAACTTCGCCGGGGCCGGAATCGACCGCAGCATCGCGAGCTGTTTTTTGAGCCGGTCCACGAAGACACATATCTCCTTGCCCAGTTTCGTGGGCGATGCGGGCTGTCCGTGCGTATGGGCCAGCAGCGGAATCTCGCCCCACTCCTTGGCCAGCGAAACGAGTTTCGCGATCAGCTCCTCGAGCAGCGGATAGTAAACGTCGTTGGTCGCCTCCTTGAGGCTGTACGGAATCGCGGTGTTGTTGATATCCTGCGAGGTGAGCCCGAAGTGCACGAACTCCTTGAACGGCTGCAATCCCAATCCGTCCATCTTCTCTTTGATCAGGTACTCGACCGCCTTCACGTCGTGGTTGGTCGTCTGCTCGATCTCCTTGACCCGGAGCGCATCGGCTTCGCTGAAGTCGCGGTAAACGTCGCGCAGCTTCTCCATGGCGGCCTTGTCCACGCCGGCGAGCTGGGGCAGCGGCAG